>Ga0180220_1002336_pt1 | contig 12327 bp, 5 predicted proteins | sample eDN5th37CBELigBY_FD_151335 | JGI IMG/M metagenome (GOLD analysis project Ga0180220, IMG submission 151335) | Enriched backyard soil microbial communities from Emeryville, California, USA - eDNA 5th pass 37_C BE-Lig BY (version 2) (version 2) | ecosystem: Environmental > Terrestrial > Soil >... | reverse complement strand
AGTAGTTCAGTTCTCTATCATAGATGAAACACGAGAAGAGCTATTGGCTCAAGTCAAACACAACATCGCTCAATACGGAGAGAAGCATGACTTAATCTTATCCGGTATACAAGGGCACTTGGAAGAAGACGAATCCTGCAGTGTATATGCAGCAGCTCAACGTGTGTACCTAGAAGTGCCGAAGGAAGATAAAGAGTTATTAATAGCTTCATATGACTTCTTGTTTCATACGGAAAGAATCCTTAATGATCGAAAGCAGCTAAACAATGAGCAGGCTATTTCCTTCACGAAACTAACAACCGCTCCGCAAGAGTTCGTTCAGGTAGGTCCGGAAGTGACACGGGTTCTGGTGTATGAAGCAGATAACGATAAGTATTTGTTTACTCACAGTATCAGTACGGATAGCAACAAAGCTCACATGGTATCGCTTCGCATTGATCATCCTCATCGATTGGAATTATATGCAGGCAATAACTTAGTCAGCTGCTTTGATGTCTTCTGCCCAGACAGTGCTATCAAAGCATCAATGTGGAGCTCTATCAAAGAGGCGATCGATAAGACAGAAGAAGTTTCTGAGAGACGATTCTTACTATTCAACAATCAGACCGACCTAACGGAGGAAGACAAGGAACGTCTTTCAGTAGAGTCCTATAGAAAACCGTTCTATGAAATCGTGAGCGCTCCTGAAGCTAGTTTTGTAGAGAGTGATATCGAAATCTACATCCAAGAATATGAGATGCTCAGAAGGCTCGACAAGCCGTTATACCTATCCGTTAAAGAAGATGGGTTTGTGTTCTATCCAAACTATTCAAAGCGATTCTTGATTACGGATTCCACAATGAGTTTGAATCAAATCAAAGATGGCTTGTATCCAGAGAAGTCATATTTTATCTGGGTTGAAGATGAAGAACATAACCCTCTCACTTCGATGCGACTTATTTCAAGCAATTATGAAGAGATGTACAACTATGGCGTGTCGAGTAGGTTAGCTAGCATTCGTGCTTATCAAGAGCGACTGGTTGGTTTTGTGTCACAGCAGTTTGATAACGCACCAAAGCTATTAAGAGAAGAAATCGATCAGCTCTCTACAGTAGCAGACATTTCTCCAAACAATCTCTATAAAGCTTTAATAGCTAAGCTCAGCTTGAGCAAGGATACGAGAATGTTCAACTCGATTGCCAATCTCATTCTACAAGATAAGTATTCTAGCTTTACTGTGAATGAACGATTCTTCGGAGGCAATGCTGTGCTTGACCGAAAGGCCGGCGTCCTTACGTTCCCAGAGCGATTCTTTGAATACATCATTCAAGTGGACAGTTTTTCTGTTGGGGATCAGCAGATGGCCACAAGCTATTACAACATCAAGGATACAGGAATGGTTAAGTTGGAGAATGCGGATTACTTCATTGTGAGCGCGATTGATAAGAGCAATTACTCACGTTCAGGATTCTTGTTCCTTAATACATTCAAGATCGACACAATACTCTCCAGCTGGAAACTAGGAATTGAGGTGAAGTAAATGTACGGAATCGGAAACCGTCCTGCCTATGTTAACTATCAATATGGAACGAAGGGGACAAAAGCAGACGCGGGCACATTCAATATTGATCAGCCTAAACGTTACTTCTCCTCCCTGGATGCGGAGATCTATTTCTCTGACTACTATGTTGATGAGATCATTGCGATTCAATACACAGTCGCTCAAAACAATCTCCCGCTATTTGGTTATAACTCGTTCGTTTATGACGAGATTGCAGTTGGTAATCGAATAGTTCAGGGGCAGTTCTCCATCAACTTTACAACACCAGGATATCTATTTAATCTGCTCGACATGATTAAACAAGATGTGGTTGCTGCAACAAATCAGCAGGATGTAAATGCTCCGGCCGAAGGAACAGCGGATGAAGTGGAAACGCCTGCTGAGCAAGTGAAGCCAAGTAGTTCTCCACTATGGAATACAACCTTTGATATCGATGTGATGTTTGGGGAGGAGAACAGTATGGGAGGCTCTAAGCATGTTGTGCTAGAGGGAGTCATGATTGGCAGCTGCTCACTACAAGTCGACACAACCGGCAATCCTATTGCAGAGACTTATTCATTCATTGCGAGGGATATTCGCACAGTCGAATAAAACATTACAATTCGTAACAGTCAAAAGTGAATATGGCTTAGCCATTACAGTAATACATTATCGAAGACAAATTGGGAGGTAAATAGATATGAAAGAACCAGTTGAAAACAAAGCTGCAGAGGTGAAGGAAACTTCAACAAAAGCCGCTGCACCTAAAGCTACAAATAAAGCGGAGAATGTAACTCTTGATGATAAGCAGATCCAACAATGGAAAAAGCAATGGGGCAAGATCTTCAAAACAACTGTTGGCGGCGAAGCATTCATCTGGAGAAAATTAAAGCGTAAAGAATATGTTGAGATTATGTCTAACGCAGAAGTAGAAGAAGCGGAAGAAGAAGTTCTAGGCAGCCGTATCTACAAGCGCCAGGAACGAATCACAAAGCTTGTTGTTTTATTCCCTACTGATATCGAAAGTCGTATCGAGGAAAATGCAGGCTTAGCAACTTCTATCTCTGATGAAGTTATTGCTAAATCAGGATTCGATGTATCGGCTACTGAAGAACTATAAGATGAGGTGATTATATGAAGATTCGCAATACCTCGGAAGAGCAACATCAACCAGAGGTAACTCCTGACTCTTCACATCAAGACCTCAGTGTACAAGACGCTACGGAATTGTTCATCTCATTGCAGGATGAGCACCGTAACGTCTTTATGCATCAAATGGATAATCAAATCTTTTTCTATCGTTCATTAGGTAGATCCGAATACAAAAAGATCTTAACAGATGATCGGTTTGACGACATGGCCAAAGAAGAGTTGATCTGTCAGGTATGCACACTTTGGCCAGAGAATTTTGATTTCGAAGAATGTGATGCAGGAGTTCCGACTGTATTAGCCAGGGCTATTTTGAAAAACTCCTTCCTTGATACCATCGATTCTAGGAAGAATATATTAGACTACTATCGACAAGAAATGTTTGACTTGGATAATCAGATCACATGCATTATCAATGAAGCATTTCCTCAGTTCGACATCGAAGAAATTGAAAGCTGGGGAATTGAGAAAACAACCAAATACTTGTCGAGAGCAGAATGGAAGCTTCATAACTTACGAGGATTGCAGTTCTATGATACGAATGCTCAAGAGTCTTATTATGAAGCGCAAGGCAACCAGCAAACAAATGAGGTTCAAACAGAGGAGATTGGAGTTCCGCAGCAAGAACAGCCGAAGCAAACCAACATGCGTGGTGGCGCCAAAGAGAAGTTAACTCCTGAGAAATTAAGAGAGTTAAAAGCTAAGTTCCCAGAGATTAACTGGGAAGGCGACACAATTATGAATGAGGGCATGGAAGGTATGGCTGATTCTGTGGATGTAACATCTCCTGCTTTAAGACCAGGATTCTAAAAAAGTAGGTGACGCGAATGGCGGATGAATTAAGAGATAATGCTCAGCAAAGCTCTCTCGACCATATGGCGTCGCTTGGTAAGGCTGCACTGACTGTCGGGGTCGGCGCAGCCTTATTTTATAGAGGCGGCGGACGTAAGTTTTTATCCGAAGGAGCACGGATTTCTGAGAGAGTTTTGCGTGATGCACAAAACGAAATAGGTTCTAGAAATTTAAAACAGCTGACAACTACAGATGTTAAGCAGATGTATAATTCTCTAGTCGGTTCTCCGGACAGCGCACTGAACAGAGCGAAGCAGTATGCCAAAGAAGGGCCGATGCTCATGAGAAAAGACCACTCGCAAAATCTAACCGGTGGTCTTCAGGAGAACTATTTACGATTACTCCGTGAGCAGGAAAAGATTGCACGAGAAAGATTTGAGACACAGCATGTCAGATACCCAACAGCCCAAGAATTCGTTCGAAAATTTGCTCCAGACAATCCGACCCTTGGCCGTCAGATTGAACGATTTGCTTTCGATGCGGGCAGAGGAATAGATGATGCGAATGCGGTAGAGAAAACAATTCAAGACTTAAAGCTTGATGAGAGCCTAAGCCGAAATCAGATTGACGAAATGCTGGAGTTCATTCAGAAACGAATGGGTGATAAAGAAGGCTACTCCAAGTTTATGCAGGATCATCAGAAGATGAATGAAGACGCTCTTAGCTTTGCACTCGATCCGACAGAAATGGAGAGAGTCTATGGATCCCTGGATAAACCAACGTCTAAACAGAACTTCCTAAACAAAGTCCTTGGTGATCATCAGATCACGGTAAATGATATCCTTGGCAATCCGGACAAATTCCGTGACAACAAGATTGTTGACCATGTGATAGATGCAGAAGGAAAAGGTAGAGATGTTATCAAGGATGCTCCTGAATTCTATCGAGATATGATGGAGCGAATTCGTCAGAGAAAAGGCGATGAAGCGGCAGATAAATTTGGCCGTCTATTCGTTGACTCTGTTCTGAGAAAAGATGGAGAAGGGAATTTCTATTCTCTGACTGAAGCATCGGGCATTACAGATAAAGCACTTGATTGGCTTGCTGGTACAATGCCAGGTAAAATCCTAAAGCTTCGTGACTTCACTCAGAGGGCAAAAGGCCCAACCTTTAATTACACACCTGCGTCGGGATCCTTGGCCGATCCTGTTCTTGCAAGGCTGACAAACAAGGTCAACAAGAATGCACTAACTCCAGACTCTGATTATCTACGAATCTACAACAGGTCCTATGAGATTACCACAGATGGCCTTCGTCACGAGAAAGCCTTAGATGATACGTATCTTATTTCTCGATACGGAACGCAGCCAAGATTAATTAATCAAATGGCCGGCAACTCAGACTATCGTGTGCAGGAAAATAAAATCTTGCGAGCATTGGATGTAGGACAAGAAGGCACGCCTACGCTCCTAGATGATTTCCGCTCGAAGATTAATAAGTTTCAAGATCCAGAGTGGAGTCGAAATGTTATTAATGAATTCCTTAACAATGCAGATACAACCAAGCGGAACTTAGCAGCTTATCGTGCTGCAGATGAATTGTCTGAAGAAGCAACGCAGGATGTTCATAACATTATCAACCAAGTGAAACAGTTGAATCACTTCTATAGCAAGAATACGTATGAGCTTAACTCTGAGGCTGTTAATAAACTTATGGCACAGTCCAGCGGTGAAACAAGACAGATGTTCCGTCTGCTATCAATGAATGATGAAGATATGCTTCGTGAGCTACTTGTTTCAGACAACGGTAGCCTTCGGGATGCTTCACATCATCTCAACCAAGACTTGGTATCCTTGTTGTTCAAATACAATAAGCAACCGAAGCGAACCCGGGATATGATTTCGATTAAAAACAATCGAGGTAATTTCTTCGGTGGCACAGAGACTGCAGGATTCTTCGATACCTTACGAATGGAGATCGGGAAAGAAGCATTCATGCGCCATGCAGTTGATTCTGCTCCAAGCAAAGAGATGTACAACTTTGATGCAGTGAATGATCTCATTGAAGCTGCAGGCTTAACCGGAGCAACCAAACGTGAAACAAGAAGGCTAGCAGACTGGGCAGCGTTCCAGCAAACTGGTGGTGTTCACTCTCGACTCACAAGGAAAAAGGATACGGAAGCTTTAATAGAAGATGCTGACCGCGTGCTCAATGCATTCATGGAGCCGGAGGATAATACGCAAATGAATGCGACGTTCTTCAAGCAGTTTCGAGAGAATCTGGAGAACATGTCAAAAGAGAAATCAAACGTCTTCGAGAATTCCTATTCGACATTCCAGGATCAAACAGACATCGTAACAGCCTACAATCAGAACGAATGGATGACTATGAGGAAAATGATTAGTCCTCTTGAGGCCATTAAGAATCTGAACGACACAGAGAAATTAAAAGCTTTCGGCAAACAATTCTATGCCGGCCGTAACAATCTAGAAGATGTAACGTCAGCTACACTTGTTCCTTACTTTGCTCTAATTCGTCTGTCAGATGCATTAGGCAAAATTGGGCTTAGCTTCTCTACACGTTCCTCTGGAAGTATCGGGGATCTCACAAAGTCCATGGTATTCAAACGAGGCTTGCCTTTAGTAGCTGGGCTGACATACTTCGATTACATGAGTGATATGACTGGGGTGCTCACCGGAGGTACGACACTTAAAGGTGCGTTTGCTCAAGGTATCGCGAACATGGATCTTGGGATGCGTAGCATAACTGACGCTACCGGCCTGACTGATTACCTGAAGACGGAAAAGGAAATCAATCCGTTCTACAGTTATTGGACCGGCGATGATTATCATAGTCGTGAAGAGCGTGAAGATTGGTATCAGAACGGATATCAAGAAATGCGTAAAGGTCGTTGGTGGAGCTTCGGTGGTATCCAGGAATTCCGTGGATCTGAAGTATCTTACTATCAGCCAAACTTCCTAAGACGAGCAACCAGCGAATGGAAAGACAAAGCGTTGTACGATAGTGTCTGGGAGAAGTGGTCTCGATCTTGGCTTCCAACACCAACGGATCCATTGTCTCCAGTACGGTATTTAATGAATCCATATTGGTTAGAAGAGAAGCACGCAGAGGATCGTCCATATCCAATGACTGCTCCGATGTTTACAGAGCAGACGCCATGGGGTGCGATTCTTAACCCGACAATTGGTGAGCTAATTAAGCCAAAGAGAGAAATGCACGCAGACCGTCTGAACTCCAACTTCGTTGATGTTCGAGCTCTAATCGAAGCTCGTAATATAGAACAATTCGAGAAAGCCAAAGGCAATAATGATAACCACTTGATCCGATTTAAAGAAGGATCGATTGAACCGGTAGACTGGACTTCGTTGAATGCTCCAACTCCATCACAGCGGGTATTGTCATTAAACGTAAAAGATGGCGTAATGACGGATGCAGCGACGGGTAGCTATCAGCAGTTCAGTGGAGTTATGTCTGCCAGCTCTTACTTAGATGCTGCATCTTCCGCAACTGCAGGGAATATTCGTGCAGGAATTGCCTATGACCCTGAAGGGGGCGGAGAGGATGGAGACGGAGAATCTGGTTCTGGATCAGGCGGAGGTTCTGGTAGTGGATCTGGAGGCGGAGGATTCGGTGGGGGTTATGTTACAACCGACGGCATTTCCTTCCGAGACGAACTTCGACTTCGTGCTGCTAGCGGAGAATTCTTGCCTAAAATCGCTAATCAGATTATCAACAAAGCTGACTCTACTTACAGCATTGAAGAAGTCAACAAAGGTATAGTGGCCAGAGCTCAGGCGATCGGTTCTCGTCCGAGAGAAAAAGGATTTGCTACTCCTGAGTCTATCTACAACACGGCCGCTTCATTCGGCTCACAGGTCTTAGAAAATCCTGAAGCACGAGCAGAATTAAAAGGCTTAAGCGGTGGAGATGACTTTGTTGGTGAGATGGCTTACGCCAGCCGATTCTTGATGGGTATCTACGGCTACGGTGCTTTCGCTATGTTCCCGGGAGAAGCCAGAACAAAGTTAGAAGATGCAGGCAAGATTGATTCTCCAGTTCGTGGATTCTGGGATATGAATACCGGTGGTCTTGGTGGAGGATATGGTGAGATCTTCCGTCGTTTCATTCCGTCGTTTAACCACATGGTTGAAGACTTCAACCCATTGATGAACACGATGCCAGACTGGATGCCTGAGCGATTCCGCTTCGGAGATCCTTATACAAAAGTTCCGAAAGGTGAGATGCGTCTTCCTGGTGAAGGATACGAATCGATCAACGAATTGCATCCGGACCAATACGGTCGATACGGTGCGTTTGACCGATTTAAGATATTAGCAGATATCTCTCCTGGATCAGCTGAGTACAAGGTGTGGAGAGAAATTGCCTTACGTACAGTTAAGGATAAAGCTCTTCGAGATGAGATGGATGAAATCAAAGACCGCGTATCCGAGCAGGCCAAGAAGCACGACTTCTATCCTTACAAGTTTATTGGCCGCAGTACGGAGCGGAAAGTCGCAACGGTTGAAGAAGTATTAAACAACAACTACTTCAAAGTCGTAGGAGACGATCGCATTTACCGAATGGCAGGTATCGAAGTAACAGGTAGCAACGGTCCTGACTTCTTGGCTTCATATCTAACACCTGGTTCGGAAATTGTTATGGCTACTGATAAAAATCCATACAGAGGCACGAACGATGATGAGCATTACTCTGTAAATGCAGCTGTCTTTATTAATGGCCAAAACATTAACAGACAGCTATTAAAAGATGGGAATGCGGAGAAACGTGAAAACGACCGAAGCGCAGCTGCTGCACAAGGTTTGTATTCTGATGCGCAGATGGTTCGTGGACATATATACGAAGCACTGTCTCACGCACCGATCCCATTCTATTCACAAAAGTTCTTCCGGATAAGAGATCCGCTTGAATCTTATAAGCAGGAGCAAACATACGGTACACCGTTCGCATCATGGACTCATCCAATCGAAAGTTTCCTACGTCCTGGATTTGAGCGTGCACTTATGAGTGGCACGGAAACAGCGATTGGTGTTGGAGCCTTAGTGATGAATCAGGTTGTTCACAATAAGACATCCAACAAGGGAGCTAAGTTTGCTGCGAATGCTGCCTTAATGTTAACCAACCGAGGAGCCTTCATTGGCGGATTCATCGGAATGGGTGTGAAAGGCGGAGGGCTAGCTACAAAGCGTATGGCTCAAGTCGGAGCTGTTGCTCAAATGGCAGGATGGTTGTATACCCGAAGTGACCAGCCAATTGAAGGCACGTTAGGCTTTGCTGCAGTCGGTGCATTTGCAGGCCATGTCTTAAAAGATGTCGGCATCAAAAAAGGTGGACTTATTGGTGCAGCCGCAGGTCTTGCGATCACAGGATCGCGAACCAATTTGCTTAGTGACGGATTGGATAAGACATGGATTCCAGAACGAACAAAAGAGAAGTGGGAACTGCAAGAGTATTTCGATCGTCTAGAATACATCAAGTATTCCGGCCTATATGAAAAGGCTGCGAGAAAAGCCCACTTACTAGAAGGCACGAATATTAAAAAGCTCGTGAATAATTACGAGAAGAGTAAGCTACACGCAGACCGAATGATAAAAGAGCTTGAAGAATATAGAAAGATTGTCCGAGAGATTTATCCAGAAGGAGACTACCGCGGTGAACGTCTCATAAGCGAAATCGATGCAAAGCTCGATGTGCTGGACGACAAGGAAATGATGATGTCTGTAGGGAAGTGGGGAAGAACTGCACTGATTTACAAGCAGGCGATGGATTCGACTATGTACGGATTACAGGAGAATGCTAGCTGGTCTCAGCTTCTGCGGTCACTTCCGACAAATGAAAGGGACTACTTTATCGAATTTGCTGCAGAGAAAGATCCTGAAAAGCGGAAGGAGATTCTGAAGTATGTATCTCCATATCAGCAGAAAGTATTGCGAATTGCTTGGGGCGAGAAGCCTAAGAAGCAGGAGAGCAACGCAAGCTTCTTCCAGCGCCATCGTTTACCAACACCAGGTTGGGCCGGATGGAGACCGAATGTTGACTTGAAAGATGTAGAAGCAAAAACGATTGTTAACGAAGGCATGCTGCTTTCAGACTTTGGTCACTATGAGTCTGAGACTCGTGATCCAAATGTCGTTAATGCTCCGAACCTGAATCCGCATGACAACTCAAACACAGCTGAAGTAAGAGCAAACTTAATAGCTGCTCTCAAAGGCTTTGGCCTTACCGGCGTCAACGTTAGCGTTGAGCCTACTTCAAGAGATGGTATTGAAGTTGTGGCTAATGTGATTCAAACAACAACGTACAACGTTCAACAAAAGATCAAGGATATGTTTTCCTTCTAAAGGATAAGGCCCGGCATAGCGCCGGGTCTATTTGTTTTTGAAGTGTCCTTGGTTAGCTTTTAACATAGCTTCGTTTTTCGTGAGCACTTGGACATCATCGGATCCAATGAGTAATCCAATCATAAATGCCCGGACTTCGTCTTCGAATTCGAAAGTCATACCTTTCAGGCCAAGGACTGTATATGTATTTTCTGCGGTTATGACAATACCAATAGACTGGCCAGAGTGCAATCTAAACTGAACTAGATTGCCTTCAGAAAGCCTATCCATCAACTGGATTATGTATTCATTAATGTTCTCCATGCGTGCACATCCTTTGGCAGATTGGTTTTATCATACCATATTTCTTTTAGCGTTATAACCTAATATAGACCCGTTTAAACAGTATTACTATAAGTAGAATTAAATTCCCCGATCGGAGGAGAATGTTGCATGGCCGATATGAGAATTCATAGCAATCCAATGATTTTAAATAAAACATTAAAAACACAGCGCGAAATGTATCAGCGCCAAATAGAAGGTATTAGAAGTGAATACGCAAAACAGGATGCGAAAGATCTGGGGCTAACGCCAGAGCAAGCGAAGGGCATGATGGATTTATTGAGGTCGGATGTTCTTCAAAGCTTTCAGAATACGATAGCTACGTTGGACCATCAGAAGGTCAACAACATCATTACTTCAGAAGCACTTCGTATTTTTGAGGGCGGAGGATTTCAGCGACCATCTAAATATCCTGAGAATCCTGACCTGTTGATGTTCTATGACGAACTGCACAGTAAGGCATTGTCATTCTTAACAAATAAGAAAACGACCGGACAAGACTTGATGTGGAAGACCACGCAAATAGCTGACGAGTTAAGATACTCCTTCAATGATAAAGCAAATTCGTTCTCAAATTATGCGGATGTTCAAGAAGCTTATAGACATTTTAAAAGCGGTCAGTACGGACTAACCGTATTCGACTTAGAGACATTTGGAGGTAAGAATGAATTCGGTAAACAGCAGGTAGACAAGATCACAGAGTTTACCTTTGATTACTATGACAATGTAAACCCTGATGCAACAAGGCAGCGCGTGACAGGTTTTGTAGGTCTGTCTCAGGAAGAAGCTGCTCGTTATGCAAATGAGTTTTCAAACTTCAGGGACTTTGGATCCTTAACAGAAAAGCAAAAAGTTATTGCTAAGAGTCTATCGAAGATTGGCCATGAAGACACGCTTATCGAAGAAGACACATCTAAGCGAGGACGTTTTGTTGTTAAGCGATATGCCAAAGAAGACGATGCGGCCGTTACGAAAGAGCGCATCTTAGCAGGTATTCAAAAGTCCCGTGAGATTGGAGAGACGCAACAAAAATACCGATACAACGGCATGATGGCTTGGGAAGAAGACTTAGCTAATGCAATCATAAAGATGCAAGGCGACAATTCTACCATTGCTGGTCACAATATCAATAGAGCAGATATTCCATGGATCAATCAGTTCTTGTCTCAAAATGCTTCTCCTGAAATGAAAGGTTACATGAGCTCGAAAGGATTCTCTGGTCAATTAAAGCTACCGGCTAACCGTGTGCTTGATACACTGTCTGTCTTGCAAATGGCCGATGTGAACCCAAAAGCAATGAGTGAGTTATGGCCAGACGATGAGAGACGAAGAGTTCTCAAGGGAGATGGACATACACCATTCCAACAAGAAGCTCTTGGTAAGCGATTCTTCCGAGAGATGTTTGAGAGCTCCCAGGTTGGAGCACACGCATCCGACTTCGACGTTGATGTCTTGCATAAGTTAATTACGAAAGCTCAAATTGGGAATAAGAATTTCTTTGACCGCATGATGGAGTTGGCTGGGGAAGCTCAGTCTGCAACCAGAACGGGAGCAAGTTTAAAGCAAAATCAACAGCAGTTGTTCTATGCTGCAAAATCATTAGGTGGAGACTTTGGTAAAGAGTCCTTATTTGGATTTAAGTCGGATAGCCTCACAGGATCTCTCAAGACAATGGATGGAGTAGAGTTGGCCGAGAATCTAAAGCCAACAAAAACATTCCCTGAGTATCTAACGAAAAAGGGTGTATCCTACACGATTGATTCAATCGAGGAGATCTCCGCTAATCAAGAGTACGTTGATAAGATGAAACGTATTAATCCATCGTTGGCTGTTAATGATTTAATGGCGGTCAAGGTTTCTCCTGTTATTGATGAAGGCTCACTACCGTATGCAGACTTAGTTCAAAAGAATCGGGAGTCATCCTATATCATAGGGCCAAGACAAGACATTAAAAGCTTCTTCTCTAACAACATGGTTCTCTATGGAGAGAAGGATGAGTCTGGCGAATATAAGCTAGTGGATGGCGCCGATAAGATTCTGGGTAAGAATAAGTTCGTAGAACGTGGCGGAAAGATTACATTGGAATCTGTAGATCCTGGCAATTTAATTAACGAGACAATCAAGGACGGCACGTTCATCAACATGAACGATGCAGCTGCTCGTAAT
>Ga0180220_1002335_pt1 | contig 12329 bp, 10 predicted proteins | sample eDN5th37CBELigBY_FD_151335 | JGI IMG/M metagenome (GOLD analysis project Ga0180220, IMG submission 151335) | Enriched backyard soil microbial communities from Emeryville, California, USA - eDNA 5th pass 37_C BE-Lig BY (version 2) (version 2) | ecosystem: Environmental > Terrestrial > Soil >... | reverse complement strand
AAGCGCGTATCGCCCGCAAATTCCAATCCTGTACCTCCAGATCGATCTCCTGTCCGGGAAAGCGGGTTTTGGCCGTCTCCACGATCGCCTGGATAAAGCCCGGACCTCGTCCCTGGCCGCATAAATCCGGCCGCATGCCTAAACCGAGGCGCACGACGTTGACCATCGGAAACAGCTGCGCGAACCCGCATAGCTGCCCGTCTCCATCCAGCACCGAAACGTATTGCTGCCTCCGCAGATCCGGATCACCAAGCTCGATGCCGAGGGCCTCCATCTGCTCCCAGGGAAGCCAGCCGTAGATGCGGTCGTAAGGGGGGGCGTACATCCAGCCGCAGCAGGTCTCGGCCTGCTCCCGCGTCATGGGCGTAACGGTATAAGAGTCCTTCGAAACGTTCACAAGAAGCCTCCTTTCGTAAGAGACGTCCGCTGCTAAGTAGCATTTGATGATTCCGTAAAATCTATTCCTCGGGGATCAGGCGCGGGCAAGCGCAAAAAATCCCGTACGGAGATTCGGCAAAAATCTCGGTACGGGCTGTCGTACAAACCGTGCGGATCAGGCAAAAATGTTATTCAACGTCATCATTGTCTGCGGAATCGACGGCAGAGGCTTGATATGTATCCGTGCTCATAATACGTTTCGCGCCAACGTAGCGGTTGACGTAATAGCTGTCGCTAAGCGAACTGACGACAACGCCGCGGGATGTCGAAGCATGTGCGAATTTACCGTCGCCGACGTAAATGCCGACATGGGAAACGCCGGAACCGGATGTATTAAAAAATACGAGGTCTCCTGCTCTCAAATCGCTGCGGGAAACGGAAGTGCCCATCGTAAACTGCGAACCGGACTGGTGAGGCAAGTTGATGCCGAGATGCTTAAATACGTACATCGTAAATCCGGAGCAGTCGAACCCGTTGGTTGTCGTTCCCCCGGATCTGTATTTCGTTCCAAGCACATCATCGATGACTTTGTCCATTTTCGAATCCGCGAAAGCGCTTCCGGCCCCAGCGGTAAATACGATGGCAAAACTCATGACTGCTGCTGCTAGCTTCTTTTTCAAAATTAATACTCCTTCCGGTGCCTGCGAGGTTAGCTTAAGGATTCGGTAGAAGGTCCCCTATGATCCCTCTGTTGCAAGATCAATTCACCCGTAAATGGTTCCCCCGCTTCCCTAGTGTGAGGAAATTCGGCATATGTCTTTTTACACTATATACTTCAGGAGCCGCCTGTTTACAGGCAACGGCTCGACAAAGATTACAAAGTTGTTACTAACGCTGGGATTATTGTAACAAAGGAATGACGTTTTGGCAATTGTTTCTATGCCTAAAACTCAAAAAAATCACCATAATTTCGGGATTTTTGCCAAATTGGCTCCTAAGAAGGACCATTATAAGCGTTTTTTCACTTAGGAAATTGGTTTAATTAACGGAAAGGAAGGGTAAATCATGGTTGAAGGCACGTGGATGAGCGGAGTATTTGAAGATTCGAAAAAAAATTTTTTTGAAAGTTGTTACTTTTTTAGGTTTTCAAACGTCTAATAAGTAACAGGAAACCCGCGAGGGATTTCGGCAAAAATCTCCGCGCGGGCATCATAAGTTTTTCGTATGTTTATGGGTGAGTTTCTAGTTGTAGACGGCCGCTTTGTATTTAGCGGTACTCATGACACGTTTGGCGCCAATGTAGCGATTGGCGAAATAACTGTTGCTGAGCTTGCTGATGGTCACGCCCTTCGAAGAAGACGAATGGGCAAAGTTTCCGTTTCCGACGTAGATTCCGACATGGGATACGCCCGCGCCGCTCGTATTGAAGAATACCAGATCTCCGGCACGCAAATTGCTTTTGGAGACGGCAGTGCCGATTTTGAATTGTGCGCTGGATTGGCGCGGAATGGAAATGCCTAATTTCTGGAATACATAACGCGTAAACCCGGAGCAATCAAATCCTTTGGTCGTCGTTCCTCCGGTTTTGTAGGAAACGCCGATGGTGCTGTTCACGACATGACTCAGAGAAGATTGCGCGAATACGCTGGTTCCCATGGAGAACATAAGCGTCAAACCAAGCGCAGCGGCTGTTAACTTCTTTTTCAAAAACATAAACCCCTTCCATGTTGCCTGCGAGGTTAGCTTAAGGATTCGGTTGAAGGTCGTCCCCTATGATCCCTATGCTGCGAGATCAATTCACCCAAAGTGGTTCCCCCGCTTCCCGGTGCCAAGGAATTCGGCCCTGATCAAGCACCTGAAAGTGACTGATAATGACGATTGATTGGTATCTGTCGTTGAAAATATCGTTACAGCACAATATGAAAAAGTTACAGTAAAAATGACAAAGTTGTTACTAACTGCTTACTCGGATTATTTTAACAGAGGATGACGACTTTGGCAAATCGTTTCGGCATCTAAAAACGACAAAAACCCCGCCCTTTTTGTTTTGAAAGGGGGGGGTTTCTTATATCAGGGGGTTGAAGTGATGACAAAAAATTAACTTTTTGATCATTTATTTTTCCGCGCCCCGATGCGCTTGGGCGTACCACAGGTCAAACTTGGCCGAAATGCCCCATAATCTCATGATGCAGCTGACGAGGTGGTAGCCCTGCTGGAGGATGAGCGCGATGATCCCTGCCCACATCAAGGAAACTCCCGTACAGAGGCTGAACAAAAGCAGGCTGAGCGAGCCGAGTATCAGCGAAACGCCGATGAGCGGGAACGCGCCGCGCAGGCAGTGCCACAAGGGAGGCAACAAGCCGCCGCCGCCGGTCTTGCCGAACTGCATGAAAAGAATCAGTTGGTGCACGATATATCCGTACAGGAGCCATCCCAAAATCCAGGGAAGAACGGACAGGCCCATGGATTGCAGCGGCATCCCGTCCAGAAGCGCCGCATATACCTTAGGTATGACCCAGTAGGCCGGGGCCGCGAGCAGAACCCATTCGATCAAGTGAAACAGAAGGACGGTTTTTCCGTGGCGCTTCATGCCTTGGAAGAAAAACAGCCCGACTTCGCCCTCGCGTTCACGGTGCAGCCCGTAAAAAATTCCGGCATGGATAAAAGGGGTCAGCAGCATCCGCAGGGCAAACATCGAGAGAAGAATCCAAATGTACATATGCACCGTGCCGCTGTCGGAAAGGCTCATTTTGCCTTCGATGTAATAAAGCAGCTGGCTGAGTTCATTGGGCTCGGGGTCCGGATAACGCATCAGCAGCGGAGTGACGGCCGAATGGACCAGCCTGTACAGAAAGTAGCCCCAAATCAGCTGGTACAAAAAGAGAATGATGACGATATAAAATTGATTTTTAAGACTTTTCCAGCCATGCGCAATATGGGATTTCACCGGTTCTCACCTCACCAGGACAGACTTCCAAGCAGCGTCTCGATCAGCTTGGTGATGCTTACGTTCCAGCGGACCAGAACCTTCTTGTCCATATCCGCTTTCAGGTAATTGTTGAAATGCCTGTTCTCGATCACGATCGTGTATTCCGGATCGACCATCGCCCAGGCGAGCGGTGCCTTATACTCCAGCTTGAATTCGGCGCTTTCCGCCGAGCCGTTCCAGACTTTGTTCAGCGTATGCCCGTCCGTGAAGGTGAAGCGTACCGGGACTTGGGGAAAATCTCCGCCTTTTTTCGAGATTTTTACAATCGACTCGTAGACGGGGCCGGAAGCCGCATCCTTCTTGCGGAGAGAGATGGAATCGACCGCGAAGTCGGCCATTTGGTTTCCGTAAACGTATTGATCGAAAAAGGACTGCCAGGATTGCCGGGTAACCTGCTCGACCACCTTTTGGAAGTCTGCCGTCGTCGGATGTTTGAAACGGTATTTTTTTGCGTAGGTGCCTAGAATTTTGTTCATCGTTTGCTTCCCGACTTGCTGTTCCATCGCCTTTAGCAGGAGTTTGCCGCGGTAATAGACGTTCAGGGCATATTGATCCTGCGAGCCGTATTTCCATGCTTCCTGCGTCAGCGACATCGGGGACGCGATCAGGGATGACTGGATAGGCAAATTCGGAATGACGCCGTATTCCTGCTCCATCAGCTTATCTTCGGCATAGGAGGTGAATCCTTCGTCCAGCCAAGCTTCCTCGAACTCGTTGCTCGCAAGCATGCCGTAAAAATACTGATGCCCGATTTCGTGGATGACCGTCCGTTCCAGGTCGTAGCCGGGAGAGTCGTCTTTGGCCCCGAAGGCGGTGATCAGCGTCGGATACTCCATGCCTCCGGCCCCGTTCCCCGATTCCGGCGGCACGACGATCGACAGGGTGGAGTACGGATACCGGCCGTACCATTTGCTGAAATATTTGAGCGCGGCTTTGGCGGCAAAAAAGTATCTTTGTTTCAAGTCTTTATGGGCGGGGTCCAAATACAGCTTGATGCGCACGCCCGGGACCTCGGGAGACGAGAAAGGCTCTTCGGCGACGATAAAATTCGGCGACGCGGCCCAGGCAAAATCATGGACATCGTCGGCATAAAACTGATAAATTTTTTCTTTCCCCCGGATCTGCGCGGGTTGCACGGGAAAGCCGGTGGCGGCGACGATATAGTCGTCCGGCACGTGAATGCGGACGCTGTAGATGCCGAAGTCGGAGTAGAATTCGGAATTGCCGTGATATTGATGCAGGTTCCATCCTTCCGCCTTGCGACCTCTTGTCCCCTCGGGCTCATAGACGCTGATTTTCGGGAACCATTGCCCGGCCATGACGAAATCATCGTCCGCGGTGCCCATCCGGGCGAATATTTTGGGAAGCTTGACCTCAAAACGCATGCGGATCGTAATGCTTTCGCCGCCCTTGACCGGTTTCGGAAGCCGGACCTTCACGAGGGTCTTGTCCTTGACGTTGCCGTCATCGGGCTGAACGTATTGCATGCGGTGCATCAGCGAAAGGCCATCGGCGGTTTTCATCTCGGTGATGCTCATTGAACCGAAGCCGTCCGCAGGCATCGTGTCATTCCGGAGCTTTCCCCCGGATTCTTTCATAAACGTGGAGTCCATCGAAGAGAAGGCGTTCGGGTACAAATGGAAGTACAGCTCGTTCACCGTCTTTTTGCCGGGGTGGATCCAGGTCAGCGTCTCGGTTCCCTTGATGATGCGGTTTTCGGCATCAAGCGTCGTATCGATATGGTATTCCACGACCCGATCGCTGAGGATTTCAGCCGTCGGCTTCTGTACGCTTTCCTGCTGGGCGATCGGCGTGGACGCCTTGGGAGGCTTGGCCTGATCCGGAGCGTAGGAAGGCTGCGATTCCGGTGCATCCCGAAGAAGGAGCGCCCCTGTTCCCGCAAGCAATAGACAGAGGGCAATGAACGATGAAATAACGATTTTGGCGCGTGCTGGAGCCATATACGAATACCTCCCGTTGACAAGCATCTAAAGCATGTATATGTTGGCTTTCCAGCGATTATTAGTTAAAATAAAATTAAGTTGCTTGACCAAGAGGCATATAAAGCAGGACGCCTGCCCTGAAACCGGGACAGCGCGTTTTCAATAGGAGGAACACGAAACGTGGAAAACAAGGAGCAAGTAGGCAAGAAGCAGATTGCCCTGAACATCGTCAGCGGCAAAAGCAAGCATAAAATCGGTTTTGGCGCAGGCTCCATCGACCTCAACAACATTTCCCCGGTCATCATTGACCGCGGCACGGCTACGATCGATATCGGCGCCATGCATGCGAAGAGCAAACCGGAACGCCGCATCCGCTTTTCGACCAACCGTGAAGACGTGCCGAATGGACGCCAGGTGTGGATCGTTTGGGTGGCGGTCGACCGCGACGAGTCGGGGCAATATTATGCGGGCGCGACGGCCAGCGAAATGTGGATCGACGAGGAAGCGCGCAGAGGCTGGAAAATTCTTGCCGATCACGTCAATCGCATGGATGCCGCGTTGAAACGCAAATTCATGCTGGACGAACTGGGCGCGGAAGAGAAGAAGCTGCTGAAGGATCTGCTGGTCTCCCATAACGAGGAATGGTGGGACAGATCGCCGGAAGAGCTGAAGCAGGCGCTTGACGTTTAATCGCGGCTATCCCGTTTACTGCCGCAATCAAATAAAAGGGTCTGCCGGCGCTTGTTGAACAACAAGCAGCTGGCAGACCCTTTTTGCTTTTTCCAAACCGCACGACAATACCTCAACACCCTCTCCACGGCGTGGGATGCTTGTCTTTCACGGATACGTACGGATTCCCGTCGATGTAAAAACGCCAAGGCTTAAGCGCATATTCCCCGGCGTAATCGATGTTGATCCTCGGGCACTGGACGATCGGAAGTTCATTTGCCGCATCTCCGGACTCCAATCGCAGAACGCCGTCCGCCTGTACCAGCGGGTATCCGTTCAGGCTCCTGTCGATCTGCAGCGCGCGGCACAGCTTGCCGGGCCCATTGCTGAGATTGGCGGCTTTTCCGGAGAACCGGCCGCGGCGTCGAAGCATCAGCTCTTGATCGCCTTCGCTCAGCGGCTCTACCGCGCGTATCAATACCGCTTGCGGGTCATCCATCTCCCCGACGACGACATTGAGGCAGGAATACATGCCGTATATCAAATAGACATAGGCGATCCCGCCGGCCGCAAACATGACCTCCGTCCGGTTGGTGCGCCGGTTGCCGAACGCATGGCTGCCCCTGTCTTCCGCTCCGCCGTAGCTTTCCGTCTCGACGATGCGGCAGCGGATTTCGCCCTCCTCCGTAACCCGTACCAGCGTTTGGCCGAGCAGGAGCGGGGCCGCTTCTAGCGCCGTCCGCGCCAGCAGCGAAGGGGAAATCAGTTTCGGTTCCTGCATGTGCGAGCCTCCTTCCTTATTTTAAAACAAACTCGGCCCTTACCGGGTTATGGTCGCTGTGTTCATGTTTGAGATCATAGCCCTCCACATGAAGGATCTCGATGTTCGGGGACACCAGAAAGCCGTCGATGACCGCACGGAAATTCAGGCCTTCCTTAAAGGGAAGGTCGACCGTCCGCACCGACGGGACCTTGTTGTCCACGGCCCACTGGAATCCTTCCGGCTTGAAGTCCTCCGGGAACGGCTGAAGCCACTCGGGCCAATCCTGGGTCGTTTTGAAGGCTTTCGGATCGGTTCCGGGCAGCGAATGGTTCCAGTCGCCTCCAACGATCAGATAATTCCCCAATGCCGTTTCCTTCTGGATATAAGCCTTCAAATAATGAAGCTGCTGTTTGCGGATGCTTCCGCCCTTATCGAACGCGGACAGATGAAGATTGACCAGAACAAGCTCTTTGCCGTTTTTTACGGGAATCCGGTTTTCGATGAAGGCGCGGTCCAGATCGAATTGCTGCCGGGGCCATTTTTCTTCTCCGGGCAGTTGGTACCGCACGGCGCTGCTGCTGTTGAATTTGGAGAGCGTCAGCATTCCGCCCCGGACGTGGACCATCGGGTGCAGGACGGGAACGGGAACCCAAGGCATTTTGTAATTGTCGGCATAGGAGAAGCCGTATCCCGGCAGAAAAACCTTCAAGGAATCTACCTCGTTAATACGGTAGCTGCGGGTAGAGTCGATATCCACTTCCTGAATAAAAATAATATCGGAACGCAGGCCGCTCAAAAATGTTCCCATGCCCCTCAAGTTCAACTCGGTTTGCCTTTTGCTGCTTGAACGCGATCCCGTCCCGCCATCCATGAAGAAATCCTGATCCCGATCCAGCCCGCCGTAACCGATATTGAAGGTCGTGACGGTAAAAGCGTCTCCGGCTTTCATCACACGATCCGGGTTGCCTTCCATAACGATCGGCTCGGTTTCCCGCGGCCTGTAGTCCGTCACGGTCACGTACAGCAAAAAAACGCCGGCGAACAAAAAGAGCGCAATCGCGGCGCCACCGAATGCCCACAACACTTTTCTAACCATCTATTGACTCCTTCATATATCAGACTATTCGAAATTCCCGAGCAAATTTCTTCCATGCAGTCCTACTGTATCATGCGGAAGCTTGGGGAATCCAGAAGAAAAGGCCCGCCTCTCCGGGACTGCTTTCGACCGGGAGAGGAGGCCTTTATCGTCATTGTCAATCCGTCAGCCAGCGTTTAATGGTTTTCCACCAGGAACGTTTTTCCGGCGTGCCGCCTTTGGCGGCGGGCTGTTCGGGATCTCCGCCGTGCGCGGCGCAGTATTCGGTCGGCTCGGTACCCGCAACGAATACCTCCAGCTTTTTGTCCGGGCAATCGGCGGTGGCCAGCTTTCCCGTTTCCCGGTCGACGTATACGGTAACGACGCCGCTTGGAATGCTGAATATTTTCGGAGGCACGCTTTCGAGCGCTTTTTCCGTAAACCGGGCAAATATCGGCGCTGCGCGGTGGCCGTCCAGCGTGGTGATGGTTCGTCCCTTGTCATAACCTACCCAGACGGCCGTGGCCAGCTCCGGCGTATAGCCGACCATCCAGGCGTCGGTATCGGTCGTGCCCGTTTTGCCGGCGACCGGGCGTTTGATCAGGGAGGAGACGCGGCTTCCCGTTCCCCCGGATTCGAACACGCTCTCCATCAGATGGGTTAAAACGTAAGCAGCCGCTGGCTCCACCACCTGTTCGCCTGCGTTTTCGGGGGCTTGATACAGCACTTCCCCGGCCGCATCCGTAATTTTCAGCACGGCGACGGGCGGCATCCGTTTGCCGCCGTTGCCGATGACGGCGAAAGCGGAGGCCATCTCGAACGGACTGATGGGCGAAGTCCCGAGCGCCAGCGAAGGAACCGGCTTCAACGGGCTGACGATGCCCAGCCTTTTCGCCATATCGATGACGTTGTCCGCGCCGACCTTCAGGAGCGTATTGACGGCATAAATATTGTCCGAGGCGGCGATCGCCTGCTGCATGTCGATTTCGCCCAAATACTTTTCCCCGAAGTTGCTCGGCCGGTAGGTCTTCCGGTTGTTGTCGTAGCGGAACAGGGTCGGCTCGCTTTTGAACGTGCTCAGGCCGGTCATCGTTTTCGAAGACAGCGCCGTCAGATACATGATCGGTTTAAAGGATGAGCCCGGCTGGCGCGTTTTGGAGAGCGCATGGTTAAACTGGCTTGTCTTATAGTTTTTTCCTCCGACCATCGCCTTGACGTAACCTGTGCGCGGATCGATGGCTACGAGTGCCGTTTCCAGCTCGCTGTTTGGATCCATGCCCCGGGCCACCGCCTCTTCGGCTGCCGCTTGCGCATGGGGATCCAGCGTCGTATAGATGTTCAGGCCGCCATGGTCCAGCTGCTCCTCGCTGATGCCCAGCTGGCTGGTGACGAGGTTCCGGATATAATCCCGGAAAAAGGGGGCGGACACCCGGGCCTGCTGCTGCCCCTGAGGCTTCAAATGAAGCTTCTCGGCGGCGGCCTCTTCGGCTTCCTGCCGCGTAATCTGGCCGGTTTCCACCATCGTGCCGAGCACGATCTTTTGCCGCATTTTGGCATGGTCCATATGCTTAAAAGGCGAATAGTAGGTCGGACCTTTCGGAATGCCGGCGAGCATCGCGCTTTCGGCCAGGTCGAGTTCGGCGGCCGGCTTGCCGAAATACATCTGCGAAGCGGCTTCGATGCCGTATGCGCCGTGGCCGTAATAAATTTCGTTTAAATACATTTGCAGAATTTCGTTTTTGCTGTATTTCATCTCCAGCTGCGCGGTATACATCGCTTCTTTTATTTTTCGGGTCCACGTTTTGGCATGGGACAGATACAGGTTGCGGGCAAGCTGCTGCGTCAGCGTGCTCGCTCCTTGGGCCCGCTGCATCTCTTTCAAATTGACAAGCATGGCCCGGCCCATGCCTTTGACGTCGAACCCGATATGGTCGAAAAATTTCCGGTCCTCAACGGCCAGCGTCGCTTTCACAAGGAGCGGGGATATCCGCTCGAGCGGGACGGGTTCATAGCTCCGGCCGCTCGCCGAAAAGGTGGCCAAAATATTGCCCTGGCTGTCCAGGAGGCGGGAATTGCGGTCGGTGTCGGCGACGGGAAGGCTTTTATGATACAAAAACCCAAGCAAGATGCCTACGGCAAGGAGAACGGCCAGAGTCATGGCCAGCATCAGCTTGATCAACGCGGCAAACCGGCTTTTGCGTCTGGGCTTGGAGTGATGGTGCTGCGGCATGGCGTTTCTTCCCTTCCAGTTATATACATTCATTATGGGAAAGGAGGGGCGGGGATATTCATTTTCCTTTCATAAACAGGCCGGAAAAAGGACAAGATGAACCGGGGATGACGGGTACATTCCTGGGGGCCGGATAGGCCGAAAAGGTGTGAAAAACTGTATCTTTACAGTCATTTCTCCCATCGCGTATAATTCAAAAGATGTGTTTGCGCATCCATAGTTTGGTACAATAAATAAAGCGGGGATTCAGCCTGACCGGAAAGCTCCGGACGAGGGATCAACCGAAGCGAAGTCCCCTATATTCTAGCGGAAAGAAGGTAGTTGTCGATGGAATTGTGGTTTACGGAAAAGCAAACCCCCGCTTTTGGGATTACAGCTAAAATCAAACAAACGTATGTTAACGAAAAAACCGACTTTCAGGATCTGGCCATGGTCGAGACTGAAGAGTTTGGAAATATGCTTTTGCTTGACGGCATGGTGATGACAACGGAAAAAGACGAGTTCGTCTACCATGAAATGGTGGCCCATCCCGTACTGAACACGCACCCGAATCCGAAACACGTGCTGGTGGTCGGCGGCGGCGACGGCGGCGTGATCCGCGAAATCATCAAACACCCGGAAGTGGAAAAGGCGGTCCTCGTCGACATCGACGGCAAAGTGATCGAATATTCGAAAAAATACCTTCCTTCCATCGCCGGCAAGCTGGACGACCCCCGGGTCGAAGTGCACGTGAACGACGGTTTCATGCATATTCATGAGCACAAAAACGAATACGACGTCATCATGGTCGATTCCACGGAACCCGTCGGACCGGCAGCGCCGCTGTTCGAGCGCGGTTTCTACCAGGGCATCTACGAGGCGTTGAAGGACGACGGCATGTTCGTGGCGCAAACGGACAATCCTTGGTTCAAAGCCGACCTGATCCAAAAGGTCAACCGCGACGTCAAGGAAATTTTCCCGATCGTGCGCGTATACGGGGCCAACATCCCGACGTACCCAAGCGGCCTGTGGACCTTTACGATGGGCAGCAAAAAGTACGATCCGCTCGAAGTGAACGAAGCGGACATTCCGGAAATGGACACCAAATATTACACCCCACGTCTTCATAAAGCGGCTTTCGTGCTGCCTAAATTCGTGGAGGACTTGACGAAATAAGGAGGCACCTTAGCACGATGAAACTTGATCAGGCATACTCAGGCAACGTGTTTATTCTCAGTTCCGACGATTACGAAAATTCCAAGGCGGTCATTTACGGCATGCCGATGGATTACACGGTCAGCTTCCGCCCGGGCTCGCGTTTCGGCCCTGCCCATATCCGCCAGGCATCCGTGGGCCTCGAAGAGTACAGTCCTTATTTGGACAAAAGCATCGAAGACATGACCTATTTCGATGCGGGCGACTTGCTCCTGCCTTTCGGCAATGCATCGCGCAGCTTGGACATCATCCGCGATTACGTGGGCAAGCTGCTGGATGACGGCAAATTCCCGATCGGCCTCGGCGGCGAGCATCTCGTCACTTGGCCGGTGATTGAGCAAATGTACGCGAAGTATCCGGATCTGATCCTGATCCATATCGACGCGCATGCCGACCTGCGCGAGCAATACGAAGGCGAGCCGCTTTCGCATTCCACGCCGGTCCGCAAGGCCGCTGCCCTGATGGGCGGCAAAAACATTTACCAATTCGGCATCCGCTCCGGATCGCGCGAGGAATTCAAATTCGGCCGCGAAAACATCAACTTCTACCCGTTTGACGTAGCCGCTCCGCTGAAAGAAGCGCTGCCTCAAATGGGCAAACGTCCGGTGTACGTGACGATCGACATCGACGTGCTGGATCCGTCCGCGGCTCCAGGCACGGGTACCGCGGAAGCAGGGGGCATCACCTCCAAAGAGCTTCTGGAGGCTGTCCATCTCATCGCCCGTTCCGACGTGAACGTGGTCGGCTGCGACCTGGTCGAAGTGGCGCCGATCTATGACCATTCCGAACAGACGCAAATCGTGGCTGCCAAGCTTATTCGCGAAATGCTGCTTGGCTTTGTGAAATAACGCATCCATTTCATTGGATTTCGTCCATCATCTGCATGCAAAGCATCTTCTGAAGGATGCCGGGAACCTTAACGCATAAGGTTGACCCCGGCTGAACTGAAGGAGATGCTTTTTTCTTTTGGGCTCTTATGGACGGAAAACCGGAAAATGTTGCGGTTGACGTGTAAATCGGGTCGCTAACGGGTAAGTTCAACCTATACGGAGGTGTTGTGCATGAGATGGAAACCATGGATGAAGCGC
>Ga0180220_1002334_pt1 | contig 12330 bp, 9 predicted proteins | sample eDN5th37CBELigBY_FD_151335 | JGI IMG/M metagenome (GOLD analysis project Ga0180220, IMG submission 151335) | Enriched backyard soil microbial communities from Emeryville, California, USA - eDNA 5th pass 37_C BE-Lig BY (version 2) (version 2) | ecosystem: Environmental > Terrestrial > Soil >... | reverse complement strand
GGCGGTCACGCGGGGGCTCGTGACCGGTACGGCCACGCGGCGAACACCGAGATACTCGACGGCCAGCCCGACGAAAATCGCCTGCGTGAGCTCGGGGGAGAGCGGCCGCCCCGCGTCGTCCACCAGATGGATCACCTCGCCGCCCGGATCGATCCATACGCCGAGGTCCGCATTGATCGAGCGGACAATGCCGCCGAGACGGCTGAGGCCGTCGCGGAACTCGTCCGGGCCGCGCGTCGGACGACCGGGCGCGGGATACGCGTCGAGGCTGATCGTGTCGGTGTCGAGCGCGCCAAGGAGTCCGGGGAAGACCTCCACGGTCGTACCGTACACGAAGTCCACGACAAGGGTGAAGCGGCGCTCGGCAATCAGCGCCCTGTCGACTTCGGAGAGGAAGTGTTCGCGGTACCCCTCCACGACGCGCGTGGGGAAATTGAGGTCACCCGTGCCGTCGGGGCCGGCGCGGGGGAAGTCCTCGCGCGCGAACAATCGCTCGATCGACTGCGTCTTCCCTGGCGGGAGGTCGCGCCCGTCACCGTCGAAGAACAGGATGTCCACGACTTTCGGGTCGAATGGCGACCGCCGGACGTGGATCCCGCTCGCTTCGCGGCCGTGGTTCACCGCATGCCGCACCACGGGAATCGGCATCTCGCGCAGGTCTTCGACGTTGACGCCGACCGAGAGGAACCCCGTGATCATCGCGCGGTTGATCATTCGAGAGGCCCGGTCGGAGTCGCGGGAGGCGGCGACGTACGCGCCCTGCCCGAGCATCGCGCCGAACGCCGCGCCCAGGCGGGTAGCGATCTCCGGGGTGAGCTCGGAATTGGCGACGCCACCGACGCGAGCGCCGTGGAAGAGGCTGCGCTCCCACGCCTCACCCCAGATGAGCGAGTGCGTCAGCACCGCCCGTTCGTCGACGACCTTGTCGGGCCAGACCTTCACGTTGGGGCCGACGACTGCGTATGCGCCAACTTCGGCGCGGTCGGCGAGGACCGTGTTCTCGCGAATCAGCGCGTTCTTCCCTATTCGCGTGCCGCGCGCACAGATCGACTCGCTGATCCTGGCGCCGGGGCCTACCCTGCACTCCTCCCAGAGCACGACCTGCCGGAGGTGTGCGCCGTCGCCGATGTGCGTACCCGGTCCCACGACCACGTTCTCCAGGACCGCGCCTCGCCCCACGTGCACATTGCGGCCAAGCACGACCTTGCCACCGAGCTTCACGTCCGCACCAATGGCGGCGCCGGGTTCGCCCCAGATCTCGCCGCCGTCCACGACCCGGAGCTGGCCCCGTGGCGTGAACCGGACTTTCCCCGAGAGAATGTCCTCGTGAGCGCGGCGATACTCATCCAGATTGCCGATGTCGCGCCAGTACCCCCGTGCGATGTGGCCGTACAACGCGGCTCCCTGCCGCAGCATTTCCGGGAAGAGGTCCCTCGAGAAATCCATATTGGTCTCGGGTGGGACCCGTTCCAGCGCGGATGGCTCGAGGATGTAGATCCCCGTGTTGATCGTGTCGCTGAAGACTTCGCTCCACGTCGGCTTTTCCAGGAACCGCTCGATGCGACCCGTTTCCGTGTCGACAATGACGATGCCGAAGGCCAGCGGATTCTCGACCGAGGTGAGCGTGATCGTGGCTTCCGCGCCGCGCGCTTCGTGCTCTCTGATTGCGGCGCTCAGGTCGAAGTCCGTGAGGACATCGCCGCTGATCACGAGCACCCGCTCGTTTCCGATCTTCGACAGCGCATTCCGAACCGCGCCGGCCGTCCCGAAATCGGCCTCGGCCGTGACGTAATCCATCTTCACGCCGAATGCAGAGCCATCACCGAAGTAGCCGGTGATCGCTTCCGGCTGGAAGTAGAGGATCGAGATGAGGTCGGTTATCCCGTGCTGCCGGAGCAGGTCCACGATGTGTTCCATGACCGGCCGGTTCGCTATCGGGACCATCGGTTTCGGCCGATGAATGGTCAACGGCTTGAGACGGGTGCCGAACCCGCCCGCCATGATCACACCTTTCATACGCTCTCCGCGCCCCGGTGCCTCACTTCGCGATTCCTCCCATCTGCCGTTTGCCTAAGCTACGCGCTGCCCGGACGGCCAGCAACAACGACAGCCGCGGCCATTGGACTCTGGTCGGGCCCGCAAACCAGCAATTGCGGGTGCGCGTCGAAGACTCTGCGGGCGTTGGCGAGCTCGGCGTTGCGATCGCCGCCCCGCGCCGCACCTTGACGCCGCGCCGGACCCTGCGCATCGTGACCCGTCCTCGCCTGCGTGACCCCGAAACGCCGATCATCTCCCATGCACGTTCCAGGAAAGAAGGCGCAGGCGGAGTCCATCCTCCTCGAAGTGCCGTCGGTTCTTGCGGCATACGTCCGCGAGGATGTCCACGGCAATCCTCGCGAAATCCACCTCCTCGTTTCGCCGGGTCGCGATGTCCGGCAGCTCGCGCGTGAAGCGTGCGCAGTGCTGAAGTCGCGCCTCGGAATCGAGATCGACCAGCGCATCATCAGCATCGCGCAGTTGTCGGAGCACGTCACCGACTGGTCGCGCCCTGCCGAATCCGGCGCTGGTGAGTCGGGTCGTGACAATAGCCCGATCGCCCGGCACGGTAGTGATCCGGCGATAGAGGTGCCGACGCCCGCGAGCGACGGTGCGGTGCCGCAGCGCGGCGGGGCTCCTGCCATGCTGCCCGGTGAACCTCGGCTCGTCTATTCCGGCGTGGAAGTGCGCTTTGGCAACGGTCGTGCCGAGGCCCGCGTCAGGCTCGCTGTGGACGAAGAGGTATTCGACGGCGAGGCCCACGACGTGGACACACAGAGCGGGCGCATCCGTGCGGCTGCTTCGGCAACGCTCGCTGCGGCTGCGGACGCCTGCCGGGGATCCATGGAGTTCCATCTGGAGGGCGCGTCCCTCGTCAGGGTCTTCGACCGGGACATGGTGATCGTCTCGGCCGTAGCGTTTTCGCCGCTGGTTGGTAGGAAGCCATTGCCCCTGGTCGGCGCGCAGCCGGTAGACATCGACGTCGAGGAGGCGGCCACGTTCGCCTCGCTCAAGGCGATTGCCCGCGTGGTGGCGCTGGGGCTAAAGGGCGCGCGGCCTTGAGGGGACGCCCGGACAGCGCCGGTGCCAGCCGTTCGCTCAGCGATCGGTATGGAATCGCACCAGCGCCGACAGCGCGAGGTAGCGCGGTGAACCGGGGACGCGTGCCACGAGGCGGCGCGCGGCGAGATCTTCCAGCGCCGAAGCGCACCAGTCGAACTTCAGGTCCGCTGCGCGTGCGACCTGTGCCGGTTCCGCCTCGCCCAGCTCATGAAGCGCGTGCCACGCCATGCGCCGGTCCTCACCCAGCTCGCCCAGCACCGTGAAGCCCTGCCCGTGCACATCGGCGACGAGCGCGAGACCGTGTCGGAAGAGCACGGCCTCGATCGTCTCCCGGTGGTGCTCGTCCACGCCCTGCGCCACGAAATACGCCTCAGCGCTCCGCTCCGGACCCACGTAGTGCTGGATGAGCTTGGCAACCGCCTCATCGGCGCAACTGTAGTCGAGCACCACGACCTGCTCGAAGTCCAGGATCGAGAGACAAACTGAACCCAGCTCACCGATCTGGCTCTGGATCCCGAGCCGGAGCGCACGGCCCGTCGGGCGCGTCACGAGGTGAGAATAGAGGGACGCCACCTGGCGGCGGACCATGGCGGACATGTCGAACCGGATAGGGATCAGCGGCCTGTCGGGACTCATATGGCCTCCGCCCGGTCTGTCACCGACTCTCCGGCCCGGTTCTGCATGGCACCGCCCGCGTCGTTCGTCCGCGCCGGCAGTGTTATGCAGATCTGAGCGCCGGGGAACGCCGGCAAATTCTCCTCGAGCGCCGGCGAATCATCCCAGTCCGGCACGTCTGCAATTCTGGCGGTGCCGCTTCGTATCGAGACCCTCCCACCCCAGCGACCCACCAGGCGGCGGATCTGCTGCAGCCCCTGCCCGCGGCCTGGATCATGGAATCTCGTGACGCCCTCGAAGAAGGCGGCCTGCAACGCTGTCGCATCGCTCCAGCGGTCTCCGAAGCGCGCGGCGTGCGTGCTCGCGAGCGATCCCCGGAACCCCAGCCCGAGGTCCATGACCGCGATTACGACCACCTTGCGACCGAGCCGCCTCGCCCAGTTGTACGTCTGCGTGGCGACCCAGCCACCCGCGCCGGAGTGCTCGATGATGTTCTGGCACACTTCCGAGAGAATGACACTGAACTGAAACGCCTCCCGCAGCGGGTAGTCGAGCTGCCGGGAAAGGATCAGACTGGCCCGGGCGTGCACGCGATCGACGACGGCGTGAACGTCGTCGTGGGACCGGACCGGCGTGATCTCGAGCAGAACGTCTGACCACGCTTCGCCGTTGTGGCGCCCCACGCCGCCGTGCAGGTCGAAGATCGACGCCGCATGCTCGAAGAACTCCATGCGCCCGAGATAGCTGATCACATCGCCGGTCTCGGGGAGGATGAGGTGAGGTCGTTTGCCTTTGCGGCCCACGACAGCGCCGACTGCCAGCAGGCCGACCATCCCGAACGGGTCGACCCACCTCAACCTTCGCGCATCGAGGACCGCGCCGTCATCGCCGACCCGCGCGACCTCTTCGATGAGCGCATCGAAGGTCGCCTCTTCCAGTGTGGCCGGAACCTGGACCGTCGTCACGGTCCGAGCCGTCCCTGCAGGTACTTGTGGAGCCCCGTAGCACCACGATGCATGGAATTCCTCGCAGCGGCGTCGTTTGCGGCGCGCATGGCGTCAACCAACTGTGCACCTTCGAGCAGTCGGGCAAATACCGTCGATCCCCACACGTCGCCACACCCTGTCGGATCCACGGCGTCGTAGTCGCGCTCGAGTGGCACGTGCTCACTCCGGCTCGGGCCGGATACCGCGATCGGCCTCTCGAACGGTCCTCCAGCCCGCCATGACAGGGGATCCGGGAGGAACGCCGGCGACGCTACGTACGCTGCGCCCCGCGGGCCGAGCGTCACGAGGAGGAGTCTGAGATCCCCGTCCACCACTTCGGCGGCGAAAAGCCATGGGTCGCCCCAGGCGTTCGCCAGCGACTCCAGCTCGGATTCGTTGACCTGCACGATATCGAAACACCGGAGCCACTCGCGCCACGCCACGAGCGGCTGCGGCGTCCGCAAACCGCCGGGCCCGACGCCCAGGAAGAGCGAATGCAGGTCCGCGTATATGGGACCGTCGAAACTCAGCCGCAACTGGGCCGCAACGTCCAGCGTAAGCTCGAAACCGGAGATGAAGTTGACGTAGAGCGCGTCGACCCGGTGGACGATGGGCTCGAGCTCCGGCCACGTCCACGGCGGTACTCCGCCCGACATGTGCTCGCACCGACGCTCCTGGTCCTGGTAGCGCAGCTCCACGCGGTTGTTGGGCTCCGGTACGATTCGGATGCCCGTGTCCACGTCGAGACCCGGCAGGCTGCTGAGGAACTGCCCCGCCCGCTCGGCGAGATCACGTCCGACCTTGATGATGGGGACGACCTGCCAGCCCCGGGGCGGTACGCCAGCCAGCGCTTCGAGCGCGTAAGCTATACCACCCCATTCCTCCACCGGCTCGCTCCGCTCGTCCCTGGCGTGAATGCGGTCCCAAACGAGCGTGCCGATCACGCCGAGTCGCTTCATCCGGCGCGCTCCGCGCGGATCGCGCGCCGTCCCGCCACGACCATGATCAGACCGAGCCGTACACCTGTTGCTTGAATACTGCCACGGCCCCAACAACGCCGGCGGTTTCCGGCAGGGCGCCAGGCACGATCTCGCACGCGTCCAGTGCGATTCGGAACGCGCGCCGTCGGACCTCCGCACGCAGTGGAACGAAAAGGTGGTCACCCGCCCGCGTCACGCCACCGGCAATGACCACCATTTCCGGGTTGAGCAGATTCAGGATGTTGCCGATGCCGGCGCCGAGGAACTGGGCAGTCTCGCGCATGACCTCGTTCGCATAGGGGTCACCCAGAACGGCGGCCTCGTAGACCGTCGCCGCAGTGATCATCTCCAGGCGCCCCTCGACGAGATCGACGAGCATCGACTCGCTGCCCGCCTGGATCCCCTCGACCGCGCGCAACGCAATGGCGGGTCCGGATGCGTATGCTTCAAGACACCCGTAATTCCCGCATTTGCACTTGCGGCCCGTCGAATCGATCGACATGTGACCGATCTCACCGGCCGAATCGCTCGCGCCGTGGAAAATGCGCCCACCGAGCACGATGCCGCCGCCGATACCGGTGCCGAGCGTCAGCCCGACGAGCGTGTCCACGTCTCGCCCGGCGCCGAGCCACCACTCGCCGTACGTTGCGCAGTTGGCGTCATTATCCAGGGTGGCGGGCAACTTGACAGCATTCGAGATAAGGTCCCTGAGCGGGAAATTGCGCCATCCGAGGTTGGGCGTATCGATCACCGTGCCGGTCTTGCGGTCCAGCGGGCCGGGCGACCCGATGCCGACACCGGCGAAATCCGACCGCGACCCGCCATATTGCTCCAGCACGTCCGCGATCGCCCTCTCGATCATGCTGACGATGCGGTCGACGACGAACTTGGCGCCCCGATGCGCCTCCGTCGGTTGAGATCGAAGCGCGATGACGTCGCCGCCCTCTATCGGCAGTACACCGACGGCGATGTTCGTCCCGCCGAGATCGACGCCGACGATCCACTTCCCGTCCGTTGGTCCGGACATGTCCTCTCCCGCAACACGGAGTTTCGGTGCCGCGATCAGCGCCCGCTGCTCTCCCCTGACTCGAGCAGACCCTTCAGGATCGCGCTCGTGCCACCGACGATCGCGACGACTTTTTCATACGGCATCCGCGTAGGGCCGATCACGCCGATCACGCCGGAGAGATTGCCCATCGTGTACTCCGACGTCACGACCGTGAACCCGCTCAACTCAGGTTGGGCGTGCTCGCCGCCGATCGTGATCGTCAGCGAGGTCTCGTGCTCGCGGTCACCCAGTACGCTGGCCAGCAGGTCCCGGCGCTCGGTGAGCTCCAGGAGCTCCTTGAGTCGGCTGCCGCTGGAGAACTCCGGCTGGTTCGCGAGGACGCTCGTCCGCCCGAGGTGCACCGATTCGCGCCGATAGTCCTTCAACTCGAAGATGTCGTCCGCCGACTGGATGAAGATGTTGATGAAGTCGTGCGAATGCGTGTCGGCCGGACTCGCGGCCTCCTTGAGTCTCTCGCGCAACGTGTTGCGGATCTCGGGCAGCGTCTGTCCGTGCAGTCGCTCGTTGAGCGCCAGCGTGAGTGACACGAGCGCCTCCGGCGGCACCGTAAACGGCAGGTCCACATACACCGTTCGAACCAGACCGCCACGCAGCGTGAGCACCAGCAGCACCTTTTCGCTCGAGGCGGAAACCAGCTCGAGCTTCTCCAGCACCGCCTCACCGAGGCGGGGCGCGACGGCAATGCCGAGCTCGCCTGTCAACACGCCGAGCGCCTCCGCGGAGCGGCGGATCAGCTGCTCCACGGCATACGTCGAATCCTCGCCGGCCAGCTCCCGGCGCAGCCGCTGTCGCTCGGTGTTGGTCAGGCGCGGCGGCCTCATGAGCGTATCGACGTAGTAGCGATACGCCTTGTCCGTCGGGATCCGGCCGGCCGACGTACGAGGGTGGAACAGGTAACCCTTCTCCTCGAGGTCCGCCATCGTGTTCCGGACCGTCGCCGGCGAAACCCCGAGCCCGGATCGCTTCGCAATCGCCCTGCTGCCGGCGGGCTCCGCCGTTTCGACGTACGTCCGTATCACGGCCTCGAGGACCAGCCGTTCACGCTCCGTGAGTATCGCTTGGTTCATGTGCAGCACCGACTTTCGGATGACCCGCTGCAGTCGAATGTGACGCATGGGCGGGAGCCGCGTCAAGCGCGCTCCCCCGTGCCGCGTCCAGCTCGACCGCCAGCCGGTCCAGGAGCAGCCAGCCCTCCGCGGTGAGCCGAACACTGTCGTCCGACATCTCCGCCCAGCCCCTGGCCGCCCACGCCCGCGCAAGGCGCTGCTGTCCGGCACTCAATGAACCGGACGCGAGGCCTTCAGCAGTCCGCAGACCGAGCCAGATCCTCTCGAGCGCAGCGGCGGCCTCGTCGACGATCTCCCGCGCCGCGACCGGACTCTCGGCTCCCTGAACGAGGGCCCGATACGTATCCCAGCCACGCTCGTTCCAGAAGCGCTCAGGTGGGAGATACGAGTGCGCGCCCGGCCCCAATCCGAGATACGGCACCCGGCGCCAGTAGGCGATGTTGTGGCGGGATTCGTGCCCGGGGAGGGCGAAATTCGAGACCTCGTAGTGACGGTACCCGGCCCGGGTCAGGCGATCAACGGCGAGCAGGTATTCGTCGGCGTAGACTTCCGCATCGGGCAGCCTCTCCCGACCTGTATTGACCCACTTGCCGAGTGGCGTCGAGGGCTCCGCGGTCAGACCGTAGAGCGACACGTGCGGCGGTTCCAGCCGCAGCACGGCGTCCAGGTCCGACGCCAGGTCGCGTTCCAGTCGCCGGGGAAGCGCGAAGATCAGGTCGACACTGAAATTCGTAAGCCCTGCCCCGCGGGCCGCGTCCAGGGCCGCGCGGGCGCCTTCGGCGCCGTGGAGCCGTCCCATCCATCGGAGCACGCGCTCGTCGAACGTCTGGATGCCCAGGCTGATGCGATTGACGCCGGCCTCGCGCCAATCGGCTGCGACTTCTGCGGTGAGGGATTCCGGGTTTGCCTCCGCCGTCCACTCGATGGCATCCGGATCCCAGCGGGCGTACCCGGCGAGGCCACGCGCGAGTGCGGCCATGGCGCCGCACCCGAGGAGTGATGGCGTACCACCACCTACGTACAGTGTCGTGAGCTGCAGCGGGTCGCTCCAACCACGGGCGTTGGCGATGCCGCTGAGCTCCGCCTCGATGGCACCCAGCCACGCGTCCACCGGCGCGCGGCGCACGGCCTGCACCGCGAAGTCGCAATAGCTGCAGCGCCGAAGGCAAAACGGCACGTGGACGTACAGGTGCTCTGGCTTCACACGCCAGTGTACACCTTCGCCGGCAGGGGGTTGCCGCGACCGTCCGAGCGGCGTATCGGAATCGCCCGCAAACTGCCAGCCGGATGCGGGTCATCGTGGAGGTGAGATAGGACCACGGCGTCGGAAACGCCGGCCGATCGGCTGGTCATTCCTCCGTATTGCAGTCGCCTTGCGACCGGGTCGAGCTGCGCGCCAGTTCCAACCATGGAAGCCAGGCGCCGGAACGGCCTGGGAAAACGATCGGCCCGGCGAGCAGGAGCGCCGCTCCGGCGAGGAGGACGATAGGCCCGGCAACCCGGGCGCCGGACCGCGCAGCAGGAAAGGCCCGCATACCGCCGATCGCTGCCATGTCGCCGGTGTCAGCTACCGGGGCGCCCCCGGTTGCGTCTGCCGCCACGGCGTGGCCAGGACCGGTACCTGCCGTAGCTGCTTCCTTCATCACAAGCTGATCGACGTACTCCCGGTAAGGACCCGGAAACACCGCCACGTGGTAGTGCGGTGGATGATACTCGCGAATGCCGTCGACCACACCTCGCCGCTCCAGCTCGAGCAGCGTCGATTCCAGCCATTTCCGGCACTCCGACCGGCTGCTCACCCGGAGATCGACGGCCATCCCCGCCGGGTGAACCGACAGCGCGTGGGCGTTCGCGGGTTGGGCGGCTGACGGCCGGGTCAGACTCGTGACGACGAGCTTCTGCCCGCACGCCGCCCGATACTGCCCCGCGAGCCGCTCGACGAACAGGAGCACCTCCGGCCGTGCATACGGGAACTGGACGAACCCGGCGACCTCGTAATCGTCATTGCCCGTCACCTCCACGAGGTCGCCGGCTTCCACGGCCTGCTCGATTTCTGTCGCCGTGCCGTAGAAGTCGTATCCGTGTTCTTTGGCTACCCGATTCTGTTGCACCATCCCCGGAGCCGACCCGCGTAGCGAAGCTCGCACGTCGCGTGCGTCGGCCACGCCCGCCGTCGCGCAGATGGCAGCGCATGCCAGCGCAATCATCCCGATGCGATGCATTGCTCCTCCGCGGCCTGGCGGACCACGGCGTCCGTGCACCCGCCGCGAGGCCATCCATAAACCAGTGAGACGCTGCAATCAGCGTAAGGCGAACAACCACAACGTTTTACACACTGCTGTCCGCTGCGTTCCGGATGGCGGCGTGCGCGACGACGCAGGATAGTGCCCGTGGACTCTCCCTTCAGGGGTGAGGTCAGGCGCGAACGAAACGGAAGCCGGGGAGCTGGCGGGCGAAGCCGCCGAGCTCGAGCTCGAGGAGAGCGGAAAGGGTAGTGCCGGGATCCAGTGAGGACTCGCCGGCGATAGCCTCGGCGGACCGGGGTTCGGTGGAAAGAGCGGCTAATACCCTTGTGGGAAATTCGCCCATATCGTGCGGCGCGGTCTGCGTGGTGGCCGTGGCAGATTCCCGGCGCACGGCGGCAGTCCGGGCAACCGGTTCCCCGACATTTGCGCCCGCCCGCCGAAGTCCTTCGATCACGTCCTCGACACCAAGGACGACGGTTGCGCCATCCCGCACGAGCGCGTTCGTTCCCGCGCTGGTATTTCTGGTCACCGGCCCGGGGACGGCGAAGACCTCTCGACCCAGCTCCAGTGCGTGACCGACGGTGATGAGCGAACCACTGCGTACACCGGCTTCCACGACCACGACACCGAGCGACAGTGCCGCAATGAGTCGATTGCGTCGAGGAAAGTGACCTCGTCGGGGAGGCTCGCCGGGCAGGAATTCGGTGAGCACGAGCCCGGTCTCCGCGACTTCACGAAGGAGCGTCTCGTGGTCGTGCGGATATGGGACATCGCAGCCGGACCCGAGCACCGCGATCGTGGTACCGCCGCTGTCGAGCGTCGCCCTGTGGGCGATGCCGTCGATTCCCCGCGCAAGGCCGCTCACGACCACGGCGCCGGCTCGAGCCAGCCCCGCCGCGAGATCCCGGGTCACGTCTGCGCCGTACTGGGTGTGGTGCCGTGCACCCACAACCGCAACGCATGGCCGTTCCGCGATCGTGAGGTCGCCGCGGGCGTACAGGACATGTGGCGGCTGGTCGAGGTGGCGCAACCGGGTGGGATACCGCTCGTCGGATTCGACGATCATCTCGATCCGGAGCGCAGCCAGCGTTGCGATCACGCGCTCTGCGCGACTCCAGACCCGCTTCGAGCGCCGCGCGGCGACGGCACGGTCGCCTATCTCGTCGGATGTCGCACGCTCGAGGGCAGCGACGTATCCTCCGAAGCGGTCGACGAGGCGCCGGATCGTTGCGGGTCCGACGCCGGGCAATTGCTGGAGCACGATGAGCGCACTCCGGTCGTCGGCCGTCATGGCCGCCACTCGGGTTCCTCCTCCAGCTCCTCCGCCGCTTTCGCCTCCTGCACGCGCATCCAGAGCGCCTCGATGAGCTCCTGCAACCCTCGGCGGGCAACGGCCGAGATGGCGAATTGCCCCCACGCCTCGGGCGCGTCCACTGCGGGCGCCTTCTCGCCGGGCGGGAGCAGGTCGATCTTGGTCACGACCACGCAGTGCGGCTTGGCGGCGAGATCAGAAGAATAGCCGGCCACCTCCTCCCGGAGCAGCTCGTATTCGGCCTGAACGTCCGATGCATTGGCCGGGATCAGGAATGCCAGCGTGCGGGTCCGTTCAATGTGCCGGAGGAAGCGAAGCCCGAGTCCCCGGCCCTCATGTGCACCCTCGATGATCCCCGGAATGTCGGCCATGACGAAACTGCGACTCCCGGGCAGCTCGACAACGCCGAGATTCGGCTGGAGCGTGGTAAACGGGTAGTCGGCGATCCTGGGCTCCGCGGCTGAGATCGCCGCGAGCAGAGTCGACTTGCCGGCGTTCGGCTGCCCCACCAGGCCGACGTCGGCGAAGAGCTTGAGCTCGAGGAGGATACGCCGTGATTCTCCCTCTTCTCCCGGCTCCCACCGGCGAGGCGCCCGGTTGGTGGGTGTCGCGAAGGCAGCGTTGCCGCGGCCGCCACGGCCGCCGCGAGCCACGACGATCTCCTGGCCATCCTCCAGCAGCTCCCCGATCAGCTCGCCGGTGTCGGCATCCTTCAGGATCGTGCCTACCGGGGCGCGCAGGATCCGATCGGCGCCATCCCGCCCGGTGCGGTTGCTGCCTTGCCCGTGCTCGCCGCGCTCGGCGCGGTAGTGCTGCTGATATCGGTAGTCGAGAAGTGTGGCCAGCTGCGCGTCAGCCCGCACGATCACGTTGCCGCCCCGTCCACCGTTGCCACCCGACGGGCCACCACGCGGCACGCCGGCCTCCCGCCGGAACGCCTCGGCACCCGAACCTCC
>Ga0180220_1002332_pt1 | contig 12332 bp, 10 predicted proteins | sample eDN5th37CBELigBY_FD_151335 | JGI IMG/M metagenome (GOLD analysis project Ga0180220, IMG submission 151335) | Enriched backyard soil microbial communities from Emeryville, California, USA - eDNA 5th pass 37_C BE-Lig BY (version 2) (version 2) | ecosystem: Environmental > Terrestrial > Soil >... | reverse complement strand
GCCGCTTCGACCTCCTGTCGTTCGACATGGGCGGCACCACCGCCAAGGCGAGCCTCATCCGTGGCGGCGAGTACGAGACGACGCCCGAATACGAGGTCGGCGGCGGCGCCAGCGCCAACCGTTTCATGAACGGCACCGGCCATCCGATCCGGGTGCCGGTGATCGATCTCGCGGAAGTCTCGGCCGGCGGCGGCTCGATTGCCTGGGTCGACCGTGCCGGTTCGCTTCGCGTCGGCCCGCGGAGTGCCGGCGCCGAGCCCGGCCCCGTCTGCTATGGCCGCGGCGGCACCGAGCCGACCGTCACCGACTGCAACCTGCTGCTCGGCTACCTCGATCGCAACTCGCTGCTCGCTGGCGACATGCAGATCGACTATACGGCCGCGGAGCGTGCCGTCGCCGAGAAGCTGGCAAAGCCGCTCGGCGTCGACGTGCGCACCGCGGCGGCGGCCGTCATCGACATCGTCAACCACGCCATGGCGGAGGCCCTGAAGATCGTCTCGGTCGAACGCGGCCACGATCCGCGCGACTTCGGGCTGGTTGCGTTCGGCGGCGCCGGCCCCATGCACGCCGCCGCGCTCGCCGACGAGTTGCAGATCGCCGAGATCGTTTGCCCGCCCATCCCGGGCGCCTTCTCCGCTCTGGGCCTCGTCGGCACCGACCTGAAGCGCGACTACGTGCGCACGTTCTACGCGACGACCGCGACCGCCGATCCCGACGCGCTCGAGCAAGGCTTTGCCGCCCTCGAAGCCGAGGGCCGCGCCATGCTCGATCGCGCCAAGGTGCCGGCCGACCGCCGACGCTTCGTGCGCACCGTCGATGCTCGATATGCGCGCCAGTCGTACGAGCTGTCGGTGCCGGTCGCCAGCGGACGTCTTGCCGCCGACGGCATCGCCGCGATAGCGGGCGCGTTCCACGAGCGCCATCGCCAGACCTACGGCCACGACAACCGCAGCGAGCCAGTGCAGATCGTCAACCTGCGCGTTTCCGCGATCGGCACGATCCCGCCGCTGCGCATCCGCCAGGAGCTCTCGGCCACGGACGACTCGCCGTCGAAAGGCCAGCGGACAGCATGGTTCCGGGCGACCGGCGAGACCAAGGCCCAGGTCTACGACCGCGCGCGCATGTCGGCCGGCTTCGAAGCCGCAGGGCCCGCGGTCATCGAATCCCTAGAGTCCACCATCCTCGTGCCGCCGGGCTGGATCGCGCGCATGGACGCCGACGGCTTCGTCACCCTCTCCCGCAAATCCTGATGCACCGCTTTGTCCCGAAAGGTTGACGCGATGAACGACATGAGACCTGCGGCCGATCCCGCCGCCTTCGAGATCGTCAAGAACTCGCTCTTCAAGATCGCCGAGGAGATGCGCATCGTCCTGTGCAAGACCGCCTATTCGCCGATCCTCAAATCGGCCGGCGACTTCTCCTGCGGCGTGTTCGATGCACGGGGCGACATGGTCGCGCAAGGACCGGATCTTCCCATTCACCTCGGCTCCATGCCCGATGCCGTCCGCGCCGTCGTGAAGGCGTTCGAGGGCGATGTCCATGACGGCGACGTCTACATTCACAACGATCCCTACTTCGGCGGCAGCCACCTTCCCGATGTCAATGTCGTCCGCCCCGCCTTCCACGACGGAAAGCTTCTTGGTTTTGCGTGCCTGCGCGCCCACTGGCCCGACATCGGCTCGGCGACGCCCGGCAGCTACGGCGCCGTCACCGAGATCTTCGGCGAAGGGTTGCGCCTGCCGCCGCTCCGGCTGGTCAGCAAGGGCGTGCTCAATACCGAGCTCGAGAAGGTCATTCTCTGGAACGTGCGCACGCCCGACGAGCGCCAGGGCGACCTCGGCGCGCAGCTCGCCGCAACGCTGCGCGCCGCCGAACGCCTCAAGGGCCTCGCCCAGCGCTACGGCACCGAGCGCCTGATCGCCTACATGGACGAGGTGATGAGCTATTCCGAGCGCCTGATGCGCGCCGCCCTCTCCGATCTGCCCGACGGCGAAGGCTACTTCGAGGACTTCTGCGACGGCGACGGCATCCCCGACGATGCGGACGGCAACGACGCCTCGTTCTGGATCCGCATGAAGGTCAAGAAGACGGGCGACCGGCTGCTCGTCGATTTCGCCGGGACGGATCCGCGCGTTGCCGGACCGATGAACGCGGTGCTCTCGGTCACGTGCTCGGGCATCTATTGCGGCCTCAAGATGTGCGTCGACCCGAACAGCCTCATTCCACCCAACTCCGGATGCTGGCGCACCATCGAGGTCGTGGCGCCGAAGAACTCGGTCGTGAACGCGGAGTTTCCCGCGCCGGTGGTCTACTCCAACCACGAGATGTCGCATCGCGTTGCCGACATGGTGATGGGCGCGCTCGTGCATTTCTGGCCGGATCAGGTCATGGCCTGCAGCCAGGGCACCTCGGCGGTGCTGACGCTCGGCGGCGTCGACCCGCGCTCGGGCCGCCGCTATGTCTCCTACGAGACGATCAAGGGCGGCTTCGGTGCGCGGCCCAACAAGGACGGCATCAACGTCATCGCCTCGACCATCTCGAACACCATGAACACGCCGGTCGAGGTGCTGGAGATGGCGTTCCCGTTCCGTGTCGAGCGCTACGAGATCAATCCCGACTCGGGCGGCGCCGGCAAATATCGGGGCGGCTGCGGTGCGCGCCGCACGTGGCGCATGCTCGAAGGCGCCGATGCGGTCGGCACGCTCTGCATGGAGCGCATGCGCTCGGCCCCGTTCGGGCTCCGCCGCGGGAAAGCCGGAGCGGCGGCCGTCGTCACGCTCACCACGCCGGACGGCAAGACGCGCCATCTGCCGAGCAAGGGTGCGTTCCAGGCACCGGCCGGCTCCGTGGTGGACATGATCACGCCCGGCTCCGGCGGCTTCGGACCTCCCGGCGAGCGCGACAAGGCCGCCATCGCCACCGATCTGCACGACGGCTACGTCACCGAGGCGGCAGCCAAACGGGAGTACGGCGGGACGTGATGCGTGTCGGCCCCCAGTCTGCACCCGTCATCGGCCGAAATCGACGGCCGTGGTGTTGGCGCCGCAGACGAGCACGCCGATGCGCTCGTCGGGAGCAGGCCGATAGGCTCCCGAAACGACGGCTGCCAGCGCCGTGGCACCGCCCGGCTCGGCGACGATGCGCAACCGTTCCCACAGGCGTGACTGCGCCTCGCGTATGGCGTCGTCGGAGACGAGCGCCACGCGCTCCACATAGGCTTGCGCCAGCGGGAACATGAGTTGGCCGACCTGCCGCGGCGCCAGCGAGTCGGCAGCGATGCTGCCCTGGGGTGCATCGACGGGCTTTCCGGCGGCCAGCGCCATGGCAAGCGACGGCGCACCCTCGGGCTCCGCGCCGACAATGCGGATCCTGCCCTGGTACCAGGCCGCAATGCCGCCGATCAGCCCGCCGCCGCCGACCGCGACCAGCAGCGTATCGAGCCCGGTCGCCTGCTCCTCCAGCTCCAGACCGAGCGTGCCCTGGCCGAGGATCGTCGCCGGCTGGTCATAGGCATGGATCGAACGAGCGCCGGTTTCGGCGCACCAGGCTTCGCACAACGCGAGTGCATCGGCGTAGCGCTCGCCGTCGACGACAAGGTTGGCACCATAGCTCCGGATGCGCTCGATCTTTGCAGCCGAGGCAATGGTCGGCACGAAGATGCGCGCAGGCACGCCTAGCGACTGGGCCGCGAACGCCACCGCTGCGCCGTGATTGCCGCCCGAGGCCGCGGCGACACCGGCCTCGGGGATGTCGCCGGTCGTCAGGCTGGCGAAGGCGCCGCGTGCCTTGAATGATCCCGAATGCTGCAGGCATTCGAGCTTCAAGGTCAGGCTCGCCGGACCCAGGTCCAGCTCGCTGCCCGACAGCTCCACAACCGGCGTCCGGCGCAGATGCCGGGTAATGCGGGCATGGACGTTCCGGATCTCTGCCGGACCAGGATCCGGCAAGGCGGGATGACCACTCTTCATGCCGCAGAGCCTCCGCTTGCCGATTTGTCGCAGGGAAGGGTCGGCCTCGTCCGGCCGACGGCGCGTGCTCCCGTAACAACACTTCCTGACACGGAAGCGGCTCAAATGCTAGCCTCGCGCGGCATGCGTCCAGAGAGACCATGCAAGAAACGAGACAGATTTACTAGGGAGTAAACTATGAGACGACGTTCATGGCTTGGCGCCGCTCTCGCGTGCAGCGTCGCGGTTGCCGCCGCGGCGCCTGCGATTGCACAGTCGGCGCAGAAGCTGCGCTTCCAGGCGAGCTTTCCTGCCTCGAGCTACAGCTTCGACAATTTCAAGTTCTGGGCCGACCAGGTGAAGCTCATGTCGGGCGGCCGTCTCGAGATCGAGACGCTCCCGGCAGGGACGGTCGTGCCGGCGTTCGAGGTCCTCGACGCCACCCACAAGCAGGTCATCGATGGCGGGCATACGGCTGCGGCCTATTGGACGGGCAAGCATCGCGCCGCGGCGCTGTTCGGCCCCTCGCCGGGTGGGCCGTTCGGCATGGACATCGTGGACCTCATGGGCTGGCTCTATGAAGGCGGCGGTCTCGGGCTGTGGAAGGAGCTTTATCAGGTCGAGCTGAAGCGCAACGTCGTGCCGCTGCCGCTGACGGCGGTCAACAATCAGGTGCTGGGCTGGTTCTCGAAGCCGATCACGAGCTGGGCCGACCTGAAGGGCAAGAAATGCCGCCAGACGGGGCTCACGGCTGAGGTCTATGCACGTGCCGGGTTGACGCCGGTCAATATGCCGGGCGGCGAGATCGTGCCGGCCGCCGAGCGCGGCGTTATCGAGTGCGGCGAGTGGGTGGGGCCGGCCGAGGACATGAAGATCGGCTTCCATACCGTATGGAAGCACTTCTACATGCCGTCGACCCACGAGCCAGCCACCGTGCTCGAGCTTCTCATCAACGCCGACACATACAACAAGCTGAGCCCTGATCTCCGCGCCATCATCGATTCCGCAGCGTTCCAGGCGACGTACAGGCACTTCGCGCTGCTCAACAAGCTTAATGCGGACGCCCTCGAGGAAATGCGCACCAAGCATGGCGTGAAGGTCGAGAAGACCCCGCACGACATTCTCGTCAAGGTGCTCGAGACCTGGGACGCCATCGCAGCGGAGGAGTCGGCCAAGAACGCCTTCTTCAAGAAGGTCTACGAGAGCCAGCGCGCCTACGCCGCCAAGGTCGTGCCCGCGCGCCGGTCCGTGCAGCCGAACTACGATATCGCGGCCAACTACTACTGGCCCGAGAAGAACTGACGGGGAGGGACGCGCGGCAGAGCGCGTCCACGCCCGCGGCGCATCCGGATGTGCCGCGGGCGGACCAGTTCGCCCTCCGGCGGCATCGGAGCCCCACCCTGCCGTCGACGACGGCACCTCTTGCATGCGGGCGGCCGACGGCGCAGACTATGACAATGTTCCGAGGGGGGCCGGCGGATGCCGGCTGAGACCGCCCAATCCCGGGCGGCCACCCTTTGAACCTGATCCGGGCAATTCCGGCGAAGGGACGGGAATGACACGCCATCACCGATCTTCCGACTCAAGTCGCGCGTTGCGGGCCGTTGCAGCCGCCCGCGCGCACCTTGCTGCCTCAGCAGTCGCGATTTCCGGCGCGCCCCGCGCCACACACCTGGACAAAGCCGATTCTGGAGGAAAGCCATGAACAAGATCACGCGGCCCAAAGACCTGATGATCCCCGAGGTGACGACGGGCTCGATCGCCGGCTCGGCCAAGATCTACGATGCTCCCGAGGGGCATGCCGATCTTCGCGTGCCGTTCCGTGAGATCGCGCTCTCCAAGGAAGCGGGCGAGCCGCCGTTCCGCGTCTATGACTCGTCCGGCCCCTACACCGACAACAACACGAAGATCGACGTGGAGAGGGGCCTCCCCCGCGACCGCGAAGCATGGGTACGTGAGCGCGGCGGCGTCGAAGCCTACGACGGCCGTGCGATCAAGCCCGAGGACAACGGCAACGTGCGCGGCAAGCACCTCGCGCGTGACTTCCCGAACAAGACGCAGCCGCTGCGCGGCCTGCCCGGCCAGCCGGTGACGCAGCTCGAGTTCGCGCGGGCCGGCATCATCACCAAGGAGATGGTCTACGTTGCGCATCGTGAGAACCTCGGCCGCAAGCAGGCGCTCGCACGGGCCAAGGCGGCACTGAAGGACGGCGAGAGCTTCGGCGCCTCGGTGCCCGAGCACATCACGCCCGAGTTCGTGCGCGACGAGATCGCCCGCGGCCGCGCCATCATCCCGTGCAACATCAACCACGCCGAGTTGGAGCCGATGATCATCGGCCGCAACTTCCTGGTGAAGATCAACGCCAACATCGGCAATTCGGCGGTCACCTCCTCGGTCGAGGAGGAGGTCGACAAGATGGTATGGGCGATCCGCTGGGGCGCCGATACCGTGATGGACCTCTCGACGGGCCGCAACATCCACAACACGCGCGAATGGATCCTGCGCAACTCGCCGGTGCCGATCGGCACGGTGCCAATCTACCAGGCGCTCGAGAAGTGCGACGGCGACCCCGTCAAGCTGACATGGGAGCTCTACCGCGACACACTGATCGAGCAGTGCGAGCAGGGCGTCGACTACTTCACTATCCATGCCGGTGTCCGCCTCGCCTATGTGCCGCTGACCGCGCATCGCGTGACGGGCATCGTCAGCAGAGGCGGCTCGATCATGGCCAAGTGGTGCCTCGCGCATCACAAGGAGAGCTTCCTCTACGAGCACTTCGACGAGATCTGCGACATCATGCGGGCCTACGACGTGTCGTTCTCGCTGGGCGACGGGCTCCGGCCAGGCTCGATCGCCGATGCCAACGACCGTGCGCAGTTCGCCGAGCTCGAGACGCTGGGCGAGCTGACGCAGAGGGCGTGGGCCAAGGGCTGCCAGGTGATGATCGAAGGCCCCGGCCACGTGCCGATGCACAAGATCAAGATCAACATGGACAAGCAGCTCAAGGAGTGCGGCGAGGCGCCGTTCTACACGCTCGGGCCGCTGACGACCGACATCGCGCCGGGCTACGACCACATCACGTCGGGCATCGGCGCGGCGATGATAGGCTGGTTCGGTTGTGCGATGCTCTGCTACGTGACGCCGAAGGAGCACCTCGGCCTGCCGGACCGCAACGACGTGAAGCACGGCGTGATCACCTACAAGATCGCCGCGCACGCCGCCGATCTCGCCAAGGGGCACCCGGCAGCGCAGCTTCGCGACGATGCCCTGTCGCGGGCGCGGTTCGAGTTCCGCTGGGAGGACCAGTTCAACCTCGGCCTCGATCCCGACACGGCGCGGCAGATGCACGACGAGACGCTGCCGAAGGAGGCGCACAAGGTGGCGCACTTCTGCTCGATGTGCGGGCCGAAGTTCTGCTCGATGAAGATCACGCAGGACGTGCGCGACTACGCAGCGAAGACCAATGCTGGCAAGTCGGCCATGGTCGAGGCCGAGAAGGGCATGGCCGAGATGTCGAAGAAGTTCGCCGAGATGGGCGGGCAGGTCTACGTCGAGGCCGACGCCGCCGGCATGGTCAAGACCCCGGGCCACCTCCCCGGCGAAGCCGGCAGTTCACCCGAGGCCGTAAGAGCGAGCAATAAGGCGCTGGGATAAGCGCGAGCATCGGCCCTGCTCCGGGCGTCGTGGCGCTCGGAGCAGGAGCCGGCACCGTTTCACGCATTGTCGTGCCGGTGCCGCGGGACGGCGGCGCGGGGGACGCACCACATGCGCTTGCGCATTCATCAGCTCGGCGAGCTGGTTGGAATATTTCTGCTGCTCGCCTCGACGGCCATGCAGCTCTTCTATCTCGAGCCGCTGAAGCGCGAGATCGAGATGCGGCTCGTCGCGTTCAACATCCAACAGTCCGCGCAGATTCAGTTGCGTACGGCTTATGAGAACCAGCTTGCGCTGCTCAAGGTGATGAATGCCCCCGCCGAGCAGATCGGCGCGGCCGAGGCGCAGCGCGGCAAAGTGTTGGCGCAGTACAAGACCTCCGATGCCGACATCGCGGATGTCGTGATGGAGAAGGAGAACGTCGAGGGCTATCTGGAGATCGTGGTGATCGTGCTGTTCGCGCTCGGCAGCATCCTCGCCGGGCTCGGACGCCTCATCGAGTTCCAGACGGCGGCGCAGCTCCAGCGCGAATGAGCGCGGCTAGCCCAGAGAATTGAGATACTCCAGCACCGGCAGCGCCTTCTCGCCGCCCATCTTGGCGTGGGCGATGAGCGGGATACCATGGGCGCCGAGGGCTTTGCGTGCCGCGGGGCAGGCCGTGATCGCGGCCTTCACCACGTCGAGGTGGCCGAGCATGGCGGCGGCAAAGATGTCGAGCCGCGCGCCGTTGTCGAGCAGGAACTCGGCGATCTCGCGGCGCCCCGTATGAGCCGCCGCCCCGAGCGCGGACTCGAAGTCGCCGCCGCCCCAGTCCCAGCACGCGTTGACCAGTTTCGGCTCCTGCGCAAGCAGCTCCCTGACCCGGCCGAGGTCGCTGTGCGCCTTGCGGACGAACTCGCTGACCAGCTCGGGGGCGATCGCCGGAGGTCTTTCCATGATGAAACCCGTATCCTTGCGGTGAGTGTCAGGAAATCACCCTAACGGCTCGGCGCGCTGCCGTCAGCCTCATTCACACCCTTGCGCGGCCGCCGCTTCTGGCCTGACATGGGCATCCATGGCGCGCAACGAGAAGGACAACGATGTCTCTCACGGTCTACGGCATTCCCAACTGCGACACGGTCAAGAAGGCGCGGACGTGGCTCGACCGGCACGGCGTCGCCTACGCGTTCCACGACTACAAGAAGGCCGGCATCACGGCCGACAAGCTGTCGGTCTGGTGCAAGGCGCTCGGATGGGAGACGGTGCTCAACCGTGCCGGGACCACGTTCAAGAAGCTGCCCGATGACGCGAAGTCCAACCTCGACGAACCGAGGGCCATCGCGCTGATGGTCGAGCAGCCCTCGATGATCAAGCGACCCATCGTCGAGCATCCGGGCGGGCTGCTGATCGGGTTTAAGGAAGCGCAGTGGCAAGCTGCCCTGGGAAAATGACCGGATCGTTGCTTCCGAGGCTCGGGAAAGCGCGACGGCTTCGCTCCACCGAACCACCACGCAATCAACCATGTTTCCGACCGTGGACAATACCCTCGATCCGGTCGCGACGCTTCCTGATGCCGGCAGCGAGGCTCGTGACGAGCGTTCGGATGCGAGGAACCGGGCGCAAGTCCGGATGTGTGAGAACCCACAGCGGCACCACGAATTCGGGGAACGGTGGATGCAGCCTCTCGAGGCCAGGGTCCGGATCTCCGAGATAGCAAGGCAGCGCCGCCACACCCAGTCCCGCGCGCGCCGCGGCGGCGGCGGCCAGTACCGAGTCGGCGCGGAACCCGATGTTCTCGTACCTCACGTTTTCCTCGATCCATCGGGCCGAGGCCAGATGGCTCAAGCTCTCGTCGAATCCGACCCATGAATGCTCCGCAAGGGCCGATCCCCGCGGCTTTTGCGCAATGCGCGAGAGATAGGAGGTCGAGCAGTAGGCGGCCGTCGCAACAGTCGCGACGCGACGGCCGACTAGGTTGTCGGGAACGGCGGCGGCCGGCCGCACGGCGATGTCGGAATCGCGCCCCCTGAGCGCGAGGAACGCGTTCGCGACGATCAGCTCGACAACGATCTCGGGATGTGCCGGCCGCAGCTCGGCGATGACACCGCAGAGCAGATCGACGAGCGAGTCTGCCGTTGTCACGCGAACGCGGCCCGACGGCCGGCGGTCCATTCCCGCCAGCCGCCTCTCGAGGACCTCCAGATCTGCAAGCACAGGACCTGCCGCTTCGATTGCCACATGCCCGGCATCGGTCGGCGTATAGCCGTCGCGTGCGCGCTCGAAGAGACGCGTGCCGAGGCGCGCCTCGATCGCGGTGAGCCGGCGGAATGCAGACGAGTGATCGAGACCCAGCACCTTCGCGGCCCCGGAAAGGCTGCCCGCCGAGCCGATCGCCCGCACGAGCCGCAGGTCGTCCAAAGAGAGCGCTTTCGCCATGTTGCTCCGGCTGCCCATTGCCAATGCAGCTCGTCATCGGTCCGCTTGCAGCGTTGCAAGGCGAGCTTGCTCTCGCGCCACCTGTCGAGTCGAAACCCGCTGAGCCAAATGAGGGCGGTGACCCGCAACAGAGGAGATGATCATGGGCGCTCCCACACCCGAGTTATGCAATCTCTGGCTGGCGCGAGCCTTCAATGCGCAGGACGTGGACGCCGCTGCGGCCATGTACCATCCCGAGGCCTCGATCGTGCAAGTCGACCAGGTCCACGGCGGCACGAGAATTGCGCGCGGCGCCGACGGCATCCGCAAGACCATGGCAGCATACATCGACCTGAAGCCGCACATGGACGTTGTCACGCACCATACCACGGTGGCCGGCGACTTCGCCATGACCCGCTCGCAATGGCGGATCCGGGGTGTCGACGGGCACGGCAGGCCGACCGAGGTGCACCATCACGGCATGGAGGTGCACCGCCGGCTTCCGGACGGCACCTGGGTCTTCTTCATCGACCACCCGTTCGGCGCCGATCCGTCATGGGCCGTTACGGCACCCCCCGAAACCGAGTAGCGCTTTCGCGCATTCTGACTTTCGAAATCGATATTTCGGATTGATCGCGGTGCCGATCGTGCGGCGGCAGCGATGAGCAAGAGGGAGCACGACATGAGCGCAAGGGAACGAATGGGAGACAGCGTGATCCGTACGGTGCGGAGCGCCGCCGACGAGATCGAGCGCGCGGGCCGTCTTCCCGACCAGGTCGTCAGCGCTTTGCGCGGTTCAGGCATCAACCGCTTTTTCATTCCCGCCGCTCTCGGCGGGCTCGAGATGCGCGTCGTCGATATAATGGACGTCGTGGAGCACATCGCCACGGCCGACGGGAGCACCGGCTGGTGTGCGGCAATCGGCGCGGGCGGCAATGTCTTTGCCGGCTATGTGCCGCAAAGGGCCGCAGCCGAGATCTTCGCCGACCCTGATCAGGCCAGTGCCACCATGTTCGCTCCGGTCGGGCGCGTGAGCGATGTCCAAGGCCGCGCCCTCTTGAACGGACGTTGGCCGTTCACGAGCAACTGCCTCCATAGCGCCTGGGCTGGTCTCGGCGCACGCTTCCACGACGCAGAGGCGGACGATCCTGTTCCCCGCGTCGTGTTCGTGCCCCTGAGCGAGCTGGTGATCGAGGACACGTGGGACGGCGTGGGCTTGCGCGGCACGGGCAGCCACCACGTCGTGGCGACGGACGTCCCTGTCGATCGTGAACGCTGCACCTGCTTCTCGGATCGGCCGTGGCCCGACGGCCCGCTCTGGCGGCTGCCGATCTACACGATCCTGTTTCCGACGCTGGTGGCCGTCCTGCTCGGCATCGCGCGGGGCGCTGTCGACGAGATTGCACGGCAGGCTCGCGAAGGGCGGAATGCGCGACGGGGCCAACTGATCGACGCCCCGGTATCGCTGGCCGAACTCGCGCTTGCCGATACCCGTCTCCGGGCAGCCCGCGCTGGATTGCGGGACATGGTGAGCAAGGCGCATGCGCTCGCGGAGCGGAACGAGCCGGTCAGCCGGCAACTCCAGGCCCGCATCTTTCTCGCCGGCCTGCAAGCCTGCGACATCAGCGTGGAGGTCACGTCGACCGCGCATCACCTCGGAGGTGGCGCTGCGGCCTATCGCGGGAATCGCCTATTGAGGGCGCTCACCGATGTTCAGACGGCGCGCCAGCACCTGCTCTTCTCCCACCATCACCTGGCCGTACTCGGCAAGCTCGTCGCCGGCCTGGACGTGACCTATCCGCCGTACGTCATGTGACGCCGGCATCGCGGACGGCGAGCCATGGGGACCCGTAGCGCACGGCCTCCGAAAGAAAACCGAGAAGTTCGCAGTCGCCTCGTTCGGTATGAACGCCCTCCGGGGAAGCGTTCACATCACGTAGACGCGACTTCGGACGTGCTGGTTTTTGGTGGTTCTTCAAATACCGTTCCGAGTTCCCGGACGGCGCGCGGAGCGCGCCGATCCGAGATCTTCCCACATATCCAGCCGGGTGAGGACCCCGGCTCGGCGCACTGCTCACGCAGTGCCGGGCCGGTGGCACGGTTTTTGAGGTTTGATTGCGATGACGACTGATGAGCGCCGTATTGGATGCGTCTATCTGACATGAACACGCTTTAGCTTCTGTTGCCATTCTCGGTCTGCGGCGCGAATGCGTGCAGCTCGGTCGGCATTAGCCGGACACTCTGGCCGGGCTTCAGTTCGACATCGGTCATCCAGTCGCGCGATACCTCCGCCTCGAACCTCGGCTTCTGGCCCGGCCCGGTACATGATTGTTCCGC
>Ga0180220_1002331_pt1 | contig 12337 bp, 11 predicted proteins | sample eDN5th37CBELigBY_FD_151335 | JGI IMG/M metagenome (GOLD analysis project Ga0180220, IMG submission 151335) | Enriched backyard soil microbial communities from Emeryville, California, USA - eDNA 5th pass 37_C BE-Lig BY (version 2) (version 2) | ecosystem: Environmental > Terrestrial > Soil >... | reverse complement strand
CCGTTTGGAGCGATCTCCTCGTATAGCCTGTAACGGGGCCAGCCGGCGGGGTTTGCCCGCACTCCGAAATCAGCTTTCCGGCAGCGCCCGCATGCGGATTCTTCCAGCCACCCGCGCTTCATCAGCACGAAGGAATCCGTTCTCTGTCCAAGGAGCCTCACCAGCCGTACTTCATTTCATCGCCGTTTTGTCCATTTTTGAACATATTCTATACAAGTATATCGATGCTGTGCGGGAATGTCAATGCAAGTCGGCTCAGGTCGTTTTGCGCTTGATGTAGTAGGCGAAAAAATGCTGCAGCAGCACTTTTAGCACGGCAAACACGGGAACGGCGAGGATGAGGCCGATGATGCCCGCCATTTCCCCTCCGACAAGCAGCGCGAATATGATGACGATCGGATGAAGATGCAGCTTTTTGCCGACCACCTGCGGGGAAATGACGTTGCTCTCCAAAATTTGGCACACCCAATTGACGACGATGACGAGCAGCACCATTTTCCATGAAATCGTAGATGCCATAACGACCGCCGGAGCCGCCCCCAGAAAAGGACCGAGATAAGGCACGATGTTAAAGACGGCAACGATGCTGGCCATCAGAAGCGCGTACGGCATCCCGACGATCATATACCCGATATACGCCAGCACGCCGATAATCAAACAGACGATAAACTGTCCCCGCACGTAATTGCCTAGCGCCAGGTCGATCTCTTTCAGCACGCCCACGGTCGCTTTGCGCCGGGAACGGGGAAGGTACGAAACGATCGCCCTTTCAAAAACGTCGAAGTCTTTCAAGATGTAAAAAATGAGAAACGGAACAATAAAAATATTCAGCACCAAATTGATGGTCGTCCCGATGTTGTCGATAAAATCCGATATCCCCGTCGCCAGCCTGTCTTCCCACTGCAAAAACCAACGATCCACCCCGGCCATCACCCCGTCGGGCAGCAGCTTCTGGTCGAGCCGGTTCATGAGGCTCTGGGCATGCATCGTCATTTCCGGCAAGTGTTCGTTCAGCTCCTCCATTTGTTCGATCAGCACCGGAATCATATTGATGAGGATGACCGCCACGCAGGTGATGAATACCGCGTAGATCAGCAGCACGGCAATGCCCCTCGGCACTTTGCGGTCGGCCAGAAGGCACACGATCGGGTTCAGCACGTACGAGATGATCATGGCCACGACAAACGGAGCCAAAATCGCTTTGAAAAAATGGTATATATTCATGAACATCGGTCGAAGCAGCCAGATGAAATAAAGGGCGATAAGGCCGAGAATGAACCAGATGAGCAAACGGAACCATTTGTTCCCGGTCATTTTCTCCAAGGATACGTTCCTCCTTTCGGACTTGCTGTTCACGTTATTATATGTTCGAAAGGAAAAAATTAACCTCGGATCGCACGCAGCGCCATCAAGCTTAAAACAAAAGAAACCCATCACTAACGCGCGCCTGCAAAAGCGACCGCTAGTGATAGGTTTCTTTACTGCCGAAATAGCATGTTCATAAGTTCACTTTCAATTGGACGCATGCAAATGCGGGAATTCCTGCTGAACTTCCTCGAAAAACAGATCGTCCAGCGAACTGAGCGTGCCGTCCTCTTCGACTTGGTAGACGGACATTTTATCTCCGTTGACCGTCAGTTCGATAAAACAGCCCCAGCAATAAAATTGATGCGAACCGATTTTACCGATATCTTTGGAATTGCAGTTGGGACATCTCATATTCATAGATCACCTATCCGTTAACAGAATGAATGGTTTTTCCGAGGCGCTCTTCGCTCATCGGCGGCACCATGATTGCGTTTTTGCCGATGGACATGCCCTCGTCAAGTGGCAGCCATTTCCGGCCTTCCAGCAGATCCGCGACGAAACCGTCGCTGATTTCCAAACCTAGTATTGTATTTCCCATTTCCTGGTCAAAATAAACGTCCGTCGCTTTGCCGAGGAGAACGCCGTCCTCCGTCAGCACGTTCATGTCCTTCAGTTTATTTTTGCCCATCAGGTACGTATATTGTATATCGTCGGCTTTTGTCTTTCGAATAGCCTGTTGATTCCGAATCATCACAGCGTCTTCGCCGTATGCCACGATATCCTCCCAGGATACGGACTTGGACGAACTGGAAAATAAGCTTTTGCCTTCAAGTTCCAACGCTTGGATCTTCCAGTCCCCGCTGACCCAAACATCGCTGATTTTGCCGATCTGCCTGCCTTCATCGACATCGAATACGGCAAGGCCGATCAATTCTTGAAACTTCATGGCCAGGACCCACCTATCGTCATGAATTTGAAACGAAGGCATCCCGCAAGGCGCGGGACGGATGCCCTCTCCGGGCACCGATCCTTGTTTCCGGACGGTATGGAAGCACGCCTCCCTCCTTGTCCATACATAGAGAATCCTAACTTCTAATACGTAAACGACGAAGAATGGTTCCAATTTTTTGGGCGGTGTATTCCATATCTTCCGTAGTATTACCCAAACCGAAGCTAAAACGAATCGCGGAGCGCAAAACATTTTGTGGAAGTTTCATAGCTTGAAGCACATGAGACAACTCAAGGGAACCGGAGGTGCATGCCGAGCCGCTGGCCGCCGCAACGCCTTCCATATCCAGGTTCATCAGAAGCGTCTCCGTGTCTGTTTCCGGGAAGCTGATATTCAGTATGTGGGGTAAAAATTCAGAGGGATGTCCGTTGACGACAAACGCGTCTTGGCCAATTTCCTGCGCCAGCAAACGGATAAACGTATCCCGGAGCATAAGATCATGCTCTCTGCGCCGCTCCGATAGTTCCGCAGCAATTTCGACGGCTTTGGCGAATCCGGCGATACCCGCGATGTTTTCCGTGCCTGCGCGGCGTTTTTTTTCCTGCAGCCCTCCGTGCAATCTAGGCGCAAGATGAACGCCGCGGCGCACGTACAGCGCCCCGATTCCTTGCGGGCCGTTGATTTTATGGGCCGAAAAGCTCATCAGATCGACCGGCAGCTCGCCGAGGGAGATCGGAATCGCCCCAAGCGCCTGAACGGCGTCGACATGGAAAAGGATGCCTCGGCTTCGGGCAAGCTCGCCGATTTCCCGGATCGGCTGCACCGTGCCGACCTCATTGTTGGCGTACATGATGCTGATCAGCGCGGTATCATCCGTCAGCGCCTGTTCCACGTCCTCAGGGCGCACCCGGCCCGTTTCGTCGACCGGAAGATAGGTGACGCGGTACCCTTGTCTTTCAAGCTCTTCGCAGGCATGCAAAACGGCATGATGTTCGATGGACGACGTTATGATATGTTGACCCGCGCCCTCCATGGCCTCCAATGCACCGAACAAAGCGAGATTATCGCTTTCCGTTCCGCCGCCGGTGAACACGAGCTCATCGGGGTGGCAGCCCAAATATTTGGCGATTTTGTCCCTGGCCCCGCCCACCGTCCGTTTGGCGGAACGGCCGAAGGCATGAACGCTGGATGCGTTGCCGAATTGCCCCGTCATCACGTTCATCATTTCCTGCGCGACTTCCGGATGGACGGGCGTGGATGCCGCATGATCCAAGTAAATGGATTTCATTTTCGCATCTCCTTTTAAATGTAAAACATGTAGTTATCGGCGGCGTCCTGCTCCTGATAGGAGATCAGGTCGAGCAGCGTGGTCGAATCCAGCACGTTCGCGATGCCGTCGCGGATGCGAAGCCACAGGTTGCGCTTGGCAGGATCGTCTTCTTCCGTAAAATCGACCGGGGAAATCGGGCCTTCCAGCACGCGGATGACGTCTCCCGCCGTAATTTCCGAAGCTTCGCGGGACAACACGTAACCGCCGTACGCGCCGCGAATGCTTTTCACGAGCCCGGCGTTGCGCAGCGGCGCGATCAACTGCTCCAGATAATGCTCGGAAAGCTGGTTTTTTTCGGCGATGCTTTTCAGCGAGATCGGGCCTTCGCCGTATTTGGCCGCAAGCTCCATCATGATCGTCAGGCCGTAACGCCCTTTTGTCGATATCTTCAAAGGTGGCACCTCTTTCAAAAGTTCATGTTTTCTTTTATATATGTCGGGATCCGTTGCAGACACCTTAGATCCTGAGGATAATATCTGCGTATTCCGATCATAACCCTTTGCTTATGTTAACATATCCGGCGTTTTTTTGGTATGTTAACGTCAACCGATGTACTTCCACGGAAGACAGGCACGCCTTTCCCCCATTGATTTGATCGCGTAAAAATCGGTTTCCCCCGGCAAAAACTTCTAAAACTCCATCATATATAATCTCGGGCAAAACTGCAAATTGTACTCCTCATGCGGACAAACGCCATCCGGGTATGACCTCCGGCCCGTTGTGTGTTAAAATACGGGTATGGGCACAATTTCAAAATAGAAATGGTGAGTTAATTTTGGCAAACAACAATCAAAACACGCGCGTGGTCGTCGGCATGTCCGGCGGCGTCGATTCCTCGGTGACCGCGCTCCTGCTGAAGGAGCAAGGCTACGATGTCATCGGTATTTTCATGAAAAACTGGGACGATACCGACGAATTCGGAGTCTGCACCGCGGAACAGGACGCAGAGGATGTCCGGCGCGTTTGCGAGCAGATAGATATTCCTTATTACACGGTCAATTTCGAAAAAGAGTATTTCGATAAAGTATTTACCTATTTCCTCGACGAATATAAGTCGGGGCGCACGCCGAATCCGGACGTCATGTGCAACCGCGAAATCAAATTCGGCGAATTCCTGAACAAGGCGCTGGGACTGGGCGCCGATTATGTCGCCACGGGCCATTATGCCCGCGTCGTCGAGGAGGATGGCGTCTTCAAGCTGCTCCGCGGCGTCGACGGCAACAAGGATCAAACCTACTTCCTGAACGCGCTGAATCAGGAGCAGCTGTCGAAAGCGATGTTCCCGATCGGCCATCTGCCGAAACCCGAAGTACGCAAGATTGCCGAAGCGGCGGGATTGTACACCGCCAAAAAGAAAGACAGCACCGGCGTCTGCTTCATCGGCGAACGTAACTTCAAAGAGTTCCTTAGCCAGTATTTGCCGGCGCAATCCGGCGATATGGTGGATATCGCGACGGGCGAAATCAAAGGCCGCCACGACGGCTTGATGTATTACACGCTCGGACAGCGCCAAGGGCTCGGCATCGGCGGATCCGGAAACGGCGAACCGTGGTTCGTGGCCGACAAGGATCTGGAGCAAAATATTTTGTACGTCGTTCAAGGCGACAAGCATCCGAGCCTGTATTCGACGGGGCTGATTGCCACAGGCGTGAACTGGATCGCAGGCGAAGGGAACGTGCCCACAGAGCCTTTCAGCTGCACCGCCAAGTTCCGCTACCGCCAGCCCGACCAGGACGTTACGCTCGAATGGCTTGAAGACGGCACCGTACACGTGCGGTTCGCCGAGAAGCAAAAAGCGATTACTCCGGGACAAGCCGTCGTGTTCTACCAAGGCGACGTTTGCCTTGGCGGCGGCACCATCGACAAAGTGGAAAAGGTTCCGTTCAAGCTGCCGGCACTCCAAAAAAAATAAAGCACAGACGTTAAAGCCACCCGCCCCCATGTTTCCGGCGGCGGTGGCTTTTTTTCATGGAACGCCCTGCATGCCGAACCTGTTCGGCGGACGTTTCATGACGCCTGTGCAAAACATTCTCTACGACTCCCGCGGAATCCTTCTCGTTGATGAAGATTTCCCCGTAATTCGATCATCATTCCCCGGAAAGGAACTGGTTTCTTCTGCGCTGCTGGTTGATTTGGATTTTCGCCTCGTTGCCCTGCTCGGTCGCCTGGTAGAAGACGCGGCGCGCAATCTCCTTCGGCAAATAATCCTGCTTCACGTAATGCCCCGGATAATCATGGGGATACTTGTAGCCTTCATGGCCCAGCTTCACGGCCCCTTTATAATGCGTATCCCGCAAATGCAGCGGCACCTCCGCCGATTTCAGCTCTTCGATCGCCGACGTCGCCCGCGAAATCGCCGTATAAACCGCATTCGATTTCGGGCTCTCCACGGCAAACAAGATGGCCTGGGCGATGTTCAGCTTCGCTTCCGGCCAACCGTTGTTCCGGTAGGCCTCCAATGCGCTGACGGCCTGGACCATGGCCTGCGGATTCGCGAGGCCGATGTCCTCGCTGCTGGCGGCGATCAGGCGGCGGATGAACACCATCGGGTCCATCCCCAGCTTCTCCACCGCGTACAAAAACCAGAACAAAGCGGCATCGCTGGAGCCGCGGATGCTTTTATGAAAGGCGGAAAGCACGTCGTATTGCGTCGATTCGTCCGCCCGCACGGTCGGACGGCGGATCGACTCCTCGGCGACGCCAAGCGTAATGTGAACGGTGCCGTCGTCCTCCGGCGGCGTCGTCATCGCCGCCAGCTCGAGCGCCGTCAGCGCCCGGCGGATATCCCCATTCGCCATCGTGGCGATATGGTCCAGCGCTTCCTCGTCCGCCTTCAGCTTCATATATCCGAGCCCTTTGTCGGGATCGGCCAGCGCCCGCTTCATGGCGGCAAGCGAATGGTCCTTCGTCAACGGCTGCAGCTGGAACAGGGTGGAGCGGCTCATCAAAGCCCCGTTGACGTAATGGAACGGGTTTTCCGTCGTCGCCCCGATAAAAATGATCGTCCCTTTTTCGACCGCCGGCAGCAGCGCGTCCTGCCGCGAGCTGTTGAAGCGGTGCACCTCGTCGAGGAACAGGATCGTTTTCGTGCCGTACATCGCCTTGTTGCTTTGGGCGCGGTCGATGACTTCCCGCACGTCTTTGACGGAGGCGTCCACGGCGTTCAGCCGGACGAAGTCCGCCTGCGTTTTTTGCGATATGATATGCGCCAGCGTCGTTTTCCCGCATCCCGGCGGGCCGTACAGGAGGATCGAGCTGACTTGGTCCGCTTCGATCGCCCTGCGCAGCAGCTTTCCGGGGCCTACGATATGTTCCTGCCCGATATATTCATCCAACGAGGTGGGACGCATCCGGTCGGCCAGCAGCCTTCCGCCCCGGTCCGACTCCTGCTGGAAAGAAAATAAATCCATCTGTGTTCACGTCCTTGAAAATGAAATGGCTTGTCTCTTGTCCTTTTCAAGCTCTCCCTCTATCATAACATACCGGGCAGGCACAGATCATGCGTTCCGGTCGCCGCGGTACACTTCGAATGCCGAAATGTTCGGCCACCATCTCGATTGCGTGATCGTCAGGCGGACGTAACGGCTTGTAACGGCCGGGAAACGGCAGATCCGTTTATAACCGATCACCGTGCCGTCGTACGCCTTTTTCCACTCGCCGCCTGCCATATACTCCAGCACAAACCGCTCGACCCGCTGGCTGTACCGGTATTCCTGCAAAACGACGTGGTCGAAGGTTTGCTCCGCCCCGAGATCGACCGTCAAACCGGCCGCTTCCGTTCCCTCTTGCGGAGCCCAGAACGTATCCCGGTCGCCGTCCACCGCGTATAAGGCTTCATGCCCTGCCATCGCTTCGCTCGCCTCCGCCGGGGCGCCGGCGGCCAGGTTCGTGCGGAACGTTCCCCGGATCCATTCCCCAAGCTCTTGCAGGCGCCGCACGTCGTTTTCATGGAACAGGCCGCGGGTGTCCGGCGGAATGTTGAGCAGAAACGTCGCATTGCCCCCGACCGATCCGTAATACACCTTGATCAGTTCCTCGAGCGGCTTCACCTGATCGTCCTGGGACGCATGGTAGAACCATCCCGGACGGATCGAAGTGTTCACTTCCGCCGGATACCAGATCAGCTCTTTTTCCTTCAAAACGACGTCACGGCTTCCCAGGTCCTCGTCCTCCGAACTGTATCTCTTGGCGAATTCTCCGTCGTCTTCCTGCTGGGAATTTTCCTGGATTTTTTCGTTATCCCGCAGCGATGCGGGAACGACGCTCCATTCCGATTCCCGGCAGTGTCCCGCCTCGTTGCCGCACCAGCGGATGTCGGGGCCGCAGACGGAAATGGCCGCCCCCGGCTGCAGCTCCCGAATGAGCGCGTAATAGGCGTCCCAGTCGTACACCTGGCGTTTGCCGTTCGGGCCTTCGCCGCAGGCGCCGTCGAACCAAACGCAGAAGATGTCGCCGTATCCGGTCAACAGCTCCCGCAGCTGGTTTTTGAAATATTCGTTGTATGCCGGCGAATCGCCGTAGGTCGGCTCATGCCGGTCCCACGGGGACAAATAGATGCCGAAACGGATGCCTCCCCGGCGGCAGGCGTCCGCCACTTCCTTGACGACGTCGCCGCCGCCGTTTTTCCACGGACTGCTTTTGACGGAATGCTCCGTATATTGGCTCGGCCACAAACAAAAACCGTCATGATGTTTGCAGGTCAAAATCAAACCCTTCATGCCGGCCGATTTGCACGCTTCCACCCATTGGTCCGCATCCAGCGCGGTCGGGTTGAAGATCGACGGATCTTCCTTCCCGCTTCCCCATTCCTGGTCCGTAAACGCATTCACCGAAAAATGAACAAAAGCATAAAATTCCATCTCCTGAACGGACAACTGTCTTTCCGTCGGCTTCACCTGCGCGGCGTATTGAATCCTATCGTTCATCGCTAGCCCTCCAAATTTTCCTTATGCCGGGATCGTTCCCATCTTTCATTGCGCAAAATCCACTTTATAACATTCTTCTTCAAACGCAGGATACCTGCAAGAAAATTGCAAGTATCCTGCTATAAAATTTCACGTTATTTGTTCAGCGCTGTCCCAATCTTTGCCGATGTCTTGTTGCCGGCCGCAAAATAGCGCTTACATTTTATGCTTTATCTTATATCTCGGGATTTCTCCTCGTCCATGAGTTCTTTCCATGCGCAAAAAAGAAACGCCCGCAGAGCCGGCGGTCGCTGCCGGCGCTCTGCGGGTCGTTCCAGTCCGCACCCATGCTTTATTCCTCATTCGCCTCGTTTGGCCCTGCCTGTGGCGCCGCCTGCATAAATCAGCTCTCCACCAGCTCGCCGTTTTTCATGATCAACCGGTCGTCCAAATAAACGTCCGGTCGGCCGACGACGCAATCGATATGGACGCCGGCCGCAACGACGCCGCCAAACGTATTGTTGCTGCCGAAAGCGACGTGGATCGTGCCGTATACCTTCTCGTCCTCCAGGACGACGCCCGTGATTCTCGCCTTGTTGTTGGTGCCGATGCCGAACTCCCCGAGCAGCCTGCCGTCGCCATCCCCGAGCATTTGCAGCAGCTTTTCGCCCTCCGCGCCGCCGTCGGCCGCTACAAGGCGGCCCTTCTCCACGGTCAAAACGACCGGACCCGCAACCTTGCCGATGCCGGCGATCGAGCCGTCGACGACGATTTTCCCTGCGGCGGAGCCCTCTACGGGCGCGATATACGCTTCCCCCGAAGGCAGGTTTCCCGATTGACCCGGCTCCACGTACATGCCCGTGCTCGGCACCCCGTCGCGGCCGTCGATGGAAAACTCCAGCGCGTGTCCGTCCTTTTCGATGCGTACCTTGCGGGTTTGCGTGAGCATATCGGTCACTTTTTCCGTCAGTGCTTTCACTTCCGTATAGTCTGCCGCGATGGCTCCTTCCAGGAACATGTCCTCGGTAATGCCCGGCATCGTCGCAAGGCGGGCGCCGGCCGCTGCCGCTTGCTTCCGCGCTTGCGTATGCGTCAGCGAATGCTTCGTGATGCAAACGACGACCTGCGACGCCGCCATGGCGGTCGCGATCGGCGCCGGCGGTTCTTCACCCGATTTGCTTCGTTCCTTCATCACCGTCAGCATGCTTTCGGCTCCGATGCGTTTTCCTGCTTCGTATAGCGATTCCGCGAGTTCCTTTCTCGAATCGTCGGAGACGATCAGAAACGTCTCTCCCGCTTTTAATCCAAGGCAATCTTTCAGCATGTTGATGCTGGTTTCAACGATTTTTTCCTGCATTTGTCTGACTTCCTTTCAACCATTTTTTCGCCGTGTCCCGGTTTGTCGCCCATAAAGGGTCCCCGTCGGTCCTATCATTTCCGAATCAAATCATTTCCGAAACGATTTTCGCCATGATCGCATTGGACAGAATGACGGGCAATCCGGAAGCTTCGGCCATCAGTCTCCGCGCCTCCTCCGTATACCCCATGCAGTCCAGCAAAAGGATATCCGCCTTGCCCTTGAGTCCGGCCGCCGCGGCTTGAAAATCTCCCGGATCGAAAATATATGGCGAGGCGACCCCGTATACCGGGTATAGTCCATAAGGTTCGTATTTCGAGTTCATGGTTTCCTTCTGCTCTTCCAGAGGAACGATCACGCCCAGCCTCCGGTTCCCGACCATCGCCTTGACGGCCGGCGGAATTATATGATCCGGCTCGATCAAATAAGCCGTTCGGGTCGCAAGCCCCGGGAAAACGCCCGTGCAAAGCAGCAAAATATTGGCGACCCCTTGATTCTCCATGTCATAAATCTTCTGCTGCAATATGGGCTGGATTTTGCTGCGCCCCATGATGACCGACTCCCCGGTCGTCAGCCGGGATGTGAGCGTGTAATCCCGGTCTTCCGGACATAAATTGGCGGCAATATATTCTTTCGACAAGCCGTCCAAAACGCCTGCCTGAATCATCTCCACCCGTTCCGGCAAATGCTCCCGCAAAATCGGGGCCACGTCTTTGCGCGGAGCCTGCCCGATCGTAATGACCCCAAGTTTCGTCATGCGATGATCATCCTCCCCATGTTCGCCAAAAGCGCGTGTTGCGCCAAACGTAAATATCCCAAACGTTTTTTCCTGCGAAAAAAGGGAAAGAACTAAAAGCCCCTTCCCTGTCTCTTCTTATTTTCCTTCCGCGCTGCCTGCCGTTTGAAGCACCTTCATCGAGCCGTAAAGCTTCACGATCCGGTCGTATTCGGCCGCATCGTAAAACGCGCAGGTTCCATTCGTGAATTCCTTGGCAACCTCAACCGAAAAACGAACCGCGGCAGCGATGTCGATTTCGTGGCTGGCGCCCGTGCCGCAGCCCGGAACGACGCTTTGCGCCGTGACCGCGACGCCGACGACCGGAGCGCTCGTCGCAACGGCCGGCTGCAAAATCGAATTGATGTGGTACAGATCGTTCCCGTACGGCGTAATGTCCTGCATCGTAATCGGGAACGTCACCGGCAGCAGTCCTGTCGTCATTTCCATGATCCGCAGCAAATCTTCGCTGACCCGCAGGATGTAGCCCTCTTTTACGGTCGGGGAAATCGCGAACCCTTTATGATTGATGACGCGGTTGCCTTTGGTCGTGTCGATCGAAAGCACCGCTTCCATCTCCGGCAATACTTCATGCGCGTTCATCGCGCCGATGTCGACCGGCGAATCCATGAAATCGACCGGTTCATGCGGACGGGTCGGCGCATCCGGGCAAATATGGGTCGTCACGATAATGTCGCCTTTCAAACGGTCGCCTTTCACCTGCATGTCCGCGAGTTTCAGCGCCGCGGCAACGGCGGCCACCGCGCCGTCGGCATCGGATACGAGCCCGATGCGGCTTGGACGGGCACCGATCCCGCCCAGGCGGCCTACGATGCCGAAGGTCGGGGCGCTTCCGCCTTTCGTTTTGCCCTCGGTGCCGGGAATGACGATTTTAATGAAATCCGTGCTCCCTTTTTCTCCCGTTACTTTTTGCACCTCGATCGAAACTTCGGGATAGCCGGCGAACAGCTCCTTTACTTTCTCTCCGGTTACATGGGCGTCGTCCATCGCTTCAAGCGCGGCCATCGTTTGTTTTAATGTCATCGAATCCGACCTCCAGTTAGATGTAAGTAGTATTTAGCAAGTTTTAGCGAATCAGAACAGGTAATCCAAAATCGGTTTTTTAATGATATCCTCGACAGGCTGCATCAGCGATTTGTTGCTCATCGTGCTGCTGAGCAGCAGTTTGGCTTTCGGCACCGCGATGACGGCGAGCTGCTGCCCTTTTTCCAGGGCGGCCGTGACGACCGGTCTTGCCGTTTTGGCGTCCAGCGTCATGATCAGGTCCGGGAACGTCGCGTAACGCTCCCCGTCTTTTTCCAGCGTCATATATTCGTTCCAGAAGGTCATTTCGAAGCCGTCGATGGTCACTTTGCCCACGTCGAATCCGCCTGTCGTTTCCATTTCGAATGCAGTCACCTCGCCGGCGGCGACGACCTTTCCGCCAAGCTTGTCCACGACGGCGGCAATGGCCGCCTCGCCTTTCGCCCCAAGCAGCGCTTCGCCGACCTCGATCGCCTGCGTGATGGCGCCCGGGGCGCCGTTTTGCCTCGCGTAAGCGGCCGTTACCGGATTTCTGGCCACCGCAACGAGCCCGCCCGCTTCAACCGAAGCTTTGCGGACCATCGAAGCGGCCTTGCCCAGCGATCCGGAAACGCTGAACTCCAGGTAATTGTCGCCCTTGCCGCCGATGGCCGTCTGATGCGACACGTAA
>Ga0180220_1002329_pt1 | contig 12350 bp, 9 predicted proteins | sample eDN5th37CBELigBY_FD_151335 | JGI IMG/M metagenome (GOLD analysis project Ga0180220, IMG submission 151335) | Enriched backyard soil microbial communities from Emeryville, California, USA - eDNA 5th pass 37_C BE-Lig BY (version 2) (version 2) | ecosystem: Environmental > Terrestrial > Soil >... | reverse complement strand
GAACTGCTCGGCGACGTGGCGGCGCGTGGCGCCGAGCGCGCGGCGCAGCCCGATCTCCGAGCGGCGCTCGAGCACCGAGATGACCATCACGTTGGCGATCCCGACGCCGCCGACGAGCAGCGCCACGGCGCCGAGGCCGAGGAACAGCGACGTGAACGTGGCGCGCGCGGCGGCCCTGGCCTCGATCGCGTCCGACGGGCGGCTGATCTCGACCTCGTCGGGGTGCTCGGGGTTGGCGGTCGGGCCGAGCAGCTCGCGCACCGCGGCCACGTCGCCGTCGTCGTCGGTGCGCACGTACACGGTCGTCGGCGCGCCGTCGGAGCCGAGCTCCGCGGCGACCGGCCGGCCGATCAGGGCGGTCGCGTCCAGCGCCGGGTCGAGCGCGACCTCGTCGAGGATCCCGACGACCGCGAACGCGCGGCCGGCGATCACCACGTTGACGCCCGGGCGGGCGATCCCCAGCCGCCGCGCCGCCGTCGCGCCGAGCACGACGCACGGGTAGCGCGCGGTGGCGGCGTCGAGGAACGTCCCCGCCCGCATCGTCGCGCCGAGCGTCGCCGGCAGGTCCGGGTCGGCGGCGGCCACGGTGATCCCCAGCGTCTCGATCTCGGGGATGTGGTCGGTGCGGCGCACGGTCGCGCCGGCCAGCGCCGACGTCGACGACGCCTGCGCCACCCCGTCGATGCGGCCGATCGCCGCCGGCGCCGTCTCCGGCAGCGCGGACGCCTCGCCGAACACCGACTCGCCGGGCGCCACGGTCAGCAGATTGGTCCCGAGGCGGTCGAGCTGGGCCATGAGGTCGGCGCGGCTGGACTCGCTGATGCCGAGCACCGCGACCATCGAGGCGATCCCGATCGCGATGCCCAGCGCCGACAGGGCGGCGCGCAGGCGCCGCGACGAGAGGCCGGCCGCGCCGACGCGCACCACGTCGGCGGGGCGCAGCCGCGACGGGGTCACGCGCATGACGCCAGCCGCCCGTCGCGGATCTCGACGCGGCGCGGCAGCCGCTCGGCCAGCTCGCGGTCGTGCGTGATGACCGCGATCGTGGTGCCGTCGCGGTTCAGCTCGCGCAGCAGGTCGAAGATGCCCTCGCCCGTCGCCGTGTCGAGGTTGCCGGTCGGCTCGTCGGCCAGCAGGATCGCCGGCCGCGCGAGCAGGGCCCGCGCGATCGCGACCCGCTGGCGCTCGCCGCCGGAGAGCTCGTCGGGCCGGTGGGTCAGACGGTGGCCGAGCCCGACCCGCTCGAGCGCGCGCGCGGCCGCCTCCCGCCGCTCGCGATGGGCGACGCCCGCGTACAGCAGGCCCTGGCCGACGTTGTCGACGGCGGTGAGGCCCGGGATGAGGAAGAACTGCTGGAAGACGAAGCCGATGTGCCGGGCGCGCAGGCCGGCGAGCTGCGGGTCGGCGAGCGTCGTGACGTCGCGGCCGGCGACGCGCACCGTGCCCGCGGTGGGCCGATCCAGCGTGCCCATGATGTGCAGCAGCGTCGACTTCCCCGAGCCCGACGGACCGACGATCGCCAGCAGCTCGCCGGCGCGGACGCTCAGCGTGATCCCGTGCAGGACCTCCAGCGGCCCCGGATAGGCCTTGCGCACGTCGCGCAGCTCGAGGACGGGCTCAGAGGCCATCGGGGACCACCACCTCGTCGCCGGCGCGCAGCGCGCCGGTCACCGCGACCAGCCCGTCGGCGAACTGGCCGGGCTCCACCGGCACGCGCTCGGTGCCGGTCGCCGTGCGTCGCTCGACCGCGTAGCCGCCGCCCGGCAGCGCCAGCAGCGCGGTGACCGGGACGGCCAGCACGTCCTCGCCGACCTCGGCGGCCAGGCCGACCGACACGGGCGCGCCGTCGAGGCGGCCGGTGTCGGCGTCCGCGTCGAGGCGCACGGTCACGTCGATCGTCGGCTCCTGGTCGTCGCCCGGCTCGCCGGGCTGCGCGGCCGGCGCCTCGGCGACCGTGCCGACGCGGCTGATCCGCCCGTCCACCGTGCGCCCGCCCGGCAGCGTGACCGTCACGTCGCCGGCGCGGCGGGCCAGGTCCTGGTCGTCGGCGGGCAGGTCGATCGTCACGACCTGCTCGCGCGACGTCGTCGTCATCACCTCCGTCCCGGGCGGCGCGACGTCGCCCTCGGCGACCTTCACGTCGCCGATGCGCCGCGGGCCGGGCAGGAACGCGACCTGGCCGAGCGCGACGACGCCGGTCTGCGCCCATCCGGCGTCCGCCTGCCACGCGCGGACGGCCGCCGCGGTGTCGGCGTCGAACGTCCCGTCGACGGCGCCGGGGTCGTGGCCGAGCGCGCGCAGGTTGCGCTCGAGCTGGCGGACGTCGGCGCCCTCCGCGCCCGGGCCGAGGTCGCGCCAGGCGGGCGTCGAGCCGTACAGGAGCCGCACCGGCTCGCCGTCGGCGCGGTACAGCGCGTCGCCGCGGCCGGCGCGGCTGCCCTCGCGCGGCAGCCAGGTGATCGTGGGCCCGCTCGCCTCGGGCCCGGCCGCGCCGCCCAGCCGCTGCAGCAGCGGGCGGCTGCCGGCGTAGCCGAGCGTGCCGCCGACGTCCTCGCGCGTCACCAGCGTCCGCCGCTCCACGGTGGCGGTCGCGGCGGCGTCGGGCGCGGCCGCCGCCTCGGGCTCGCCGCCCGATCCGCAGCCGGCGAGCAGGACGGCCCCGCCGGCCAGCGTCGTCGCCAGCGTGGCCCTCATCGCGCCTCCTCCTGCGAGCGGCACTCCTCCATCGCGGCCTCGAAGTCGGGGTCGCCGGGCTCGATGCCGCTGTCGGGGGTGATGCGGATGCCGCCGCCGTCGGGGTCGGGGACGTCGTAGCCCTTCTCGCGCAGGCAGCGGGCGACCGCCAGCGCGCGCTCCTCCTGGCCCTCGCGGTCGGGCATGAGCGCCTCGGCGGCCTCCAGGTGCTCCGCGCAGGCGGCCTGCGCGCGCTCGGCGGTCGCGGGGTCGGCGCCGCCGCGCGGCATGACCATGCGCACGCGGCCGCCGTCGATCTGCGGGTCGGGCATGTCGACGCCGTTCTCGCGCATGCAGCGGGCGTACGCGAGCAGCGCCGCGTCGCGGTCGGCGCTCGCCTCGCCGGAGGCACCGCCGCCGCCCGCGGACGTCGGGGTGGTCGAGGAGCCGCCGCCGCAGGCGGTCAGCGCGAGCGCGGCGACCGCGAGGCCGGCCGCCGCGGTGTGGTGGAACAGCGTCGTGGTGCTCATGGGCGGCGAACGTAGGCGCGGCCCCGTAACACCCCGGTCGCGCGTGACGCCCGTGTGACGCGCGACGTGACACGGACGTTATGCGGCCGCGGCTACGTTCGGCCACGGGCCATGCGCGTGCTGATCGTCGAAGACGAGCCCGACCTCGCCGACCTCGTCGCCCGGGGCCTGCGCCGGCGCGGCCTGGCCGTCGACGTCGCGCTCGACGGCGCCGACGCGCTGCGCAAGGCGCTGGTCACCGACTACGAGATCCTCGTGCTCGACCGCGACCTCCCGGCGGTCCACGGCGACGCGGTGTGCCGGACGCTGCGGGCCGAGGGCGTCGAGGCGAAGATCCTGATGCTCACCGCGTCGGGCACGGTCCGCGACCGCGTCGAGGGCCTGCGGCTCGGCGCCGACGACTACCTGTCCAAGCCGTTCGCGTTCGCCGAGCTGGCCGCGCGCATCGAGGCGCTGGGGCGGCGGTCGGGCCCGGTGCGCCCGCCGGTCCTGCGCCGCGGCGACCTCGAGCTGGACGAGGGCCGCATGCGGGTGCGGCGGGCCGGCCGGCCGATCGAGCTGAACGTGAAGGAGTTCGGCGTCCTGCGCACGCTGATGGCCGCCGACGGCGGCGTGGTCTCCGGCGAGGAGCTGCTGCGCCGGGTGTGGGACGAGCACGCCGACCCGTTCACGAACACGGTCCGGATGACCGTCATGCGCCTGCGCCGCAAGCTCGGCGAGCCGGACCCGATCGAGACCGTCGTCGGCGCCGGCTACCGGCTGCCATGAGCGCCGCCGGCTCGCCCCGCGGCGTGCGGCTGCGCCTCACGCTCGTGTACGCGTCGCTGCTGTTCGTCTTCGGCGCGCTGCTGCTGGGCGTGAGCTACGCCGCCGTGCGCCACGAGTTCGGCCCGCGCGACGCGCGCTTCCTGACGCAGCGGCTGCCCCCGCTCGGGTCGTCGCCGCAGCCGGGCGGATCGGCCCGCGACGCGCCCGAGGCCGACCGGATCGTCATGCGCATCGTCAACGACGAGAACGCGCGCGCGATCGGCGGCGTCCTGCTGTGGTTCGCGGTCGCGCTGGGCGCGAGCACGATCGCCGCGGTCGGGCTCGGCTGGGTGCTGGCGGGCCGGGCGCTGCGCCCGCTGCAGGAGGCCTTCGACAGCCAGCGCCGGTTCGTGTCGCACGCCTCGCACGAGCTGCGCACGCCGCTGGCCGTCATGCGCGCCTCGATCGACGTGACCGGCGAGGAGGGCGGCTACGACGACCCGGACCAGGTGCGCGCGATGGTCGCGACGCAGCGCAAGGCGCTGGCGCGCAGCGAGGCGCTGGTCGACCGGCTGCTGGCGCTGGCGATGGGCGAGCGCGGCCTGGACCGCGTCGAGCGCGTCGACCTGGCGGCGATCGTGCGCGACGTGCTGGACGAGGCCGAGCCGGCCGCGGCGGCGCGCGGGCTGCGCGTGGCGGTGCGCTCCGCCGCCGCGCCCGTCGAGGGCGACCCGGTCCTGCTGCGCCATCTCGTCGCCAACCTCGTCGAGAACGCGGTGCGCCACAACGTCGAGGGCGGCGCCGTCGACGTCGCGCTGAACGGCGGCGCGGCGGGCCCGGCGCTGACCGTGGTCAACGACGGCCCCCGCCTCGACGGCGACGTCGGCGAGCTGCTGCGGCCGTTCCGGCGGGCCGCGGAGCGGGCGGCCGCCGACGGCACCGGGTACGGCCTGGGCCTGTCCGTGGTCGACGCGGTGGCGCGCGCGCACGGCGCGACGGTGGCGCTCGACGCCCGCCCCGAGGGCGGCCTGCGCGCGGCCGTGACGTTCCCGCCCGCGGGCTGATCGCGACCGCCGGCCGGCCGATCCGCGCCCGACGCTGCCATCATCCCGTCGCGATGCGCACCCGCATCCTGCTCGTGGCCGGGGCGCTGTGCCTGCTCATGGCGGGGTGCGGCGCGGACCCGGCGGTCACCGCGACGACGAGCGCGCGGATCCCGCCGATCGGCCTGACGATCGACGAGCCCGCCGACGAGCCCGTCCCCGCGCGGCGCGGGGACGAGGGACTGGTCGCGGAGGTGCGCGTGATCGGCCAGGCCGAGCCGGGCTCGTACGTGCGGGTGACGAGCGCGTGCGAGGCGCCGGGCTGCGAGCGCAGCGCGGAGGTGAGCAGGACCGGGCGCTGGTCGGCCCTCGTCCGCGTCGAGGCGCCGGCCCGCCGCCCGTACGCGCGGATCGTCGCCCAGCTCGCCGCCGAGTCGGCGATCACGCTCGTGCAGCTCACCCCGCCCAAGCGCGGGCGCAAGGGGCGGCGCTCCGGCGGCGGGCGCCGCGCGGGGGCGCGGCAGGAGCGGCTGCCGGAGGCGCGCGCCGACGGCGGCGCCGCCGCGCCGGGCAGCGCGGAGGACCCGCTGGCGCCGGTGATCCCCGGCGACGAGGCGCCGGCGACGCCGGCGGTGCCGGCCACCCCGCCGCCGGGGTCCGGCGCCGTCTCCTCGCTGCTGCTGATCGGCGACTCGCTCGGCGTCGGGATGCGCCCGTACCTGGCCGGCCTGCTGCCGGGCTGGTCGGTGAGCTCCGACGTGCGCGACGGCCGCACGCTGGCCGAGGGCATGACGCGCTGGCGCGCCGAGCGGGGCACCGCCGCGGTGTCGGCGTTCAGCCTGTTCACCAACGACGCGCCGACCGCGCTGCCGGCGCTCGAGGCGGCCGTGCGCGAGTCGGCCCAGGCCGGCTGCGCGATCTGGGCCACGATCGCCCGCCCGCCGCAGGGCGGCACCTCCTACGTCCGCGCCAACCAGCTCCTGGAGCGCCTGGCCGACGAGCTGCCCGGCCGCGTCGTCGTCGTCCCGTGGGCGCGGACGGTCGCCGGGAACCCCCGGTACCTGCGCGACGACCGCGTCCACGCCACCGCGGCCGGCTACCAGGAGCGCGCCCGCCTGTACGCCCGCGCGGCGCAGAGCTGCGTCTGACATCCTGCCCGGCGTCTGCCCGTCTTTCAGGAGGTCCGACGTCGTGTTGCGCTCCATCCCCCGCGCGGCCCTGGCCGCGCTCGCCCTGCTCGCCGCCGCGCCCGCCGCGGCGTCCGCGGCGACCGCCGACGGGCCGGTCGCCCAGGCGGCGGCGACCTGCAAGGTGCCGGCCGACGGCCGCGGCTGGGGGCCGACCTACGTCACCGGCATGCGCGTCGCCAGGACCTCGTGCGCGACCGGCAAGCGCCTGGTGACCGCCTACTACCGCTGCCGCACCGCCAACGGCGGGGCCGACGGGCGCTGCACCAAGCGCGTGCAGGGCTGGCGCTGCAAGGAGAAGCGGGGCGCGGCGATCCCGACGCAGTTCGACGCGAGCGTCACGTGCCGCAAGGGCCGCGCGCGCGTCGTGCACACCTACACGCAGTTCACCTGAAGTCGGCGTCCAGCGCGCGCTGCACCTCGTCGGCGGCCAGCTCCGCGCCTGCGGGCGTGAGGTGCACGCCGTCGGGCTCGCGCACGACCGTGTCGCGGCCGTCGATCTCCATGCCGACGCGGTAGCGGCCGCCGGGCGTGAACACCGCCGCCAGGTCGAGCACGCGCACCTGCGCCCGGTAGGGCTCGGCGGCCACGCGGATCGCGGCGTTGACGGTGCGGGCGATGCGGCGGCGGTCGCCGTCGCGCGGCAGCGGGAGCGTCAGCCAGTACACGCGCGCGGCGCCGTCCTGGCGGTAGGCGTCCATCATCGTCCGCACGCGCGTGGCGAACGCGGCCGCCCAGTCGGCGTCGCAGCACTCCACGTCCTCGCCGCCGGAGCCGGGCAGCGGGAAGCCCTCGTTGGCGCCGATGAACACGACGACGGCCTGCGGCGCCGCGCGCGCCTGCTTGACCGAGAGCGCGCCCCAGTCGAGCAGGTCCGACTTCGAGATCCCGGTGCCGATGTGGGGGTCGCGCGTGGCGGCGACGCCGTCGGCGGCCAGGCGGCGGGCGAGGATCGCGTCCAGCGGCATCGCCATCGAGTCGCCGGTGACGAGCAGGGAGCGCAGCGGCCCCAGCTCGGGCTCGGGCAGCCCCAGCTCGCGCGGGGCGAACGCGTCGGGGCCGACCGGCGGGACCCCGCCGCCGGCGCCCGCGCCGCCGCCGGCCGCGCCTGCGCCGGCCACGGGCGCGCTGGCGAAGGCGCCCTCGGACCCGACCTCGTCGTCGCCGCCCAGCCACGCGGTGACGTCGTCGGTCCAGCCCGCGAACGGGAGCAGGTCGGCGACCGCGCCCGCGGGCTTGCCGACCGCGAGCACGAGCGTGCGCTCCCAGCCGGGGTCCATCTCCTCGCCGGCATCGCGGATCGACGGCCCGGCGCACAGCAGCACGATCAGCGCCGCGAGGGCGACGACGACGACGCCGTCGCGCGCGCGGAAGCGGCGCGCCCGCACGTCGACCGGCGCGGCGGCGTCCGTGTCGAACGGCTGCTGGCGCGAGGAGCCCGCCTCCACGCGCGGCATTCTGCCTCAGCCGACGCGCGCCGGGGCCGGCGGGCTGCCCTCGCCCTCGATGTCGATCCGCGGCAGCCACCGCGCGAGCCAGGCCGGCATCCACCAGGCGGCGCGGCCGAGCAGCGTCATCACCGCCGGGACGAGCAGGCAGCGCACGATCGTCGCGTCGATCGCGATCGCCACGGCGAGCCCGACGCCGAACTGCTTGACGATCGGGTCGCCGTTGAGCACGAAGCTGGCGAAGACGCAGACCATGATGAGCGCCGCCGAGGTGATGACGCGCCCGGTCCCCGCGAGGCCGTCGACGATCGCGCGGGCCGGGCGGCGGGTCTGGTGGTAGCGCTCCTGGATCTGCGTCATCAGGAACACCTCGTAGTCCATCGAGAGCCCGAAGAGGATCGCGAACATCAGCAGCGGCACGAAGCTGACGATCGGGATCGCCCCGTCGAGGCCGATGAGCGACGCGCCGTGGCCCTCCTGGAAGACGAACGTCACGACGCCGTAGGCGGCCGCGACCGACAGCAGGTTCATCAGCGCCGCCTTCACGGGCACCAGGAGCGACCGGAACGCGAGCATCAGCACGAGGAAGCTGAGCGCGACGACCACCCCGATCATCTGCGGCAGCTTGTCGGAGATGCGGTCGGCCAGATCGATGTAGGCGGCGGTCTGGCCGCCGACGCTGGCGGTCACGTCGGTGCCCTTCGTCGCCTTGGGGATCGTGGTGTCGCGCAGCTCGACCACGAGGTCGGAGGTCGCGTCCGACGACGGCGCCGACGCCGAGATCACCGTGTACAGCGCCGTGTCGCGCGCCTTGTCGAGCGTGGGCGGCGACACCGAGGCGACGCCGTGCGCTCCGGCGAGCGCCGTGGACAGCTTGGTCAGGCGCGGGTCGCTCGCGGGGTTGTCGGTCGGGTCGTCGGCGGCGGGCTTGGCGGGGGCGCCGAGCTGCGCGGCGACGAGCAGCGGCCCGTTGCTGCCCGGCCCGAACCCGGCGGCCATGCCGTCGTAGGCCTGGCGGGCGGTCGTCGACTCGGGCATCGCGCCCACGTCGTTCTGGCCCAGCTCGAGCTGCAGCACCGGGATCGCCAGCACGACGAGCACGACGGTCGCGGCCACGAGCGAGCGCCAGGGCCGGGCGACGACCCCCCGCGCCCAGCGGGCCCAGCCGTGCGGGTGGTGGTCGTCGGGGTGCGACGGCAGCGGCACGCGCAGCGCGTCGATGCGCGCGCCGAGGACCCCCAGCAGCGCGGGCAGCAGCGTCGTGGCGGCCAGCACCGCGACGACGACGGCGACGGCGGCGGTGAGGCCGAGGTTGGTGACGAGCGGGATGCCGGCCAGCAGCAGCGACACGAGCGCGATCACGACCGTCGTGCCGGCGAACACGACGGCGCCGCCGGAGGTCGCGGTGGCGCGCGCGATCGACTCGCCCATCTCCATCCCGTCGCGGAGCTGCTGCTTGTGGCGCGTGACGATGAACAGCGCGTAGTCGATCCCCACGCCGAGCCCGATCATCGTCGCCAGCGTCGGCGCGATGCTCGGCACGTCGAGGACGAGGCCGAGGACGCTGATCAGCGCCAGCGTGCTGACGAGCCCGAGGATCGCGGTGACGATCGGCAGCGCCATCGCCGTCACGGTCCCGAACGCGAACAGCAGGATGACGACCGCGGCCGCCAGGCCGATCGCCTCGCTGATCTCGGTGTCGGGCCGGGAGAGCTGCTGCCCGGCGTAGCCGCCGAGCGCGACGTCCAGGCCGGCCTCGGTGGCGGGGCTCCCGGCGTCGAGGACCGCCTGCGCCTCGTCCTCGGTGAGGTCGGACGGGCCGACGTCGAGCGTCACCGGGATGTAGGCGATCGTCTGGTCCTTGGAGATCAGCGCCGCCCCGTTCTGGCCGAACGGGTTGACCGCCTTCGCCACGTGCGGCACGGCGCGCACCGCGGTCACCGTCTGCTCGATCGCGTCCTTGTGCTTGCTGCCGGTGACCTTCTCGCCCGCCGGCGCCTGGATGACGAGCGGGTTGCTCCCGTTGGCCTGGTCGGGGAGCTTGGCCGACAGGAGGTCGGTCGCCTGGGTCGACCCGGTCCCGGGGAGGCTGAGGTCGTCGTTGGTGTGGTGGCCGGCGACGGCGCCGAGGGCCACCAGGCCGGCGGCGAGGACGATCCAGAGGGCCAGGACGACGCGGGCGTGGCGGGCGCACGCGCCGCCGAGGCGGTGGAGGAGGCGGGGCACGGTCGCGCAGCCTGCACCCCGGCGGCGGGCGCGCCAATGGAGGGGACCCGAGGGTTTGCCCCAGGGTTTGCGCTCAGCCGGGCCCGGCGGCGACGCTCAGCGCGGACGCGAGCTGGAAGCGCGAGCGGATGCCGAGCTTGCGGTAGGCGCTCGTGAGGTGCAGCTCGACGGTCTTCTCCGTGACGAACAGCGTCTGGGCGACCTCGCGGTTGGTGAGCTCGCGGGCGGCCAGCTCGCAGACGCGCCGCTCGGCGGGGGTGAGCGCGTCGACGCCGCTGCGGTGCAGGCGCGGCGGGCGCCCGCCGCCGGCGCCCAGCTCCCCGTGGACGCGGTCGGCCAGCGCGACGGCGCCGCAGCGCCGGGCGTCCTCCAGCGCCAGGCGCAGAACCTCCCGGCCCTCGCGCCGGCGCCGGGCGCGCACGAGCGCGCCGCCGAGGTCGGCGAGCGCGTAGGCGGCCTCGAGCCGGGCGGGCGACCCCTGCCCGAGCGCGACCGCCTCCTCGAGCAGCGCGAGGCCCGGCTCGCCGCCGTCGGCCACGCCGGCGGCGCGCAGGGCGCGCACGAGGACGCGCGAGGCGCCGTGCGCGCGGGCGCGCTCGAGGCCCTCGGCCGCGAGCGCGCGGGCCCGGTCGGCCTCCCCGAGCGCGACGAGCGCGGCCACCGCCTCGGCCCGCCAGTCGCCGGGGCGGCGGTCGCCGTAGGCGGCCTGCAGCTCGCCGCAGCGCAGCAGGTCGGCGAGCCCGCCGGCGACGTCGCCCTCGCGGATGCGCAGCCGCCCGCGGACGGTGAGCAGCTCGTCGGCGAACAGGCGCTCGCGATCGGCGGCGCCGGCGTGCTCGTCGGCCAGCCGGCGGGCGGCGTCGAGCTCGCCGCGCTCGAGCGCCGCGTGGACGGCCGCCGCCGCGATCCGGGGCCGGATCACGTGCCGCGCGTCGGCGAGCTCGAGCGCGGTCTGCGCGTCGAGCTGCGCGGCCCCGATCCGACCCTGCGCGAGCGCCAGCAGCGCGCGCTGGGCCAGCAGGCTGGCGAGCTGTGGCCCGAGCCCCTGCGCGCGCACCGCGTCCAGCGCGAGGTCGAGCCAGCGGGCGGCGGCGGCGTGGCGCTCGCCGCCGATGAGCAGCTCGATCGCCAGCCCGAAGACGATGGGGTCGCCGGGCGGGCCGTCGGCCAGCAGCGCCTCGGTGGCGTCGGCGGCGGGCGCCACGGGTCCGCCGCCGACGATCGCCTCGCTCGCGGCGTGCAGCCGCGCGAGGCGCTCGTGGTGAGGGTGGCCCGCCGCGTGCGCGGCGAACCCGGCGACGCGGTCGGCGGCGAGGCCCCGCAGCGTGGGCTCCAGCCGCACGAGGTCGACGGCGGCCGCCTCCAGGTCGAGCGCGGCCGGCGGGTCGTGCGCCGGGAGCTCGGCGTCGATCGCCGCGAGCGCGTCCGCGGCGGCGCGCGGATCGCCCGCCGTGATCGCCGCCCACGCCAGCCAGGTGGCCGCCGCCGCGCGGGTGGCCGGGGCGGCGTCGAGGCGCAGCGCCTCGAGCAGGTCCCGCGCGGCGAGGTCCTGGCGCCCGGTGGCGATCGTCCAGCGGCCGAGGTCGGTGAGCAGCTCGGCCCGGTGCGGCTCGTCGGGCGTCTCGGCCAGCGCGCGGCGCAGGTACGCGGAGGCGGCGTCGGGATCGCCGCGCAGCGCGGCGGCCTGCGCCGCGGCGCGCAGGACCGCCGACCAGCGGCCGTCGCCGGCGGGCCCGCTCTCCAGCAGGTGGGCGGCGACGCGCTCGGGCGCCGCGCCCGCCTCCTCCAGCAGCTCGGCCGCGGCCCGGTGGCGGGCGCCGCGCCCCTGCGGGAGGAGGTCCTCGTAGACGGCGGCGCGCACGATCGGGTGCACGAACGCGAGGTCGCGCCCGGCGCGCAGCACGTCGGCGTTCACGAGCCGGCCGGCCGCCGCCTCGGCCGCCTCCGGGGTCAGCTCCGCCAGGCGGGCGGCGATCCCGGCGTCGACGTCGTCGCCCAGCACCGCGACCGCCCGCGCGAGCGCCGTCGCGTCGGGCCCGAGGCGCTCGAGCCGGTGCAGCGCGAAGCGCGTCACGGCGGCCGGCCCGACGGCGTCGACCGCGTCGGCGGCAGCGGCCGTGGGCGCGACCTCCGCGTCGGCGAGCGCGCGGACCAGCTCGCGCACGTACAGCGGGTTGCCGCCCGTGGCACGGTGGCAGGCCGCGCAGAACGCGTCGTCGGCGTCCGCGCCGAGCCGCGCGCGCACGATCGCCGCGACGGCCGGCTCCGACAGCGGCCGCGGGCGCACGACGACGGTGGCCGGGTCGTGGGCGAGGTCGCTCCAGCCGGCGGCGGCGCCGGCGGCGTCGCGGGGCCGGGCGGCGAGCGCCACGAGCACCGGCAGGTGCGCGAGGCGGCGCGACAGGTAGGCGAGGAAGTCCAGCGACGAGCGGTCGGCCCAGTGCGCGTCGTCGACGCTGAGCAGCAGCGGCCCGCGGTCGGCGAGGTTGACCGTCA
>Ga0180220_1002327_pt1 | contig 12368 bp, 10 predicted proteins | sample eDN5th37CBELigBY_FD_151335 | JGI IMG/M metagenome (GOLD analysis project Ga0180220, IMG submission 151335) | Enriched backyard soil microbial communities from Emeryville, California, USA - eDNA 5th pass 37_C BE-Lig BY (version 2) (version 2) | ecosystem: Environmental > Terrestrial > Soil >... | reverse complement strand
CGAGGCGATCGGGCGGCAGGTGTACGAGATGCGCGACGATTTCCTCGCTGCCATGAACATATTGGGGGCCACCATCCGCGGCGCGCAGATGAAATTGGGGAGGGGGCATGCCGTAAATCCCGCCGCGATCTTCAACCAGATCGACCGCATGGGCGTTGGGGCCATACCCGTCGTGGTGCTGATGTCGGGCATCGTCGGGGCCATCGTCGCGCAGCAGGGGGCCTATCAACTTCGGTATTTCGGTGCCGACATATTCGTCGTCGATCTCGTCGGCGTCCTGGTCCTGCGGGAACTGGGCGTGCTTTTGACCTCGATCATGATTGCCGGCCGGTCCGGCAGTGCCATTACCGCTGAGATCGGCTCGATGAAGATGCGCGAGGAGGTCGATGCGCTGAAGGTAATCGGCCTGAACCCGATCGGCGTGCTGGTCTTTCCGCGCCTGGTTGCGCTGGTCATCGGCCTGCCGTGCCTCACCATCATCGCAAATTTTGCCGCACTTGGCGGAGGCATGATGGCCGCGTGGCTCTATTCGGATATTCCGCCCGCCGCATTCATCGACCGGTTGCGCTCCGCCATCGACCTGAGCAGCATTTTTTCCGGCCTGATCAAGGCGCCGTTCATGGCCATGATCATCGGTATCATCGCCTCGGTCGAAGGCATGAAGGTCGGCGGCAGCGCCGAATCGCTCGGTCGGCACGTAACCGCCTCTGTGGTGAAGTCCATCTTCGTCGTCATCGTACTCGATGGCCTGTTCGCAATCTTCTACGCTGCAATCGACTTCTGACATGACGCAGGAGGCAGCACTGAACGCACAGCAAGATGAGGCGCAGGACATTGTGCTTTCCGCCCGCGATGTCACGGTTGCGTTCGGGGACAAGGTGATACTGGATGGCCTGTCGTTGAGCATCCGCCGTGGCGAGATTCTCGGTTTCGTCGGAGCTTCGGGCTCGGGCAAGTCGGTACTGCTGCGCACCATACTCGGGCTCAACAAGAAGCAGTCGGGAACGATCAGGCTGTTCGGGGTGGACGTGGACAGGGCTGACGACGCCGAGCGGCTGCGCATAGACATGCGCCTCGGCGTTCTGTTCCAGCATGGCGCGCTGTTTTCGGCGCTGACCGTGCTGGAAAACGTACAGGTACCGATGCGGGAGTATCTGGACCTGCCCAAGCCGCTGATGGACGAGCTTGCGATGCTTAAGGTCGAATTGGTGGGGCTGCCTCCGGATGCGGGGCGCAAGTTTCCGTCGGAGCTGTCCGGCGGCATGATCAAGCGCGCGGCACTGGCACGCGCTCTAGCTCTCGACCCCGACATCGTTTTTCTTGACGAGCCGACTTCGGGCCTCGATCCGATCGGTGCCGCTGACTTCGATGAGCTTGTGGTAAAGCTGCGCGACACCATGGGTCTGACAGTCTACATGGTCACGCACGATCTCGATTCCCTGTTTACGGCCTGCGACCGTATTGCGGTGCTCGGAAGAAAGAAGGTGCTGGTCGAAGGAACCATAGACGACATGCTCAAGAGCGAGGAGCCGTGGGTAAAGGCGTATTTCCGAGGAAAACGCGCCCGTCAGCTTGATCTCGCCGCACGCGCATAGAGACTGGAGGCGAATGGAAACCCGGGCCAACTACGTCATTGTCGGTATCTTTACGCTGGCTGCCATCATGGCCGCCTTCGCCTTCGTCTATTGGACGGCGGCAATTGGCGATCGCGGGGAAACCGCGCTTCTGCGTATCCGTATTCCAGGTTCGGCCTCGGGACTGGGGCGGGGCAGCTTCGTGCTTTTCAACGGTGTCAAGGTTGGCGATGTGCGGCGGGTCTATATCGACGTTCAGAATCCGAACGCTGCAATCGCCGATACGGAAGTCGACCGGCTCACGCCTATCACCAAGTCCACCCAGGCGGATATCGGGATTGCGGGGCTGACGGGCCAGGCCAATGTCGAGCTCAAGGGTGCCAACCCCAACGAGCCGCTGCTGTTCGATGAGGCAGAAGAATCGGGTACGGTCGCAGAGATTGTCGCCAATCCATCGGCGGTGACGAACCTGCTCGAAACCGCGCAGGATATTTTCACGCGTGCCGACAAGGTGATTTCGCAGCTGGAGGGGTTCACCAACGACGCGCGCGGCCCGCTGACGGATACGGTGCGCAACATCCAGAAGTTTTCCGAGGCGCTGGCTGCGAACTCGGATGGCGTCGACAAGTTTCTCGCCAGCGTGAGTTCGCTCTCGTCCACGCTGGAAGGGGCTTCAGGCAGGCTGGACAGCACGTTGGCCGCCATACAGGACCTGCTGGGAGCGGTCGACCGCGACCGGGTGAAAGACATTGTCGCCAATGTCGAGGCCACGACGAAGAACCTGAAACAGACCAGCGATCGTTTCGATGAGGTCCTTGGCAACGTCAATACGGCCGTGGGTTCCATCAACGATTTCGCACAAAAGACGCAGGGAACGCTTGCAAGGGTGGACAAGGTGCTCGACGGGATTGATCCCGACGACGTCCGCCAGGCGCTGGCAAATATTCAGAGCGCCAGCGAAAACGCGAACAAGGCTGCGGCGGACATTGCCGAAGTCACGGACAAGTTCGCCAAACGCTCCGACGACATCGACAAGACGATCAGCGATGCCCAACAGCTTGCCGAGCGGCTCAACAATGCTTCCACGCGGGTAGATGGCATCCTTGCAAAGGTGGATGAGCTTCTCGGCTCAGGAGAGGCGAACGGCGTGATGGCAGATGCTCGCGCAACCCTCAATTCCTTCAAGCAGGTGGCGGACACGCTAAATGCAAGGCTGGGCACCATCACTGACAATCTGGCGCGGTTCTCGGGCGAAGGGCTGCGCAACGTCAACGCCCTGGTACAGGACAGCCGTCGCTCCATCCAGCGGATCGAGGAAGCCGTCACGGATTTGCAGCGCAATCCGCAGCGCATTCTTTCCGGGGGGGACGGCGAGGTGCGCCAGTACAACGGCAGGATGCGCCGTTGACAAGTGCAAGCTCGAAAGCCAAGAAAAGCATCCTGCCTTCAGATGCTCGCGACCACAGGGAGAGCGCGTGAGGTCGAAGTTTTTCCGGTTTGCCGCTGGCGTGCTGGTTCTTTCCCTTGCGGGCTGCGCTGCCTTGCCCGGTGGAGGGCCTGCGCCTCTCGACACGTTCGACCTTTCGGCACCGTCCGTTTCCGCGCGGGGCCGCAGCAGCCGGCAGGTGCTCATCGCGCAGCCTGCCGCACTGAAAGCGCTCGATAGCCAGAACATCGTCGTCAGGACCGGGGCGCACTCCATCGAATATCTCAAGGGTGCACAATGGGCAGACCGGTTGCCGCTGATCGTGCAGGCAAGGCTGGCAGAAACGTTTCAGCGTTCGGGGAGCTTTGCAGGGGTCGGAACGCCTGGCGAGGGCCTCGCCATCGACTATCAGGTCATAACCGAAATCAGGGCGTTCGGCGTGCGTGCCGACAAGGGCGGAGTGGCCGAAGTCGTCATCTTCGCCCGCCTTCTGAACGACCGCAATGGCGAGGTTCGCGCGGCCAGGGAGTTCTCTGCCAGCGCTCCCGTATCAGGTAGCGGCAACCAGGCTTATGTGGGTGCGCTCGACCGCGCATTCGGCAAGGTCGCCTCGGAGATTGTGAACTGGGCGGATCGAGCGATCTGATGAGCCTTTGCGGGGCAGCAGCCAAGACAATCCATATTGCGGGCGGAAGCGGAGCCGCTGGCGGGGGCGCCTCCGACTGTGGCGAGCACGCAACACTCGACCCACCGTCGCTGGGGACAATGCCTTTCCAGGCTACGCCGCCCATTTCCCGCCATAAACAAACGGCACGCCGGTAGCGCCTCGGGCAAGTGTCATGAAACGGGGCTTGGGAAGGCCGCGCCCGCGGCAAGGAAGAGTATGGACGCCAGGGTAGTCTCCACAATCGGGCTGCAGGAGTGTCGCTCACAAGGCAGTGTCGCCGTTGCCGCCTTGTTGCCGCCGCTTCATCCTACTTTCGGCGGAAAGTCCTGCCAGATTCGCCCTATGCCCGTGGCAAGTTTCTTGCGGTCCTCACTTGTAGCAGCGCTCGTCCTCGTGGCGGGTGTGGGGTCGCCCAATCTCGCCATGGCCTTTGATGATACGGTTTTCGACGACAAAACAGGCGTGAAGCCGCAGTCCAACCCCTGGGCCGTATTTCAGTTCGGTTTCTCGGCCTACAAGAGCGGCCACAAGGAGCAGGCAGTCGAGGCATATAGATACGCCGCCGAGAACGGCCAGATAGGCGCCACCTGGAAGCTCGCGCGGATGTATGCCGAGGGCGACGGCGTGACCAGGGACGACTACGAGGCCTACAAGTTCTTTTCCGAAATCGTCAATCAGGACGTGGAGCCCGGTTCACCAGAAGAAAGCTATGTGTCAGATGCGCTGGTGGCCCTTGGCAAGTATCTGAAGAGCGGAATCCCCGGTACGCCGGTTGAAGCAAATGCGGCTCTTGCGCAGGAATATTTCATGCGGGCCGCTGCCAACTACCGGAACCCCGTCGCCCAGTATGAGATGGGCAAGATGTTTCTGACGGGCGAAGGCGGTGTAAAGAAAAGCATCAAACAGGCTGGGCGCTGGCTCCAGCTTGCCGCGGAGAAGGGCCACGCCGGCGCCCAGGCGACGCTTGGGAATCTCCTTTTCCAGAGCGGCAAGGTCGTCCGCGGCTTGACGATGATGACCGTGGCCCTGGCGCAAGCGGCGCCCAGCGATCAGGCCTGGATCCGCGGCATGCAGGAAGAGGCCTTTGCTGTGGCCGGGGAGGCAGACCGCCGAACAGCCATTGCGCTGGCGGACGACATTCTCTCCAAGGGCGCCAGCCAATAGCCCGCAACGGGGTTCAACCGCGCATTCAGGCAGTTTGACGCATCGACGCCAGCGTCGCGCAGGGGCAGGGGGCTATTGCCTGATGCCCTGAAGATCGAGTTCGAGGGCGACCGGCACGTGATCGGAAGGCTTTTCCCAGGACCGGACATGCTTTTCCACAAAGGCAGATGAAAGCCGGTCCGCCGCTTCTGGTGACAGAAGCAGGTGGTCGATGCGGATACCGTTGTTCTTCTGCCAGGCGCCTCCCTGGTAATCCCAGAAGGTGTAGATGTCGGGCGCGTCCGTCACCGCGCGTATGGCTTCGGTGAAGCCAAGGTTCTTCAACCGCCGAAAAGCCTGCCGCGATTGTGGCTGAAACAGCGCGTCGTTTACCCAGTTCTCCGGGTATTTGGCGTCGATCGGTTCGGGGATTACATTGTAGTCCCCGGCGATGACCAGCGCCTCCTCAAGCAGCAGGCGCTCCGCCGCCCAGCGCTCCAGGCGGGCCATCCAGGACAACTTGTAAGGGAACTTCACCGGGTCGTCGACCGGGTTGCCGTTGGGCAGGTAGATCGAGGCAACCCGCAAGGCTCCCTTTTCGGTGGAAAACACGCCTTCCATGAACCGTGCCTGTTCATCGCCATCGTCGCCGGGGAGGCCCCGGTTCACCTCGTCAAAGGGAAGCTTCGACAGGATGGCCACGCCGTTGAAGCCTTTCTGTCCATGCGTTTCGACATTGTATCCGAGCGCCTCCACCTCCGCGCGCGGGAACTGCTCGTCGACCGTCTTGATCTCCTGCAGGCAGACGATGTCCGGCTTTGATTCATTCAGCCAATGGGTGAGATTGCCGATGCGGGCACGCACGCCGTTTATGTTCCAGGTCACGATCTTCATGAAAATCCGGCAACTATTTCAAAATGTTCTTGATGGTGGATGGAGTGATTGCAGACGATCCTGCACCATCCGTGGGAGGAAGGGAACCGGTTCTCGTCAGCATTCTTGAGATCCGACCGAGGAGGAGAGGAAAATAATCATGACGTCTATCACGCATCCCGTCGACGAGATGCTGCCGGCCCCGCGTCTTTTCGCGCTTGGCCTTCAGCATGTGCTGGTCATGTATGCAGGGGCCATCGCCGTGCCGCTCATCATCGGCCGTGCATTGAAGCTGCCGCCAGAGGATGTCGCCTTCCTGATATCGGCTGACCTGTTCGTTTGCGGCATTGTCTCGATTCTGCAGTCCTTCGGCGCCACGCAATGGTTCGGCATCAAGCTTCCCGTGATGATGGGCGTCACCTTTGCCGCTGTGGGGCCCATGGTGTCGATGGCAGTGGCCAATCCAGGGCATGAGGGCGCGCGCATGATCTTCGGCGCCATAATCGGCGCGGGCATCGTCACCATCCTGATTGCGCCCTTCGTTTCCAAGATGCTGCGGTTCTTTCCGCCGGTGGTGACGGGAACCATCATCCTTGTCATTGGCGTGTCGCTGATGAAGATCGGCATAAACTGGATATTCGGCCTGCCCGTGGGGCCGACCGCGCCCAAGCTGGTCGATCCTGCGCAGGCTGAATGGCTGAAGGCTGCAATGGACGCTGCCGGCGCCAGCGGCTCGGCGATACCTCTCGCGCCGTCCGGCATTACGCTTGCACCGTCGGTGCCGAATCCGGCCTATGCACCGGTGGAAAATATCGTGCTGTCGCTGGTGGTGCTCGCCATCATCGTTTGCGTGGCGCGCTTCAGCAAGGGCTTCCTGTCCAACATCGCCGTGCTCATCGGTATCATTGCCGGCGGCGTCATTGCCGCGGGTCTTGGGCTGATGCATTTCGACAAGGTGGCAAGCGCTGCGTGGCTGGCGCCTATCGCGCCGTTCCATTTCGGCACGCCCATCTTCAGCCCGGTGCTGATCCTGACCATGGTGCTGGTGATGATCGTCGTCATGATCGAATCTACCGGCATGTTCCTGGCGCTGGGCGAGATGACGGGCAGGAAGGTAACGCAGCCGATGCTGTCAGCGGGCTTGAGAATGGATGGCCTCGGCACCCTGGTTGGGGGCATCTTCAACACCTTTCCCTACACCTCCTTCTCGCAGAATGTGGGCCTGGTCGGTGTAACCGGGATCCGCAGCCGCTTCGTGTGCGTTGCCGGTGGCGCCATTCTCGTGGTGCTTGGTCTCATCCCGAAGATGGGCGCGTTGGTCGAGGCGCTGCCAACGGTGGTGCTCGGGGGCGCAGGGCTGGTCATGTTCGGCATGGTGGCTGCGACGGGCATTCGCATCCTCTCCGCCGTCGATTTCAAGAGCAATCGAAACAATCTGTTCGTCGTCGGCATTTCCGTCGGTTTCGGCATGATCCCTGTCGTGGCCCCGGAGTTCCACATGTGGCTTCCGAAAGCGATTGGCCCGCTGGTCGATTCGGGTATTCTTCTGGCGTCGATCGCCTCGGTTCTGCTCAATCTCGTCTTCAACGGTGCAACCGGGGAAGCCGAGGATCTGCGGGACGCGGCAATGTTAGCCGAGGCGTGATCGCAGTCTGATCATCCGGTCCGATCGGGTGGCAAGGAGCCGCCCGGCGGGCCGGGGCTTGCATCGCGCAATTTTGCGGTTTACCCCGCTGGGCGGCCAAACAGGATCGCCCCATGCTAGACATCAGATGGATTCGCGAAAACCCGCAGGAACTCGTCGCCGCGTTGAAGAAGCGCCCGTCCTATGCGGACACTGCGCAGTCCACGGTTGAAGACCTGACCGCGAAGGACGAGGCGCGGCGAGAGCACCTGACCATGCTGCAGGCCAGGCAGGAGCGCCGCAACGCCGCTTCCAGGGAAATCGGCAACGCCATGCGCGACAAGGACATGGCGCGCGCGGAAGCCCTGAAGGCGGAAGTCGCCGAAATCAAGGCATGGATCCAGGAAGGCGAGGCGCGTGAGCGCGAACTGGACAAGGCGCTGAACGACGCACTGGCCGTGCTCCCCAACCTGCCGCTGCCCGATGTACCTGTGGGCGCCGACGAGCACGACAATGTCGAGGTTCGCCGTTTTGGCGACGAGCTGATCGCCGCTCGCCAGCCTCGCATGGGAAACAAGCCGAAAGAGCATTTCGAGATCGGCGAGCGCCTCGGCATGATGGACTTCGAGCGGGCGGCGAAGTTGTCCGGTTCCCGCTTTACCGTGCTTTCCGGCCAGCTTGCCCGGCTGGAGCGGGCGCTCGCCCAGTTCATGCTGGACCTGCACACCACCGAGCACGGCTACAGGGAGGTGCAGCCGCCCCTCCTCGTGCGCGACGACATTCTTTACGGCACCGGGCAATTGCCGAAGTTCGAGGAAGATCTTTTTTTCGTTCAGCATGGCGAGGGCCGGCTGGGTCTGATCCCCACCGCCGAAGTGCCGCTTACCAATCTCGTCAGGGACGAAATCACCCCGCATGAAAAGCTGCCCCTGCGCTTCACCGCGCTCACGCCCTGTTTCCGTTCGGAAGCCGGTTCCGCGGGGCGCGACACGCGGGGCATGCTGCGACAGCACCAGTTTGACAAGGTCGAATTGGTTTCCATCACCGACCAGGAATCGTCGCTGGCCGAGCATGAGCGCATGACCGAATGTGCCGAAACGGTGCTGAAAAGGCTGGAACTGCCCTTCCGCACCGTTGCCCTGTGCACCGGCGACATGGGCTTCGGCGCACAGAAGACCTACGACATAGAGGTGTGGCTGCCCGGCCAGAATACCTATCGAGAGATTTCGTCCTGCTCCGTCTGCGGCGACTTCCAGGCGCGGCGCATGAATGCGCGATACAAGGACAAGGATGGCAAGGGCAATCTCTTCGTCCATACGCTTAACGGGTCCGGAGTTGCCGTAGGTCGCGCGCTGATTGCCGTCATGGAGAATTATCAGGACGAGGATGGCAGCGTAACAATTCCTGAAGCGCTGCGCCCCTATATGGGGGGACTGACGAGAATCGAATCTGAATGATGCGTATCCTGCTCACCAATGATGACGGCATTCATGCCGAAGGCCTAGCCGTCCTTGAGCGTATTGCCCGCACCCTGTCTGACGACGTCTGGGTTGTGGCGCCGGAGATGGACCAATCCGGCTTTGCCCACTCGCTTTCGCTTTCCGAGCCGCTCAGGCTGCGCAAGATCGGTGAGCGCCATTATGCGGTGCGGGGTACGCCGACCGATTGCGTCATCATGGGCGCCAAGAAGATCCTGCCGGCCATGCCAGATCTCGTTCTTTCCGGCGTCAATGCAGGTGCCAATCTTGCCGACGATGTTACCTATTCAGGCACAGTGGCCGGCGCCATGGAGGGCACGCTGATCGGCGTGCGCTCCATCGCCTTCAGCCAGGCTTATCGCAGCACTGAAGAAGAGCGTATCGTGCCCTACGAAACCTGCGAGGCGCTGGCGCCGGCGTTGCTGAAGAAACTGATCGAAACGCCGTTGCCGTCAGGCGTCTTGCTCAACGTCAATTTCCCCAATTGCACGCCGGATGAAGTCGCGGGCACAGTCGTCACCAGCCAGGGCAAGCTGCTGCACAGTCTGTGGCTGGACGAGCGTCGAGACGGGCGCGGAGTACCGTATTACTGGATGCGTTTCGGACAAGAGCCGGCCGAGGGGCGTGCCGGTACCGATGTGGAGGCGGTACGCAACGGTTTTGTCTCGATCACCCCGCTGCATCTCGATCTGACCGCCTATGAGGTCAGGGACAGGCTCGCCAAGGCGCTCGCATGAACCAGGTTCTGGCCCCAGAGGAGCGCGAAAATTTCGCCGCGTTCCTGCTCCGACTGAGGAGCAAGGGCACGGTGCCCAAGGCGCTCGTCGCGGCGCTCGAGGCAACCCCGCGCCGCGGTTTCCTGGCGGGCCCGTATCACGCTTACGCCTGGAGCGAGCGTATGCTGCCAATCGAATGCGGCGAGGCGATTGAAGGTGCTGACCTGCAAGCGGCAGTCATAGCCGCGCTTGCCCTGGAATCCGGCCACCGGGTTCTGGAAATCGGCACTGGTTCGGGCTTCACCGCGGCCGTCATGGCGCGCCTCGCGGGCAGAGTCGTTACGATTGACAGGTACAGAACCCTGGTTGAACAGGCGCGCATGCGTTTTGAGGCGCTGGGGATTTCTAACGTGATTGTGCGCCAGGCGGACGGGACGGTCGGGTTGAATGACGGGCCTTTCGATCGCATCGTCGTATGGGCCGCCTTCGACGGCGTCCCGCGCTTCCTCCTTGACCAGCTTTCCAGTGGCGGCATCGTTGTCGCGCCAATCGGTCCGGAGGAGGGCGAACAGGTGCTGGCCAAGCTGACCAAGGTTGGCTCGCGTTTCGAGCGCGAGGACATCGGCGTGGTGCGCCTCCAGCCAATCTTGTCCGGCGTGGCGGCCGCAATCTGAGCGATTTTAAGAAACTTGCTTCCGATTCCATCGATTTAACCGATGGGTAACATTAACACGCTTTAATCATCCCAGTTTGTACCGGGTATGCGGGTAACTGCGATGCGTGTGAGTGTGTTGAGGGAAAGCGGGCACAATCTGGCGCGCGGCTGTGCCGTGCTGATGGTGGCTGGTCTCGCTGCCGGTTGCTCTTCCCAGGTGGCGCGATTCAGCGACGGGATTGACCTCACCTCCACGGCTTCCACCGAAAACCAGCGCTCCATTATCCACAAGCAGCCTGTTGCCCAGCCCTATCCGGGCGACACTGTCTCGGCTGCTCCAGTTGACGGCAGCTATACGCATTCGATTGCCCGCTCCAGCGTCGAGCCGATCAAGGTGCAGCCGCTGCCACCCGTGGCGCAATCGCAACCGGCGCCAGTCGATGCCAAGCAAAGCAGCGACCAGGCATCCGCTGCAAGGACGGAGCCGCGCAAGCCCTTCGGGCAGGCGGACGAGCAGCCGGCGCCGCGCCTGGCAAGCGAGGATGGCGAACCCCAGGGCTGGTCGCGCGCAGGCGGCACCCAGATCACCATTCGCGAGGGCGAAACCGTCTATAATCTTTCGCGGCGCTATGGGGTCCCCGCTGACGTCATCATGAAGACGAACGGCCTTGTTTCGGCTGATGGCTTGCAGGCCGGTCAGAAGATTGTCATTCCCACCTACGTCTACTCGCAGAAGGCTCCGGTTTCAGCTCCCGACGCAAATCCGAAGGTCGCGGACGCACGTTCCTCGCGCGGTACGAAGTTCGATGTGCCCAACGACAAGGTTCCGGTGCCGAGCCGCCCTCCAGTCGAGAAGGTTGCGGTTCTCCCGCAGCAACCGAAGCTCAAGGCACAGGAGAAGACGGCCTCGCTGGACGCGGCCAGCGACAGGAATGCCAAGCCAGCGCAGGGAGACAGGGTCGCTGCTGCGTCATCAGGCACCTACACAGTGCAGCAGGGAGATACACTGTCCGGAATCGCCCGGAAAACCGGCGTGAGCGTTACGGCACTCAAGCAGGCCAACGGCATGACCGACGGGCTTATCCGCATCGGCCAGACACTGAAGATACCGGACGGAACGCCCACGGTTGCCAGCGCCGCGCCTGCTCCGGCGCCCGCGACTGCGGCCAAATCGGCTGAACTCGATCCTGTCAGGACGGCCTCGACACCTCCGCAGCCAAAAACGACGCCTACGGAAACCCTGGCTTCCTACACACCGCCAAAGAAGGCCGAGAAAATCATCAAGCAGGCATCCGAGGATGAGGTTGAGGCTCCTGACTCGACAGGCATCGGCAAGATGCGCTGGCCCGTGCGGGGCCGCATCATTTCGGCGTTCGGCAGTGGTGGCGATGGCATCGACATTGCCGTACCGGAAGGAACACCCATCAAGGCTGCCGAGAACGGCGTTGTCATCTATGCCGGCGACGGACTGAAGGAATTCGGCAATACCGTACTGGTGCGCCACGAGGACGGGCTTGTGACCGTATATGGTCATGCGTCGGCAATTGAAGTCCAGCGCGGCCAGAAGGTGAAGCGGGGACAGCAGATCGCTCTTTCGGGCATGAGTGGAAGCGCCGACTCGCCCAAGCTGCATTTCGAAGTGCGCAAGAACTCGGCACCTGTCGATCCGCGCACCTTCCTGGAATAGCGACAAGAACATTTGCGGGCCGAAATCCTCCAGTCCGGCCCGCCGCACTTGCCCGCTGCCTGCAGCGGGCTTTTATATGCTCAATCGGACAGCGCCTTGCCTAACCGCCCGGCCAGGTCCTGCGTGAATTGCCAGGCAACACGGCCCGAGCGGCTGCCGCGTGTCGTCGCCCATTCCAGCGCTTCCGCGCGCAGTCTTTCAGGGTCGACCTCCAGGCCATAATGGCGAACATAGCCGCTGACCATGTCCAGATACTCGTCCTGCGAGCACTTGTGGAAGCCCAGCCAAAGGCCGAATCGATCGGAAAGGGAGACCTTTTCTTCGACAGCTTCCGACGGGTTGACCGCCGTGGAGCGCTCGTTTTCGATCATGTCGCGCGGCAGCAGATGCCGGCGATTTGAGGTGGCGTAGAAGATGACATTGGCCGGTCGCCCCTCGACCCCGCCTTCAAGTGCCGCCTTGAGTGACTTGTAGGATGTATCGTCATGATCGAATGACAGATCGTCGCAAAACAGGATGAAGCGG
>Ga0180220_1002323_pt1:0-10000 | contig 12389 bp, 7 predicted proteins | sample eDN5th37CBELigBY_FD_151335 | JGI IMG/M metagenome (GOLD analysis project Ga0180220, IMG submission 151335) | Enriched backyard soil microbial communities from Emeryville, California, USA - eDNA 5th pass 37_C BE-Lig BY (version 2) (version 2) | ecosystem: Environmental > Terrestrial > Soil... | reverse complement strand
GCCGGCATCCGCGAAATCGTCGACGGGCGCGCGATCATCCGCAATCAGCCCTTCGAGCGTATCCGAGCCACGCTGGCGACGGCCGCGACATCGCTTTCCGAGGATGTACCGCCTTACGACCCCGTCGCCCTCATCAGTGCCACTCAGCCGATCGAGGCGGGCGAGGCTGCCAACGAGGTCAACACCGATATCTACGGCACGGATGTCGAGGGCGAAGTCGCGGTCAAGCTGACCGCCATGCCGGCCAACTTCACCCCGGCGCGCACCATCAACGATCAGCTCGCCGCCGAATTCGTGCGCATGACGCTCGAAGCGGCGTATTCGGATATCGAAGCGGCTCCCATGATGGCCTATGCCGCGCTCGGTCCGACAGTGCGCGAACTTGGCACCCCAGGAAGCGACAACATCGTTGCCGGCGTAGCCGAGAACGTCACGGTGATGCCCAAGACGACGGCGCCGGACGAGGCTGGGCTTGGCCGCACCGAGCGCATCCTGACCATCAAGGAAGAGAGCCCCCTCGTCGACGTGCTGCGCCGCAACGGCTTCACCGACACCATGATCCAGGCGATCAACGGCACGCTGCGCAATGTCTTCCCCTCGATCAAGCTGCCTGTGGGCGCGCGCCTGCGCATCCTTTTCGGCCCGTCCGGCACGTCAGACAGTCTCGTGCCCTACCGAATGAGCATCTATCTGCACGACAAGGCCTCCGATACCGACCGGCACGCGGTGACCGTGGCGCTCACCGACAAGGGTCAATACGTTCTCGGCCTTGCCCCGCCGGAGATCGAGTTTCCCGAGGAAGACACCGAGGAGATCAACGTCGCCAACCTGCCCAGCGTCTACCGCTCGATCTGGGAGACCGGTCGCAAGCACGACCTCGACGACCAGACCATCGAACGCATCATCGGCATGTTCGCCTATGACATCGACATGAACAAGCGCGTCGCGCCTGGCGATTCCATCGAGGTCCTCAAGACCGCGCCCGATGCGCAAGGCAAGCAGGACCTGCTCTATGTCGGCCTGACCCTTGGTAATACCACGCGGCAATTCTACCGGTTCGTCACGCCGGACGGCGTGGTCGACTATTACGATCCGACCGGGGAAACCGGAAAGCGCTTCATCAACCGCCGGCCGCTGGAAGGCGGCGGTACGCTGCGCTCGCGCTTTGGCTACCGCATCCACCCGATCTTCAAGACCCGCAAGCTTCACACCGGCGTCGATCTGGCCGCGCCCTCGGGAACGCCGATCTACGCGGCCGGAGACGGCGTGATCAAGTTCTCCGGCTGGTCCAGCGGCTATGGCAACAAGATCGAGATCACTCACGTCAACGGTTTCGAGACCGGCTACGGGCACATGCGTGCCTTTGCCGATGGCATCAAGCCGGGCGTGAAGGTCCGCCAGGGCCAGGTCATCGGCTATGTCGGCTCGACCGGCTACTCCACCGGCCCACACCTGCATTTCGAAATCCTGATCAACGGTAATCTTGTCGATCCGCTGAGCGTCAAGCTGCCGCGTGAGAATACGCTCGAAGCCCAGTACCGGTCCCAGTTCGACGAGGTGATCGCCCAGGTCAACGACCTGATGGCCAAGGACGCCGCCCCGACTGCAGTCGCCAATCGCGAGTGATGCTTCAGGCCAGGCGCTTGTCGAGTGTGAACCAGGCAATTGCGGCCGACACGACGCAGAGCCCGGCATTGATATAGGCGATCACCGCGAACGTGGCGTTTGTCGCGCTTTGGCGCGCCGCCTCCAGTTCGGGCTCAAGGGGCGTATCCGGCGGCAAGCCGAAGAAGATCGAGTATTGGGCCGCTGGGCCCAGCGAGCGCTCGAAGACGTACAGGGCAACGAAGCCCATCATCGCGACAGCGAGCAGCCCCGCGACGCGTGATACGGCGTTGTTGACGCCCGAGGCCGTGCCGGTGTCGCTGTCCTCGACAGCGGTCATGACCGCGGTCGAGAGCGGCGATACGACGAGGCCCATGCCGATCCCCATGAGACAGATGAGCGGCAGCACCGCACCCCAAAGATTCTGCATGGGCGCGGTCAGGCCGAGGCCCGCAAAAGCCGCGCCCACCAGCAGGGCCCCGATTGCGATGAGCGGCGCGGGGCCGAAACGGTCGGCGAGCGCACCGCTCCACGAGGAAAGCAGCGTCAGCGCGACCCCGAAGGGCAAGAGTGCGATGGCCACATCGGCAGCACTGGCGCCCCAGGCGGAAATGACGGTCATCGGCAGGAAGAACATGACGGCCGAAAGCGCGAAATAGAGCGCGAGCGTCAAGGCGTTGGCGCCGGAAAACCTGACATTGGCAAACAGCCGCAGCGGCAGCATCGGCGCTTTTGTCCTCGCCTCCCACACCAGGAAGATGGCGAGGATGACAATGCCCGAACCCGCATAGGTGAGCATGTGCAGCAGTCCGGGGGTGCCCTCATTGCCGGTCAGGCCAAAGGCCACCAGCATCAGGCCCAGGCTTGCAAGCACGGCACCGGCTATGTCGAGCTTCTGATGTTCACCGGCCGGGTCCGGCGGCACCCGCAGCCAGAGCAGCGCAAGGGCAATGGCACCCAGTGGCAGGTTGATGGCAAAGACGAGCCGCCAGCTCCAGTCCCCGAACACCGTCAGCACGAAGCCGCCGATGACCGGTCCCAGAATCGTTGTCAGGGAGGAAGCCGCAGCCCAGATGCCGATGGCTTTGCCGCGCTCTTGCCTCGGATAAGCCTTGGCAATGATGGCAAGGCTGCCCGGCACCATGAAGGCGGCGCCGATTCCCTGCAGCGCGCGGGCGACGATGAGGACCGGCGCACTGGGGGCAAGGGCGCTGGCCATCGAGGCAATGACGAAGGCCGCGATACCAAGCCCGAAAACCCGGCGCAGGCCGAAGCGGTCACCCGCCGCCCCGCCGAGGAGAATCAGTGAGCCGAGAAAAAGCGCGTAGCTGTTCGAAACCCATTGCGCATCGGCAAGGCTTGCTCCCAGGTCCGCCCGCAAGGCCGGTATGGCAATCGAAAGCACCGACCCGTCGATAAAGCCCATCGAGGATGCAAGAATCGCCGAGATCAACACGAAGCGCCGACTCTCCGGCGGGCAGAACGTACCCGCCCGAGGTTCGGCGCCAGCAACCGCATCTGTCATGAACGCACCCGATTCGACCACAAGCCGGGGCGATCATCTGCCCTAACGGGCACCAACGCAATGACCGGTCAGGCAGTCAGGCAGCCATCTTGCGGCAGCTCTCGGCGCAGGCCCGGCAGGCGGCAACGCATTCGTCCATGTCGCCAAGGCGCTCGCAGTCGGCGGCACATTCGGCGCAGATTTCGGCGCATTCACCGCAGGTGTGCTTATGATGCGGACTACCGATGAGCATGAAATGCGCCGCCGTCCGGCAGATTTCGGCGCACGCCATCATCAGTGTGAAATGGCGTTTCTCGACATGCTCGCCGCCCAGCTCCAGGCAATGGTTCATCGCCATGGAGGTGCAGGTCTGGTAGCAATCGAGGCAGGTGTCGATACACTCCTGCATTTGCGGGGTGATGTGCTTCATGGGATTTCCTCCTGCTTGCAGAGAGGAAATCCCCCGAGCGCCCGAGAGTTGCCTTGCCACTCTCGTGATATCCATACCGCCAGTCCGCACCCGCCCCGACCGGCAATGCCAAAAAGGAGAGGGCCGGTCGCTGACCGGCCCTCTCTCGATTGTTTAAGCCGCCGCTTCGGCCGCGGGAACGGCCGGTTCGAGCACCAGCCCATCCTCGCCGACATCGACGGTGACATCCTGCCCGTCGGCGATACGGCCGGAAAGGATCGCATCGGCGAGCGCGTCCTGCACTTCGCGCTGGATGACGCGCTTCAACGGGCGTGCGCCATAGGCCGGGTCGTAGCCTTGGTTGGCGAGCCATTCGCGGCCACGCTCGGTCAGGTGCAGGTTGATGTCGCGATCTTCCAGCAGCGCCTTCAAATGGCCCATCTGGATATCGACGATCGCGCCCATATGCTTGCGGTCGAGGCGATGGAACAGCAGGATCTCATCGATCCGGTTGAGGAACTCAGGCCGGAAATAGGCCTTTACCTCGTCCATCACCTTGCCACGCGCCAACTCGATGGGATCGTCCGCCTTCAGCTCCTGGATATAGGCCGAGCCGATATTGGAAGTGAGGATGATCACCGTATTGCGGAAGTCGACCGTGCGGCCCTGCCCGTCGGTGAGACGCCCGTCGTCGAGCACCTGCAAGAGGATGTTGAAGACATCGGGGTGCGCCTTCTCGATCTCGTCGAAGAGCACGACCTGGTAGGGTCGCCGGCGCACGGCCTCAGTCAGCACCCCGCCCTCGTCATAGCCGACATAGCCCGGAGGCGCGCCGATAAGGCGCGCGACCGAGTGCTTTTCCATGAACTCGGACATGTCGAGCCGCACCATGGCGGTTTCATCATCGAAGAGGAACTGCGCCAGGGTCTTGGTCAACTCGGTCTTGCCGACGCCGGTAGGCCCGAGGAACATGAACGAGCCGATCGGCCGGTTCGGGTCCTGCAGGCCGGCACGCGAACGACGCACCGCCTTGGAAACGGCAGCGACCGCTTCTTCCTGGCCGATGACGCGCGAACCGAGCGTTGCTTCCATATGCATCAGCTTTTCGCGCTCGCCTTCGAGCATGCGGTCGACCGGAATACCGGTCCAGCGCGAGACGACCTGCGCGATGTGGCTGGGGGTCACGACCTCCTCCACCATCGGGCTTTCCGCCACGCCGTCGCCATCCGGGTCCTCGGCCGAAGCGATGCGCTTTTCGAGATCGGGGATGACGCCATAGGCTAGCTCGCCGGCACGGGCCAGGTCACCACGCCGCTGCGCGATTTCGAGTTCGCTGCGCGCCTTGTCGAGCTCTTCCTTGAGCTTCTGGCTGCCCGAAAGGCGCTCCTTTTCCGAAAGCCAGCGGGCCGAGAGCGTCTGGGCTTCTTCCTCAATGCCGGCAAGGTCCGCTTCGAGCCGTTCCAGCCGCTGCTTGGAAGCCTCGTCGGTCTCTTTCTTGAGCGCCTCGCGCTCGATCTTCAACTGCATGATGCGCCGGTCGAGTTCGTCCAGGGCCTCGGGCTTGGAGTCGACGGCCATGCGCATGCGCGCCGCCGCCTCGTCCATCAGGTCGATGGCCTTGTCGGGCAGGAACCGGTCAGTGATGTAGCGATTGGAGAGCGTTGCCGCCGAGACCAGCGCCGAGTCGGAAATACGGATGCCGTGGTGCAGCTCGTATTTTTCCTTGAGCCCGCGCAGGATCGAGATGGTGTCCTCGACCGTGGGCTCATCGACGAAGACCGGCTGGAAGCGCCGGGCGAGCGCCGCATCCTTTTCGACATGCTTGCGGTATTCATCGAGCGTCGTGGCACCCACGCAGTGCAACTCACCGCGTGCGAGCGCAGGCTTGAGCAGGTTGGAAGCGTCCATCGCCCCATCCGCCTTGCCGGCGCCGACAAGCGTGTGCATCTCGTCGATGAACAGAATGATCTGGCCTTCGGCCGCGGTGATCTCGGAGAGCACTGCCTTCAGCCGCTCCTCGAACTCGCCGCGATATTTGGCGCCCGCAATCAGCGCGCCCATGTCGAGCGCCAGCAGGCTCTTGTTCTTGAGGCTCTCGGGCACGTCGCCATTGACTATGCGGATCGCAAGGCCTTCCGCGATAGCGGTTTTACCCACGCCCGGTTCACCGATCAGAACGGGGTTGTTCTTGGTACGGCGCGAAAGCACCTGGATGGTGCGGCGGATTTCCTCGTCGCGCCCGATGACCGGGTCGAGCTTGCCGGCGCGCACGTCCGCGGTCAGGTCGCGCGCATATTTCTTCAACGCGTCATAGGCGTTCTCGGCCGAAGCCGAATCGGCGGTGCGGCCCTTGCGGATTTCCTCGATGGCGCTATTGAGCCCCTGTGGCGTCACGCCTGCCGATGACAGGATCTTGCCGGCATCGGTATCCTTCTCGACCGTGAGGGCCAGCAACAGCCGCTCGACGGTGACGAAGGAATCGCCCGCCTTCTGCGCTGCGCTCTCGGCGGTGTCGAACACGCGCGCCAGTTCGCGGCTGAGATAAAGCTGTGATGCCCCGCTGCCCGAAACGGACGGAAGCTTGTTGATGGCCGCCTCGACCTCGGCGCGCGCCAGCTTGGGCGTGCCCCCGGCGCGCTCGATAAGGCCGTTGGCCATACCCTGATCGTCATCGAGCAGGACCTTGAGCAGGTGCACAGGCAGGAATTGCTGGTGCCCCTTGCCCAGAGCGAATGTCTGCGCGCTTTGGATGAAGCCGCGCGCCCGCTCGGTGTATTTCTCGATATTCATGCAACTCTCCTTGTCTCGCCCGCCGAACGGCCTCCTTTGGAGCACCCATACGGCGTCGGAAGTTGATTTAGGAAAACGCCCGCCTGGGCAGCACATTTCCGCTGCAATTGAATATAGGTGCACCCGGACAAACGAAAAGGCCGGGACATGCCCGGCCTTTTCAAAATTCTCTGGTTTGCACGCACACCCTATTCGGCGGCGGCAGCGCCACCGGCGGTGATGAAGGCGGGAAGCTCACCCACATCGGGCTGAGCCGCTTCGCCGGATTCACCGGCGTTCTCGCCAGCTGCGGGCCGGCGGCGGCGCGGGCGGCGCTCGCGCTTGCGCGGCTGCTCGCCATCCTTTGCCTCGCCAGCTTCGGCGGCAGGCGCCGCTTCAGCTGCGGGCGCCGCGGCTTCGGCCGGCTGCGCTTCCGGTTCACTCACCGGCTGACGCTCCGGCTGACGTTCCGACTGACCGTTGAAGCGAGTATCCGTCTCGCTCTCATCGCCATCGAACTCGTCGTCAGTGTCGGCGGTATTGTCCTGGCGTACCTGCTGCGGCTGGGCCGCCATGACGATCCGGTAATAGTGCTCGGCGTGTTGCAGATAGTTCTCGGCCATCACCGAGTCGCCGGACGACTGGGCGTCACGGGCGAGCTGAGTGTACTTTTCGGCGATATGGGCGGCGTTGCCGCGCACCTTCACATCCGGTCCGTTGCTCTCGTAATTGCGCGAAAGCGGATTGACGTGCTTGCGTCCGCCGTTCCGGCCCCGCGAGCGGTTCTTGTTATTCTGCTGATTGGGTCTCATCTGGTCGCTTTTTTACTCTGGAAGTAAGCGTCACATCGATTGGCGGACTGGCTGATCGCCATGTCGGGCCATGGGCCGGGCGGTCTCAATACCGCGCATCGGTCGCAGTCTGGCTTCATGAAGACCTAAAACTGCCGGGCGGGACCGCCACTGTTCCGTATTCATCAAACGCGTGGGCCGGTACGTTCGCCGGGTCCGCGCTGCGCCCTGCAGCTTCATGATGATCGGGTGGCCATCACCGTGGCGCCCATGATGCGCCGTTGACAGCACTCGCAAGCTATACGGTTCGGCTAGGCTTTCCAAGAAGAAATTTCGGCCTTGCCCCGCCCTGTGTCGCCGTTGGCCTAAAGATGGTGCGCGCAGACCACACGATCAAGACCCGCAAGGTCTTTATGAACGACAATGTTGGACAATCCGCCACTTTCGAGGATACCGGCAACCGCGGCCCCCTGGTCCGCACCGATCTCGACCATCAGCGCGCCGCCCGGCTCCAGCCACGCCGGCGCCCCGGAAGCGATAACATGGTAGGGCGCCAACCCGTCCGGACCGCCATCGAGGGCAAGTCGCGGATCGTGCTCACGCACCTCGCGCGCCAGCGCGCCGATGGCGGTGGATTCGATATAGGGCGGATTGGAGACGATGAGGTCGAAACCCTGACCGCCCTCGCCGGGCACCTCCTCCCACGAGGGGAGAAGGGAGGCACCCTGCCCGCCGCCGGTACCGGGGACCCCTCTCCCCTCGTGCGAGAGGGTGGATCGGCCAGAGGCCGAGACGGGTGAGGGGGCGGCCAGCGGTTCGAACCACGATCCCTCCAGAAACACGATCCTCTCCGCAACCCCATGCCGCGCCGCGTTCTCCCGCGCCGCCTCCAACGCTCGTGTGCTCAGGTCAACCGCCACCGCCCGCACCTGTGGTGCGTTAGCGAGAATGGCGATGGGGATGCAGCCGGTGCCGGTGCCGAGATCGAGGATCCTGGCCTCGCCCCTGCCCCGCAGCCATTCGAGCGCCAGATCGACCAGCAGCTCTGTTTCCGGGCGCGGCACCAGCGTTGCCTCGTTGAGGACAAAGCTGAGACCGTAAAATTCCTTTTCGCCCAGGATGCGCGCCACCGGCTCTCCGGCAAGGCGCCGGGCGACCAACGCCTCGAGCGTCGCCATCCGACCGGGATCGGCTGGATCGTTCTCGCCCGTCGCGAGCTCCAGTTGCGAGCGTGCGAACGCCCGTTCGGCGAGCAAGCGCGCATCGAGCATTGCGTTTTCGATGCCGGCGCCGGCCAGTCGGTCGCGGGCAGTCCGCCAGGCGCGCCCGATCGTCGTCGGCCCGCTCAGTTCTGCGCCTCCATGGCCGCCAGCTGCGCCGCCTGGTCCTCGGTGATCAGCGCCTCGATCAGTTCGTCGAGCGCTTCGCCGGCGATCACCTTGTCGAGCTTGTAAAGCGTCAGGTTGATGCGGTGGTCGGTGACGCGTCCTTGTGGGAAGTTGTAGGTGCGGATGCGCTCCGAGCGGTCACCGGAGCCAACCTGGGCCGAACGTGCCTCGGCACGCGCCGAATCGCGCGCCTCGCGTTGCTGCTCATAGAGCCGGGCGCGCAGGACCTGCATGGCCATGGCGCGGTTCTGGTGCTGGCTCTTTTGCGCCGAGGTGACGACGATACCGCTCGGTATATGAGTGATGCGCACCGCCGAGTCGGTGGTGTTGACGTGCTGGCCGCCGGCGCCCGACGCGCGCATCGTGTCGATACGGATGTCCTCGGGCCTGATGTCGATATCGATGTCCTCGACCTCGGGCAGCACCGCAACAGTCGCCGCCGAAGTGTGGATGCGCCCGGAGGCTTCGGTCTCGGGCACGCGCTGCACCCGGTGCACGCCCGATTCGTACTTCATGCGCGCATAGACACCCTTGCCGGTGACATTGGCGATGACTTCCTTGTAGCCACCCGCTTCTCCCGGGCTTTCTTCCAGGATCGAGACCTTCCAGCCGCGCGCCGAGGCATAGCGCTCATACATGCGCAAAAGATCGCCGGCGAACAGCGCTGCCTCGTCGCCGCCAGTGCCGCCACGGATTTCGAGGATGATCGACTTCTCGTCGGCCTCGTCCTTTGGCAGCAGGAGAATGCGGATTTGCCCGATCAGGTCCTCGATCTTCTCTTCGAGGTCATCGACTTCCATCTGCGCCATTTCGCGCATTTCCGGGTCGCCCGAATTGAGCAAAGCCCTCGCCTCGGCAAGGTCGGCCTGCGCTTTCTTGTAGGCGCTGATCGGTGCAACGATCGGCGCCAGCTCCGCGTGCTCCTTGGAAAGCTTGACGAACTCGTCAGGCGCTGCGCCACCGGAAAGCGCCGCTTCCACATATTGGAAACGGGTTTCGAGGGCATCGAGCTTGTCTTGCGGAAGTGTCGCCATTGATATTGATATTCCTGGGGCGTGCAACGCGGTACCGAACGGTCCGCACTTACCCCCCTCCCTCCCTCTCCCGCAAGAGGGGAGGTGCCGCGGTCTGCGCGAGGAAGGTCGGGGAAACGCTTCAGATAGGCAGGTTCTGCCTGTCGATCCAGTCGTTGAGGAGTTCGCGCACGCTGACGCCATCGGCCCCGTCGCTGAGCGCTGCGGCGACCGACTGCCTGATCGGGTTGAGTTCGAGATTGAGCACCAGTTCCTTGATCGGGCCTATGGAAGCCGGCCCCATCGAGAGGCGCGTCATGCCGATGGCCATCAGCGCCAGCGCCTCGACCGGCTTGCCGGCAAGCTCTCCACACATGGTCAGGGGAATGTTGTAGCGCTTGGCCGCATCGACGATGAGCTTGATCGCCCGCAGGCGCGGCACACCGATGGAGTCATAAACCGCCGAGACACGCGGATTGGCCCGGTCGGCAGCCGTAAGGAACTGCACGAGGTCATTGGAG
>Ga0180220_1002321_pt1 | contig 12409 bp, 12 predicted proteins | sample eDN5th37CBELigBY_FD_151335 | JGI IMG/M metagenome (GOLD analysis project Ga0180220, IMG submission 151335) | Enriched backyard soil microbial communities from Emeryville, California, USA - eDNA 5th pass 37_C BE-Lig BY (version 2) (version 2) | ecosystem: Environmental > Terrestrial > Soil >... | reverse complement strand
TCGGAGGCTCGGTCGAACCAGGAACGAGCCTCGGCAACGACTTGGGGTGGATAGTCTGCTTCCGCCCCTGCGCGACCCAGCATGAATACGTCGAACGCCGCAAACTCGCGAGCATTGAAGCGCAACACCGTTCCGCCGCCGGGGATGGGTGCTTGCAATTCAGTGCGAACCCAATCCACCACTGGCATGAAATTATAGCAAATGATCCTCAGTCCGGCCGCGGCGAGATTGCGGATGGATTGCCGATAGTTCTCGAACAGAGCCGTAAGATCGCCCTCGCCGAGTTTGATCGCTTCCGCAACAGGCAGGCTCTCGACGACGCTCCACTTGAGGCCAAGAGCAGTGTCAGCTTCGATTTCTGCTTTGCGTTTGGCGATCTCCTCGCGCGACCAGGTGACACCATAAGGAATGTGATGGAGCGCTGTGACAATGCCTCGTGCTCCGGCCTGTCGGATATGTGCAAGCTCGACGGCGTCGTCCGGTCCGAACCAGCGCCATGTCTGCTCCATTTTGCAAACTCCTTGTGCTCGTGAGGCCGCTCAGAAGACGAGATTGGGCAGCCAGAGCACGATTTCCGGCACGAATACCATCACGACGATGAGTCCGATCACGGCGAGTAACAGAGGCAATGCCTCCAACGTATATTCCTCGATCGAACAGTTGAGCAGACCGCACACGGTATACATGGCGACGCCAACGGGGGGCGTCATACCTCCGAGCGTGGTCGTGGTCATCATCACCAGGCCGAAATGCACCGGGTCGATGCCAAGCCGTGTCACCATCGGCACCAGAATGGGCGTCAGCAGCAGAACGATGACAGTGCTCTCCAGGAACATTCCGAGCAGTGTGATCAGAGCCATAAGGAGCAGCATCGTCACGTACTTGTTCGTCGTGAGCGCTGCGATTCCCGCCGTAGCGCTCTGAGGAACGCCTTCGAGGGTAATGATGTAGCCGATCATCGCGGAAAACATGATGATCAGCATGATCATGCCCGTGTCGATCACGCTCTGGCCCAAGGCGTGGTTGAGTTTCTGCCAGGTGAGCTCGCGATAGACCAGTGCGCCAATGACGATCGCATAGGCAACGGCAAAGGCGCCGGCTTCAGACGGTGTGAAAATTCCGTACCGGATGCCAACGATCAAAATGATGGGAAACAGAAGCGCCCAAAGGCTTTTCCAGACGTTGCGCCCGACTTCGCCCAGAGTGGGTTTTTCCATGAGCTCCGGTTGATAGCCGCGTCGGCGGGCGATGAAATAGGCTGTACCCATCAAGATGAAGGTCATCAGAATTCCAGGGACCACGCCGCCGACGAACAGGCGTCCAATCGAGACATTGCCCAGGAACCCGTAAAGGATGAGCCCTATGCTCGGCGGTATGGTGGCGGTAATCAGAGAGCCGACAGCGATGACAGCCGCGGAATAGCCTCGGGTATAGTTCCGCTCGAGCATGGCCGGCCCGAGGATGCGTGCCTCCATCGCAGCATCAGCCACTGCGGAGCCGGAAACGCCTCCCATCAGTGCCGAAAGCACGATCGCAACCTGAGCCAGTCCACCCCGGATCCAGCCCGTCAGCACGGTCGCCAGGGCAATCAGCCGTGAGGTGATTCCGGCCTCATTCATCAGGTGGCCGGCAAAGACGAACAATGGCACTGCGAGCAGAGGAAACGACTGGGTTGCCGAGACGATTTTCTGAACGGCGATGGCCGGCGGGATCATGCCGCCGAACAGATAGAAAATGATGGCGGCGATGCCGATGGCAAAAGCCACCGGCATGCCCAGGAACATCAACACCAGAAAGATCGCGGTGAGGATCGGGGTCATAGGACGGTCCCATCGCGGCCTTCGAGGGAGAGGACTTCGCGGCCAGTGAGACCGCGCCAGAGCCGGTTGAGCGTCGTGATCAGCATCAAGAATGCGCCGGCCGGCAGCGCTGCCGTGACCCAGGCATATGACAGGCCCGCATCACCCATAAGGCGCTCGACGTTCAAGAGTGTCAGCTGCGTCCCGTAGTACACCAGGACTGCGAGGAAAACGATCATCAACACCAGCCATGCGGCGGCGAGCGTGCGGCGCGCGGCAAGCGGGAAGCGGCGCACCAGCATATCGATTTCAACATGCGCATTCCGGCGCAAAGCGATGTCGGCGCCGAGAACGGAGGCCCAGGTGAAAGCAGCCTGCGCCAGATCTACCGACCAAATGGCAGGATGCCCGGCGGTACGTGTGACCGCTCCGATGAGGACGAGGATTGCCGTCGCCGCGAAGAACAGCTTGGCGAGGAACACCTCTATGGCGTCGTAGGTGCCGCTCATAGCTCACGATCTGCGGATTTCAGTGCCAAGAGCGCAGGGTCTCGCCGACCCTGCGGTGCATTTCTATTGAGTTAAGATTTGGTCGATCTTCTTCTTGAGATCGGAGTAGCCGAGCTTTTCGTATACGCCCTGCGTAGCCTCGCGGAATGGCGTGACATCGATTTCAGCTATCGTCACGCCTTTCTCAGCCATCATCTTCTCGTAGGTTTCAAGGCTCTTGATGGTGGCCTCGGAGCCTTCATCGCCTGCCCGCAAAGCTTCCTCACGAATGACCTTCTGCAGATCCGGCGGCAGTTTCTCGAACCAGGCCCTCGAGCCGACGAGGCCAGTGATGAGATTGATGTGGCCTGTTTTCGTAATGTGACTGATGACCTCGTAGAGCTTGGAGCCCCACGTTGCCGGATGCTGCGCTTCGGCCCCATCTATCGCTTTGAGCTGCAGCGCAGAATAAACCTCCGTCCACGGCAGCGGAGTTGGCGTCGCGCCAAGAGCGCGAACGGTTTCGAGCCACACGGGGGCGCCAGGCGTACGCATGCGAACGCCGGCCAGATCGGCAGGTTTCGCGACCGGCTTATTCGTCAAAAGATGACGCTGGCCTTGAAACCAGTTGAAAGAAAAAACCTGGTGGCCGGAAGCTGCCGCGAGGTTCTTTTCCCACTCTGCGAAGAGCGGAGAGGTCACGAGCTTGCGGAGTTCGGCGAAATCCTTGGCCACATAGGGCGCACCGAGCACGCCGAATTCCTTGACGAATGGGGCCAATCGACCGCCGTCCACGACCACGGCAACGGGACCGCCAGCGCGTGCTTGTTCGAGAACATCCTCGTCACTGCCGAGTTGGGAACTGGGATAGACCTTCACCTCAATTCTGCCGTCTGACCTCTTCTCAACACCCTCTTTGAAGGACACGAGCGCCTTGTAGATCGGGTCATCCGTAGTCAGAGCCGTATTCACATTGAGCGTAAAGTCAGCCGCGTTCACAGAAGCTGCGGCGGCAAGCGAGGCCAATCCTGCGCCCGCCATCAAAACCGCGCGTCGAGACACGTTTCGCAAACGTGAAAGCATGGGCTTTTCCTCCATCTTGTCGCGCCAGGGCATTGCCAGTGCCAACGCTGATAGCTACCATACTAGTATGGTAGATCAGCTCTCGCAATATCCGCTTGGCGCATCCAGGCACCAGTCTTCCGAGCACCGGCCTGCCTCCCGGTCGGAGCAGATCGTCTTTGCGCTGCGGCGCGCAATTGTGACGCTGCAACTCAAGCCGGGCGTGCGGCTTTCGGAGCAGGAGGTTGCAAGCCAGTTCAAGGTCAGCCGTCAGCCAGTCCGGGAGGCCTTCATTCGGCTGACTGGCTCGGGACTCGTCGAGGTCCACCCGCAGCGCGGCACGTTCGTGGCCAAGATCTCAACCGAGGCGGTGCTCGATGCCCAATTCGTGCGCGAAGCTGTCGAAACAGCAATCGTACGCCGTGCGACCGAGCTTGCCCAGCGGGGCGACATTGCTGCACTGGAGCAGGAGCTCAAACTTCAGCGGCGCGCTGGTCGCGAGCGCGATTCGGCTGCATTTTTTGAGCTGGACGAGAAATTTCATCGGCTCATTGCTGCCATTGCGCAGCGACCTAACGCTTGGCGGGCTATCGAGGAATCGAAGGCGCAGATGGACCGTGTGCGTTATTTGACACTGCTGGAAGAAAAACCTCTCAAGCGGCGCATCGAACAGCACGAGGAAATTGTGACGTCAATGGCGACTGGCGAGCCGGAGACGGCAGCCGCCGCGATGCGGGAACACTTGAGCGGGGTACGAACGCTGCTGCCCCGCTTAGTGGCCCAGTGGCCGGACCTGTTCGACCAATAAGCCCGAGATTTGCGAATGGTTTCAGTCACTCCCCCCGAAAAGGCGCATGTTCAGGTTCGCTCGATGTCGCCGCGACGCTGAAGCAGAAGCGCCACCAGCCAGCAAAGGATTGCCCAGGCAGCGCCGACGGCCCATCCTGCCAACACATCCGTCGGCCAATGCACGCCCAAATAGATGCGGCTGATGCCGACGATAACCGTCACGAGAATAGACAAGGTGAGCACAAAAGCTCCGACCCTCGGATCAGGACGCAACCGCGCCACGATCGCTCCAATCGTCAAGTAAACCACCGCCGACATCATGGAATGCCCACTCGGAAAACTTGCGGGCGTGATCAGCGGTGCAATGTCCGCGAAAGGCGGTCGTGGTCGGGCAAATGCCAACTTCAGCGCATTGCTCAGCAGTACCCCGCCGAGCACCGAAATGAGGAGCAGAACAGTGGCGTGCCGCTTCCGTTCGAGCAGCAGGAACCCTGCTGCACTCAGCGTCACCAATGTCAAAACTCCGGTGCTGCCAAGTCCCGTGAAATCTCGCATCATCTCCTGCAACCAGCGAGGCCCGGCCATTTTGGTTGGGTCTTCCGGGTCGCGGAGCAATATCAGCAGGTGCTGATCGATTGCGGTCGTGCTGCCGTCGATCACCTCGTCTGCAAGCTCGATGAAGAGCCATGTTGCAGCCGCTGCAAGCATCAGCACCAGCAGAAGGGGCCACTCACGCCGTATGTTCAGGAGGGTGCGGAGGCGTGCAGGAAAACGTGTGTGTGTTCCTTGGGGGCGCGGGCTGTTCATTTCGCTATAACGCGGCGGCTCGTCGTGCGTTGAGTCATCTCGGCGACTCTATGAATGTTCTCGCTGAATGACGCAACGGCTGGCGAAGTTGCGCGACGAGCCCGGGTGAGATCGCCGGCGAAGCTTTGAGAGGTCTTTCAGACAGGCGCAGGTCACAGTCGCAGCACACGAGCCGTGTTTCAAACGCGCGACTGCATGCCACCCGACTTGGGCATGGGCACAGTTAGAGGTAACTACTGTGATCCTGCCCGGTTGTGTCGCGGATCAGTTCACGAACTGAGGCATCACCATCCGCGGGAGAAACAGTGCGATCTCCGGGACGAAGATCACGAGAAGAACAACGGCCAAGAACAATGCATAGAAGACAGCCATTTGGCTCAGGACCTCGGAAACTCTGATTTTTCCGATGACGCACGCCAGCAGCAGGCACAGTCCGTACGGAGGTGTTACGAGTCCCAAGGCCAGCGTCATCACAACAACCAACCCTGTATGGATATCACTGGCACCGGAGGTCCGGACGAGCTCCTCGACGATCGGCATGAAGATGATGATTGCCGGGATACCGTCCATGAAAGTTCCAAGGACGATGAACACGGCACAGATGAACAACAGCGCCAGCGTCGGATCTTTGGCGACTGGGCCGGAGAGCTCGGCCACCTGCGCTGGTGCATCGAAATAAGCGAGAAGCCAGCCAAAAACCATCGCGCCGGCAACGGCCAGCAGTGGCTGGGAATAGATGACGACGGCCTCCGTTAGCACCCTGGGCATCGATCGCCAATTCGCAGACCGGAAAACGCCGAAAATCAGCAGAACCGTATAGACGCAGGCAATCATGCCCGCTTCTGTCGCCGTAAATTCGCCTGTCAGAACGCCGCCGATGATGATGACGGGCACCATCAGCGGCAGGAACCCGGCCTTGAATGCCGCCCAAAGCTCGCTCATGGAGGCACGTTGCTCGGCGGGAATATCGTGCTGGACAGCGTAGTAGTAACAATAAGCCATCTGCGCGAGCCCGATGAGCATCCCAGGGATCGCGCCGGCCAAAAACAGGGCGCCGATCGAGACGCCTCCGGCAGCGCCATAGATGACCATGAGAATGCTGGGCGGGATGATGACTCCCATGGTCGATGAGGCGGCCGTCACGGCCACAGTAAATCGGCGGTCGAAACCTCGCTTCACCATTGCCGGGATCATCACCGCCCCGACTCCGGCCGTGTCGGCTGTCGATGATCCTGACATGCCGGCGAAAATCATGCTGACGACGACGTTTATGTGCGCAAGTCCGCCACGGATCCAACCCACCATGGCATACGCGAGGCGTACGAGGCGGTCAGTGATCAGCCCCACATTGAGCAGCTGGCCTGCCAACAGGAAGAACGGGACGGCCAGCAACGTGAACGAGTTCAGCCCGTGAAACATCTGTTGGGCGATAAGGTCGAAGCTGAGGTCGACTTTCCAGATTACCAGCGCTGAGGATAATACGAGGGCATGGGCGATCGGGACCCGCAGGACGACGAGCGCGAAAAAGCCGAGAAAGAGGAGGGAAATAGGGCTCATAGCAGAGGCCCTCCCTCGGCGGGCGCTGCCTCCCCAGTCGCGACCGGAGGCGAGCCGCGGACGAGCCGCTCGATCGAAAACAGGGCCATAGCCACAGCCGGGATCGGCAGAGCAATGAGGAACGGCCAGAGCGGGTAACCCATCATCGGAGTATAGCGGTTGACACCAGCCCAGGCCTGCTTACTCCCCGTCCACAAAATCAGCAGCGCAAAAACGAGGCTTAGAAGATCTACAAGCATTCGCAGGAGCCGGTCGGCTCGGGCAGGCAGCTCCGGCAGCATCTCGACAACGAGATGTGAATTCCGCCGTGTGCACACAGCAGCTCCCAGCAGGACAGACCAGACGAACAGCGAAACTGAAATTTCCGAAGGCCAGAGCAATGGTGACGCCAGAACCTGGCGATAGAACACGTCGGTCGCAACGATGATCGTGAACAGCAACAGGCAAAAAGCAGCGGCGAGGCCGCAAAACTTCTCAAGCGCCGAATTGAACCGCACAAATCCTTCCATCCGATTCCTCGTCCTGCCCCTGCCGGATCATCCTGACCCAAATGAGCAAAGAAGCGGACACAAAACTTTTGCTTTGTGCCCGCTCCTGCCTCGATCAACTTCACTTGAGGGCGCGGATGCGCGCAAGCATCTCGGTGACGCCCAGCTCCTTGGCTACGTCATCCTGCAGCGGAGAAAGCTTTTCCACAAACGGCGCGGTATCAACTTTGTTGACGATGACACCGTTCTTGGTCTGCATCTCCTCAAGAACTTTGGCGTCACTCTCGACGGCATCTTTGACAGAGAAATTCGAAATTTCGCCTGCGACCTTGGTGATGGCGGCCTTGTGCTTGTCGGACAGCTTGTTCCAGGTCACGTCGCTAATGAACAGGCCCGAAATCGGCCACTGATGGCCGGTCAGGGAGAAATATTTGGCAACCTCGTAGTGTTTGTTGAGCGCGTATGAACCCGGTGAATTTTCCGCCGATTGCACGAGACCCGTTTGCATTCCGGTATAAAGATCGCCGAATGGAATGGCCAGAGGGGAGGTGCCGAGTGTGCCCCAGACTTTCGATTCGACCGGCGAGGCCATCACGCGCATCTTGATCTGGCTGAGATCATCTATCGATGTGATGGGACCCTTGTTGCTGTAATAATGGCGCGCACCCGGCGTTATGAGTCCGGCGCGACGGAAGCCGGGGTTGGCTTCTGCAGTTATTTGATCAAAGATCTTCAGAAATTCGGGATCGTTGAGCGTGCGCAGAAAATGAGCGTCGTCCACAAATAGATAGCTCACGCTGAGCAGACCGTATTTCTTGACGAAGCTCGATGCGTTTGCGGTAGTGGAAACCGACAAATCGATGTTTCCGCTTCTCAGGCCGTCGAGCATCGACGTTTCCGTGCCGAGCTGTGCCCCCGGCATGACGCGGATCTGGATCTCGTCATTGGTTTCCTCTGCGACGCGCTTTGCAAAATGCAAAGTCGTACGGTGATAGGTATGGCCGGTGACCTGATCGTGTCCGAGCCTTAATGTAACCTTTTGCTGCGCCAGGGCGGGGGCCGCAGATCCGATCGCAAGGCCCAGCCCCACGACGGTCAGAAAAGCGCGACGACTATGCAGTGACATGGGCGTTCTCCCTTTCGTTCAATCCAGCCCATATTTATCGAGACGCGGTTGCCCCGCGTAATGTGTGTCAGCTGGGCCTTCGCTGCACACTCCCGTTCCTATTCTGCTGCCGCGCGATGGGCCTCACGCTCGCGGTGCCAGGCTGCAACCCGACGCGAGCGGAACTGACGCGGCTTGGTTGCGAGGTCGCGGGCGAGACCCATAGGCTCCGGGCGGAACAGACGTGCGTCCATTTCGCGGCAGTTGTCTGAGATATGCGGTCTGAAGCCCATGTGGGCTAAGATATCACGCTCCAGGTCAACGCCAGGAGCGATTTCGAACAGCTCGAGCCCTTTTTCGACACGACGGAAAACGGCGCGTTCTGTCACATAAAGGACTTCCTGCCCACGTTCCCAGCCGTAGTCGCCGCTGTAAGAAAGCTGCTCGATCTCGGAGAGGAATTTCCGATGTTTGCCTTCCCGTTCAATCTGGGTGCGCCCGCCCGGCCAGGACATCTGGAGCCCACCCGCAGTGAATGTGCCGCCGAACACCACCTTGCGCGCATTCTGACTTATATTGACAAATCCGCCTATGCCGACGATCCGCCCATCGAAGCGACTGATGTTCACGTTACCACGCCCGTCGACCTGGGCGAACGACAAAAAGGCGAGGTCCAGTCCGCCGCCGTCGTAGAAATCGAATTGGTAGGGCTGGTCGATCATTGCCCAGAAATTCCGAGCCGCGCCAGCCTCGTAACCAATGGCTGGTGCTCCTCCGATGAGGCCCTGCTCGTTTGTGAGAACGATCTGGTCGAGGATGTTCTCCTCAGCGCCGACCGTGCCTATGCCAGTCGAAATCCCGGATCCCAGATTGCAAACTGCACCCGGGAAGAGCTCCATTGCACCGCGCCGTGCCACGATTTTTCGTGGATCGAGCGGCAGAGGCTCGAAGGTCGAGAGCGGCTCACGAAGCTCGCCTGCATAACTCGGTGAGTAGTCTGTGAGGTAGGTCTGGCGCTGCGCGGGATCGACAACCACGAAGTCGACCAGCATACCTGGAATTTTTACCTGCTTCCCAGGAAGCGTTCCGCGATTGGCGAGCCGCTTTACTTGCACGATCACGATGCCGCCGGCGCGGCGTGTCGCCTGTGCCATCGACAGCATCTCGCCAAAGATCGCCTCCTGCTCCATGGTAACGTTGCCGTCCTCGTCGGCCGTGGTGCCGCGGAGAAATGCAACGTCCACGTTGAAAGGCTTGAAAAAAAGCCATTCTTCGCCCTTCAAGGTGACGAGCTCGACCAGGTCTTCTATGGTGCGCTTCGTCTGCTTTCCACCACCATGCCGGGGATCGACCAGAGTATGAAGACCCGTTTTGGTGAAGAGACCCGGACGGCCTGCCGCCATATCACGCATCAGCTGCGAAAGTGCGCCCTGCGGCAGCGTGTAAGCCTCGATTGTGTCGGCGGCCGCCATGTCCGATATGGGTGGGGAATCCACGAACGTGCCGCATACGATCCGCTTCAGCATTCCTTCCTGGGCGAAATGTCCGGCGCCGCGGCTTGCTCTATCTCCAAGACCGACGGGGTGAAGCGACGTGATCTGGCGTGGGTGACCGGTTTCGCGGAAGCGCTTTCCGAGTGCTGACATCAGGGCTTCCGGTACGGCGTGCCCGCCACCTGACCCGCCAATCAGTACCGTGTCCCCATCGTGCACGAGGCACGCTGCCTCGCTCGCCGAAATCACCCGCACGGTTTTCCTCCCATGAGGCAGGCACTCATTCCGCTTATTCGGCATTTCTGCCGTCCAATGCCGGCCAGAAGCCGGATCGGGCATTTTCCGGCATCCTGACGGCAAGCTGCATTTCAGTCAATCCGCTTTTATTGAGTAGTAAGTAAGTTTATGGTGCCGAAATCGATCGAGTAGTGATCAAGGTGCGGGTCGGGAAAGGGCGGATACACTCATGGAGAATGACGTTGCAATGCCGACTGGGCGTCGGCTGCCAGCCGGTGAGTACTGGTACGAGGACGTCTTGGTGGGGGATCATTTCACAACAGCAGGTGTGACGGTCACGGAGGCCCACGTGGTCGGATTCGCCGGATTGGCAGGTGATCTGTTCGACGTGCACATGGATGAAGAGTTCGCACGCGCGCAAGGCTTTCCGAGCAGAATTGCGCATGGTCTTCTGGGCTTGGCACTGGCCGATGGCCTCAAGACCCGCTGCCCCGTTCGCTTGATGGGCGTGGCAACACTCGGTTGGACATGGTCTTTCAGGGCGCCCATATTGATCGGAGATCGAATCAGTGCCGCCATTCGGATCGATGACCGTCGTCTGACGCGGCGCGGCGATCGCGGCATTCTCAAGCTCGGCATGCAGATATTGAAGCAGGATTGCAGCATCGCGCAGGAGGGCCACAGCGAACTTTTGGTCCGCTGTCGGGCTGCCGCAACCGGAGCATCCCGCTGAGGCGGCGTTATGCGTGGATCGCGTGGGAATGGACAGCGCAATGACATGCGCCAGAGGATCAAACAGGCCGCGACCGATCTTCTGATCAGGAATGGATATCGTGGAACCAGCTACGGCGACATTGCCGCGAAGCTCGGCATTACCACGACTAACATTCATTATCATTTCGGGCCGAAAAGCCGGCTCGTGGGGGAGGTTGTCCGAGACTACGTCGACGCGGCACTTGCGCGCCATCGCGAGATCTGGCTCAATCCTGAAACGACCCTGCCGGAAAAGTTGCAAGGCGTTGTCGCATTCAACAGCGAGCGACATCGCAAGTTCAATCGCGGCGGCATCGGAGGGCGGCCATGGAGCCTCATTGGACGCCTTCGGCTCGAAAGCGACCTGTTGAGCCCGCAAGCACGGGCAGCTCTTTCAGAGTTCACAACAGAAGTGCACGGCTACGTGCGTACCGCAGTGCAGCAGGCGCATGACAAGGGCGAGCTGCGCCCGGACAGCCCGCTCGAGGATATCGCTTTCCTGCTCGCGAATATCGTCAATACATCGGCAACGTTCACTCAGGACGCAGGCAGCATCGAAAGGCTCGCGGCGTTTTTCGAAACGGTTGCGCGAGTTATGACCTCCGCATACGCCACGTCTCCCGATCGGGCTCACGCGCGAGGTGAGCCCCGCCGTCGGCCACTGAGCCGTGGTAGCCAACGCCCTGAGTGAAAAATGCCTATTGCGCCGTCATGCCACCGTCGATGGTCAGGATCGTGCCTGTCGCGAAGCGGCTTTCATCGCTGGCCAGGAACAGCATGCCGGTTGCGATTTCCTCAGGCGTGCCTAAGCGGCCCAGCAATTGGCGCTGCTCGAGACCCTTGCGGACTGCGACAGGATCTGGGCTCCGGTTCAGGATCTCGTTGAAATAAGGCGTGTCGATCGTGCCGGGCGCGATAGCGTTGCAGCGGATGCCATCGGCAACATGGTCGATGGCCACTGCGCGTGTGAGCGCCGCGACGGCTCCCTTTGAGGCGCAATAGGCGGCGCGATTTCGGATGCCGACATTGGCCACTACAGACGCCGTATTCACGATGGATCCGCCGCCGCCAGCCTTCATGGCCGGAATGGCGTATTTCGTGCAGAGAAACACGCCGCGCACATTAACAGCCATCAGGTCGTCCCAAGCAGTTTCGTCAGTCTCCAGAACACTGCCGGCGATGCCATAGCCGGCATTGTTGAGGAGCACGTCGAGGCGGCCGAACTCGCGCACCGTCTCGTCGACCATGCGTTTGGCGTCATCGGCTTTCGAGACGTCGACTCCGATGGCGATGGCTCTAGTGCCGATTTTCGCGCATTCGTCTGCAACCGCCTGCGCAGCTTCAAGGTGCTTATCGGCAACCGCGAGCTTGGCACCCTCTCTCGCAAACAGGAGGCAGGCGGCGCGTCCGATGCCCGATCCGCCACCGGTAATGATGCAAACCTTGTCCTTGAGCCGCATGAGACCTCGTGCCCCCGCCTTGCGTCAGCGCTTGTTCTTCGTCCAGGCGAGGATGTGGCGTGCCACGCCGACGAGCTCCCCACGCTGATTTTCGGCTTTGATTTCGCTATAGGACCGGCGCTTCACCGGATCGATTTCAGTAATCGTGTAGGTCAGATTGATTGTGTCGCCGATGAATACGGGACCAAGGAAGCGCACCTTGTCGTATCCGAGCGACACCGGTGTTTCATCACCACCCGTGCCGTTGCATTTTTCAATGATCATTGTTGAGCACGTGGACATGTAGCCGATGAGCAGCGCGCCGTGCGCTATCCGGCGCCCGTATTGCGAGCGTGCCATGTACTGCTCATTGACATGATTGACGGAAAAAT
>Ga0180220_1002318_pt1 | contig 12430 bp, 13 predicted proteins | sample eDN5th37CBELigBY_FD_151335 | JGI IMG/M metagenome (GOLD analysis project Ga0180220, IMG submission 151335) | Enriched backyard soil microbial communities from Emeryville, California, USA - eDNA 5th pass 37_C BE-Lig BY (version 2) (version 2) | ecosystem: Environmental > Terrestrial > Soil >... | reverse complement strand
CGGCGTTCGACCTGGGTGGAGCCGCAAGGAACGCAGACGATGATGCGCGGGCTGGGCGCGAACATGCTGCGCGGATGCACCATGCGTATGAACTGCTTGAGCATTTGCTCGGTGACGGTGAAATCGGCGATGACGCCGTCTTTCATGGGGCGGATGGCTTCGATGTTGCCCGGCACCCTGCCCAGCATCTGTTTGGCTTCGCGGCCCACTGCCTGAATGATCTTCTTGCCGCTGGGGCCGCCCTCATGGCGGATGGCGACGACGGAAGGCTCGTCCAGCACGATACCCTTGCCGCGAACATAAATCAGAGTATTGGCGGTACCGAGATCGATCGCCATATCGCTGGAGAAATAACTACGAAGGAATCCGAACATGGGCGCTCAGTGGTATGAAATTGAAAAAAATCGAGTGGCCCGGGGCAACTGATGCAGCGCGAAATGCGAGCGCCGAAATTTGGGCAATGAATTAAACCAACAATGATAACTTATAATGGGCCTAGATAAGGCCGTGGAGCTGCATATTATCGTGTGTAACCGCATGTTCGCCACAACCGTTACACGTTAATGCACATCGGCCCCGACTCCCCCTTTGCACAAGATACCCATGGCAATCACCGAGCAAGATGTAGCCCGCATAGCGCGGCTCGCGCGTATCGAGCTTACGCCGGACGGCGCCGCCCATGCGCAAGCCGATCTCAACCGCATTCTGAGCCTGATCCAGACCCTGCAGTCCGTCGATACCGCGGGCATAGAGCCCATGGCCCATCCTCTGGCCGCGCACCAGGATATTTCGCTGCGCCTGCGCGCCGATATCGCCGCTCCCGCCAGTACGGGCGAAGAGCGCAAGGCGCTGATGGCCAATGCCCCCGCGCAAAGCGGCGGCCTCTTCCTGGTTCCCACGGTCATAGAGTGAACGATGTCTTCCAGACTCCCCCTGCATACCGAATTCGACAGCATCGCCGCACTGCGGGCAGCCATGGCGGAACGCCGGGTCAGCGCCCGCGAAGTGGCCGCCAGCGCCTTGGCCGCGGCCCAGGCCCGTTCCGATCTCAATGCCTTCCTGCACATCGATCCCGAACTGACGCTCGCGCAGGCGGATGAGACCGACCGGCAACTGGCCGCGGGGGCGCCCGCTGCGGGAGCGCCTGCCGCCATGCCGCTCGCGGGCATTCCCATCGCCCACAAGGATGTCTTCGTCACCCGCGGATGGCGCAGCACCGCCGCCAGCAAAATGCTGGCCGACTATGCCAGCCCCTTCGACGCCACCGTCGTCGCCCGCCTGCGCCAGGCCGGCGCGGTATCCCTGGGCAAGCTCAATTGCGACGAATTCGCCATGGGCTCGGGCAACGAGAACTCGGCCTTCGGCCCCGTCCTGAATCCCTGGGACGCTTCCGCCGTGCCGGGCGGCTCTTCGGGCGGTTCGGCGGCCGCCGTGGCGGCCGGGCTGGTCGTGGCCGCCACCGGCACCGACACCGGCGGCTCGGTGCGCCAGCCAGCCGCGCTTTGCGGCGTCAGCGGCATCAAGCCCACCTATGGCACGGTATCGCGCTACGGCATGATCGCCTATGGCTCCAGCCTGGACCAGGCCGGCCCCATCGCCCGGCACGCCCGTGACCTGCTGGAACTGCTGGATCCCATGAGCGGTTTCGATCCGCGCGACTCCACCAGCCTCGAGCGCTGCGACGGCGCCCTCAATGCGCCGGGCCGCATCGGCGCCGATTTCGCCGCCAGCCTGCGCAGCCAGGAAGCCGCCGGCAGCCAGCCCCTGAAGGGCTTGCGCATAGGCGTGCCCCGGGAATTCTTCGGCGCGGGCCTGGCGGCCGATGTCGCAAGCGCGGTCGAATCCGCCCTGCAGGTCTTCGAATCATTGGGCGCGGTCCGCGTGGATATTTCCCTGCCGCGCACCGAATTTTCCATTCCCGCCTACTATGTCATCGCGCTGGCCGAGGCCTCCAGCAATCTGTCGCGCTACGATGGGGTGCGCTACGGCCACCGCGCGGCCCGATACGGCGATCTGGCTGAAATGACCAGCCGCTCGCGCACCGAAGGCTTCGGCCCGGAAGTCCTGCGCCGCATCATGGTGGGCACCTATGTGCTGTCCCATGGCTACTACGACGCCTATTACCTGCAGGCGCAGCGCGTGCGCCGCATGATCGTCAACGACTTCCAGCAGGCCTACGCCCATCGCTGCGACGTCATCATGGGCCCGGTCACCCCCGGCGTCGCCAAGCAGATCGGCGACAATCGCGACGATCCCACGGCCGACTGGCTGGCCGACATCTATACCCTGGGCGTAAGCCTGGCGGGCCTGCCCGCCATGTCCGTGCCTTGCGGCTTTGGCGGCGGCGGCCGGCCGCTGCCCGTAGGCCTGCAAATCATCGGCAATTACTTCACCGAGGGCCGCCTGCTCGCCCTGGCCGACCGCTACCAGCAGGCCACCGACTGGCACCAACGCAAACCGGAACAACAATAATGGAATGGGAAATCGTCATCGGGCTGGAAACGCATGCACAGCTTTCCACCGCCTCCAAGATTTTTTCTGACAGCAGCACACAATTCGGCGCCGAACCCAATACGCAAGCCAACGAAGTGGACATGGCGCTGCCCGGCAGCCTGCCGGTGCTGAACAAGGGCGCCGTGGAACGCGCCATCCAGTTCGGCCTGGCCGTGGGCGCGCATGTCGCTCCGCGTTCGGTTTTCGCGCGCAAGAATTACTTCTACCCCGACCTGCCCAAAAACTACCAGATCAGCCAGTTCGAAATCCCGGTGGTGCAAGGCGGCAGCCTGACCTTCTTCGTGGACGGCGTGGAAAAAACCGTCAACCTGACTCGCGCCCACCTGGAAGAAGACGCCGGCAAGTCGCTGCATGAACACTACACCGGCCCGCATGGGGAATCGTCCACGGGCATAGACCTCAACCGCGCCGGCACGCCGCTGCTGGAAATCGTGTCCGAACCCGAAATGCGCTCCGCGGCGGAAGCCGTGGCCTATGCGCGCGCCCTGCATAGCCTGGTGGTATGGCTGGGCATCTGCGACGGCAATATGCAGGAAGGCTCTTTCCGCATCGACGCCAACGTATCGGTGCGCCCCAAGGGCCAGGCCGAATTCGGCACGCGCAGCGAAGTCAAGAACGTCAACTCCTTCCGCTTTCTCGAGCGCGCCATTCTGTTCGAGGCCCGGCGCCAGATCGAGCTGATCGAAGACGGCGGCACGGTGGTGCAGGAAACCCGCCTGTACGACGCGGACCGCGACGAGACGCGCAGCATGCGCAGCAAAGAAGATGCGCACGACTATCGCTATTTCCCGGACCCGGATCTGCCCCCGCTGGTGATCGCGCCGGAATGGGTGCAGCAGGTGCGCGCGGCCATGCCCGAACTGCCGGCCCAGAAGCGGGCGCGCTTCGAGCAGGAATTGGGCCTTGGCGCCTATGATGCGGCGCAACTGACCATGGCGCGCGCCAACGCCGACTACTTCGAAAGCGTCGCCGCCGCCCTGCCCGCGGGCCAGGCCAAACTGGCGGCGAACTGGGTGCTGGGCGAGCTCTCCGCCGCCCTGAACCGGGACGAAATCGATATCGGGCTATGTCCGGTCCGGCCGGAACGCCTGGCGGCCCTGATCCTGCGCATCACGGACGGCACCATATCGAACAAGATCGCGCGCGACGTCTTCGCCGCCATGTGGTCGGGCGAACACGGCGGCGATCCCGACGCCATCATCGACGCGCGCGGCCTGAAACAGATCAGCGACAGCGGCGCCATCGCCGCCATGGTGGATGAAGTCATCGCCGCCCACCCCGCCATCGTGGCCGAATACCATGCGGGCAAGCAAAAAGCTTTCAACTCGCTGGTGGGCCAGGTCATGAAGGCCGCCAAGGGCAAGGCCAACCCGCAGCAGGTCAATGATCTGCTGAAGGAAAAGCTGGGCTGACCGCGGCGTTGCGGGTTCGCGGGCATGGCGGGCAGTCCGCAAGCGCGCTTCGCAGCCGGCGCGCCTTCAGCGCCGGCGAGCCGGCCTTCCGCCCCTATATAGCGGCGAGCCTATAGCCGCGGATCGAAACGGCGCAGCGCCCCGTCCTTGTGCAGCAGGGTCGCGTGCGATATGCGCGCTTCCCGCGTCCCCGGCCCAGGCTCGACCGCCAGGCGCAGATTGGGCAACTGGATCAGGTAGCCGCCATCGCCGCGCGCCTGCGTCTTGGCGCCGGCCACCGCCGCCAGCGCGGCGGCGACGGCCTGCGCCTCGGGCGCCTTGATGACGATGTGATCCAGGGATACCGCGCCGTTTTCATGGCGCATGGCCGCCTGGTTCCAGATATATTGCGGCGTCAGGTGCTGGCAAAAGTAAAGCCGCAAGCCACGTATGGGCTGCTCCGCGAAACGCACCGTATCGAAGCGGGCCATCCGCTCCTCCCCTGCAAGCGTCACGGGGCGTTCCAGGCGCTGCACCGCATTGACCTGGAAGCCATCCCGCGCCAGCCGTTCGTAGGTGGCCTGGGCGTCTTGCGTCCTGAATACCAGCGCGTCCAGGCCCAAAGGCTGGTCGGCGATTTCTTTGCGGGCGGGCGGCTGGCCGGCCGGCCACCCCAGCAACTCGATATAAGTGGAATCCAGCGGAATCAGCCGGTTGATCGAGCCCAGGTTATGCACTGAAACTTCGGTAAGGCGATAGCCATCCTTTTCTAAAGCGGGAGCGCGTTCCGTCAATTGATCCCGCAGCATCACAACCAGATGATCGAATTGCGCGGGCTGCGCCGGGCTGATGTGGTCCAAGCTTACCTCCTTCTCGCGATATGGCGCATGTCCGGCTCCGGCCGGGGATTTACCGCAACCCGCCGTGCCCGGTTCAGGCCGAGACTTGCCGGCCTTGCCGCGCCCGGCGGCCGGGCGCCGCCGTTTCTATACGCCGTATTTCAGTCTGTAGGCGGACACTGCCTGGCGATGTTCGGCCAGCGCCGGATCGCCCTCCAGCACCGCCATGATATCGGACAGGGAAGCGATGCTGATCACCGGCATGCCGTAGGCGGCCGCCACATCCTGCACGGCGGAATGCGCGGACAAAGCCGCGTCGGGGCCGGCACGCTCCATCCGGTCCAGGGATATCAGCACGGCGGCGGGCTGGGCGCCGGCCGCCCGGATGATCTCCACCGACTCGCGCACAGAGGTGCCGGCCGTGATGACATCATCGATGATGACCACTTTGCCGCGCAACGGGGCGCCGATCAGGCTGCCGCCCTCCCCATGATCCTTGGCTTCCTTGCGATTGAACGCAAAAGGCACATCCCGCCCGCCCAGGGCCGGGTGCGCCGCCAGCGCCACCGCTGTCGTCGCCGCCAGCGGAATGCCTTTGTAGGCCGGGCCGAACAGCATGTCGAATGCTATGCCGGAATCGACCAGGGCCTGGGCATAGAACTGCGCCAGCCGGCCCGCCGACCGGCCCGTATTGAAAAGACCCGCATTAAAAAAATACGGGCTGACGCGTCCCGACTTAACCTTGAACTGCCCAAAGCTCAATACGCCCTGTTCCAGGGAAAAACGTACAAAATCCGCGCGGTTCGAAGAGTCAGCCATGATCGGGGGAAAAGTAAAAACCATTATTATCGATCATAACGAGGCCTTGCCCAAGGGCTGCGCCAGGAAATGTTGGCGCAACGCGGGGCAGCAGCGCTGCCGCAACTATCGGCGCGTCAGTCGCGGCGCCGGCAGCGGCGGGCGCTGCGCCGCCCCGACGGAGCCGCCCGCATGGGGCGGAAAAAATGGATTCCGCAACGGATTCCGGCAAGAAATGAATTGATAATAATTAAGACCTATATTTATTAGTGATATTTCACTACACTTCCTTGCTGCAGGTCATTGATTTTCAAGCACGAACTCAACTCGTTACTATTGAAACGCCATACCCACTACGGAGATCGATCATGGCAAACACTTGCACTATCTGGGCCCCGCGCGTATTGAGTATTCTGCGCATCGTAAGCGGCTATTGCCTGCTGTGGCACGGCACGTCCAAATACTTCGGCATGCCAGGCAAAGCCATCGAGGGCTTGCAGATCTTTTCGCTCATGGGTATTGCCGGGCTCATCGAGCTGATAGCCGGCGTGCTGCTGATCGTGGGCCTGTTCACCCGCGGCGCGGCCTTCATCGCGTCCGGGTTCACGGCGGCAGCCTACTTCATCGGCCACGTCGCCACCAAAGGCATGTTCTTCTTCCCCGTCATGAACGGCGGCGAGGCGGCCGTGCTGTTCTGCTTCATTTTCTTCTACATCATTTTCGCCGGCCCGGGCCCGTGGAGCCTTGACGCCCTGCGCAACAAATCGGAATAAACCGCCGGCGCGCAGCGCGGCTTGCTGCCGTAGCCCGCGCGCGCCACACCCGCTGTGCCCGACACGCCGGCGCCCGCCAAGGGCAGCCGGACAAGGGTTCCTCGGCTCCATCCGCTCCCATCATGAAACTACCCGCTTATTTTATTTCTCACGGCGGCGGCCCCTGGCCCTATATGCCGGAAATGGAAGCCGGCAACGCGGCGCTGGCCGCCTCGCTGGCGGACATCCCGAAGCAACTGGGCGCGGCCCCCAAAGCAATCCTGATGGTCTCCGCCCACTGGGAAACCACGGGCTCGTTCCGGGTCATGGCCAGCCCCACGCCTCCCATGATCTACGATTATTACGGCTTTCCGGCGCATACCTACAAGATCCGCTATCCCGCGCCGGGTTCGCCGGCGCTGGCCGAAAGGGTGCGCGAACTGCTCGCGGCCGCGAAGCTGCCGGTTGCGCTGGATGCCGACCGCGGCTTCGACCACGGCGCTTTCGTTCCCGCCTTCGTCATGTATCCCCACGCCGATGTTCCCATGATTCAATTGTCGATAGATGCGGGCTACGACCCCGAGCTGCATTTGTCCCTGGGGCGCGCCCTGGCGCCGCTGCGTGAGGAAGGGGTGTTGATCCTGGGCAGCGGGTTAAGCTATCACAATCTGCGCCAGATCTATGGCGGTGGCGCAACGGCATCCGCCCAGTTCGACGCCTGGCTGCAGCAAACGCTGCTGCACGCCTCCGGCAACGAACGCAACGAAAAGCTGAAAGCCTGGGAAAACGCTCCGGCGGCCCGGCTGGCGCACCCGCGCGAAGATCACCTTATCCCGCTCATGGTGGCGGTCGGCGCAGCGGAAGACGAAGCCGCTAGCTGCGTTTATCACGAAGCCCAGGCCTTCGCCAACATTACCGCCTCCAGTTTCCGCTTCGGCACGGCTCCAGGCCTGAAGGCCTGAAATGCGCTATGTGCGGCCGGCGGTGGCTGTGCATGCCAGTGGGCGCCTGCTCATATAGTCTGGCCACGATTCACTCGACCGCGAGCGGCAGTCACGCCTCTCGCGGTTTTAGGTTAAAGTCGATACCTTCTTCGCCTACTCCGTAAACGCTGTAATGCTTCGTGTCATATCCGCCAACCTCAACGGCATCCGCTCCGCCGTCAACAAAGGTTTTCTCGATTGGGTCGCCGTCCAGAACGCCGACTTCATCTGCCTGCAGGAACTGAAAGCCCAGGCCGCCGACATGACGGCCGAGATGCTGAACCCCTCTGGCAATTATGGCTACTTCCACTACGCGGAAAAGAAGGGCTATAGCGGCGTCGGCGTCTATGCCCGTCAGCAGCCGCTGCAAATCATAGAGGGGCTGGGCGTGCCCGAAATCGACGCCGAAGGCCGCTACATCGAACTGATCTACCCTTCCCTGTCCCTGATTTCGGTTTATCTGCCCTCGGGCTCCAGCGGCGACCACCGCCAGGCCGCCAAATATGTGTTCATGGAACACTTCTTCGGCCACTTGGCGCAGCTCGCGCAATGCGGCCGGCAAGTCATACTGTGCGGCGACTGGAATATCGCCCACAAGGAAATCGACCTGAAGAACTGGAAGGGCAACCAGAAGAACAGCGGCTTTCTGCCCGAAGAACGCGCCTGGCTCACCCGCGTCTTCGAAGAAATCGGATGGATGGACGTCTACCGCGCCCTGTATCCGGACGCCACCGGCGAAGCCTACACCTGGTGGAGCAATCGCGGCCAGGCATGGGCCAAGAACGTAGGCTGGCGCATCGACTACCAGATCGCCACAAAAGAAATCGCCGCCACCGCAAAAACAGCCTCGATCTACAAAGAACAGCGCTTCAGCGATCACGCGCCGCTGACGATAGATTACGACTGGAGCCTCTAGGTCTTCCGGCGCGCTACTGCCAGTAACTGACTGTCAGTGCTCAGTGTTAGCACTCTGGCGTTATTGCTCTAGCGATAGAGTTCCATCGTTAGTGCTCCAGCGTCAATGTTTTGTCGTTGACGCTCTGATCTCTAATCTTAGCTTAGCGGCCTAGTGTTGCGTTGGCGCTCTGATATTGGCACCGGTGCTAGTGCTTTGACGTGTCCCGCCGGCCTGCCTCCGGCCGACGCAGCGGAGCGAGCAAATGAGTCAGGCCATTGTGGTTCAGTTCGTACATCAACGCCAACAAACGCCCGATCTCGCCCTTGGGAAAACCGTTGCGGGCGAACCAGTTTAAATAATGACCCGGCAAATCCGCAATCAAGCGCCCCTGATATTTCCCAAACGGCATCGTCCGGGATACAAGCAATTCAAGATCCTCAGTCCCCATGACAAACCCCATCCGTCTCGTACAATGCGCCAGCACGCCGGTAGCCAGCGGCAAATGGTTAGTGTAGTGCCGCAAAAATACATTCTTCCAGCGGGGAGCGTGACCCCTGATGAGTTGGCTCGGCGGGCAGTGGGGCGATGTTTCAATCCACATAAGCCGATAGACGCACCCCCGACCTTTTTTAAAAAAACGGAGCCGCGCCGTCAAGCAATCGCCTGGATGCCATTTTTTTCCACCACGGTCAGCAGGCGCAGGGTCGGGCCGCCGGGCTTCTTCACACCGCGTTCCCAGTCAGAGACGAGATCCTTGCTCACATTCAGATAAAGGGCAAAAACGGGTTGCGATAGGTGCTCGCGCTCGCGCAGCGCACGGATGCGCTCGGGTGGCATGGGCAGCACCGGCGTCACGCAGGTTTCGTCGAACTCGCGCATGGTCTGCTTGTCGATGGCACCGGCTTCGTGCAGCGCTTCCATCGTTTCGTGGATGGCCGCGTAGGCCTTACTCCGGTATTTCTTCGCCACGATCGTGTACCTCCGTAAATTGCCCTTTGGCGATCAGTTCGGCCAAGTGCCGTTCTGACAGCCCCAGTACGTAGCCCGCTGCCCGCTTGAATTCGGCCTCTTCGCCATAGTCGATATTGCCACGGTCGCTCTTGGCGAACCCGTATATGAAGAAAGCCCGCTCCGCAGCGCGAGATAATGGTGCGAAAACCGCCCGATTTGCCTTGCCCAGGTCGCGCCACGCGCTGCGTGATAACGCCGTTGCCAAGATCAGCATCGATCAGGCCTCGTTCGGCGCGCTTAACGGCTTCCAGAAGCGCTTCGTCCATGATGCCCTGCCTGCGGGCAAACCGCTCGAACCAAGCGTTTTTGAAAACCCTCATGTAGCTGCCCGGCAACATTTTATGTCACGCTTAGTATTACAAATATCAAGTGTGATGGCGAGGCGCATCTAAAGCACCTACATGGACGGCCGTGGTTCCACACCAGAAGGATTTCAGGGCGCACTGCATCCCGCGAATATCGATTCAGCCCGACACTGCCGCGGCTTGCGCCGGCCGGGCGTTGGGCTGCGACGCTACGGCCGGCGCGGCCTGGGCCTCGTCCAGCAAAGACTTTAGCTCCTGGAACAGCATGGGATCCGCGCATTGCGCCACGTTGAAGCGCAGGAAGGAGCCGGCCGACCCGGACAGGCTGAAAACGTTTCCCGGGGCCAGGACGATCTTGCGTTGCAGCGCCTGGCGGCTCAGGCTTGCGGCGTCCACGCCGGCGGGCAGCCTGCACCACAGAAACATGCCGCCGCGCGGCTGTATCCAGGGCTCTATGCCCAGGGCCGACAGCCGATCGGCCACGGGCCCCATGGCGTGCGCCAGCCGCAGGCGCAGGCTATCGATATGCCGCCGATAACTGCCCTCCTTCAGCATTTGGTAGATGAGCTCGGCCGAAAGCCGGCTGCCGCCGAAGGAGGTGGCTATCTTCAAGTCCGCCATGGCGTGCACCCAATCGGGCCGGGCGGCGATATAGCCGCAGCGCACCGATGCCGACAGCGTCTTGGAAAAACTGGCGACATGCACGACGCGATTCAGGCCGTCGAAGGCGGCCAGCCTGGGCGACGGCTCGGATTCGAAATCGGCGAATATGTCGTCCTCGACCACCGTCAGCCCGTACTGCTCGGCCAGCTTGAGCACGCGGTGCGCCACCAGCGGAGCCAGCACCGCGCCGGTGGGATTATGCAGCGCCGAGTTCGTCAGATACAGCCGTGGGCGATGCTCCACGACCGCCTGCTCGAAACGGAGCAGGTCCGGCCCCTGGCTGGTATAAGGCACGCCGACCACCCGGGCATGGTGGGCACGCAGCAGCGCGTGGAAGTTGAAATAGCATGGGTCGTCCACCAGCACGGTGTCGCCCGGCTCGAGCAAATACCTGCACACCAGATCCAGCGCCTGGGTGCCGCTGTCCGTCAGCAGTATCTGTTCGGGAGCGGCGCTGATCGCGTTTTCATGCAGCCGCCGGGCGAGCAATTGCCGTAGCGGCGCCAGCCCCAGCGAGCTGCCGTAATCGGCCAACGCGGCGGGTTCGCCCTTGGCTGCGAGGCGCAAAGCGCGGCGCATGCTGTCTTGCGGCATCCAGGCGGCGGGCAGCCAGCCGCAGCCGGGCTTCAGCATGGCCGCTTCCGAGTCCAGGGCCTGCCTGGCCACCCATAGCGGATCCACTTCGCGATCCAGGCGTGGGCCTATATCGGCCAGCGACAATGGCGGCATGGGCGCGGCGACATAAAAGCCCGAACCGCGGCGAGAATAGACGATGCCTTCCGCAGCCAGGCGATCATAGGCCTCCACGATGGTGGATTTGGATACCTTCATGGCCGCGGCGAACGCGCGGATGGAGGGCAGCCTGGCGCCGGTGGAAAGCTGCCGGCGCGCAATGCGCTGGCGGATCTCGCGCATCACCTGAGCCGTCCGGGTGTTTTCTTCCATGGAGATGCTCCGCTGCGAAAGGGAATGCAAAAATGCAAAGGCGGTTTTTGCCGCTGGGCTCCGGACCGCCGAGTCGTCGGACCGCCGAGTCGCCGGTCCATCCAGGACAATATGACTGTACCGCAAAATGTACCGGTACACTTCTTTGCGATTGTAGTCTTCCGTCTCTGGCCGTCGCGGAGCCGACGGTTCATGATGCTTCCTATGGCGGCGATGCCGGGCGCAAGTTGGCCTTCACCATTCCATCCCATTCCCAAGACGGATCATGAACGATATTTCCAAAGGCTGGCTCAACGGATTTCTGGGCGTACTGATTTTCAGCGGATCGCTCCCGGCCACGCGCGTGGCGGTCGGCGACTTCGATCCGCTATTCCTGACCGCGGCACGGGCCACCATCGCTGGCTTATTGGGTTTGTGCGCCTTGGGAATCGCGGGCGCCTCGCGTCCCAGCCGCCGCGATCTGGCCAGCCTCTCCATGGCGGCCTTGGGCGTCGTGCTGGGCTTTCCGCTACTGAGCGCGCTGGCGCTCGAGTACATCACCGCCGCCCGATCGCTGGTCTTCGTCGGCCTGCTGCCTTTGTGCACCGCCATCTTCGGCGTCCTGCGGGGCAAAGAGCGCCCTCATCCGGCCTTCTGGCTATTCGCCCTGGCGGGGGCCGCCTGCGTCACCGGCTTCGCCCTGCTGCAAAACGGCGACGCCTCGCTGAAAGGCGATCTACTGATGGTCGGGGCCATCGTGGCCTGCGGCTATGGCTATGCCGAGGGCGGCCGCCTGGCGCGCAGCCGCGGCGGCTGGGAAGTCATTTCCTGGGCGCTGGTACTATCCCTGCCCGCCATGGCGGCGCTTTGCTTTCTGACCCGGCCATACACCTGGGAACACATCACGCTTCCCGCCTGGATCTCCCTGATTTACGTATCGCTGTTCAGCATGCTGATCGGCTTCATCTTCTGGTATCGCGGGCTCGCCCAGGGCGGCATTGCCGCCGTGGGTCAACTGCAATTGCTGCAACCCTTCCTCGGTCTGGCGCTGGCCGGGCTGCTGCTGGGCGAAACCGTCACCTGGTCCATGCTGATCGCCGCCGGCGCGGTGGTCGGCTGCGTGGCGGGCGCCCGCATGTATGCGTCGGCGGCCAAGCCAACGGCCAGCATGGCGCTGCGGCCTTAGCTGGCGCGGCGTCCGGCGGCCGGGCGCGCCGTCATCGCCCTTCGTCCAGGCCCTCTATTTCGGCGCGGCGCAGATACAAAAGCAGCAGGCCCGGAATGGCGATCAATACAGTGATGACAAAGAAGGACGGCCAGCCTAGCGACTGCACCAAGGGCGGCGTCAAGGG
>Ga0180220_1002317_pt1 | contig 12432 bp, 9 predicted proteins | sample eDN5th37CBELigBY_FD_151335 | JGI IMG/M metagenome (GOLD analysis project Ga0180220, IMG submission 151335) | Enriched backyard soil microbial communities from Emeryville, California, USA - eDNA 5th pass 37_C BE-Lig BY (version 2) (version 2) | ecosystem: Environmental > Terrestrial > Soil >... | reverse complement strand
TGGAAGCGAGCGGGCAGAAGCGGGCGCCGGTCTCGGTGTCGTGGAGTACGAGGTGACGCTGACTGAAGGTGCCGCGCTCCACGTCCTGCCCGGTCATACGGATGAACGTGCCCTCCTCGAGGAGTGACGCCAGCGCGAGCGCTTCGGCGTGCGCCCAGTCGACATTGCCATTTTCGGCGATAACCTTCGCCCGTCGCTGGAACTGGGCCCGGAGTTTCGGATGGATGTGGAATCCTTCAGGCCAGTGGTGCAGCGCGGCGTCGAGCTCGATGAGTCGCTCACGGGAAACCGCCGTGGTTGTCTCGCGACCGTTGCTCCCGAATTCGACGGGTGGCTCGGCGGAGGGCAGTACCGCGGGCGAGCGACGAACCACTTCCTGGGCCTCGACGAGGCGCTGGTACGCCCGATCCCACTCCGCCTGCACATCTTCTTCGCGAGCCACGCCACGCTCGACCAGCCGCTCGCCCCAGATGCGGCGCACCGTCGGGTGCTGCTGGATCCGCCTGTACAGCAGCGGCTGCGTGAACGTCGGCTCGTCCCCCTCGTTGTGGCCGAAGCGGCGGTATCCGATCAGGTCGATCAGCACGTCAGCCTGGAATGCGTTCCGGTACGCGAGAGCCATTCGGATCGCAGCGATGCAGGCTTCCGGATCGTCGGCGTTGACGTGGAAGATCGGGATGCGGAAGCCGCGCGCCAGGCTGCTCGGATAATGGGTGGACCGCGCGGCCACCGGATCGGTCGTGAAGCCGACCTGGTTGTTCACGATGATGTGCAGCGTGCCCCCGGTCGAATAGCCCTCGAGGAGCGCGAAGTTGAGCGTCTCAGAGACCACGCCCTGGCCGGCGAACGCCGCGTCCCCGTGGATCAGGATCGGAAGGGTGGACTGCGGATCGCGCACCGTCGTGCGCCCGTCGACTCGCGTCTGGCGTGCCCGGGCCACACCTTCGACCACCGGATTCACGAACTCGAGGTGACTCGGGTTGGGCACCAGTTCCACCGCGAGCGTCTTTCCGGAGATCGTCGTGTACGAACCCGTGGCGCCGAGGTGGTATTTGACGTCACCGGTCGTGCCATAGCCGGCGTGGCGCCCCTCGAACTCCGAAATGATCGCCTCGTAAGGCCGGCCGAGCACGTGGGTCAGGACGTTGAGCCGGCCGCGATGCGCCATCCCCAGGACCACCCGTTCGGCGCCGTCGGCAGCCGCGGCCTCGATGGCCGCGTCCAGCATCGGCACCAGCATGTCGGTGCCCTCGACGGAGAAGCGCTTCTGACCGAGATACGAGCGGTGGAGGAACTGCTCAAAAGCTTCGACTTCGCTGAGCCGGGTAAGCAAACGCCGCTGGTCTTCCGACGACAGCGGCTGCCTGTACTCCCACGATTCGACCCGCGCACGCACCCATTCGCGTCTGCGCGGGTCTTCCAGATGCTCGAATTCGTAGCCAATCGGGCCGCTGTACGTCCTGCGTATCCACTGGAGCACGTCGGCCAGGGTCTCACCGCCCCGCTCGACTTCGAGGAGCGAGGACGGCATGGAGGCCAGCTCTTCCAGGCTGGTTTCGTAGAAGGACGGCTCGAGCATCGGGTGCCCGGGCGGCGGTGTGCCGAGCGGGTCGAGGTGCGCTGCCCAGTGGCCGTTCAGGCGGTGTGCGTCGAAGAGCGCCGCCGCGGCCATTGCCGCGCGCAATTGTGTCACGCTAGCGGCACCATTTTCGGCGACGGCCGGCGCACCCAGCAGTCCGGACTCGGCCACGAGTCCCGACTCGAAGATCCTGCGCCAATGCTCGCTGATGGAACCCGGGTTCTGGAGGAACTGGTCGAAGAGCTGCTGGACGTACCCGGCGTTGTATGAGTCGAACAGAGACTTCGCCCGTATCACGGTCACGTCGGTCCGATATGAGGAGCGGGCAGCGCCCGTCAGAGGCCGATTGTCGAGCGACGCGTGGCCGGCCGACATCCGGTTACCGGCAGGCCGCGGACACCCTGTCCGCGGCCATACGCACCTGTCGCTAAAGATAGCACCACGCGAGACGGAAATCTACCGGCAGAGTGCGACGTTCGGCGCCGGCCCAATGGATCCCGCCGGGCGCCGCGGCCATGTTGCCCGGTTCAGGCCTCGGCGCTACCTTTGCCGCTCGCGAAAGAGGTTCAGATCACCTTTCCCTTCCGATGTCCCGTCAGGAAGATACCCCGCTCATGCAGCAGTGGCGGCAGGCCAAGATGCGCCATGCGGACGCCATCGTGCTGTTCCGCGTCGGGGACTTCTACGAGATGTTCTACGACGACGCCCGCGAGGGTGCTCGCCTCCTCGGCCTGACGCTGACGAGCCGGAACAACGGCGGCGCCGCGGACGTCCCGCTCGCCGGTGTCCCGGTTCGCGCGCGGGACGAATACGTGCGCAAGCTGGTCCGGCTCGGCAAGCGGGTGGCGATCTGCGAACAGGTGGAAGATCCGGCGGAAGCGAAAGGGCTGGTTCGCCGCGAAGTCGTGGAAACCGTAACGCCGGGCGCCGTCCTGAGCGATGCACTGCTCAGCGAAAAGCGGAACAACTTCCTCGTCGCGATGGCGCGCGACCCTGCCGGCGCGATCGCGCTCGCCGCTGCCGACGTTTCCACCGGCGAGCTCGTGGCCGTCGCCACCTTACCCGAATCGCTGGAAGCCGACCTCGCCCGCTTCGAACCGGCGGAGCTGCTCCTTCCGGAGAGCTGGGCGCCGGAATCGGGCGGGCTCGGTCCGGCGCTCGAGATGAGCTTCGCCGCGGCGGCACCGTCCGCCAGCCGGACGTACCGGCCCGACTGGCTCTTCGACGCTGAGCTGGCGGCGCCGGAGCTCGCTCGCCGATTTCGGGTCCACGGCCTGGCCGGGTTCGGGATCGGGCCCAACGATGCCGCCCTGGTCGGGGCGCTCGGCGCGCTGACCGCCTACCTGGCGGACGTGCAGCCCGCCGGTGCGGCGCAGCTCAGGCCGCCACGCGTCGAACGGGCCGGACGCACGATGGCGCTGGATGAGATGACGCGCCGCAACCTCGAGCTGGTCGAGCCGCTGCGTGGCGGTGACGGCGAAAAGGGCAACGGCGGGACGCTCGTCGGCGTTCTCGACGAGACGCTCACCGCGATGGGCGCGCGTCTGCTCCGTCGCTGGCTACTCGCACCTCTCGTCGACGCGCGGGAGATCTGGCGCCGGCAGGCGGCGGTGGCCATGCTCGTGGAAGACCCCGGACTGCGGCGGAGGCTCCGGGCCGAGCTGAAGGAGATTCGCGACCTCGAGCGACTCGCCGCGAAGGTTGGCACCGGAAGGATCTCGCCGCGCGAGATGAAGGCGCTGGGCGATTCGCTCGCCCACCTCCCGGCAGTGGCCAGGCTCCTCGACGAGGCCCCGGGCGACCCGGTGACGGCGGTGACCGGCGACATCGACACCCTCGACGATGTGCGTGACCTGATCGCGTCCGCCATATCCGACTCGCCACCCGCCACCCTCGGCGAAGGCGGAGTGATCCGGGAGGGTTACGACGTCGCCCTTGACGAGCTGCGTGAGGCGCGTGACGGCGGCCGCGGTTTCATCGCTTCGTTGCAAGCGAGGGAAAGGGAGCGGACCGGGATCCCATCGCTCAAGGTCGGGTTCAACCGCGTATTCGGCTACTACATCGAGATCACGCGCGCGAACGCGGAGCGTGTTCCGGACGACTACGAGCGACGGCAGACGCTGGCCAACGCGGAGCGATTCGTCACGCCCGAGCTGAAGGACTGGGAAGCGCGCGTGCTCGGCGCGGAGGAGCGCATCCAGGCGCTGGAGGCGGAGCTCTTCGGGGAGGTGCGGCGGGCTGTCGCAGAGCACGCGGCGCGGCTGTACGCGGCGGCTGAAGCCGTCGCGATCCTGGACGTCCTCGCCGCGTTCGCGCACCTTGCCGAGCACCGCGGCTACGTCCGTCCCGAGGTGCACACCGGCTTCGCGCTCTCCGTTCGGGGCGGTCGTCACCCGGTCGTGGAGACGATGATGCCCCGGGAGGAGTTCATCCCCAACGACGTAATCCTCGACGAAGACGAGCGCGTGATGATCCTGACCGGGCCGAACATGGCGGGGAAGAGCACGCTCCTGCGGCAGGTCGGGCTGATCCAGCTCATGGCCCAGATCGGGTCGTTCGTACCCGCCGAGGAAGCGAGACTCCCGTTGGTCGACAGGATTTTCACGCGCGTGGGCGCGTCCGACAACCTGGTGCGCGGCCAGTCCACGTTCATGGTCGAGATGAGCGAGACCGCTGCGATCCTGAGCTCCGCGACCTCCGCGTCCCTCGTCCTGCTGGACGAGATCGGCCGCGGCACCGCCACCTTTGACGGTGTCAGCATCGCGTGGTCGGTCACGGAGCACCTGCACGACAGGATCGGAGCCAAGACGATATTCGCCACCCATTACCACGAGCTGACCCGCCTCGGCGATCTCCTCCCGGGCGTCTTCAACATGCACGTTATGGTGAAGGAGACAGGCGACGACATCGTGTTCCTCCGGCGCCTCGATCGGGGCGGCGCGGACCGGTCGTACGGCATACAGGTCGCGCGGCTCGCCGGCCTGCCGCCCAGCGTCGTCGCGCGGGCGAAGGTGATCCTGCGCGAGCTCGAAGGCAGCCACACCGTCGGGGGGACGGGCGTCGGCGCGGACAGCCCGCCGGGCGATGCTGCCGCCGAGCAGTTGACGTTCTTCCAGGCGCCGGCGTCACCCGTCCTGGAGAAGCTACTCCAGTTGCATGTCGACGCGCTGACTCCGCTCGAGGCGCTGAATCTGCTCGCCGAGCTGCAGGCGGAGGCCCGGGGCCGGTCGGCCGGGTCCTGATCAGGAAGCGCGATGTTTCCGCGTGGTTGCGGGAGAGTATGAAGGATGGTCCGAAGACTGATTTTCGGCACGGTGCTGGCCGTTGCCGTAATGGCGTGTGGCGCCGAGCCGGAACCGATAGGAGGACTCACTCCGGTCGGCGACATCCCGAAGTTCGAGTTTCCGATCGAGCTCTGGGACCAGGGCGTGGAAGGTTCGACAGTGCTGCTCATCCACGTGAACGAGGGCGGTCAGGTGGACAGCGTGATGGTCCATGAATCGAGCGGCTACGAGGCGTTCGACCAGGCCGCCGTCGACGGCGCGCGGGAATTGCGCTTCGAGCCGGCCGTGCAGGGCGGTAGGGTCGTCCCGACGTGGGCGAGACTACCGATCAGATTCTCCCGGGACAGCGCGGGGATCCAGTCTCCCATTGTGGCTGATCCGCGATGAGCTGGCAGCCTGCTGGTACGCCTCCACGCTACGCGCGTCCGCTGAACAGCGTGCTGGACGCCATTGGCTGGACGCCCATGATCCGCCTCCAGCACGTGATCGACGGCGCGCGCACCCCGGTGCTGGCCAAGGCGGAGTTCTTCAATCCCGGCGGCTCGGTCAAGGATCGAATTGGTCTCGCCATGATCGAGGCTGCGGAACGCGAGGGGCGGCTGCGCCCTGGCGGCGTGATCGTGGAGGGGACCAGCGGCAACACGGGCGTGGGGCTGGCGATCGCCGCCGCGCTCAAGGGTTACCGCTGCATCTTCACGATGCCGGACAAGATGAGCCAGGAGAAGGTGCGGCTGCTCAAGGCGTTCGGCGCGCAGGTCATCGTCACGCCCACGGCCGTACCACCGGACCACCCGGACAACTACATCCAGGTTGCCAAGCGCCTGGCGCGGGAGACTCCGGGTGCGATCCTGGCCGATCAGTTCTACAATCCCGTGAACCCTGAAGCCCACTACCACACGACGGGCCCAGAGATCTGGGAGCAGACGGAGGGGCGGATCACGCACCTGGTCGCCGCCGCGGGAACGGGCGGCACGATCAGTGGCGTCGGGAAGTACCTCAAGGAGCGGAACCCCGCGATCCGCGTGATCGCGGGCGACCCGGTGGGGTCCGTTTTTGCCAACTACGCGCGCACGGGAAAGCTGGGCGAGGGTCATCCATACAAGGTGGAAGGGATCGGAAATGACAAGCTCCCGTCGACGCTCTGGTTCGACGTCATCGACGAGTTCCACACGCTGAGTGACCGCGAAGCTTTCCACATGGCGCGACGGCTGACGCGCGAGGAAGGTCTCTTCGTGGGTGGGTCGTCGGGTCTCATCGTCCAGCTCGCCGTCAGGGTCGCCCGGGAGGTCGACGACCCGGATGCGTGCATCGTCTGCGTCCTCCCCGACACCGGGGAGCGGTACCTGTCCAAGCTCTACAACGACGAGTGGATGCGCGAGAACCGGCTGATCGAGCCCGAGCGGCTGACCGCGGGCTCCGTCGCCGCAGGAAAGGACTCGGGCGCACCCGCGCTCGTCACCGTCGATCCGGCGACCACCGTGCGGCAGGCGCTCGCGCTCATCAACCAGCACAACATTTCTCAGCTTCCGGTCATCCGCGACAACCAGTGCATCGGTTCCGTGGCCGAGCCGACACTCATGGCGCGGGTGATCGAGGATCCCAGCGTGCTCGAACGGCCCGTCGAAACGCTCATGGACTCACCCTTCCCCGTGGTCGATGCGGAACTGGACATGGCCGACGTGACACGGCTGCTCACCCGGCAGAACCCGGCCGTGCTCGTCGCACGCGAGGGGAAACTCGCCGGCATCGTGACGCGCTACGACGTGGTGCGCTACCTGACCCAGTGACTCCATGACGACGCGGCCCTGTCCCGGGAGAGCGTAGAGTGGTCACCGTCGCGATCCTGGGTGCCGTGCTCCTCGTCACGACCGTACACGAGTGCGGTCACTGGGCAATGGCGCGAATGCGAGGTGCGGCCGTGATATCCGTGAAGCTGGGGCGAGGCCCTACCCTTGGGGTGTTCAGGTCGGACGGGACCGAATACGCACTGGCGCTGCTACCGCTCGGGGGCCGCGTGCACTGCGAGCGCCTGGAATCCGAAGCTGCCAACGCCATGATCGCGGCCGCCGGACCCGCGGCCAATCTGCTGTTCGGGTTCGTGGTGCTGGCCGGTGCCGCCGCCCTGCTCGGCGTCGATGCCATGCCGCGCAATGGCGGGTTCGATGGCGCGGCCGCCTACGCGCACGGGACCGTGCTCTCGTGGGCCGGAGTGGTGTTCCAGATCATCGGTGGTTGGCTGGGCATCTCCCGGGGGCCCGGACTGGGAGCCATCGCGCGCCTCGTCGAAATCGCGCACTCGCCGGGGCTGGCACCCAAGCTCTACTTCGTCGCCGTACTGTCGACGCTGTGGGGCATCCTCAATCTGGTCCCCACGCCGGTCGTCCACTCCGATGGCTGGCACGTCGCGGCCGCAGGGGTGCGCCGCGTCAGGAAATGGGTCTCGCGTGGGTGAGCCGGTCCCGCGACTCCGTGCAGGACCGGGTCGGCACAAACGACTCCTGACCCCGAGGGCGGATCAAAGCGCGCCGAAGTCCGCCTCGCCGTCGCGGAGCGCCGCCTCCGCGCGCTCCAGGAGGATGTCGCGTCCCGCGATGTAGTCTTCCAGCGTCGGCTGCACTACGACGTGGGGCGAGATCCCGATGCTCTCGATGTGGGTCTCATCGCCGCGGTAGGCGATGAAAAAGGAGAGCCGGATCTGCGCGCCGTCGAATGTGTCCGTGATCCCGCCGCCCACGGGGGAAGCGCTGCCCCCGCCCGTGCGGGTTGGACCGATGATGAGCGCGCGACCGTGCTCGTCCATGGCGCTGGTGAAAACGTCGCACGCGCTGAAACAGCCGGCGTTCACAATCAGGACGACCGGCTGCCTGTAGGTCCAGCCGCGGCTGCGCGCCACGATGGGCTGGAGGTCCCGCGTCACCACCTGCTCGCCCGGGTTGCGGATCATGATCCGGGCGAGGACGACGTGACGGTCGAAGAACCGGCCGGCCACCTCCTGGAGCACGGTGACCAGACCGCCGCCGTTGTCCCGGAGATCCAGGACGAGGCCGGGGGTATCGCGCAGGGCGTCCAGCGCTTCGTCGAACTGGCGGGTGACGATCCGTTCGTCGAAGCCGCGGAGCCGCAGGTAGCCATACCCGCTATCCAGGATGCGATGCTCGACGTACGAATACGGTTCGGACTCGGCGTCCGGGTCCGGAACGCCGCGCCGCTGGAGCGTGACCTCCCGCACCTCACCGGCCGGCGTGCGCAGCAGGAGAGTGACGTCACTTCCTGCGGGGCCGCGTAGCACCGTCTGGTCCGTCCAGTGAACCAGCCCCCATGTGGTGCTGGCAGAAACCCGGGCCTGGACCGAGTCCAGGACTTCCTGTGCGGGGCGGCCGTCGATGGTCAGCACCTCGGAACCGATCGGGATGTCGACAATCGACGCGTCGGTCGTATCCTTTGCGACGACGTAGAGCCGTTCCACCGGTCCACCCATTCCGGGTCGCGCGATCCTGTCGCTGAAACGCTTGAGCCGGATCCCGGGTGGTATCGACTGCGGCGTGCGCCCCGGAAACCGCGTCAGGTTGGCGTGACCATCGCGGAGCGATGCCATCAGGCGATCCAGCACGTCGGCGCACGCGTCGGGCGTCGTGGCGGCCACCGCGTCAGGGCGCAATCTTTCCCGCTCGCCCGCGAGATCGTACGCGCCTACCTTGAACACGGTGAATGACCAGTACTGATCGATCATCTCGATCGCGCGATCGAGGTACCGCACGCAATCCACGTCCTGCGAGAACGCGGCGGCCGGCGTGGCCAGCACCGCCGGCAGCACCAGCGCGAGAAGTGACGTGAGGCGACGCGGCGCTTCCCGGTGCTCGAGGGGTACGACCATGATACCTCGCCTGCACAGGTGGACACGGTACGTGCGGGGGGCGCCCGCTGTGCGGAATGTATAGCGCCGGCGCCCGGGTGAATCAACGATCGCGGGCACCGGGAAAACGAGCGTGCGAGCGCGTGGCGCCTGACGCGCCGCCCGGCTCGCCGTGGCTGGGTAGTTGCAGGAGGAGAGGGTTCCACCGAAGGAGGCAACCATTGCCCAACCCCGTGATGACGCCATGAAGATCGCCGTCCTGTTCGGCGGAGTGAGCGCCGAGCGCGATGTGTCCATTGCCAGTGCTTCGCAGGTCATCCCCGCGCTCCGTGAGGCCGGCCACGACGTCGTCGCGGTCGACACGGCCAGAGGCGTACTGGACAGGGCAGCGGAGCGCGAGTGCTTCGAGAAGGGTGTGGCGGCGCTCCCACCGGAACAGGCCGAGCTCGATATGCTGCGAACCGGGGACCCCGGCGTGATTACCCGGTCTCCCGAGCTGAGCGACGTCGACGTCATGTTCCTCGCGCTCCACGGCGGCGCCGGTGAAGACGGAACGCTCCAATCGCTGCTCGAGCTGATGGAGATCCCATACACCGGCAGCGGCCCGCTCGCCAGCGCCATCGCCATGGACAAGGACATCTCCAAACGGCTCTTCCGCGATGCCGGCGTGCCGACCCCCGACTGGCTCATGGCCCCCGTTGAAGTGGCGCAGGTGACCGAACGGCTGGGATATCCCGTCGTCGTCAAGCCGAGCAAGCAGGGATCGACCGTCGGACTGACCGTCGTGCGCGACCCGGCGGACGTCGATGCCGCGGTCGAGCTGGCATCCAGATTCGACGACGAAGTCATGCTGGAGCGCTTCGTTCCGGGGCGGGAGCTGACTGTCGGCATCCTCGACCAGACGCCGCTCCCGGTAGGCGAGATCATCGTCGCCTCAGACATTTTCGACTACGAGTCGAAGTATCAGCCCGGCATGGCCGACGAGATCTTTCCCGCCGACCTGCCCCCCGAAACCGCCGAGGAAGTGCAGGCGCTGGCGCTGAAGGTGCACAGGGCACTCAAGATGAGAGGGTTCAGTCGTATCGACTTCCGAATGAGGGGGGATGGGAGCTGCTGGTGCCTCGAAGCGAACACCCTGCCCGGCCTGACCGCGAACAGCCTGCTGCCGAAAGCGGCGCGCGCCGCGGGGATTTCGTTCCCCGATCTGTGCGACCGTATCGCCCGGCTCGCCGTCGAGGAACACCGGCGACGCCGGTCGGGTTAGAACCGATGCGACGACTGGGAATCGCGGGAGCGGCGCATGCGGGCTTGGCAGAGAACTAATCCAGGCAGTTTCGGCTTCGGCTTCGGCTATCCCCTGACGCCGTGGGTCAAGCGCCTCCTCATCGCGAATGCGGCCGCTTATCTCCTCTTCGGTTTCCTCCTGCCCGACAGGGCCTGGAGCTACGCGGCTTTCGTTCCCAGCCAGATCCTGTTCAGGCCGTGGACCCCGCTCACGTACATGTTCCTCCACGCGGGGTTCTTCCACCTGTTCTTCAACATGCTGGCGCTGTTCTTCTTCGGGCCGCCACTCGAGGAGCGGTGGGGATCCCGTGAGTTCCTGAAGTACTACCTGATCTGCGGCCTCGGCGGCGCCGTCCTCTCATTCGTCTTCGCGCCCAACGCCGCCGTCGTCGGCGCATCGGCCGCAGTCTTCGGGATCATGCTCGCCTTCGCCATGAACTGGCCGGACTCGCCCATCTACATCTGGGGGATCTTTCCGGTGAAGGCGAAGTGGCTGGTCGCCATCCTCGCCGGGCTGTCACTGCTCAGCGCCGTCCAGGGCGTGGGTGACGGCATCGCGCATTTCGCACACCTCGGCGGCTTCGTCGCCGGCTTCCTATACCTCAAGGTCGACGCGCCGCGCGGGCACCTCGCCGGGCTCAAGAAGCGCTTTTCGCGGTCCCGACTGACCGTCATCCCGGGCGGCAAGACCGGACCCACCCCAACCGTGAAGCGCGCCTCGCGGCCCGCCCGTGAAGAGGAGCGCGTCCTCGACGAGGTGGACCGCGTCCTCGACAAGATCAGTACGCAGGGGATGTCCAGCCTCTCCGCCGAGGAGCGCCGCCTCCTCGACGAAGTCAGCCGCCGCTACCGTCGCGACTGAGTACTCCGCCCCCAACACCCCATCTTTCGCCGCCCGCCGGTAGCTACTGCGCGCACGTTTCCCTGCACAGTCGATCCGTCCCTGATCGCTATCGCTTCGCCCGCCAACACCGCCCACCGTTACTCGCCAGCTGCCGATTCCACCTCAAACGGAATTCTTGACATGTTAGCAGCATGTGAGCATGTTTCGCACATGGGAATGATCCAGATCCGCAATGTGCCGGACGAGCTGCACCGGGAGCTCAAGGCGAGAGCGGCGAGGGCCGGGATGACGCTGTCGGATTATCTGATGGACATCGTGAAGAAGGCTGTGGAGAAGCCGGAGCCTGGCGAGCTGCTGCTCAGGGTGAGGGAGAGGTCCGCCGTGTATCCGTCGGAATCTCCGGCGGACGCGGTCAGGGCGGAGCGTGAGCGCGACTGAGGTGGCGGGCGCGTGATCGTCGTCGACGCGTCCGCCGTCCTCGAGTTCCTGCTGCGGACTCCCGTTGCGGGTGCGGTGGAGGCGCGGCTGTTTTCGGGGGCGACGCTACACGCGCCTCACGTCATCGACCTCGAAGTGGCGCAGGTCATCCGGCGCTACGAGCGCGCCGGGGTCCTGACGCGGCGGCGGGGTGCGGAGGCGTTGGCGGATTTCGCGGCGATGCGGATCGAGCGATACGCGCACGAGCCTTTCCTCTGGCGCATCTGGGAGCTGCGGCACAATGCCACGGCGTACGACGCAGCGTACATAGCGCTGGCCGAGGCGTTGCGGGCGCCGCTGGTCACGCGCGATGAGCGACTTCGCTCCGTGCCGGCGCACGCCGCCCGAATCGAAGTCTTGGCCTGAGCCTCGCTCAGGAGCTCCAATCCTGCCGCGCGGCCCAATCCGCGAACCTCATCATCGACCCGAACTCCCTTTCAATGGCTGGAATATCGACGTCATAGCCTACCGCGTCGAACCACTCCAGCATGGCCGCTTGATCTTCACTGGCCGCGCGGATCTGTTCGATCGGAACCCGCTGGAAGATGACGTTGCGGCCGGTGACCCGGGAGAGGGCACGTGCCGCTTCGGGAATCGTCAGTTCGTCACCGGCAATGTCGATGGCGCGACCGTTCATGGCGTCATGGCGTTCGAACGCAAGACATCCGATCCGGCCGATGTCTTCGACAGCGATCATCTGGAGTCGCGTGTCGGGCTCGAGACCGAGCGGGAGGAGGCCGCCGGCGATGGCCGCCTTCATGCGAAGGAAGTTTTCCATGAAGAAGACTGGGCGGATGATCACGAAGGAGGGAAACCCGAGCGCGCGCACGGTCTCCTCGATGTGGAACTTGCTTTCGAAATGGGGGATGCCGGTGCGGCGGTTTGCGGACGCAACAGACTGATAGACGAAGTGGCTGACGCCAGCATCGCGTGCCAGTCGGGCGAGGAGCTTGCCATATGCTTCCTCGCGTTCCACTCCGGACTCCCAGGAGTTCTGGATGCTGAGCACGCCCCAAACGCCGGAGAGCGCGTCTTCGAGTGAGGCCGGGTCTGCGAAATCGCCGCGGACGACTTCGGCGCCGAGGGACGCGAGGGCGGAGGCAGCCGGGTT
>Ga0180220_1002316_pt1 | contig 12441 bp, 6 predicted proteins | sample eDN5th37CBELigBY_FD_151335 | JGI IMG/M metagenome (GOLD analysis project Ga0180220, IMG submission 151335) | Enriched backyard soil microbial communities from Emeryville, California, USA - eDNA 5th pass 37_C BE-Lig BY (version 2) (version 2) | ecosystem: Environmental > Terrestrial > Soil >... | reverse complement strand
TGTCAGATAACGTGGAATACATGGCGCAGTTGACTTGAATTCAATAGAGACCGGTGCATCGGTACCAAAAATAATCCGTGGTTACTAACCGCGAGCGTGAAGCAGGTCGAACGTGTCTGCCCTAAAGCATCAAGGAGTATTCTTGTTTGCTTCGTTTAAATAGGACCTCCGGCAAGAACGGAGTTTCATTCGTTATCAGGAAGTAATATTGAGTCTCTGCGGCTTTTAGTGTATCCGCAGAGGGGCGGGATCTCGTATTGTGGTCCTCATCCTGAATTCGGCGGGCTCCTTTCTCAACTGGTGTAAACGTAACGGCAGGACTCCGCGAAGCGGGGTCCTGCCGGACTCTATTTGCGCTCAACCTGTCTTGTCACGTGTCATGCCCTCATGGGAGACGCTCGCGTTCATGGTGCAGGTCGGCAGAGGGTGACATGCTCGAAGCATTGGAAGACGTGCCGGGATCCGGGCTATTCGTCAGAGAAGAGCGCGTCTTGGAACCGGAAGAGGTATACACCAGCGTTGTCGGCTGCGACATATAGATCAGATATCCCTGCCCGGGTTGCATCATTCCAATGTCATTGATGCCGAAGCCCGGGAGATAGGTCTGGCCGGTGTGGTTTTTGACCATTACCACGTACGCCGAGATGCTGCTGAGCACCGAGTCGATGGGAAGGGGGACCTCATTGAGATAGGGTATCTGGTTCCAACCGGCTTCGAGTGGTATGGCCGGAGGCGCGCTGCTTAGCGAGACGCCCTCGATCTGGAGCGTATCGGTCGAGTTGATGTAGACCATGTAGGCTTCACGCGGGTCCCAGGTAGCGAGTTGGTCTATGTTCTCCTGAGGCATGAATACCTTCCCAGCCTCATCCTTCACCAGAGCGACATTCGCGAGTACATCGCTAAAGACGGCTTTTAAGCTGCTGTCTTTCGGGGCGACGTAGCTAGAGATGTGATTCCAGCCCTGTTGGAGATTTATGCTGTGGGCGACCGTAGCAGCAGGTTCGCGCGGAGCGGAAATATCGAGTCCCTTTGCATTGGTTTTGAAGCGATAGAGGTCCCCCTTTGTGCGGCCGACCCAGCCGTTGTTGGGCACTGCGAGTGCATAGCCGTACCCGGGTCCTACAGCTCGGTCGTAATTGTCGAAGAGAGAACTGCTACCCCCGCCTCCCCAGGTAATGATCATGGAGGAGACGTTATTGTTGCTGAGGAAAAGATCCTCTGCATAGAGTGCACCCGTTCTGCCAAAGAGGTAAAAGCGGTCTACGAAGAACTTTATGTCTCCAGGTTCTGTGCCGCCCGGGTCGGAGATCGTCTTGTCCACGCGAATCTCCATAGTCAACTCGAAGGTGTCATCCCCATCGATGGGGGACGCATCCCATTCGATGCGCTCATAGCCGCTGAAGGAGGCCACGTCGCGCCAATTCATGACGACATGTCCGTTTACAAGGAGGCGCGCAGAGTAGTAACCGGGCCACTTTGTACCTTCAATACTCGGCCAGTTCGTTCCGACGAACGCGACGAAGAGCGGGCGTTTGGAAGATGGTTCAACCGTGATGGTATGGTATGTCTCCCGAGAGGGTATGCCGTATTCGTTGAATGCGGTAACCCGGACGATATAGGTCCCGCTTTGAGCATACGTATGCTGTGCGAGCGGGCCGTATACGATTTCCCGGTGTGCTGGATCGGTTATACTCTTGCCGTCGCCCCAGATGATTTCATGGTGTGTGATAGCGTGACCGTCAGGATCCGACGAGCCGGATAGATTGAGAGTTAATTCCTCTCCTTCAGTCAGGGTCGTCGCACTCGGTATAGAGCCTTCCTGAGGAATAGTTGCCCCACTGAGGTTCGTGCGGATGTCGAAAGAAGTGATTTTTCCGTGTGGTTCACTGCAGTTGGGGATCCAATTAGGATTGTAGTTCGGGTCTTTCGGATCAATCTGGTCACCTGAAACCCGGCTGATGTACGTGCGAGAACGTGTGGCACGGTCCAGGTACAACTCCTCCACATTGAGGTAGCCTCCAGGAGGGGGAAGGGCATGGTTGAAGTCCTCCCCCTTCTCACCCGGCTGGAGTATCATATTCCGAATGAAATCGATCTTCCAGCCCGAGTATCTGCATCCACCTACATCGTTATTATGCGCATGTACAATCGCTTGCCCATGCTTTCCCAGAAAGATGTTTCCGCGCACGGTCCATTTCAGATTGTGCCAGCTGGTCGGTCTCGCGCTATTCCCGTCAGTGGAATGCTTGTTCTCCTGGAACAGATTATACTCGGTCAAGAAAGTTACTTCCTTCGTTGAGTTGTAAGGCCTACCCGGATAAAGGCCGTATCCCCATCCCGATTGACGGTTGTGGTGGATCCAGTTGTGGTGCATCGCGTCGCCACTCGTGGTGTGATACCACGTGACGGCAAAATCTGGCCAGCCATAGATCTCATTGTTGTCGAGTTCGAACGTGCCGGCGACACGTCTCTTCGCGAAGAATGTCGCGCCTCCGAGCCAGCCTGTTGTCCTTGAGGCGTTTACGCCATCGAGGTCGTACGGACCAAGCGCCCGGAAACCCGTAAGGCGTCCATTGCTCCAGGCCATGAATAGCGCATCCATCTGAGGACCTCCGTCGGGGTTGGGCCACATCGAACTCCGCATCAGGAGAGCCCCCGGCGCGTACTTGCCTCCACCGAGGTGCTCGCCCCGGTTGGAGGCAAGCGTTACGCCATCATTGAAGGTAATTCGGTTATATCCGTCCAGGTCCAGTTCGGCAGCGGAGTCGATCCAGATCAGAGATCCCGCCGATGCCGCCGACGCTGGCGTGATCAGGGTACCATCATCCTCGTAATACTGCTTGGCGAGTCTCAGAAGGTCGGCTGCTGTGGCGTCGGGGCCAAGCACGTAATCGGCCGAACCCGGATTGGGGATTTTCGAGTATCCCGGACCTCCTCCGATGGGATTTCCGCTCGGGTTGAACTTCTCTGCGAACGTTTGTGCAAAGAGGATCGAGGGTGTACACGGTGTAAGGAGCAGGGCAAGCATGATTGCCAGATGGCTCCAGGGTAGTTTTTTGGGCTTGGCCCATCGGCTTACCCGGAAGCTGCGTTTAATGCGGATACCATCAGGTGCGCCTCCAGATTGCTCTATCTCTTGCTTCCGGGTCTGAACTCCCGATGTGCGCAGGGTTTCGGTGCTACACGTGTTGTCGTTGAGAAGAATCGTCATCGCCCTCTTCAGTACTGCATGTAGAATACTGCCTGACTACAAGCTCTGACCTGTTTCCTCAAACCCCTCTGAGCACAGCACGGAATTCCTGTGCACTACCTCACCGGCTGGAAGTCGTCATCGCTCACGTAGGCACCAAGAGCTCGGACGCAGCGCGTCGCAGCCTGGGTTCACTGTGTTACCGAGTCAGGTGCCTTGATTGTGTTGCGATTCTGGTTTCCCAAACTCTATGCCGGAGGAGGTTCGTGCGCCGGCAGAGCGCTGGATTGTATTGGCGCTAAATGGACAGTTTTCAAGCTTTGAGTGAAGCTCACTTTTTTGAGCTATGGTGGTTATTCCTCGCTACTCATGTAACGGAAAGCATGGAGAGGGAGCCTCTCAGCGGATCTGGCAGGATCCAGATATTGTGAACGTATTAGTCGGATGTTGCATGCTACGGGAACATTATGCGCATGGGTGTAGGGTGTCTCATAAGCTGTTCATGCCCCCGGGCCCCATGACTCACGTGGTCTGGTGTGCTCCGGAGGCGCCGGGAGGGTCTCAGATTGCGCGCACACGTGCGGCGTAGAGACTCAGAGAAAGTCGCCCTCTAGAAGAACTCTTACTCCCTCGTTCAACCGCACGGGCTCGGTCTGAAGAATGGTCTGTGGTATCCCTCTGAACGCTAACACTGGAGGCAAACCGGTATCCAGATTCACGACCTGAAGAGGGAGATGGAAGCACCGCAAGCTGTGAGATTCTCCTCTGGCCACCTATTCCCCTGCTCCTGCTTCCCACGAAGTGATTGAGGAAGGAGCATGGAAAGCTAGGGTGAGCCTGATGCAGTTTGCAGCGTCGCGTAGAGGCGATTCTGCGGCTACGAGCTCAACGATTGAGGGCGTTGCTCGGTAGTCGATCAGCGCATCAGGCCGCGAGACTCAGCCCGGGTAGCGAATCTCTGGCAATTCAGTGTTTGCAGTATGAAGGCCCCCGGCTTATCGCCGGAGGCGGCCGGGCCGTGTGCGGTTGAATGGGTGAGTTGAGCGGCTCATAGCCTATGTCTCTCAAGCAGCCGGACTAATCGCTCGAATCCATTGTGCCTGGATATGCACCCTCACAGCCTGGCGGATGGCATTCACCCGGACCACCACGTACTGTTGCCCTCGAATTTCTATCACTTCTCCGCGGAGACCTTCCATTGGTCCAGATTCAACCAAGACAAATTCTCCTACTTTGAATTGGGGATAGCTGACAGCGGCAAGTCGCGTCTGATCACGTTGCAGGATCATGAGCTGTTTGATTTCCTCGGGATCGACCTCGGCCACCTTACCCCCAAAGGTGACGCACCGCACGATTCCTTGTGTTTGGAGAGCGCGAAGCCGCTCCCTGTCATCCACGTGTGCGAAGATATAGTTACGGAAAAGTGGTTCGGTGACTTTCTTCTTGCGGTCCTTCCACTGGCGTACAGCGGTATACTTCGGAAGGAACGCCTCGATTCGTTGTTCTTGCAGCCGCTCCTCACATTTCTTCTCGGCACGGGGATGCGTGTAAAATACACGCCAGTGCTTCTGGGCAGATACGCGGATATTCATTGCTCTCGATTCGTTTTCACCTGTCCACTGCTACGGGTTCAATGAGCCGCGCTCATTCGAGAAGCATCAATTCGAGGCTTCCATGATGCGCAGGACCACGAGGAAGAGGGTGCCTGCTGCTGAGATGAAGCGAAGCGTTCTTTCCATGGTGATTATCTTCGGCCGTACTATCGTCTCCACCACCAGGATGTCGCCATCATGGAGGATAGGAGACTCGCCCTTACCTGCCAGGATTTGTTCCAACGGCACTTCGTATACCAGCTTGCGCTGGCCCTCTTCCTGCCGAAAGAGACGCAGCATCACTCTAATCCTTTCTGTACTGGAACGTGTGTTGACGTTCGTGCCACCGGTAAGGGCCAGTAACTCGTCGAGAGTCATCCCAAACCCGATGGCATAGATACCGGGAGATCGGAGTGATCCTAACGCGAGTACCTCTATTCTGACTTCACCGGAGCGGACAAGTGTGTAGTATGCTGTCCCCCCGGCTTCTACCTGTTCCAGGCTGACTATCTCTTGTGTGAGTGCGCTCTGAGCAGCCACATCGTGGGCTGAAGCTGCCAGCAAAGCAAAAGCCAGCCAGGTGGCTGCAATGAATGATTTGCATGCGCTGTGAATTGTGTCTAGACAGGAAGGTGCAGACGTCGGGCTACGTTGCATACTCTCAGTCTCTGGTTTTAAAGGGTGCCTGGGCAGGTTCAGATCAGTGTGGCGTGGCAGGGAAAGCGCTTGCCTCAGGGTTGCTTCGAGTGATCAGAGGATCCTGCTCTCACTTCTGAAAGAGTGAGGGCCTTTCTGTTTCGAAGGCATAGTACCCGTACTTGGAGTACTGTCCGTACTTCGTGTAGTGCTGGTACTTGTACTTGTGGCCGTACGCCATCGAGACGTCAAATGCATTGAGGGCGACACCTACGATGCATGCTCCTACTTCTTCGAGCGCCTCGAACGCATGGCTGAGTTCGTCTTCTTTCGTTTTACCAGCACGCGCGACAACGAGCGTCGCATCACACTGTGTAGAAAGGACAGCCGCATCCGTCGCGACCAGTAACGGGGGCGTGTCGATGATGACCATGTCAAACAGGCTGCGCAACTCTACGATGCGCTGCCACAAGGTCGGTGATTCCAGCAGCCCGACCGGATTCGACGGTACCTTCGTCGAGTGGGCCTGGAGGTTCCAGGCCGGCAAAGCGTGTACGCCATCGATTCCCGTCCTGGTTGCTTCGAGGTCAAAGCTGGAATCTTTATGGAGCAGTTCCACAAGGCCTGGTCTATTACGCTCCAGACCCAGGAGTTTGTGGACCTGTGGGCGACGGAGATCGGCATCAATGATCAACGTCCGCCGTCCGGTTTGTGCTGTCGCGATGGCAAGATTTGCGGCGAGCGTCGACTTGCCCTCACTGGCTCCAGGGCTTGTTATGACGAGTACCTGTATCGAATGCCCGTAACGGCTGTGCTGGATCTTTGTGCGCAGATGGTGATAGGCCTCGGCGACAGATGACATCGGATTCAGAAGCGTTACGAGGCTGGTGGAGAAACGCTTTCCGTCCTGCTCGAGGAAAGCCTCTCCATTATGATCCTCCTCGATGAGAGGCTGCATATTGGGAATTGTGTCGATCACATGGTATCCTCGCTCGCGCAGGTGCTCCGGCTTGTAGAGCCGTTTGTCAAGCTTGTCACGGAGGAAGGCCAACCCGAGACTCAACGAGAGGCCGAGGAATCCCCCGAGCAGTAAGATGCTTACAGGGCCTGCATTTACCGGCTCCTCGGGGACACTTGCTCTCCGTAGAATATGGGCGTAGCCGGGCTCTGATTCCTCTGCTATGCGCGTCTCCTGGAGGCGGCTCCCGACAGATTGTAGCGCTTGCTCTGCCCGCTCACGCGCCCGTTCCAATCGCGCCAACTCGCGTGCCTGCTCGGGGATCGTGCGAAGCTCTGCGTTGTAGCGTTCGAGGCGACCCTCGATATCCAGTAGCCTGTTCTCTAATGCTCCTATTGCTGCGCGCTCCTGCTGGACTTTTCGTCTGAGTTCGGCGGCACGTGCCAGAGCAGCCGCGGCTCCTGTTCCGCCCACTTCGGCAGAGCCCTGGTCAATGATCTGCTGGGCGAGGTGGTCCGCTTCTTCCTGGGATTGTTCAATCCGCTGATCGATCTGGCGCAGCTTGGCGCGGACGAGTTCGTCTCTTTGATCCGCGTTGGGATAGCGCTGCTCTGTTAGCTCCTTTTCGGCTCGCAGTGCCGCAATATCCTTCTGAAGGGTCTGGAGCCTCTGATCTACATCGGAAGCAATGCGTCTTGTTAGCCTCGAATCCAGGGCTTCCAGTTCTTGTTCGAACAACTGCAGTTCTGCCTGACGCGTCTGGAGTTCCAGGCGCGTTTCGTCGTACTGAATCTCAAGATTCGCTATTTGTGACGAGAGAATTTTGGTTTCCTGATCCAGCTCTACTACACCCTCCTGCTTCATGAATGCTTCGACACGCCCCTCTGTCTCGGCCAGATTCTCTCGCCACCTCGCCTCCTGTTTCTCGAGCAACTCGCGGGTTGCAGTCAGGTGTGCGCGGCTTGCTCGCTGAATGAGGTGGACATACTCCTCGGCATACAGGTTCGCGAAGAGGGCTGCTTTCTCGGGATCCTCACTTGTCCCGATTATGGAAATGACACTGGCGGCGTTGTCCGGTACCACAAACTGAATGTGGTTTCCAGGCAGAACGACTGTGTCGCCGGGCGATTCAGCCTGCAGCCGTTGCACGACCCGCTCGTGAATCGCATCGGAGGTTCTGAGGAAAAAGAGCTCGGCTGTGATGGATCGCTCGTTCGTCGCGAAGGGATCGCTTCCTGTAACGGGGGGCTTCTCCTCAGTCCTGTTCGTAGGTGGCGTGGTCAACTCCACGCGTACGATGCTCGCCGCCTGGTATATGGGTTTGCGGACCAGGACGTAGCCCGTCACTACCGCCATCACCGCCAGAAAGGTACACAGGGCTATCAACTTACGCCGGTAAAGCAGGTCGATAGCCTGCTCCACCTTCTCTCTTCCCGATCGATACTCAACAAAGGTGTCGCGATGGCCTAATGCAGATCTTCCATTCGCTGAAGCTGCAGCTCCGTTGGTTGGAGCCCCATCATGTCCGTTGTGACCCCGTTCGGACTTCATAACCTAGAAATCGATTTGGTATAGATGACCGCTAGGAGTCAGTAACACAGAGAAAAACAACACTCATTGGTCCACCGTCCCCGCGCCGTAAACAGTTTATAGCTTGCTGTTATCCTGACCTCGACCAATCTGTCAACTGCTCGATCCTTCGAGATTCGTGTACCGGCTCAGAGTCATAGAACGTCGACTCGCTAGGCATGCCTGATATGAAAAGGGAATAAAACGAAGGGGGCTATAATCAGTTGGGCTTCTCTCCTCTACACATTTGGAGTAAGTATCCCGCGGTATCGATAGCAAAAAGTTGCAGGTGTGGAGGAACCTCGCGGCGCTTTTGTCGCAAGGTGGTGAATCGCGCTGGATTCTATCTTCGCGGTACTGTATACGCGATCGCGTATACGGCTGCGTGAATGAGGAAGGCCATACGTGGCAGGCAGGGCGGTGGCGAGGTGCTGCGGTCTTATGCGGTACGCTGCGGAACTACGCTCGAGGCGATCTTCGGCGGACTGGCAGAGGTTTCAGCCTATGCGTTGTGCCGGCATCTCTGGCATTGAAAGCGGATGCCTGCCTCGATCGGGCTGTGTAATCGGTAGGAACGTGTTGGCTGCCACGCTGAGATTTTGGGAACGGGGCTCCGGCATGATCTCGAACCTGACGCGGCGGTGTGTGCCCAGCGCTTCGAAGTGATGAGCCGTCGTTGAGATCGAGTCAATGACCTGTCTGCTTGGGCGGATCTATCGTACGCGTGCGTTCTTCTTGCTCACGTCGGCCCAATAGGCTCATTACCTGACGATCACCCTTTCGCCAGATTGCGTGGCAACGCAATGCCTTTGGAAGCCTAGCCTCAGGGCGGCAGATTTCGGGAGGAGGTCCTACTAGACAGGCTGAAGCCGTACCGGTTAAATCAATCGTCAGAAATGAAAAACGAGTTCAGGAGGAGGTTGTGGAATGGAGGCCATTCACCAATCGTCCTTCTGAACTCGTCACAGCGATCACAGAGCGGGAAACGGGATTCGAACCCGCGACCCTCAGCTTGGGAAGCTGATGCTCTACCAACTGAGCTATTCCCGCATTCTGAGCAATGAACCTGGTAGGCGGACGAGCACGGAGTAGTGTTTCTTCTCGTCGCTTTTGAGGGAAACCAAGCTACGTCTGTTTTGTGTTAAAGTCAAGCAAGACGTTGCTTTGTGAAGCGGTTTTCGTATCTTGTGTAACTTTTACATCGTGTGGAATTTATTTGCTCCCGGGTTGTCTGAGAAAACTTGCTACGCCGATAGGCGTATGACGGCGCCTGGTGATTACTAACCTTTAAGAATATACCCCCGATGAAACGTACGTATCAGCCGAGCCGCCGTAAGCGGGCCAACACGCACGGATTCCGCGCTCGCATGGCTTCGAAGAATGGCCGGAAGGTGCTGGCCAGCCGCCGCGCGAAAGGACGCAAGTGGCTTACCGTAAGTGACCGCCGTAGCGGCAAGTGAGTGTAAACCCACACTGTGCAGCCACGTCAGGAGCAGCCTGAACGAGAGCGTGCTCGTCTTGCACGGGGGCTTCCGGCATCGTATCGGCTCAAGCGGCAGGGGCTTATTCGGCCGCTGTTCGATCGGGACCGGAAAGATGTCGCTTCGGTGGCAGTCGGGTGCGTGAGACTCGTATACCGGCTGACGTCCCGGCAAGAAGTGGGAGCGGACGTGCCAGTGCAGGTCGGGTTTGCAGCGGGTCGTGCCGCCAGGAAAGCGGTTGTGCGCAATCGCATCAAGCGCATTATGCGTGAGGTCTATCGGGTACATCAGCACGTACTGGTAGACCTTTTTCTTTGCTCGGACAGGTGTCTCACTCTCATGGTACTGTTCCGGGGAGACCCCTCATCGGCGCGGAGATGCATCCCGCGAGACCTGCCTGAGGCCATGCGGAAACTTGCAGCCCGCTTTCCTTCGTAAGTGGAGGGTCTGCCCATGCGCGGTGGCACTACTCATTTCCGGTGTCTGGCGGCCCTGCCTTTAACCCGGTTTTCCCCTGGTCGGAGAAGCCGGGATTTACTTTTCTGAGCGAATACGAGCGAAACGATTGTGGATCGAAACGTTGCCATAGCCACTGTTCTCATTGCAGTGATCATGTTTGTCTGGTTGTGGTGGCTCTCGCCTCCACCTCCGGCAGAACCTACGCTGCAAGAGCAACCTGTAGAAGAGACTCCAACCGTCGTTGAGGATCAGGAAACGAAACCTTCCGCTGCGGCTCCTCCTGTCGTAGCCGATTCTTTGCTGGCTGCTGCACTGCAGGGGCAGGAGCGTAGGATCGTTGTGGACCACGATCTGTATCAGGCCGTTTTCTCCACGCGTGGTGCCACGCTGACATCCTTCACGCTGAAGGAATACAAAAAGTTTGATCAGACGACTCCGGTTCAACTCGTCGATACGACCGGTCAGGGAGCACTCTCTCTCGTTTTCACGACTCCTACGAGCCGGGTTGTCGATACGCGATCGCTTTACTTCACATCGAACTTTCAAGGGGATACGATTCGTGTAGGGAATGAGCCCGTTTCGCTCACGTTCTCAACGAACATCGGCGATGGGTCGCTCCAGCAGACCTACGTGTTCCAGCCCGATGAGTACGAGGTCGGCCTGCAGGTCCGGAACCAGAATGATGCGAGCTTCATGACCAGCGAAGGGTATGAGCTGGTCTGGAATGGAGGCGTTCCATTCACGGAGAATGACCTGGAGACGGAGGCGCGTGCCACGGGGGCATTTGCTCGGAGTGGAGGTGAGATCGAAAATATCGGCCTGGACGAGGAGGAGCACGAAGAGCAGCGCCTGGCCGGTGAAGTTTCCTGGGTGGCCGTTAAGAACAAGTACTTCACGGCCGTAATGATTCCTTCGGCAGAGACACGCGGAGCGCTGCTGATCGGTGAGCGCACGGGAAACGTTGGAGAGGATTATACGGTCAGTCTCCTGATGCCTCGCCCGGAGAATGGCTCGGATGACTTTCGCCTCTACATCGGCCCGATGGAGTTCTTCCGGATCTCGCAATACAATCTCGGGCTCTACGGGATGGTGGATTACGGGTGGGACTCTTTCGAATGGATAACGCGTCCGCTCGCTCAGTTCATCTTTATTCCGGTATTCGAGTTTCTGGGGCGGATCATCGGCAATTACGGGATCGTCATCATCCTGTTTGCCTTCCTGATGAAGATCGTGCTCTACCCGCTCACGAAGTCGTCCTACGAGAGCATGGCGCGGATGCGGGAGTTGCAGCCGAAGATGGAGGCCATCAAGGAAAAGTACGCAGACGACCCACAGAAGCAGCAGGAGGCCATCATCCGGCTCTACAAGGAGACGGGGGTCAACCCGCTCGGGGGATGCCTCCCGATGCTGGCGCAGTACCCGATCCTCATCGCCCTGTGGCAGTTCTTCCCCTCCGCACTCGAAATCCGCCAGCAAAGCTTCCTCTGGGCTGACGACCTTTCCGCGCCGGATGTGATTTTGCAACTGCCGTTCACGATTCCGCTCTACGGCGACTTCGTGTCCGGCTTTACATTGCTCATGGGGCTCTCGCTGATTGTTCAGATGCGGCTCCAGACACAACCTTCGACCAACCCGCAGGCCAAGGTGTTCACGTATGTGATGCCTGTCATGCTCTTCCTGTTCTTCAACCGGTTGGCTTCGGGTTTGAGCTTGTATTATCTCGTGTTTAACATCCTTTCCGCTATCCAGCAGAAGTTCATTAACAAGCGACTGGAGAAGAAACACGGCATTCCGGAGACGAACGGGAAAGCGGTCCGTGAGGAGGCGCTCAAGGCATCGCGCCGGGAGAAAAGCGGAAAGCGGTCCAAGAGAGCGCGTACGTGATGGGTGGGGCGGCCATGACGTCGTTCCAGGATACGATCGCTGCGATTGCTACTGCGCGGGGCCGGGCCGCTCTCGCTATCGTCAGGCTGAGCGGGCCGGATGCCGTTCGCATCGCGGATGCGGTAGTGCGTGGGCCCGATCTTCAGGCAGCGGCGTCTCACACGGCACATTTCGGCTATGCGGTCGCGGCGGACGGGACTGACATCGATCAGGTAGTCGCGACGATCTTTCGTTCTCCACGTTCTTCGACCGGGGAGGATGTGGTGGAGATTACCTGTCACGGTGGGGATTTCGCCTCCCATCTCGTGCTGCAGAGTCTTGTGGCCAACGGAGCCCGCTTTGCTGGGCCGGGAGAGTTCACGCAACGAGCCTTCCTGAACGGCAAGATGGATCTCGCTCAGGCGGAAGCCGTCGCGGATCTGATCCACGCCTCGTCATCGCTGGCGCATCGGGTGTCTCTTTCACAGTTGAAAGGCCGGTATTCGGATCTCTTGAAAGCTCTTCGCGAGGAACTGGTCGAGCTCACCGCCCTTATCGAACTGGAGCTGGATTTCTCGGAAGAGGATGTAGAGTTCGCCAACCGGGAGCGGCTCGAGGAGCTTCTGGACCGTAGCGGCCGCACGCTGCACGAACTGCTGAACTCGTATCAGATCGGAGCGGTCATTCGTGATG
>Ga0180220_1002312_pt1 | contig 12459 bp, 10 predicted proteins | sample eDN5th37CBELigBY_FD_151335 | JGI IMG/M metagenome (GOLD analysis project Ga0180220, IMG submission 151335) | Enriched backyard soil microbial communities from Emeryville, California, USA - eDNA 5th pass 37_C BE-Lig BY (version 2) (version 2) | ecosystem: Environmental > Terrestrial > Soil >... | reverse complement strand
AGAGCGACGCCTTCAACCCCAACGAAGCGGCGACTTCGGGCCTTCAAGAGATCGTCGCCCTCTTCCCCGGTCTGCTCCGAAGCAAGGGAGGAGGCGCGGGGCCCGAGTTCACCCCGCTGCTCAAGACCAGCGACTCGGGCGGCCTGATCTCCTGGACCGAGACCGCCGAGCAGGGCTTCATGGGGATCAGCGGCATCAACCCCCGACGCCGCCATATCCCCGACGAACTCCCGCACACCATCGCCGCCCGGCTCAAGGGAGCGCCCCAGGCCGACGAGGCGTCCCAGGCCGAGGACGAAGAGAAGGACGAGGGCGAGAAGACGGATGAGAAGCCGGCCGAGATCAACGTGATCGCCATCGCCGACCTCGACGTCATCTCCGAGCAGTTCTTCGAGCTGCGCCGGCGGAAGATCGAGAACCTCGACTTCGACAACGTGACCTTCGTTCTCAACTGCGTCGACGTCCTGGCCGGCGACGAGTCGTTCATCACGCTCCGCAAGAAGCGGCCCAAGCACCGAACGCTGGTCGCCATCGAGGCCCAGACCAAGAGCTTCCTTGAGGAGCTTCAGCGCCAGACCAAGCTGGCCGAGGAGGCCGCCCGCGAGAAGCTCGACGACGCCCAGAAGGCCTTTGACAAGCAGGTCGATCAGGTTAGGGAGCGGACCGATCTGGACGAGCGAACCAAGGAGATCATGCTGGTGAACCTCCAAGAGGTCGCCCAGCGCCGGCTCGACGTCGAGAAGCAGAAGATCGAGGACGAGAAGCTCAACCAGATCCGCGAGGGGAAGGCCGAGTCGGAGCTGAAGACCCGAGCCATCGAGAACCAGGTGCGCTACCTGGCCGCCGCGCTGCCGCCCCTGCCCCCGCTGATGCTGGCGATCGTCGTCTTCGCGATCCGGCTCCGCCGCGAGAACCTCGGCGCCAACCCCAAGCGGCTCGCCTGATTCGGCCCGTCGCGCTTGAATTTGGGAGGGCGCGGCTCCCCCCCGAGCCCCACGCATGACGCCGGCTCGGCGGGAGACTCGCCCTCCCGGAGACCAAAATTCGACCCCCCGAATCAACCGCAATGGACCAATACCATTAAGGGATCGATGATGACCGAGCTTTGGAAAACCGGGATCTTCGCGGCCGTGGCCCTGGTGCTGGCCGGGTCCGCGCTGATGGCGACCCGCGACCGCGTCACCCGCGGCGAAGCCTTCAACGATCAGGGGCAACCCTTCTTCCCAGACTTCCAGGACCCGCTGGCCTGCACCGATTTGGAGGTGGTCGACTTCGACCCCTCGACGGCCACCGCCTCGCGGTTCCAGGTCAAGTTCAAGAACAACGAGTGGGTCATCCCGTCCCACTACGACTATCCGGCCGACGCCCGCGACCGCCTCTCCAAGACGGCCGCCGCGGTCATGGACCTGACCAAGGACACGATCCGATCCGACTCCGGCGACGACCAGGAGGCCATGGGGGTGATCGACCCGTTGGACACCAACAGCAGCAGCCTCAAGGGCCGGGGCAAGCGGATCACCCTCCGCGACTCGTCGGAGAAGGTGCTCGCCGACTTCATCATCGGCGAGGAGATCAAGGACCGCTCGGGCCAGTACTACGTCCGCGTCCCCGGCCAGAAGCGAATCTACGGCGTTAACGTCAACGCCGAGCCGTCCACCCGATTCGCCGACTGGATCGAGACCAACCTCCTGAAACTCGAAGCCGCCAAGATTCGCAAGGTCGAGTTCGACAACTACAAGGTCAACCTCGAACAGGGCTACCAGCCCGGCGAGACGATCGACATCGAGCGAACGGACTCGAACGCTCCTTGGACCATGCCGGGGCTCGACCCCGACAAGCAGCTTGACGAAGAGAAGATCAGGGCTCTGACAAGCGCTCTGGCCGACCTGAAGATCGTCGGCGTGCGGCCCAAGCCCGCGGGACTCACCCGCGACCTGAAAAAGAGCGACCAACAGGGAATCACTCTCTCGGCCTCGACCGTCGCCTCGCTTCAGGGCAAGGGCTTCTACATGACCCGCGACGGCCAACTGCTCTCCAACCAAGGCGACGTCCGCGTCTACACCGACGAGGGGGTCGTCTACACCCTCCGCTTCGGCGAGGTCACCTTCGGCACCGGAGACGAACTCTCCGCCGGCTCGCCCGACGACGCCGAGAAGAAGGACGACGAGACGCCCAACGACCAGGACCAAGACAAGAACGAGGAGCACAAGGGAACCACCGAAAACCGCTATGTGATGGTCACCGTCTCGTTCGACCCGGACCTCATCCCCAAGCCCAAGACCGACGAGAAGTCAAACGTCGCCGAGGGGGAGCTTCCCGACAACGTAATCGCGCCCGATCCCAACGATCCCGAGGCCGCCGAAGCCGAAAAGGAGGCCGAGGAGAAGGCCGAGCGCGAGAAGAAGGACTACGAGAAGAAGCTGGCCGACGGCAAGGAGCGGGTCCAAGAGCTGACCGACCGATTCGCCGCCTGGTACTACGTCACCCCCGGCGACAGCTTCCGGTCGATCAACCTCGACCGGGCCGCCTTGGTGACGGACAGGACGCCGGACGGCGGGGCCGACGCGCCGCCCGGCGGCTTCCCCGGCCTCCCCGGCGGCTTCCCCGGAGGCGCCTCGCCGTCGTTCCCCGCCGGCGCGGGAGGATTGCCCCCGGTTGAGTGACCGTCCGGAGACGAACCTCGGGGCCTTCGGATGGGTCCGACCAACAGAGCCGGCCCCAAAGAAGTCCGATTCCCGTGGCCGGGGTCTTTGATCCCGGCGCGCCGGCTCGGGCGGGCGGATTGGGATTCTTCGTCGAATGACATCATCCAATCGCGGCCGTGGGCAGCGCCTCGGCGATCCGGCGCCGGCTTGAGCCGGCGGGTTGGGTTTTTATCATCGAGAGGATCCCGGAAAAACGTTGAAGAAGGCCCGGGCCGCCGGGCTTGAGGGACGACGCCTCTTGCCTTCTTTCCGGGGTTCGTCGTAAAGTCTTGTTTATTCTCTTTTTGAAGGTGGCCGAGAAGCCGGGCGGAGTTTGGTCGACGATCGGAATCCCGGCATGAGGACGTGGTGATGGCTAGCAGCGCGGGTGTCCAGAGTTCGAGTTTTTCCAGCACGGAATCCACCCAGTCCAGGACCATGCGCCAGGTGCTCTCGGTCCTGGTGCAGAACCGCCCCGGCGTGCTGGCCCACGTCTCGGGGATGTTCGCCACCCGAGGCTACAACATTGACAGCCTGGCCGTGGGCGAGACCGAAAACCCCCTTCTCTCCCGTATCACCGTGGTGGTCCGGGGGAACGAGCGACACCTTGAGCAGGTTCGCAAGCAGCTTGAGAAGATCGTCACCGTGGTGAAGGTCCAGGACATCTCGGGCGCGGACTTCGTCGAGCGCGACCTGGCGCTGATCAAGCTCAAGGCGACGCCCGAGGATCGCCTGCTGATCCAATCGCTGGTTGAGATCTTCCGGGGCCGGATCGTCGATGTGGGCCGCGACGCGCTCATGATCGAAATCTCGGGCCAGGAGAAGAAGGTCGAGGCGTTCATCGAGGCCGTTCGCGACTACGAGATCATCGAGCTGGCCCGAACCGGCCGGATCGCTCTGGTCCGCGGCGGCCAAACCCCCGAGGGCGTCGTCGTGCGGGAGAAGCCCGCCGAAGAGGTCCACGAGCCCATCATCCACGGCCACTCCCAGCTCTGACCGCCCCTCACAGCCCCTCTTCGAAAACACTTCCGTGGCGCTCGGCCGTTCGAGCGCCGCGTTGTTTCGAAATCGCCCGGCGTTCCGGGCCCTTCTTTTTTTTGATTTCGCGAAACCGCCTCCGAGGAGACCGTTGATGCCCGCCCAGATGTATTACGACCAAGACGCCGACCTTTCGCTGCTCAAGGGGAAGACGGTGGCGATTATCGGCTATGGCAGCCAGGGCCACGCCCACGCCCAGAACCTGCGCGACTCGGGCTGCAACGTGGTCGTCGGCCAGCGTCCGGGTTCCGCCAATTACGACCTGGCCGTCAACGACGGCTTCAAGCCGGTCTCGGCGGCCGAAGCGGCCGAGGCGGGAGACCTCATCAACCTCCTGCTTCCCGACGAGGTTCAGGCGGACGTCTACGACCGCGACATCAAGCCCAACCTGCGTCCCGGCAATGTCCTGCTCTGCTCCCACGGCTTCAACATCCACTTCGGCCAGGTCGTTCCTCCCAAGGGAGTCGACAGCGCCCTGGTGGCCCCCAAGGGCCCCGGCCACCTCGTCCGCAGCGAGTACGTCAAGGGGGGCGGCGTCCCCTGCTTGATCGCCACCGCCGACGACTGCTCGCCCGAGGGCGAGAAGTTGGCCCTGGCCTACGCCAAGGGGATCGGCGGCACCCGCGCCGGCGTTTTGCGGACCACCTTCGCCGAGGAGACCGAGACCGACCTCTTCGGCGAGCAGGTCGTCCTTTGCGGCGGCCTCAGCGCCCTTTTGAAGATGGGCTACGAGACCCTGGTCGAGGCCGGCTACCAGGAGGAGAGCGCCTACTTCGAGTGCGTCCATGAGCTGAAGCTGATCGTCGACCTAATCTATCAGGGCGGCCTCGACTACATGCGCTACAGCATCTCGAACACGGCCGAGTACGGCGACTACGTCCGGGGGCCGCAGATCATCACCGAGGAGACCCGCGAGGCGATGCGGCGGACCCTCCGGGAGATCCAGTCCGGCCAGTTCGCCCGCGAGTGGATCTTGGAGAACAAGGCCAACCGGCCCTTCTTCAACGCCACCAAGAAGCGGGAGAGCCAGCACCCGGTCGAAACCGTCGGCAAGCGGCTCCGCGCTCTGATGCCTTGGATCAAGGCCAAGACGGTTTAACTTTATAGAGGCCGCGGGCATGTCGCAATTTCGGGAGTGTCCTTCGTGCAGGGCCCTGCTGACGGACGATCAGCTCGCCTCGACGGGGGGACTCTGCCCCTATTGCGACGCCCGCGTCGCCCCCGCCGAGGAGTTCCACGACCCGGACGCCGCGCCGATGGTTCGGCCGCGGCGCTCGTTCGAGCCCGTCTCGGTTCCCTTCACGATCACCGAGAAGCTCCTCCTGTCGTTTCGGCTCTTGTTTGAGCAACTGCCGCTGCTGGCGGGCTTGGTGCTCCTCGTCAAGTTCGTCGAACATGGCGATCGAATTGATCGCCGAGAAACACGCCAATCCCGCCGACCCATTCGCGGCCGTCTGGCTGGTCGCCCTGGTCGAGATCTTCTTCGGACCGATCTACGGCGCCGCCATCGTCGTCGTGCTGGCCAACCGCATGTCGGGCCGCGCCACGGAGTTCGGCCACGCAATCCGGACGGGCGTCGACCAGTGGGCCCGACTCTTCGCCGCCCGGCTCGTCGCCAATTTCTTGATCCTCCTGGGCCTCTTCGCGTTTATCGTTCCGGGGATCATCCTAGCCGTTCGCTATAGTTTGATCGACGCGGTGGTGGTGCTCGAAGGCGCCTCCGTCGCCGAATCGCGCAACCGAAGCTCCGCCTTGGTCCACGGTCGGGGAATGAAGATCTTTCAGGCTGGGCTGCTCTTGCGCCTGCTGCTCGTCGGCTTCTCGAACGTTGTGGCTCGCGTCGTGATTCAGGCCGGCTGGTTCGACGACCCTATGGTCCGAGCCGGATTCGACAGCCTAATCAACGTGTTCGCCATCTCCTTCGCGATCCTCCTTTTCCTCTTCTACTGGGAAGCCCACGCGGAAGAGGAGGAGGCCGCCGCGCTGGAGCCCTTCCAACCGGCGTATCACGAGGACTCGCCGTCGCGGTAACCAACGAACGGGATGCTCCGATCATCGGGCGGCGCGTCGCCATGGCCGATCTGGAGCGGTCGAGGCCATCGGTGATGACGGCGAACCCACGACAAGCCCGTGCCCGTGGACGAATCTCAAACCGGCCGGCTACGGAATCCCCCCTTGCCCCACACGTCGAGCTTCCTACGCGGCCACTGGGCTCAGGCGCGCGGGCGCTCCAGGATGCCGGGGAGACGCGCCTCGACGCGGGACGTTGAGAGACCCTGGACTCTCCCCTTCGGCGCGGTTAAGCTGGGGTGATAAGTACGATATTTGTTTGATAAATGGCCGAGCGAAATGGTCGAGAACGCGAAGCCGCGGTTTCCATGACGGAGCGATGGAAGTGCCGACGAAATCAAAATCTCCGGGCTGCGTGGGTTTTCGGCGCCTAGCCGCTTCGCGTCGCGAGGCCTTGCGGGTTGGGGCGCTGTCGTTGACGGGTCTGACCCTGCCGCGATTGTACGCCGCGGCGAAGGAGGCTGGTTCCGGCGGGTTCGGCCGGGCTCGGTCCTGCATCCTGATTTTCCAATGGGGCGGCCCCAGCCAACTGGACACTTGGGATCCCAAGCCAGACGCTCCAGAGGCCATCCGGGGCGAATTTTCGACGATCGCCACGAGCACGCCCGGCCTCCACATCAGCGAACACTTCCCGATGCTCGCGGCGCGAACGCATCAGCTCGCGGTGATTCGCTCGATGACGCACGACGACGCGGCGCACCTCTCCACGGCGCATCGACTGGTGACGGGGCATCTCGCTCCCCGTCCCAAATCGGACGCCGACGGCCCCTCCCCCAATGACTGGCCCCACCTCGGCGCGTTGGTCTCCAAGGTTCGTCCCCGGCGCGGGACTTTGCCCGACTCTGTGATCATGCCCTGGACGGTGGGCCACCCGGCCGCGCCCGGAGGCAAGGCACCAGGACAACATGGCGGCTGGTTGGGCAAGTCGTTCGATCCGTTCCGCGTCGAGGGTGATCCAAACTCCCCCGATTTCCGCGCGCCGGGAATGGAGCTTCCGGAGGGAGTCTCCAACGCGCGTTTGCACGCGCGCCGAGACTTGCTGGCGAGCGTCAAGCCGACGACCATCGCCCCGTCCTGGGACGCGATGCAAGCCCAAGCGATGGACGCGCTGGGGACCGCCGAAGCGCGGGGCGCTTTCCGCGTTGATCAAGAGAAGCACCGGGTCCGCGATCAATACGGCCGGCACATTCACGGCCAATGCTTGTTGCTTGCGCGTCGGCTGGTGGAGCACGGCGTCCGCCTCGTCACGGTCAACTGGCACGATGATGGACGGAACTTCTGGGACACTCACGGCGACAACTTCAATCGGCTCAAGAACGACCTGATGCCCCCCGCCGATCGCGGCTTCTCCGCGTTGCTCGACGACTTGGCCGCGCGGGGACTCCTCGACGAGACCTTGGTCGTCTGGGCCGGCGAGTTTGGCCGAACCCCGAGGATCACCGCCGCCAACGCGGGCAGGGAGCACTGGCCCCGCTGTTACTCCGTGGCGCTGGCCGGCGCCGGGATCGGAGGAGGCCAAGTCTGGGGCGCCTCCGACCGTTGGGCCGCCTATCCGTCCACCGATCCGGTCAGCCCCGACGATCTCGGCGCTACGATCCTCCACGCGCTGGGCGTCGACCCCGCGACGGAAATCCCCGACCCATTGGGGCGTCCCATGCGGATCAACATGGGAACGCCCCTGACCCAGCTTTTCGTTTGACCACCGACGACGCCCAACCATTCAAAGCGGCCTCACGCGGGAAAGGCGAAGCATGCGACTCGGCACGGTAACCTACAACATCGCCAAGGATTGGGACCTTCCCACGATCCTGCGGAAGTTGGAAACGCTGGGCTACGAGGGTGTCGAGCTTCGGACGACGCACGCGCACGGCGTGGAGGTGGAACTGAGCGAAGCCCAACGGGCCGAAGTCCGCAAGCGGTTCGAAGACTCGCCGGTCGAACTGGCCGGCCTTGGGAGCGCGTTTGAGTATCATTCGGCCGACCCCGCCGTCGTCCGAGAGAACATCGAGGGCACCAAGCGATATGTTCGCCTGGCGCACGACATCGGAGCCCTCGGCGTCAAGGTCCGGCCCAACGGCGTTCCCAAGGGAGCGGCATTGGATCCGACCTTGGAGCGGATCGGCCGGGCGCTCCACGAGGTCGGCGAGGACGCCGCCGGCTTTGGCGTCGAGATCCGCCTCGAAGTCCACGGGCCCGTCACGTCGGATCTTCGCAACATCGCCAAGATCCTCAAACACGCCGACCACCCCAACGTCTACGTCTGCTGGAACTCGAATCCGTCCGACGTGATCGACGGCTCGATCGATGAAACCTTCGCGCTGGTGGCCCCCAAGATCAGCGTGGTCCACCTTCGCGACCTCTACGAGCCCAACTACCCCTGGGCCGATCTCTTCGCCCTTCTGGACAAAATCGGCTACGAGGGCTTCACCCTGGCCGAGATTCCCTCCAGCCCCGATCCCGATCGCGTGCTCCGCTACTTCCGCTCGCTCTGGCTGGCCCTTCAACCCGACGCCCGGAAATAAGCCGGGCGCCGGCGGCTCGTCGCGCCCGATGTCGGAAGGGTATGGAATCGTGTCGGGGCGGCCCCCGTGGCCGCCCTCGTGGGATGGCGCGCTCCCCCACGCGGGTTGAATTCTGTAGGGGCGGCCCCCTGTGGCCGCCCTCGTGGGACGGCGAGCCTTCCCACGCCGATCGTCGGGGGCGGGTGTTCTTTGTCGTCGCGACGGCGCAACAACCCACCGAGACAACGGCCGGTTCGGGATGGATCAGGACGGCTTGGTTGTCCGAACCATCCGGGCGATGAACCGGGTCTCGCAGTCGTGGAACTGGGGCCAGATTTGGAGCATGCCGGTGGTCGTTCCCTCCTCCAAGGGATGGGGGAACGGGTCGAGGCGAAAGCCGCGGTTCTCGGCGAGGAAGTCGTTGATGAGCCCCTGCGTCTCCGACTGTGTGGCGGTGGCGACCGTGTAAACGAGGGTCCCGCCGGTCTTGACGGCCGAGGCCGCGATCGTCAGCAACCGCTTCTGGCTGTCGACCAGTTCGGCGATCTGCTCCTTCGAGAGCGACCAGCGCGCCTCGGGATGCCGTCGCCAAGTTCCGACCCCGGAGCTTGGCGCCTCGAGGAGCACGCCGTCATAGGATTCCGCCTTGCCGGGAACGTGGCGACCGTCCCACTCCTTCACGGCGATGTTGCGGAACGCGCCGGCGCGGAGCCGCGAGGCGGCGGCGCGGCGGGCCCGCTCGTGCTCGAACGTCGAGATGACGGTTCCCTTGCCGGCCATCTCGGCGCCGAGGCCGAGGGCCTGAAGCCCCGAGCCGCCTCGAACGTCCCACCAGCGCTCGCCGGGGTCGGGGTCGCAGACCCGGGCGACCGCTTGCGACGCCAAGTCCTCCACCACCACGACTCCCTGGCGGAACGACTCCAATTGGCCGAGTTCGGTGTCGCGATCGAGTTTCGCGGCCGTGGCGAGCCGACGATGAACCCAGGGCCTTAAGCCCGCGTCGCGCAGTTCGTTCCAGACCTGCTTCTCCGGCGCTCCGCGGACCGCCGCCCAGATCGGGGCGCGGATCTGAAGCACGAACAGAAACGCCAGCCGACGAGCCTTGGCCGACTCGCTTCCCGGCGGAAGCGTAAGTTCTTCACGGAGCCAGGCGGGGAAGAGCATCCAGGGATCGGCCGCGACCATCCGCCCCTCCATGAAACGCTTCAAGGTCGTCGCGCGCTCGGTCCAACCGGGAGCGCCGCCGCCCGGTTGAAGCCGCCAGGGATCGCGGTTGGTCTTCTCGGCCCATCGGCGACAGGGCCCCGTGATCTCGGAGGATTCAAGAAGCCAGGCCAGAAGGAGCTGCTCCTCGACCTGAACCATTTTGAGAGGCGAAATCCACCCCCACCAGCGGACCAAGGCCGAGAGCGCGTGCTGGACCGTCCGACGGTCCATAAAGGAAAGGCCTTGCTTGGGATCCAACGCGGCCCTAATCGCCGGATCGAGCCGCCCCCCCTGCTCGAAGGCGTCGCGAAGCACCGCCGGCGCAATCGAAGCAATCAAATCCCCCAGCGCCGCGGCCGTCTTGCGACGCGGAGTCGGCGTGTGACGACCACCACCGGAGGAAGGACCGTCGGATGTCGCGCGCCTCGGCGACCTCGAAGAACGATTGGAAGAAGAACGTGAATTTCCGCGAGCCATGCCGGAGCGACCTCGGGGGTGGAGAGCCATTGCCATTGGGTGGACAGCGCCGCTCCGCGAACTCGGCGGCGATCATGGAGGAGAATTTTACCGCGGATTTCCGGTCGCCGCTTGGTCGCCTTTCGATCCAGCCGGCATCCCGAGCTTCGCGGGCCGCGCTGGTCCCTTGCGTCCCGCGCCGGGGGTCGAGATAATCTCATCGTCATCCAGGATTATACGGACAATCGGGTGTATTGCGGCAGTCCGTTCAGCGGCTTGATGCGAGTTTGGCGGTGCCTCAACCGCAGGAGCGACAGCCGATGGCCAGGAAGACCTCGAAATCCATGCACCCGCCTGTGCCGTGTTGTGCCCCGCCGTGCGGAACTATTGGCAAGGCAACTATTGCCGATGTTGCGGCGTGAACATTGTCATCGCCAACATGGTCATTGGCTATGGGCGTGATGCTGCTTGCCCTCACTGCGGCAAAAAGTCCTGCGGTCCTCATTCGCATAATGGTGGCGGCGGCTGGCCCGTCCGAAGATACTGCGAGATCGATGGAGAACCGTGTGACGAGAACGGGGCGTGTCCAGCGGGCGGTATGCACCGCGCCTAATCTCGGGCCGCGGCGGTTCCGCCTCGCCCCACAGTGCTTCGTGGTATGATGGAGCTTCTTCTGGGCGGGGCCGATTCGTCGAGCTTTTTGGCCACGCTCTCCCGGATTCTTCATCGGTCCACGGACTGTCATGCTCTGAAAAGCCATCGTTCGGTCGGTTGGGATCTCCCTCGGACGGAGGCGCGAATTGATGCCGACGGTCTTGCGGGTCGGACGCTTCCGTTTCTTCTTCTATAGCAACGAGGGGCAAGAACCGCCGCACATCCATGTCAAGGCGGGCGGTGACGAGGCCAAGTTCTAGCTCGATCCGATCGCGCTGGCCGCGAACCACGGTTTCAACGCGCGAGATTTGAATGAAATTGAGCGGCTCGTCCACCAGCACCGAGCCGAGTTCTTGGAGGCGTGGAATGAACACCTCGGCTAGCACCAATCGCAAGCGTCAACGAGCCTACGTCCCCACCACGGCGCTGGCCAAGTCGGTGGAATTCGACGAGGCGATGATGCGAGTGGCGTTCACGGATGGCCGCGTCTTGTGCGTCCCCCTAGCGTGGTTCCCCACGCTGCGCGCCGCCACGCCGGAGCAGCGCGCTCGCTATGAGATCAGCGGAGGCGGCATCGGCCTGCACTGGCCGGATCTCGACGAGGATCTTTCCATCGCCGGCTTAATGGCCGGGGTGGACTGGCGATCGGCTTGAGCGCGCATGCCGGCATGCCGGTGGCACGAAGCTTACTGTTTGTCGCGGTGGACCTGGTCCAGCATGGTGGTAGGTTCCGTGCCGTCTAAGGGTCGCTCAAACGGATCGGGCCGCTGAGCCCCGTTGTGTTTTTTGGGGACGGAAATGAGCACCGAGATGAATGATCGCGGATTGAAATTCAATCCCGCCACGCTGGCGGGCCTCATCGTCGGTCTACTGGTTGGACAATACGCGGGCGTGCATCTGCTTATTCCGTTGGCTGGCGCGGGCATTACGCACTTCGCCCTTAAAAAATTGGCGCCGACCAAACGCGCCGCTTGGTTTCCAGCAATTTCCGTGCAGACGGGGCACGCGATCTGGTTCATCCTTGGTTTCCTGGTCTTGGGTCAGTTCGACGTCGGCGTCCTGGATCCCCTTCTCCTGTTGCTCGGTTCTTTATGGCTTCTCCTAAAGCCCGGCGCTCCGCCGGTGTTGACGCTATCGTGCCTTCAGCTTGCCGGGTTCGCGTACAACTCATACCTTTTCATGAGCACGGATCTTGGCACAAGCGCGAACAGAGCGTTGTTGGTTCACATCCTCCTCCGCGGTCTCGCAATCGGATTCATGTCGTTGGCGTGGATCAAGTCTCGTCGCGAGGCTCCCTCCGTGGCCCCCGCCATCTAACCACTTCTCAAGCGTCCAAGCCCGATCGGCACCAGTACCGGGCCAACCCCGGCGCGAGAATAAGCGTCCCCATCTGAGCGGCCAATCGAGGGTCGGCGAGGATTGTTCCCACGATCGAGGGCGCGAGGCGGATGGACCGTTTCAGGGCCTTGCGGGCCAGATTGGTTTGGCCGGATCTCAGGGCGTCGTGGGCGCGGTTGAGGTAGGCGCGCGAGAGGCCGCGTTTCGTGGCGCCGGAGGGGGGCGTCGGGAGGATCGAGAGCAGGCGCTCGGTTTCCTCCAGGTCGTCGAGACCGGCTTTGAAGCGATGGGTCTCGCTGGCGGCGTGCCAGCGGATCGAGACCTTACTCGGGGCGTTGATCCAGGTGACGGCGAAGCGGGTGGCGACCTGGAGCCAGAATTCCCAGTCGACGACGTAGCGATACGATGGATCAAAGCCGCCGACCGCCTCGTGCGCCCGTTTGCTCGTCGTCACGGCTGAGCATCGGAGAATGTTGCGCTCGGACAGGGGTTTGAAAAAGGCGCCCGCGGGG
>Ga0180220_1002311_pt1 | contig 12466 bp, 11 predicted proteins | sample eDN5th37CBELigBY_FD_151335 | JGI IMG/M metagenome (GOLD analysis project Ga0180220, IMG submission 151335) | Enriched backyard soil microbial communities from Emeryville, California, USA - eDNA 5th pass 37_C BE-Lig BY (version 2) (version 2) | ecosystem: Environmental > Terrestrial > Soil >... | reverse complement strand
TTTAATTCGAATGAGGGGGATGGATTATGCTAAAAATCGGTTCTCATGTGTCCTTTTCGGACAAGGGCCTGTTAAGCGCAACCAACGAAGCCAACAGCTATGGATCGAGCTCGTTTATGATATATACCGGCGCACCGCAAAATACGCGGCGCAAACCGATCGAATCGATGTATCTCGAGGAAGGCAAGCAATTGATGAAGGAGAGCGGCTTCGAAGAAATCGTCGTCCACGCGCCTTACATTATAAATCTCGGATCTTACAAGCCGAATACGTTCGAACTGGCGGTCAGCTTCCTCCAGGAGGAAATCCGCCGCACGCATGCCATTGGCGTGAAAAACATCGTTCTCCATCCGGGAGCCTACACCGATAAAGACCCGGAATACGGCATTCAGCGGATCGCGGATGGTCTCAACGAGGTGCTGAACGGAACCGATGAGACGGAAGTCCATATCGCGCTGGAAACGATGGCCGGCAAAGGAACGGAAATGGGGCGGACCTTTGAGGAAATCGCCAGCATGATCGAGAAGGTTGAAAAAAACGACCGTCTCACGATTTGCATGGATACATGCCATATCCACGACGCGGGATACGATGTCGTAAACGACCTGGACGGCGTCCTCGAAGAGTTTGACCGCATCATCGGATTGGAACGAATCGGCGTCGTCCATATCAACGACAGCAAAAACCCGCGCGGAGCGGGGAAAGACCGTCATGCCCCGATCGGTTCCGGATGGATCGGCTTCGACGCGATCAACAGCGTCGTGCATCATGAAAAGCTTGCCGGCAGACCTTTCATTCTTGAAACGCCTTGGATCGGCAAGGACGCCAAAACGCAGCGCCCGATGTACGAAATCGAAATCGCGCTTTTGCGCGGCAGCGTCTCCGAGCGTTTTGGCGGCGATTTTATGAATCAAGTGGAAGATCTGCACGCGTTTTTCGCGAAGCAGGACTTACAGCCACGCCAATACGTCCTGGACGTATGGACGCTGCTCAAAAACGATGCCAAAGCGAAAAAGGCCGATTCCCGGGAACCGCTGGAGCGCTTGTACGACATGATCGCCGAAGCGAACCTGTTCCCGGACCTGAGCGAGGAGCAAATCAACCAACGGCTCATCGCCTGCCTCGCAGGAAAAGAAGCGTTGAAATAAAAAGATTCATATTCATATAGAGAAAAATGAGGAGGAGCAGAAGCTTCATGGAACTACACGTCAAGAAAAACGCATCCAGCAAATCACAAGCACATGCCAACCGCGCGCGGATGCTGATCTCCTGTCCGGACGGACCGGGAATCGTCGCGGCCGTATCGCATTTTCTTCATCAGCACGGGGCGAATATCGTTCAATCCGACCAATATACGATGGACCCGGAAGGCGGCATGTTTTTTATGCGGGTCGAATTCGATCTGCCGGACTTGCAGCAGCGATTGCCGGAGCTTGAAAGAGAATTTGCGTCGATTGCGACGAAGTTCAACATGCAGTGGAACATATTCGACGTGAACCGCAAGAAAAAGCTTGCGATTTTCGTTTCCAAAGAGGACCATTGTCTGGTAGAGCTGCTGTGGCAGTGGCAGGCCGGGGATTTGGATGCCGACATTGCGATGGTCGTGAGCAACCATCCGGACATGAAGGAATACGTGGAATCGTTCGGCATTCCTTACCACCACATTCCGGTAACGCCTGATACGAAGCAGGAAGCCGAAAAACGCCAGCTGGAGGTCGTAGGCAGCGACATCGACGTCATCATCTTGGCGCGGTACATGCAGATCATTTCTCCGTCGTTTATCGAGCATTACCGGAACCGGATTATCAATATCCACCACTCCTTCCTTCCGGCCTTCGTCGGCGGAAAGCCTTATGCCCAAGCCTATGAACGCGGCGTAAAACTCATCGGGGCGACCGCCCATTACGTCACGGAGGTGCTGGACGGCGGCCCGATTATCGAGCAGGACGTGCAACGCGTCAGCCATCGCGACGATGTCGGCGAATTAAAGCGGATCGGCCGTACCATTGAGCGCGTCGTATTGGCCAGAGCCGTCAAGTGGCATATCGAAGACCGGATTTTGGTGCATGAAAACAAAACCGTCGTATTTAACGGCTAAATTTCGTCTTATACTGTCAAAACAATGAATAAACCCGCAAAAAACCTGCTTCGCATGGAAGCAGGCTTTTTTTATAATATCAGGAAGCACAAACTACAGAGCCGCAGCATCCTGATATTGCAAGAAAAACTTCCGCTAATCGCGGTCTGTCTACTGTGAAAGTACGTCGATAGTCGTTTCTTATAGCATCGTACGATTCATCACGGGCGCCGCAAACTGAACCTAAGAACGGCTTGAGGTATTTTTATCCACATGATAAGATAACAATAAATAAGGACGGTGTGCCAACCGTCCTCTGTACAAACATCTTGAGTGGGAATCCCCTCCAGGATTATGATCCGATGGAAGCAGTAACCCACTATGGCGACAACCTATGAGTGGGTTACTTTCGTTTATCGATGTAAGTCAGCAGAGCCAGCAGGAATAACCCGAAGGTAAGCACTTCACCGAAACGAAATGTTCATCGCACCACCTCCTTTCGGAGGGTGCGTCCATTCAAGGCGTGTATGTACAATCCATATTATACCATAGGGACCTCATCCGAGAGTCCTTTTTCGTTTGCAAAAAGCGCCGCTCTGTCGCCCGGCTGATGACGGCCATCATGTTCCTAAGACGGGCGAATCCCGTAAAAGAGCATTCATTCACGCCGATTGCCCCGTCTTCGGTCATGCGCCTTCGGGCCGAAAAAAATTTTGTGACAAATGTTGTGCATTAAGAAGGCGGGCCGAAGGAAAATGTGACCGCTTTAATCCGCGGTATATTACGATTTTGCAACCCTCCGTCCGCTGTCAATTGTTGCCGCATAATGACGTTCCCCGCAGGGAATGGTGATAAAGGATATGGAAAAGAAGACTGCCAAGTGTTACAATAAGTCAAAATGAAACATTCAAGCGGAGCTTCTTATAAATCCGTAAGCGGGAGAAGGCTTTTGCGCTTCCTTTTGTCGTGTTATCGCAGCGTTTGCCCGGGTACGCGATTTGGCGCCGCTGGCTTTACATTCATCGAAAACCCTTAAGGAGGATACACATGACTGACAAAAATCAGACAATCGATAACCTATCGATTACGACCATCCGTACGCTTGCCATCGATGCCATCGAAAAGGCAAATTCCGGACATCCCGGCATGCCGATGGGCTCTGCGCCAATGGGATACCAATTGTTCGCCAAAACGATGAACCACAACCCGGAAAATCCGACTTGGATTAACCGCGACCGTTTCGTTTTGTCCGCAGGACACGGCTCCATGCTGCTGTACAGCTTGCTGCACCTGAGCGGCTATGATCTTCCGATGGAAGAATTGAAACAGTTCCGCCAATGGGGAAGCTTGACTCCAGGGCACCCTGAATTCGGACATACGGCCGGCGTTGACGCTACAACCGGTCCTCTGGGTCAAGGCATTGCGATGGCAGTAGGTATGGCGCTTGGCGAAACGCAGCTGGCCGCTACCTACAACAAAGACCAATATAAAGTGGTTGACCACTACACTTACGCCATTTGCGGCGACGGCGACCTGATGGAGGGCGTAGCTTCCGAAGCAGCTTCCCTTGCCGGTCACCTGAAGCTTGGCAAATTGGTCGTACTTTATGATTCCAACGACATTTCCCTCGACGGCAAACTGAACCTGTCTTTCTCCGAAAACGTGGCAAAACGTTTCGAAGCATACGGCTGGCAAGTTTTGCGCGTTGAAGACGGCAACGACTTGGCTGCCATCGAGAAGGCGATCGCCGAAGCGCAAGCCGAAACGGAAAAACCGACCCTGATCGAAGTGAAGACGGTCATCGGGTACGGAAGCCCGAACAAGCAGGGCAAAGGCGGCCATGGCGGTACGCACGGTTCTCCGCTTGGCGCCGAAGAAGCAAAATTGACCAAAGAATTCTACAAATGGGTATACGAAGAAGACTTCTATGTGCCTGAAGAAGTGCGCGAGCATTTTGCAAAAGTAAAAGAACATGGCGTCAAAGTGAACAAGGAATGGGACGAGCAATTCGCGGCTTATAAAAAAGCTTATCCTGAACTGGCAGCCCAATTCGAAAAGGCCGTTGCCGGCGACCTGCCTGAAGGCTGGGATAAAGACCTGCCGAAATACGCCGTAGGCGACAAAGCCGTATCCACGCGCGTGGCATCCGGTAATGCTCTGAACGGACTCGTAGGCAACGTGCCTCAACTGCTGGGCGGTTCCGCTGACCTTGAAAGCTCCACGATGACCCACTTGAACGGTCAGGCCAATTATACGCCGGAAAGCCGCGACGGCCGCAACATCTACTTCGGCGTACGCGAATTCGGCATGGCTGCTGCGATTAACGGCATGGCGCTGCATGGCGGACTGAAGCCGTTCGGCGGTACGTTCTTCGTATTTACCGACTATCTGCGCCCTGCGGTACGTTTGTCCGCGATCATGAAACTGCCTGTGACTTACGTGCTGACGCATGACAGCATCGCGGTCGGCGAAGACGGACCTACGCACGAGCCGATCGAACAGCTGGCTTCCCTGCGCATTATCCCTGGGTTGACGGTTATTCGTCCTGCAGACGGCAACGAAACTTCCGCAGCTTGGGCTTATGCCGTGGAAAACAAAGAAAATCCGGTTGCGCTGGTGCTGACTCGCCAAAATCTGCCGATCCTTGCCGGAACGGCCGAGAATGCAAGAGAAGGCATCAAACGCGGCGCTTATGTCGTATCCGACGCGAAAAACGGCAAGCCGGTTGCCCAAATCATCGCAACAGGCTCCGAAGTTCAACTGGCGGTTAAAGCCCAGGAAGAACTCGCCAAAGAAGGCATCGAAGTACGCGTCATCAGCATGCCAAGCTGGGATCTGTTCGAAAAACAAGACCAGGCTTACAAAGATTCCGTCATCCTGCCTGACGTCAAGGCGCGTCTTGCGGTCGAAATGGCGCAAACCTTCGGTTGGGAACGTTATGTCGGCGACAAAGGCGATATCCTTGGCATCACGACCTTCGGTGCATCCGCTCCTGGGGATATCGTTATGAAAGAATACGGATTTACGGTGGAAAACGTCGTTAGCCGCGTCAAAGCGCTGCTCTAATACGTTTCTAGCATCGGCACGGATCTAAGTTTCATGGGATAAGGAGCAGTGGTATTCATGTCGGAATTCAATAACGCGACGGTCGTTAAAGCCGCGAATGTTTATTACGGCGGTCAGGTCACAAGCCGGACCGTCATCCTGGAAGACGGAAGCAAGGTTACGCTTGGCATCATGCTTCCGGGCACGTATGAATTCGGTACGGACGGCCCTGAAATCATGGAGATCCTTTCCGGCAAGCTCAAAGTGCTTCTGCCGGGCGAGGATGCCTGGCAGGACATTGACGGAACGGCGAGGTTCCATGTGCCGGCCCGTTCGAAGTTCGCCTTGGAAGTGTTCAGCGTAACGGACTACTGCTGCTCCTATCCGGAGGAAGCTTGATGACGTTCCCTTTGCATGGGGAACGCCCGAATCCGAAAAACGAATAAATCGAAAAGGGTAAGACTGCGTCATAAAGCAGCCTTACCCTTTTAGTCATCTCTTCAAGGGCCAGTTGCAGGTTCGGGAGCATAAGCTCCGAAATATCCGATGCATACCGGCGGAAGAACGGGCCAAACTTATTGCATCGGCTTGCCGCCGATCGTTTGGCCGATCCAAGCTTCGTAGCATTTGACGACGGCCGAAAGGTCTTCCTCGCCGTATCCTTGCGTCGCTCCGGCTTGGAACAAGCTTTTGGCCATGTTCAGCATCGGAGCGGGGATGCCGGAAACGTCGGTCAGGGAGGAAGCGAGCTTCAGGTCCTTCAGCATCAAGGCCAGCGAAAACTGGTTGCTGAAATCGGCGTCGATGATCTTGCGGCCTTTCAGATCCGCGGCTTTGCTTCCCGCCGAACCGAGCTGAACGAGCTCAAGGAAGCTGTCCGCCGGGATGCCGGATTTGGCGGCAATGGCGAATCCTTCGGCGAGCGCGAGGTTGTTGATGCCGACCATCGTGTTATGCGCCAGCTTGGCGACGGAGCCGCTGCCGTTCGGCCCCATGTGGATGATCCTTTTGCCGAGGGTATCCAGCACGTCGGTGACGTTTTGGAGGACGGAAGCCTCGCCGCCGACCATAAATACGAGCGTGCCGTCGATCGCCGCCGGCTTGCTTCCGGTCACCGGGGCATCGAGGAAATGGGCGCCAAGTTCCCCGACGGAACCCGCGATTTCCTTGACGAGCCCGGGGGAGATGGTGCTCGAATCAATGACGGTCACGCCGGCCTCCAGCGAGCCCAGAATGCCGTCCTCGCCGTAAAAAACGTCGCGGATGGAATCATCGTTGCTGACCATCGTGATGACGACGTCCCGGCCGGCGGCTGCTTCGCGCGGCGTCGCGGCCGCGGCTGCGCCTTCTGCGACAAGCGGCTCGCATTTCGACGGCGTGCGGTTATATACGGTCACTTCATAGCCCTTTTTTAGAAGATTGGAAGCCATCGGCGCTCCCATGGTTCCCAGTCCGATAAAACCTATTTTTTTCATAACAGATCACCTTTTCTTTCCGTGGAGGAACGCGCGCGGGGACGCCTTGGTCAGGCGTCCGGGCGCATCCCGGAGATTTAAGAAGCTTTTCCTATTTTACCACGAAGCCCGGCAAGCAGACCACGAGGAGAGCTTTTTTGGAAGCTTTCTTTCGTGCTTGCTAGCGGCAAGAAATTAAAGTATCCTATTCTAAAGCTATTTTTTAGAGCGTGGAGTAGAGATGAAACCAGGAGGTACAGACAAATGTCAAAACCGTTGAAATTCGATTACAGCAAAGCCCTTGCGTTCGTCAACCAGCATGAAGTGGATTACTTCGCCGATCCGATCCGTCTGGCTCACGAGCAGCTGCACAACAAAACCGGCGCAGGTTCCGACTATCTGGGTTGGATCGATCTGCCGACCGCTTACGATAAAGAAGAATTCGCCCGCATCCAAAAAGCGGCAGCCAAAATCCAAAACGATTCCGACGTCCTGATCGTCATCGGCATCGGCGGTTCCTACCTTGGCGCACGCGCCGCGATCGAAGCATTGTCGCATTCCTTCTACAACTATTTGCCGAAGGATAAGCGCAAAACGCCTGAAATCTATTTTGCCGGCAACAACATCAGCTCGACGTACGTGACGCATCTGCTCGACCTGATCGAAGGCAAGGATTTCTCCGTTAACGTCATCTCCAAATCCGGCACGACGACGGAACCGGCGATCGCATTCCGCATTTTCCGCGCAGCGCTGGAGAAAAAATACGGCAAAGAAGAAGCGAAAAAACGCATTTACGCCACGACCGACCAAGCGAAAGGCGCGCTCAAAAAGCTTGCGACCGAAGAAGGCTACGAGTCCTTCGTGATTCCTGACGACGTGGGCGGACGTTATTCCGTGCTGACCGCGGTAGGCCTGTTGCCGATCGCAACGGCCGGCATCGACATCGAAGAAATGATGAAAGGCGCTGCCGACGCGGCCAAAGAATACAGCAGCCCGAACGTAGCGGAAAACGAAGCTTACCAATACGCAGCCGTTCGCAACGCGCTTTATCGCAAAGGCAAAGCGATCGAAATTCTCGTGAACTACGAACCTTCCCTGCACTATGTATCGGAATGGTGGAAACAGCTGTACGGCGAAAGCGAAGGCAAGGACTACAAAGGCATTTATCCTGCTTCCGTCGATTTCTCGACCGACCTGCACTCCATGGGCCAATTCATTCAGGAAGGCAGCCGGAACATTTTCGAAACCGTCATTCAAGTGGACAAGGTTCCTCATGAAATTACGATCGAAAGCGATCCGGACGATCTGGACGGCCTGAACTTCCTTGCCGGCAAGACGATGGATTTCGTGAACAAAAAGGCTTTCCAAGGCACGATGCTGGCTCACACCGACGGACAGGTTCCGAACCTGATCGTAACCGTGCCGGATCTGACGCCATATTCTTTCGGATACCTGGTTTATTTCTTTGAAAAAGCTTGCGGCATCAGCGGCTACCTCTCCGGCGTGAACCCATTCGACCAGCCGGGCGTTGAAGCTTACAAGAAAAATATGTTCGCATTGCTTGGCAAACCAGGCTACGAAAAGGAAAAGGCTGATCTGGAAGCCAGACTTTCTGAATAACGACGCATCTTAAGCATAGACATAAGGCAGAAGGAAGCAGTTCACCGGTTGGGAAAATACGGGGGACTGCTTTCTTGCCAATCTGGGAAAGGGTACCAAAGGACATGATTGAACGTTACCGTACCGTTCGCAGGAGCGGGGAAAAAGAAATTATCATCAAGAAGTCGCGCTTTATCGGCCATATCATGCCGGTCGAAAGCGAAGAAGATGCAAACGCTTTTATCGAAGACATCCGCAAAAAGCATTGGAACGCCACGCATAACTGTTTCGCCTACATGATCGGGGAGCGTGACGAGATCCAAAAGCAGTCCGATGACGGGGAACCCAGCGGGACCGCGGGCAAGCCGATTCTCGAGGTCATCAAAAACCAGGGCCTGAAGAACGTGGCGATCGTCGTTACCCGGTATTTCGGCGGCATTTTGCTCGGGGCCGGGGGACTCATCCGGGCGTACACGGACGGGGCCGTGGCGGCGATTGAAGCCGGGGAAGCGATTACTCGTGTACTTCATCGACAAATTTTTGTAGAATTAGATTACACGTGGCTCGGCAAGGTTGAAAATGAGCTTCGGAACCGCGAGGTTCGCATGGGGGAGACACGTTTTACGGACAAGGTAACGCTGGAATGCCTGCCGCTGGATGCGGAGAAGGATGCGTTCATGTCGTGGATGGTGGATCTGACGCAGGGGCAATCCCTGATTACGGAGGGTGAGCAGCTTTATTTTATTGAAGGGGAATAAGGTCTATGGCAAGAAGAGCAGTGGAACAGGAGTTATCCAGGGAGAGGATTCTGGAAGCAGCCAGGCATTTGTTCGTCACCAAGGGCTACAGGGCCATCTCCATGCGCAGTATAGGTCAGCATTTAGGTTACAGTCATGGTTCCTTGTATTATCATTTTAAGGAAAAGGCGGAGCTGTTTTACGCTATCGTCGTGGAGGATTTCAACAATCTGGCGGTTCAGCTGAAAAAGGTCATCAAGGCCTCCCCGGTTCAGGATTTAACCAAGGTGGAGCAGCTCATGCTCGAGTTTATCCGCTTTGGCCTCGACCATCCGTACCAGTACGAGATCATGTTCATGATCCGGGACGAAGAGTTGTTGTCCTACTGCCGTACGGAGCAGGGGCGCTGTTTGGAATTGTTTGCGTCCATCGTGCGCCGTTACATGAACGAAGAAAAGCACGGCCAGGATTTCTGCCGGAATCTTCCGCTGACACTGTTTTTGTCAATGCACGGGTTCATCTCGTATTACATCCAAGACCGGGTTACTTTCGAGGAAGTGAAGCCCGCGGCGCTCGCGCATGTGAAAATATGCTGCGAATGCTTGCGGTAGCTATCGTTCGGCCGTCTGTACTCCAGAAAAATTCCGGGTCTGTTCGTTGGGGAGATGCCCCGATATGCATTTTTTGCAAGTTTATGCCGCCTCCTCCGGATTCCCAAGACGATAAAAGCGGGATCCGCAGGCAAGAGAAAATTCGTGAATCGGCCGTCTCTTGACGGACGCTCACTTTATAGCGCTAAATTGTTATTGCGTCAAAGCGATCGTGCAGATGAGATGGTGAAGGGGATAGGCGGATTTGCCTCAACCCCAACGCCTATTTTGTTTTGCGTTCCTTGTCTCATTTCGCGTCGGCTTAAGTTATCCCTGCATGATTTTGACATGGCACTGCCTGCGGCGGGGACCGTCGAATTCGCAGAAATAAATGCCCTGCCAGCGGCCGAGCAGCAGATCGCCTTCGGTGATAATGACCGTTTGGGACGGTCCGCAGGTGATCGATTTTAAATGCGACGCCGTATTGCCTTCCATGTGGCGGTATTTGGGATGTTCCCATGGATAAACCTCGTCCAGCCGCATCAACACGTCCCGTTTGACGTCCGGATCCGCGTTTTCGTTAATGGCGATTCCGGCGGTGGTGTGCGGACAATAAATCAGCACCGTGCCTTCCTTGACTCCGCTTTTTTTCACAAGCGAGCGGACGTCCCTCGTAATATCCCTCATTTCATCGCGGCCGGCAGTGGCCAATTCAAGCGTGTGCAGCATAGTATGGTATCTCCTTTCTTTTTCTTCGGATCTATTCGATGATTACGGCAAATTACCCACTTCGCCGCAGCCGAATTCAATTCCTTTCGCAATGTACATTATTTTCTAAATTCCATACAAACTTACATATTGACGATGACAAACAGTTTTTGGTAAAGTATCTCTTAAGTAAAAAACCTAGTATACAAATAGGAATTCAATAAATTTTATCGGAAAACGGTTTTCATGACAATATGCACAATACGCACCATAGGCGCGTTGCGTCACGCGGATTCAAAAAAAACGGGGAGGAAAGCCGTATGAACACTTTGCTGCGCCATAAGGGCTGGACCTGGGGGTTCCGCAGCACCCTGCTTTTATATTTTTTGCTGCTGGTGATCCTTCCTTTGCTTGGCGTTTATTATCATTCCCTCTCGGAAGGCTGGCGCCAGTTTGCGGAGAGCATTACGGATCCGATCGCTTGGAAGGCGGTTTGGCTGACGGTCCGGCTTGCGCTGGTTGCGGCCGTCATCAATATGCTGATCGGCACGATGATCGGATGGGTGCTGGTACGCTGCCGTTTTCCGGGAAGAACGCTGCTGAACAGCCTTGTGGATTTGCCTTTTGCGCTTCCGACCGCCGTGGGCGGCCTGATGATCCTGCTGCTGCTGGGACCCGCCAGTTGGGTCGGCCAGGCCGCCGGGGCGCTTGGTTTCGATATCGTGTTCCACCCGCCCGCGATCATTATCGCGATGGTGTTCGTGACGTTTCCGTTCGTGATTCGCGCGGTTCAGCCGCTGCTGGAGGAAATCGATCCGTCGGAGGAGGAGGCGGCAAGAACGCTTGGGGCGTCGGGCTTCAGAGTCTTTTTTCAGGTGGTGCTGCCTTCCATGCTGCCCGGCATATTAAGCGGCGGCATGCTTGCCTTTTCCAGAGCGCTGGCGGAATTCGGCGCGGTGGTGCTGGTGGCGGGTAACATACCGGGACGGACGCTGGTCGCTTCCGTTTATATTTACGGGGAAGTCGAAAGCGACCATACGGCGGGGGCGGCCGCGGTGTCGGTGCTGCTGCTGACGCTGTCCTTCATCATTTTATGGGTTGTGAACTGGGTACAGACACGGGGGAAAAACCAATGAATAAACTGTGGATCGTACTTACCTATGCCGTCTTTACCGTTCTCCTGATCATTCCGCTCGTTAGAATGACGACGGCCGCGTTTAGCGGAGGACTTGGCGAGCTTGGGGCTGCGCTTTCCCGGCCCGAGGCTCTGCATGCCTTTATGATGACGGCGCTTGTGGTCGTCACGGTCACGATTCTGAATACGCTGCTTGGGATGATGACGGCCGTTTATCTTGTACGCGGCAATTGGATGAGCCGGTGGCTGAGAAGGCTGATGAACAGTCTGGTGGACCTGCCGTATGCGGTGTCTCCCGTCATCGGCGGTTTGATGATCGTTCTTTTGCTTGGTCCTGGCAGCGCCGCGGGGGCTTTTTTTGACCATATCGGTTTCAAGATCGTATACGCGTTTCCCGGCATGGTCATCGCAACGCTGTTCGTGACGTTTCCGCTGATGGTGCGCGAGGTGATGCCCGTTTTGCAGGAGATCGGCACGCAGCAGGAGGAGGCGGCTTCCACGCTCGGCGCCTACAGCTGGACGACGTTCTGGAAGGTGACGTGGCCGTCGATCCGCTGGGCGGTCATTTACGGCTTGGTGCTGACGATCGCCCGGGCGCTCGGGGAGTTCGGCGCGGTCCTGGTCGTTTCCGGCAATATCATCAATCGTACGCAGACGGCGACGACCCTCATTTACCAGGATGTCGAAAACTTCAACGTCACTTCGGCCAACGGGGCGGCGCTGGTGCTGGCGGCGTTTTCGATCGGGCTCATGCTGCTGATGGAATGGGCGAAAAAAAGAAGGGGAGTGCACTGACATGCATATTGAGGTTCGCGGATTAAACAAGCATTTTGGCAGTTTTCACGCCGTCAAGGACGTGAGCTTTGACATTGCGAAAGGCCATCTGATCGGGCTGCTGGGACCGAGCGGCGGCGGGAAAACGTCGGTGCTCCGAATGCTCGCCGGACTGGAGCAGCCGGATGCCGGCGAGATATTGTTCCACGGGGAACCAGTCACCGATCTGCTGCCGCAGGAGCGCGGGATCGGCTTCGTCTTTCAAAACTATGCGCTGTTCAAGCATATGACGGTGTTCGACAACATCGCGTTCGGGCTTAAAGTGAAAAAGGTGCCGAAAGCGGTTT
>Ga0180220_1002310_pt1 | contig 12469 bp, 7 predicted proteins | sample eDN5th37CBELigBY_FD_151335 | JGI IMG/M metagenome (GOLD analysis project Ga0180220, IMG submission 151335) | Enriched backyard soil microbial communities from Emeryville, California, USA - eDNA 5th pass 37_C BE-Lig BY (version 2) (version 2) | ecosystem: Environmental > Terrestrial > Soil >... | reverse complement strand
GACGTACGACCAGATCGGGGTCGCCGCCCCCTGGACACTCGTCGGCCTGCGCATGCTGCAGGGTCTGTCCGTCGGTGGCGTTTACGGGGGTGCCGCGGTGTACGTTGCCGAGCACGTGGAGCCCGCTCGCAGAGGCTTCTACACGAGTTGGATCCAGATCACGGCGACGGTCGGCATGGCGCTGAGCCTCGCCATCATATTCCTGACCCGCATAGCGGTTGGAGAAGAAGCCTTCAACGTCTGGGGCTGGAGGATTCCGTTTCTCATGTCCATTTGCCTGCTGGCCGTGACGGTGTGGATACAGTTGAAGCTGTCCGAAAGTCCCGTTTATCTGAAGATGAAGGCGGCCGGAAAGAGCTCCTCGCGACCTTGGGCGGACGCGTTCGGCAACTGGAAGAATCTCCGGCTGATCCTGGTCGCGCTGTTCGGGGCGATGGTGGGGCAGGCGGTCGTCTGGTATGCGGCTCAGTTCTACGTCCTGTTCTTCGTCGAACGCATCCTCAAGGTCGACGCGGCGCTCACGAATCTTCTCGTCGCGTCCGCCCTCGTCATATCCACGCCGCTGTACGTCGTATTCGGCTGGCTGTCAGACAAGATCGGCCGCAAGCCGGTCATCCTCGGCGCCTGCCTGCTCGCCGCATTGACCTACTTTCCCCTGTTCAAGGGGCTCACTGTGGCTGCGAACCCGGAACTCGCGCAGGCGATACAATCGTCTCCGGTGACGGTGTACGCCGACCCGCAGGAATGCTCGTTCCAGTTCGATCCGGTCGGCAACGCCCGGTTCAGCACCTCCTGCGACATCGCGCGCGCATATCTGGCCAGGACCGGGGTGACGTACGACACCATCGATGCTCCGCCCGGCACCGTTGCGGAGTTGCGCGTGGGTGCCGACGTGCTCCAGTCGTTTCACGGTGAGCAGCTGAGCCAGCAAGAGCTCGCCGAGCGGCGTGGGGCCTGGGGTCGTGAGGCCGGCAGCCTGATCGCCGCTGCGGGCTATCCCTTGCAGGCCGATACAGACAAGATGAACATTCCACTGGTCATGGTGCTGCTCGTCGCAATCATGAGCCTTGCGGCAATGGTCTATGGCCCGATGGCGGCTTTCCTCACCGAGCTTTTCCCGGCGAAGGTGCGCTATACGTCGATGAGTCTGCCCTACCACATCGGCACAGGCTGGTTCGGCGGGTTCCTGCCGGCGGTTGCGTTCGCGATCGTGGCGGCCACGGGAAACATATTCTCGGGGCTCTGGTACCCGCTGATCTTCGCCGCTGCGACGTTCGTGGTCGGAGCGCTCCTCCTGCCCGAAACGAAAGGTGCCGATATGCATGCAGCATAGCCGTCAAGAGTGCGCTCCTCGAGGGAGGTTCCAGGGGCCCGACCGTCTCGGGAGGATTTCTGCTCGTACAGCGTCTAGATAGGTGAAGACCCGTTCGAATGCGTCTGGTGTGTCCGCGAGGGCGGGTGAATTCCCGGCCAGATCGTTTGCCCTCTAGCCAGATCGTTTGCCGTCTAGAATCAGTAACATGGAAAAGACCGACGAGGTGCGCAAGCTGATCGAGGCGTCGGCCTGGCGCGTGCGGCTGGCCGAGGCGGACGCCGATGCAGACGAGTGTCCGCACCGGCAAGAATTGGAACGTTGGATCGCGGCGGATCCGCGCAATGCGGAGGCCTGGAAGCAGGTCGATGGCCTGTGGGAGCTGATCGGCGAGCACGCGACCGCTCCCGAGGTCATCGCGGCCCGACGCGAGGCGCTGACCCGTGCCAATCAAGTCGGGCGCAAGCGCTGGAGCAGGAGCGCACCGTTCGGGCGTCATTGGGTATCGGCCGTCGCCGCAACCCTACTCCTGGCAGTGGGGTTTGCTTTCATGAACTGGCAGAGCACGCGCTTCGACGTGTACAGCACGGGCGTCAGCGAGCGCCACACCATCACGCTCGAGGATGGCTCGACCGTCGCCCTCGACGCGAAGAGCGAGGTCCGCGTGCGCTACAGCGCCGGTGCACGCGAGCTGCAGCTCGTTCACGGCCAGGCGAAGTTCGATGTCGTCAGTGACGTCGAGCGACCCTTCTACGTGGTCGCCGGCAAGCGCAAGATCGTCGCGGTAGGCACGTCATTCAACGTCGACGTGCTCCAATCCAAGCTCCTCGTAACACTGATCGACGGACGGCTCGTCATCGTGCCGCAGTCGGCGGAATCGGAGCGCCGCCGGACGACGATGCGCGGCGATGGGCGTATCGAGCTGACGTCCGGCAAGCAATTGGTCATCGAGGAGCAGGCGCCGCCCAGGATCGTGGACGTCGACGTCGACCTGGCAACCGCCTGGCAGACAGGCACGATCATCTTCGACGATGAGACGCTGGCGGAAGCGGTGGCCCGGTTCAATCGATACAGCGACAACATGATCATCGTGAAGGACCTCGCAACACGAAATCTGAGGATCAGCGGCGTTTTCAGGACGAGCGATTTGAATGGCTTCGTCGCGACCGTGACGAGTTACCTGCCCGTAATGGCGGCCGTACAGTCCAACGGTGACGTGGAGCTCATCCCGCGACCGAAATGACGATGACATAGAAAGAAAAACTCACCAGGGGGCAGAGGTCATGAAATCCGCGCACGAGTACAGCTCACGAACACCGGCGTCGGGCGCAACGAAGGTCGTCGAGGACCGTGCAATGGACTGCCAGCCGACCGTGAACCGGCACCAGGCTTTGCATGTGGCGTCCGCTGTCGGGTGGGCTCAGGGGCCGCGCAGCGTTGCGCGAAACACGCAGGGAGGAACGGGGCCCATCTGACACCTGATACAGCGCCGACGTTATGCAAGCCATCAATGTGTGTGACGAAGGGCGACAAGCGATCGCCGAGCTGAACGCGCGATTTCGCGCGCCGCTGATGCGATTCTTTCTGCGTCGCGTCAGTTCGAGTGCAGAAGCCGAGGACCTGACGCAGGAAGTATTCATGCGGGTCATCGGCGCGAGCCGAGAGGCGCACATCCAGAATCCACAAGCTTTCGTGTTCCGGATCGCGGTCAATCTCCTGCGCGACCGTCATCGAAAATTGATGCGCAGCGGCATGCCGGTCTTCGTTCCCATCGAAGAAGACGTGGCGAGCGCCCTCGAACAGGAACTGATGGAGCACTGCTCACCCGAGCGTGTGCTGCTCGGCAGAGAGACGCTCGCGGAGGCGCTGCGCACCCTCGGCGAGATAGGGCCGCTGACCCGCGAGATCTTCGTCCTGTTCCGGCTCGAGAAGATGAAGCAGAAGGACATTGCATCGCTCTACGGCATCGGCCAGAGCACGGTGGAAAAGCACGTCATCAAGGCGGTTGCCTATCTGGCCGCCCGCTACCGCGACAAGCTATGACAAGGCTCCGGCCTTCGCGGCATGTGCCGAAGGCGGAGGATTTCCAGCCTGTCGTCGTCTTCATCCATAGGGGCTGCGCACGAGGCACCCCTCTCATGCCTGTATGCGAATAAGTATAAGAACAGGAAGACGGGATGAGGGGAACAGAGCGGCCAGCCCGGAATCGGCAGTGGCCGGACTCGCGCTCTCGGCAGTACTGGGCACGCTGATATCGGCGGTCGCGTTCGGGCAGGTTCAGAGTTTTCGCTTTGACATCACGAATCCAGACATGTCGGCCGCACTGCGCGAGTTCGCGAGGGTGTCTGGCGAGCAGATCATATACACCAGGGCGGTCGTCGCGGATGCTGTCGCCTCTCCGATCGCAGGCAACTACACGGCGGAGTCTGCGTTGAGCCAGTTGCTCGCCGGTACGGATCTGGCAGCCGTGCGCTCCCCGTCCGGGGCGGTGATGATCGTGCGCAGAGCGCGCGCTCCCCGGGGCCATCGGGGACAGTCCGAGCCGGCCGATCCCGCGCGGTTGGCCGATGCGGATGGCGAGGGGAGGCCTCAGCGCGGCGGCTCGTCCGAGCTGGAAACGGTGATCGTGAGTGCGTCGCGAATCCGCGCCGATGGTTATGAGGCACCCACGCCGGTCATCGTGCTGGATCTCGGCGTCATCCAGCGCGAGGCCAAGGTCGACATGGGCGATGCGATTCGAGCGCTGCCGGTGTTCGGGCCCTCGTCCTCACCGAGCAACTCTCAGCAGCAGTCGTTCATCACCAGCGGCATCACCGGGCTGAATCTGATCTCCCTGCGTAATCTCGGGTTCAACAGAAATCTCGTGCTGTTCGACGGTCAACGTGTCGTGGCATCGAGCATCCAGGGCGGCGTCGACATGAACACGTTGCCTTCGACCCTGGTCGACCGGATCGAGGTGGTGACCGGCGGCGCTTCGGCCTCGTGGGGCTCGGATGCGGTCACCGGCGTCGTCAACGTGATCCTGGACAAGGATTTCACCGGGTTCGAGGCGCATGCGGAGCTGAGCGACAACTTCGCGAGCAAGCATGCCCAGCGCAAGTACGAGCTGACGTACGGGACCGACTTCAGCGAAGGCCGCGGTCACGTCGTTCTGAGCGGTGCGCAGACCGAAAGCCCGGACGAGTACTACTCGTACGACATCCCGGGCCACCGCTATCAGGCGCTCGTGAACAATCCCGAGTATGCGCCCGGCAACGGCGAGCCTCGCCTGATCCATGCCGAGCATGTCGGCCTCGCCCGGGCGACACCTGGAGGACTGATCACCTCCGGGCCCCTTGCCGGAACCTACTTCGTCGGCAGCGAGGCCCGACCGGAGCGCTTCGATTCCGGCAACGTCTCCAGCGGTTACTACAGCAACGGGGGTACACCGAACACTTCGGAAGGGGATATCGGCCTGGTGTCGCTGCCGACGCAGGGCTACACATTCCTCGGTCTGGGTCGCTACGAGCTGACCGAGAACGTCACGGCTTCCCTGCACATCAACCGTGGCAGCTTCCGCAGCCGCAGCAATAGCTGGTCGTACATCCGCTATGGCGACGTGCGCATCTCGGCCGACAATCCGTACATCCCCGTCGAGACGCAGCAGGCGATGGCGGACCTCGGTATTACCGAGTTCACGCTCGGCACCATGAATCGTCCCGCGACGCGTCCGGGCCTGAGAGAGCAGGCGGCATCGCTGGGGGTGCCGGTGATCAGGTCGGTGCGCGATCTGTACCGTGCCGTTTTCGCGCTCGACGGCCGCATCAACGATGACTGGTCCTGGAACGCGTACTATCAGTACGGAAAGTCGGAGCTAGACATCCACGGGCTGAACAACGTCCAGCCGGTGCGATACAACCTCGCGGTCGACGCGGTTCGGGTGACCGAGGCCAACGTCGGCACGTCCGGTCTGCCGATAGGAACCGTGGCGTGCCGTTCGACGTTGCGCGATCCGGGCAACGGATGCGTGCCCTTGAACGTGTTCGGCGAGGGCAATGCGTCGCAGGAAGCGATCGCATACGTCAACGGCGCTGCGCGCAACGGCGGGCACACGCTCTACGGCCGTCTGGAGCAGACTGTCGCGGCGTTCTCGATGAATGCCACCCTGCCGATCGGGCTGGCAGCAGGACGCGTGTCTACCGCATTCGGCGCGGAGTACCGCAAGGAAGAGGGCTTGCAGGACGCAAGCCCGGCGGCGCAGGCCTCCACGTTCCAACTCGGCAACTTCAAGGATTTCTACGGCAAGTACGATACGAAAGAGCTGTTCCTCGAAGTCAACGTACCCGTCATCGAGAACCGAGGCGTACGGACCTTGCGGCTCGATGCTGCGGGCCGTCTCACCGACTACAGCACCAGCGGCGAAGTCGAAACGTTCAAATTCGGCGTCGTCAGTCAGGTGAGCGATTCGTTGCGCGCGCGCGCGTCGTATTCCTTCGACATCAGGGCTCCACAGCTGTTCGATCTGTTCAATGCGGGGCTGCCCGTCACTTCCAACGCGATCGATCCGAACACCCACCTGCCGGTGGCCGTATTCACGACCAGCCGTGGAAATCCCGCCCTGAAGCCGGAGGAGTCGACCACGCTGGCGCTGGGCATCGTATCGACGCCGTCATGGGCGAAGGGTCTGAGCCTGTCCCTCGATTACTACGACATCAATATCGAGGGCGCATTTGCATCCTTCAACGTCGCCACGACGCTCGCGCAATGCGCGGCCGGAGTGCAGATGCTGTGCGGAAACCTGGTGTTCGACGGCCCGGGCGGCAGTCTGTCCGAAGTTTTCAATCAGCCGCTCAATGCGGACACGCTGCGAACCTCGGGGCTGGATCTTGCAATCGACTACCGTACGTTCGTCGGCGCAGGTCTGCTTGGGGTGAGGCTGATCGCCAACTACCAGCTCGACCAGGCGATTACGCAGCTCGGCCGAAGATTCGATTACGTGGGCAGCATCGGGCGCGATTCACCGTACGACGGTGCTCCGCGGTTCAACAGTACCGTCGCCGCGACCTACGCGAGCGCGGGCTGGTCCGTGACCGCGCAGGCGAGGATCAACGGCAGAGCCCGAATAGACAATGAGTGGGGCCCGTTGGACATCGACGACAACGACGTCCCTGCCACGTACTACCTCGATCTGCGCAGCTCGTACGACTTCGGCAACGGGATCGGAGCCTACGTCGCACTGGACAACGTACTGAACAAGAATCCGCCGCCCGTGCCATTCAGCGTCAGTGGAGCATCCGCGGCGGAGACACCGTACGTCGATTCCCTCTACGACGCGTTCGGACGAACCTGGCGTGCCGGCATTCGAGCGAAATTCTGAATGAGACGAGGAGGCGAACCATGAAAAACAGGTGCGTGATCAATACCCGGCGCGGCGGAACGTCGGCGCTCACGATTGCAGCTCGTTCAATGCTCCTCGGCGCCCCGCTGGCGCTGTTCTGCACCGCATCGGTCGCGGAAACTCACGGCTACGTGATCAGCTGGTTCGCGACCGCCACGTACAACCAGAACTGGAAGGAGGCGTGTCCCGAGGACCGCAACGGTGGCGGCCTGCAGCTCAACATCCGCAACTTCATGGATATCGGATTTTCTCGAGAGGAGGCGACGGACATGGCCAACAATCCGGCCTTGCCGAATCGCGAGGAGCTGCGAGAGCGGGTCATCAACCGTGCGATCGTGAACGGCAAGCATGTGAATGTCTACAACTACCCGGACGCGGTGCCGGACCCGAACATCGAAACGGTCACGGGTCCTTACGCCTATGGCTTCGATCTGGGCGGCGATTCGGCACACAAGTTCATCGATCCTGAAACGAAGCAGAAGGTCGACAATCAGTTGTGGCGTGCGGTCGGCTGCACCGAATCCTACCGCGCCGCTCCGCCGCAGATGCCCTATCCCGAGGAACTGTCGTGGAACACGATGACCGACTCGGCACTGGCGTGGGCCATCCAGATCAGCGGGGAGGATCTGGGCCGGGACGGCAAGGTGACCGTCACGATCAGCCGTGTTTTGCAGCATCTGGAGCGCGATGCCTCCGGCGGCATCGTCAGCGGTGCGACCTACGTGCTGGAGCCGGTGACGCGCTCACACAACGTCCTGCAAGGCGAGATCAAGGACGGCGTGCTTACGGTGACCCCTGCCGACATCTACCTGGAAGGCGAGATGCCGTACTTTGCGGAGATCGCCATCAAGGATGCACACATGCGCTTCAAGAGAAGGGATGACGGCAAGCTCATCGCGTATTGGGGTGGATACATCGATTGGAAGCGCTTTGCATACATGTACACGGCACGCCCGGCGAACGGCGCAGACACCATGGGTATCTATCACGCCGTGAAGAAAATGGCCGATGCCGATCCGGATCCGGCCACCGGGCAGAACCGGATGATCTCGGCGACGTATCGGATGGAGGCGGTGCCCGCCTACATCGCAGAGCTGAACGGCAATGTCGTCGCCGTATCGTCCCGCGGACCGGCCTGGGGTGCGCAGTCGGCGAGGGTTGCGGCTGCCGATGACCGTTCACCGGATGCTGCGAACCCGTAGCCCAGCCAATCAACCGGAGACAGAGATGAAATTCAGCCAAAGTGCCCTGGCCCTTGCCGCACTCGGCGTGGTCGTGTTGTCATCGCCCGTCCCGTCCGCGACCGATGCGGTTGCGGCCGAATCGGGTGCGGCAACGGCTCCGGCCGATCCGGCGGTGCTGTTGCGCCTGAGCCCGAGCCAGTACAGGCATTCGATTCACGACATCTTCGGCGCGTCGATCAAGATCACGGGCCGGTTCGAGCCCGAGACGCGCAGCGAAGGCATGCTGAGCGTCGGAGCCCGGCTGGCAAGCATCACCGACAGCGGCCTGCAGCGTTACGACGAGCTGGCGCGCGGTATTGCAGCGCAAGTGGTCGACGAGCGCCATCGGGATCTGCTCATTCCATGCAAGCCGCAATCCGCGACCGGTGCGGACGCCGCCTGCGCCCGCCAGTTCTTCGCACGGGTCGGGCGCATGCTGTATCGACGCCCGTTGGCTGCCCACGAACTGGACGGCATCGTGGCGGCGGCGGGAGACGCAACGAGCGTGCTGAAGAACTTCTACGGCGGTCTTCAGCTCGCACTCACCGAGATGTTGATCTCGCCCGAGTTCCTGTTCCGTCGCTTTCAGATGGAGCCCGACCCGGAGCGTCCTGGCCAGGAGCGGCTGAACGCCTACGGCAAGGCGGCGGAGCTGAGTTTCTTTCTCTGGAACACCACTCCGGACGAGGCGCTGCTGAGGGCGGCGGAGAGCGGCGAGATTCACACGCGGGCCGGCCTGGAGAAGCAGGTGGACCGACTCATGTCGTCGCCGGCGATGGAGGACGGCCTGCGCGGGTTCTTCGCGGACATGCTCGAGTTCGCCGACTTCGAAACCGTTTCCAAGGATCCCGCATTCTTTCCGTCCTACACCTTGAGCGCCAAGCTGGACTCGCAGGAGCAGACGCTGCGCACCATCGTGGATCACGTGATGGTGCGGGAGGGTGACTATCGGGATCTGTTCACGACGCGGCACACGTTTCTCACACGTTCGCTCGCGGCGCTGTACGGTGTCCCGCTCGTCGACAAGACCGAGAACGGACAGCCGCAGCGATGGTTGCCGTACACCTATCCGGAGGGAGATCCGCACGCGGGCATCCTGACGCACGCAAGCTTTCTTGCGCTGCATTCCCCGTCGGGTCGCAGCTCGCCGACGGATCGAGGCAAGGCGCTGCGCGAGCTGCTCATGTGCCAGAGGGTGCCGCCGCCGCCGAGCAACGTGGATTTTTCCGTGGTGCAGGACGTCAACAGCGAAGTGCACAGAACGGCCAGAGATCGATTGACTGCGCACGCGACCGAGGCGACCTGCGCGGGCTGCCACAGGATCACGGATCCGATCGGCCTCGCGCTCGAGAATTTCGATGCCGCGGGCGGTTACCGGACCCACGAGAACGGCGCACCGATCAATCCCGCCGGAGAGATCAACCGGGTCAAGTTCGACGATCCGATCGGGCTGGGCCAAGCAATCCGCAACGTGCCCGCGATCACCAACTGTGTCGCGAGGAAGGCGTTCGCTTTCGGGTCGGGACGGATGCCCGTGGCTGCGAATCCGGAGTGGAAGCAGATTTCCCAAGCGTTCGCCGACAGCAACTACAACGTGCTCGCACTGCTGCGGGAGATCGCGCTGAGCGATCTGTTCTATGCGCCGCCGGCTGCGACTACGGTCGCCTCTACGTCGGCCCGGTGACATAAGGAGACCATACGATGAAATCATCAGTTGCAATGCTGGCCCGTCGTCGAGTGTTGCGTGGCATCGTGGCGGGTGCGGCCGTCAACGTGGGCTTGCCGTTGTTCGATTGTCTGCTGAACGACAACGGCACCGCGTTCGCGGCGACGGGTGCGCCGATCCCCACTCGCTTCGCGACGTGGTTCTGGGGTCTGGGCCTGGGCGAAGCGGACTGGAGGCCGAAGGTGGCCGGTCGAGGTTTCGAGCTGCCGGTGCAGCTGCAGGCACTCAAGCCGTTCCAGGACAAGCTGAATCTGTTCAGCGGGGGGGAAGTGTTTCTGGACGGCCAGGCCAACCAAACGCACTTCTCCGGAGTGCAGGGCTTCTGGACCGGCAAGGTCACCGGTGCGGGCGACTTCTTCAGCAGCGTCGACAGCGCGATTTCAGGAGTGATCGGCAAGACCACCCGGTTCCGCTCGCTCGAAGTGGCTTGTGACGGAGATCCGAAAGCGTCATGGAGCGCCCGCGCCGACGGCAAGCAGCCGGCGGAGGTGTCGCCGGCCGCGCTGTACCGCACGATCTTCGGCCCCGAGTACCGAGATCCCAACGCGGCGGAATTCGTCCCCGATCCGACGGTCATCGCGCGTCGAAGCGTCCTTTCCGGCGTGAAGGACCAGCGGCTCGCTTTGGCGAAAGGCCTCGGTGCGGCAGACAGGGCAAAGCTCGACAACTATTTCACGTCTCTGCGCGCCCTGGAGCAGCGCCTGGAAATCCAGCTGCAGAAGCCCGAGCCGCTGCTCGCCTGCACGCGGCCCGACGCCCCTCCGGAAGAACAGAATCAGGCCGTGTCGCTCGCGACCGATGCAATGAAGCGGCACGACCTGCTCGTGGAGCTGCTGACTCACGCGATGGCGTGTGACCAGACACGCGTCGTGAACCTGTCCATCACGCAGGGCATGTCCGGGCTGCGAAAGGAAGGCGATCCCATCAATCATCACACGTTGACGCACGAGGAGCCGATCGATCCGGTGCTGGGGTATCAGGTGAAATGTGCCTGGTTCCAGGACCAGTACATGCAGGGCCTGGCCACCTTCGCGGGGATGCTGGACAAGGTGAAGGAGGGCGACAAGTCGCTGCTCGATCGCATGATTCTGTTCGCGTACACGGACCACGGAGCGCCGCGCCTGCACTCCCTGCGCAACTATCCGTTCATCACGATCGGCAGCGGCGACGGCCGCCTGAAGACCGGCATGCACATTCCGCGCCCCGGTGATGTCGCAACGCGTGTGCCCCTGACCATGCAGCAGGCCATGGGCGTTCCCGTCAGCGAGTTCGGTACCGAGTCGAATCGAGTGACTTCACCGATCGAAGAAGTCCTGGCCTGAAGCGCTCAAGCGAGAGAAAGTCATGCATACCGAAAATCGTCATTCCGCGGCGCTCGGCCTGCTGTGCGCAGTCGCTCTCACGTGTGCCGCGGCGCAGGCGGCGGACAGGTCGACCGAGCCTCAGCCGTCTACGCCGCCGGGGATCACCCTGGTGAACGTGAGCAAGATCTACGTCAGCTCGCAGGACCAGTTCATCTGGCGGCGCCTCGGTGATGCCGAAGGTAAACCCCTGTACACCTTCAAGGACGACCCGGTGAACGGCCCTCCGGCGTGCGTCGCGGAATGTGCCAGGGAGTTCCTGCCGCTCGCTGCCGGGAAGGGCAAGGCGTTCGGGGACTGGTCGACCGTCAAGCGTGCGGATGGAATCGTCCAATGGGCATATCAGGGCAAGCCCCTGTATCGCTATTCCGGCACGGATCCCCAAGGGGAGCCCTTTGCAGGCGACACCGCGTCGCCCGTGCCCGAAGATCCGGCGTGGTACGACCCCTCGAGCTCGTTCTACTCGCCCAAGGAAGGATGGTCACGTGCAGCGTACACCCCGGAGAAGACGCTGAAGCTGCCACCGAGCATTCTCTTGAGCAGCCTTCCGGTCGCAGGCGGATTCGGCCTCGTGGATGCCGCGAGTGGCCTGACGATCTATGCGGCCGACGCGGATCGCAAGCTGTCCGACATGTGGCTGCCCGTCAAGGCCGCCGCTCTGGTCTTGCCGATCGGAGACTTCACGGTCGCCCAGGCCGACGACGGATCTCGTCAATGGGCCTACAAGGGCCAGCGACTGTTCACGTATCGCGGTGACTACGCATCCGGTGACGCGGTCGGAATCTTCGTCGAGCAGGGCGTGCGCGCTGCGCTCGTGTACCGCAATTTCATGCCGGATGAGCTCACCATAGAGAGTGTGCCCGGGCGCGGCCCGCTCCTGCTGACGAAAGACGGATTGTCCGTCTATACGCAGGCCCGCTACAGCTTGCAGTACGGAGGCCGGCAAACACGCACCGGCTACAGCGTCCCCTACAACGATGCGAAGAAGGTCGGTCCACAAGGCTGCATCGAGGCGTGTCTGTCGGAGTGGCGCCCGCTCCTCGCGTCGCGCAAAGCGCAATCGAGCGGTTACTGGGAAGTGTCCACGCGGCCGGACGGGGGCCGACAATGGCTATACAAAGGCAGTCCGGTGTACACGTATGCCAAAGATCGGAAGCCGGGTGACATCCTGGGCAACAACCGTCACGACATCCTGTACGGCGATCTCGCCGGCAAGGTGTCCCTCGAGCTCACTGAAAGAACCGGCGGTGGCGCATCGTACCAGGCGGGTTCGGGGTTCTACTGGCATATCGCAGGCCTCTACTACTAAGCGGGTCTCTGCTACTGATCAAGAGTATGAAGGTCGTCGCCGCCTGAAGTCGCGTGACGCACAGGCGGCGAGTGACCCACGCGTCGGCGTGCCCCGGTCGGGCGCAAATCGGCGTCAGTCTTTTCCGTACACGAACGAGCGCATCGACGCCGGCGCGCGCG
>Ga0180220_1002309_pt1 | contig 12469 bp, 10 predicted proteins | sample eDN5th37CBELigBY_FD_151335 | JGI IMG/M metagenome (GOLD analysis project Ga0180220, IMG submission 151335) | Enriched backyard soil microbial communities from Emeryville, California, USA - eDNA 5th pass 37_C BE-Lig BY (version 2) (version 2) | ecosystem: Environmental > Terrestrial > Soil >... | reverse complement strand
TGTCGGCAACGGTCAGGACCAGATGGTCGAGGCGTTGGATGTCGATTGGCGCTGGCTTCTTCACGGTCACCGTCACATCTCGGATCCGTGGCGGGAACCATTCCAGCGTTCGGATCGTCACTACAACAGAGATCACGTTCCGACAGAGAGATTCTTTGCCGGGTGTGGAAGGAGACTATAGCGCGATGACCTTACGGCCACACTACATCATTACAGCCTTGTTCATCTTACTGCTGGCCGCCTGCGGCAGTTCGTCGGATTCCACAGCGACGACCGCCCCTCCGACCGAACCCGCAGCCACTGAGACAACGGCGGTAGTCGAGCCGACCGTTGCCGACGCATCGACTGCCACAACACCGCCCGAACCGACATCGACCGCAACCAGCGAGCCAACCGCGACACTCACGCCCATCCCCAGCGGCTCGGGTGACGTGGACAATGCACAGCCCGACTACCTGGATGACCGTAGCACGCCGGTTGCCGTCCTCGAATCGCTCTACAACGCGATCAACTCGAAGCAGTACGCACGTGCCTACTCGTACTGGGAGGAATCGAACGATCTCGCTCCGTTCGACCAATTCTCGGCCGGCTACGCCGATACCGATCAGGTCGAGCTAACGACCGGCGACGTGAACACCGGCGCAGCGGCCGGGAACCGGTACTACGGCGTGCCGGTCATTCTGCACGTCTCCCAGACTGACGGCAGCCAACAGATCTTCGCCGGCTGCTACACACTCCACCTCGCCCAGCCCGACATCCAGGCCGCACCGCCCTTCCACCCAATGGCCATCCAGCGCGGCGACCTCCAACAGGTCAATAGTGATGCCGACGCGCGCGCGATACTGGAGCAGGGGTGTCAAGGCGGTAGCTAGGTTCCTGAAGTTGCGCGGTTAAGCGGCACAGTCGAATATTCAATTGCTATGACAGCAACGACGTGTTTTCATTGCTGTCGTACACTGTGTCGACGAAAGCATTTCTTCCACCGTGAATAAGGAAGCAGTCGTTCGATGCGGCGACTTCTTGTGCTGGCGTGTTCGCAACGTAATCGTCCCAATATTGAGCCATTACCTGCGCTCACGCGATACGATGGGCCAGCGTTTCGGATTGTTCAACGCTATCTCGCTGTAACCCACGATTCAGCTATACACATTCGCATCCTCTCTTCGAGATTCGGCCTTATTCATCCCGAGCATCACATTCCAGCGTACGACCAGAAAATGACGCCCAACCGCGCTGATGAACTGGCTGATACCGTGCTGACAGAAGTCCGCAATCTCCTCCAGACCAATGCGTATGAAGACGCCTTGTTCTTTGGCGGCAAGCTTTATCGATCGACCATTCAGCCAGCGATTAATAGAGAGAAGATCCGGGCCACGGGCGGTGGTCTGGGTCATCAGCTTTCTCAGCTACGCCAATGGCCGTATCTGGGCGGCCCATCGCAGACGACACTTCCCAAGCCCATGGCACCTGGTTCGCATATACGCTTGCATCACAGACACTTTGAGATGAGTCCAGCGGAGGCGCACTCGCGTGCGCTGGACCTGATAGAGAATGGCGCAGCACATCGAGTGAAGCCCACGGTCTGGGTTACGCGGTTTGAGACCAACGAGCTGCCAGTGAAATGGCTCATGTCACAGCTCTCCGGCTTGCCGGTCAGCGAGTTTACAACGTCTGAAGCACTCCGCGTCCTCGCTCAACTTGGCATCGAAACCGGGCAGGAACAATGAGCCACGCACATCAACCCAACGACTGGTCAACCAGATCCGGCGTCGACAATGACCTTCACGGCCAGCACCTCTACCTTCGATTAGCTGAGAATGCGCTCTTTGTAGCGGAGAATCTTCGCGGCAACTACTTCCGCAACACAGCCGAGTTCGTCCGGGCGCTGAGACTGAAAATCGCCTCGGCAGAGCGAAACAACGAATCACCCATTCTCGGGACTCAATCGTTTGATGACCTGACGTGGGACGATGTCAGAGGCGAGGTTGTCACCTTCATCGACGGCGGCGTCGGGCAAGTGCAGATCTCAAGCCAGGTCCCCATCCTGCTCCGCGTCGGTTCGTATGCGGTCAGAACCGGTGAACGGCGCATCAGCGAGCGTGAATCATTTGGCTACTACCCGGTCATACTCGGTGACTTGGAGGGTGGCAGCAAAGATCGCCAGAACTTCTCCGACCTCGTTCGTATCACGGCAGAGCTTCTAGGCGGCCTGAGCGCGGTGGAGAGAACACCGGACCTGGATGTTCTGATGTTTCACGGCCCACTGATCGAATTCGTCGGCACGTATGCCGGTCACTCACCATTCACCGAGCAGGATATTGATCTGTTCCTCAATCAGTACGGGCATGACGCCGAAACAGCGCATCAACTGAAGGAAGACTTCCTGACCTCGGCGCGGCTTGACGTGTATCCAGCAATGACGGACCGCTCTGACGAATGGGTGCGGCAGCGCCTCTTTGAACCATTGGCATTTCTCGCGTTCCTGTATCAGAGGCTCATCGCGCGCGCCAAAGTACATCCACACAAGCCTGTCATTGCGAGCGTTGTGGAACGTAGCGATCACCGGATGTTCATCGAGTCGATTCTTATGCCGCGAGTGTTTCGAGGTCTGCGCGAAAAGGACAATCTGAACTGGTTCAATGAGCTCTTTGGTCGCAGCGATCTGACTACCGAAAAGACGGTACTCGATCGCCTCGGATATACTGACTCCCTCTTGCTCGGCATGTTGCTTCGTCCGGGCCAAGCGACAGAATCCTGGCTCATGCCCAAGTATGTGTCGCTTCAAACAGGATCGATTCAGCTTCCCTCCGAAGGATTCCGCAGCGCAACGAATTGGGCACCCTTACGACCACCGTCTCCGTTTGGCTTTCCAAACGTGCTTGGCTGCTATCTTCAAGTCTCCGAGACAACCGACCCTATACGGATTGAAGTATTTGAAGCGCTCGGGCAATCTCAGCTCGCCCGCGCAGCACAGCACGCGTACCTCTATGCACGGCTCCTTCCGGGGTACGGCTTTCCAGTCGGATTGGACGTCGTTGACAAATTCGCCAGGGTACCAACCTGGTTGACCGATGCCTACGGCAAGTTGATCCGCCATCAACTGGGGGTGAGTCTTCAGCAGGGTGATATTAGCGATGCCGAAATGAGACGCATCCTTATTCAGTCCATCTACATCACCCACCGGGATTGGCTCTTTCGACCGACCGTTGATGGAGTGAGTTAATGCAACCTTCTATCAATCATCAGAAAGCATCTGGCTCGTATGTAGGGACCATTGTCGGTGAAAGCACCAGCTCAGAATTTCGGCTCGCTGTCGCGCAAGAGGCGGTGCGAGAGCAAGACATCATTGCAGTAGATGGTGACCTTCGTGATCCTGACATACCTGAATCTGTCCAGAGGATCCGCGTTTGGGCGAAGGTGCAACGCATCGAACGACTGAATCCCCTCTTCCCGACAGAGGCTGGACATGAACTCGCGGCGACTCGGACCGATCCATTTGACACTGTTCTGTCGCTATCACGAGAGATGGTGACAGCGGTTTGCACTGTACTGGGCAGCGAAACGATCTCCGACACACCGTCCGGCAAGCTGGGGCAACTACGCTATCCTGCCCGACCCGCCACACGCGCGTATCGACCTGACACTGCCAACATCAAGCGCATTGTCGTTGGGTCGTTAACCGAGGGCGAGCCTCGCGCGCTGGATATCGCGACCCTCGTCAATCGTCCTGAGGTTGACGTTGCCGTCGATGGCCACGCGATCGTGTCTCGGCATCTTGCAATACTCGCGATGACTGGAGCCGGGAAAAGTTGGGCATCGCGGCGAATCATCGAACAGCTTGCCGGTCGCGGGTATCCGATTATCATCTTTGACCCGCATGGTGATTACACCGGATTGGCAGACATTCCAGAACTCCGTGATCGGGTCCAGCGGTATTACGGGCGATTGTCTCTCTTTGACGAGGATGCGGACACCATCGCGAGCATCATCTCCAGCCTCGGATACCAACTCTCGGATACGATGCTGGGACGCATTGGAGATGTGTTCCATGCTGCCCAGCAGTTTCTTGCCGACGATAAGGACGAACATCTTCGTCGTGTTTCATGGCTCGAAGAGCTCCTTGGCAGCGACGCGACTCGGTGGGGCATTCACGCGGATCTCTGGCTCGTCGGTATGATGGCAGCGGCGGGTGAGGCAGTTCTTCGTTCGAAAGACAAGGTCAAACAATCTGAACTTGCACAGTGGGGCTGGCCGGGACTGTTGAATTACTCCGCCAGAGATGCAGGCACACTAGAGGCAATCAAGAAGCGGACCTACAAGGCTGCTGCAGCGCTACAACGCATGGAGCGGATCAGTAAGGAAATAGCAAGCTCAAGCAGCGACTCACGTGCGGCAGAACCTCTCCCACGCGACCGAAGTCAATTAGTTGACTACGGCAAGATCAGCATCGTCACACTCGCAGGATATACAAGCGAGTTCCAGGCAACGATCTACTCAATCGTTGCCGACGACCTGTTGGATCTTCGTGTTCGAAAAGAACTCCGATACCGCGTTCTGCTCGTCCTCGAAGAAGCCCACACGTTTGCTCCCGGACGATCAAGCTCCGAAGCAGAAACACGAGCGATAGCCACAACTAAGCAAATCGCTCAGGAAGGTCGTAAGTTCGGTGTGGGCCTTATTCTCATTTCCCAACGCCCATCGCGGCTCGACGAAACGACACTGTCGCAATGCAATTCGTTCATCATCATGCGTATGGTGAATCCCGCAGATCAGACGTTTGTACGTCGTGCAATTGAGTCACTCGGAGAAGACGAAACGCGCCTGCTACCTGATCTTGATGTAGGCGAAGCACTCCTCACCGGTCAAATGATCAGCTTCCCGGTCCTGGCCAAGATGAAACGACCGCAGTCGCGGGGCGAACGGGAAGAGGAAGACTCATTCGTCCAGCTTGAACGAGAACGGCGTGGTTCATCTGCGAGATGAAGTGCACTCATTGACGACCATGTGAGGCACGGCACCTATCGAGCCCGGGGCAAGTCACATTGCAACGCCTCGCTTGTCGGATAGCTAGTCGAAGAGAAGGTCGTTGCATCCGCATAGATCACACGATAGCCTTGCTATACTTTCATGACTGCGCCTGGGCGACGCGAGCGGGAGACCGGGACGGCGAAGATGGGCGTAGCGGGATCGTCATCCTCAGGAGCCAGGTCCGGCATGCATCCAGCGGGTCGTCCACCACAATCGAAGGCTGCCCCGGCACATGAGCCCGATGCGACATCTGCGGCGAGCGACATGACACTGCGTATTCCGGAGCGTCTGTTCGACGCCGTCATCGACCACCTCGACCGCACGCGCCCCAACGAGGGCTGCGGTCTGATCGCGTTCGATGGCGATACGCCGGTGCGCATCTATCCCGGCACCAACATCCTCCACTCGCCAACGCGATACCGGATGGACGACGCCGAGGTGCTGGAAGCCGTCTCTGACATGGAGGCCCACGGCTGGTGGCTTGGCGCGATCTTCCATTCGCATCCGACTTCACCACCCGTGCCATCTTCGACCGATGTGCTCGAAGCCAACTGGCCCGACGCACTGATGATCATCGCTTCGTTTCAGCACGAAGACCCCGAAGCGCGCGCCTACCAGATTCATGGCCAGCGCTATACCGAGGTCGCGATCGATGTCGTGCCGGATCGCCTGGACTGGCTGGCCCCGCTCCGGCGCTGGTCCGGCCTGCAGGCGGAGCCATACAGCGGCCCGCGGCCAGAATGGCAGCCGGCTGTCGCGGGCTTCGCGACGACAACAGATACCGACTTCGATCCGCTGATCGATGCCTTCGAGCCGCATCGTCGCGCCGTCGTCGGCATTCTGGGTGGAATGGGGCCGCTGGCGACCGCTGACCTGTATCAGAAGATCATTGAGCTGACACCGGCAGAACGCGATCAGGAGCACATCCCGGTCGTCATCTACGCTGATCCGCGCGTGCCGGATCGCACCGATGCGCTGCTGCACGGCGGTGAGGATCCAGTGCCGTGGCTCGTTCGTGGCGCGCGTGCGCTCGACGCGCTGGGTGCCGACTTCATCGTCATCCCTTGCAACACCGCCCACGCCTTCCTGGACGACATCCAGCCCCACATCGAGCCGCCGATCCTGAGCATGATCGACGCGGCTGCCGATGAGATCCGGGAGACGTGGCCCGATGCGCAGGTCGTCGGACTGCTGGCAACCAGCGGGACGATCGCATCCGAAATGTATCAGCGCGCCCTGCAGCAGCGCGGCATCGACGTCATCGTCTCGGATGACGATGTCCAGGAGCGCTGCGTGATGACGGCAATCCGATCCGTCAAGGCTGGACGAGCGATCTCCGACGCGACGGCGCTGCTGGTCGAGGCATCGCAGCATCTCACCGAGCGCGGAGCGGACGTCCTGCTGGCGGCATGCACAGAGATTCCGGTCGCGCTGCAGCAGCCCGACGTCGAGACACCGCTGCTCGATGCGACGCTGGCACTGGCCCGCGCGGCAGTTGACACCGCCCTGCACCTCGATGGCTCCGCGCAGTGGGAGACGTCGACAACCGGCTGGACGCTACCGGGCGAGAGCGAGCCATGACCGAGTCGATCGCGCACCTTCTTGCGCAGATGCGCGCGTTTCCCGGCGAGCTTCTCGAACTGATTGAAGGCTGCGACGACCTTGAGCTCCAGCGCGCCGCAGCCGGTGGCGGCTGGGGTCCCGTGGAAATCTTCTGTCACTTGCGCGACGCGGATTCTCTTGCTGAAGAGCGCGTCCAGCGCATTCTCAGCGAAGACGATCCCTACATCCCGGCAGTCGACGAAACGCTCTGGCCGATCGAGCGCGATTACGCATCGCAGAATGCGCGAGCGGTACTCGATGAGTTCGACGCCATCCGCCAGCACTTCGTCACGATCCTCGAAGCACTCACGCCGGAGCAGCTCGAACGTCGTGGCTACCATGAGGAGCACGGCGAACAGACTATCCGCTGGTACATCAACGACGCCATCCAGCATGACGCCTCCCACCGGCAGCAGCTTCGCAAGGTCCTCGGCGATAGCGAGGACTGAGCGGCTGGGCTTGCCGGACACAAATCGGCGCGACGGTCTACAATGAGAGCCAGCAAACGTCGGTGGCATGGGCGAGGATGGGGGACCTGCTGAAATGGAAGAGCGAGAGCAGCTAACGATCCAACTGACACAGATGCTCAATTACCTGTCGAAGAGGATCACACCCCAGCGTGATATGTCACGTGTCGACCGCGCCCCGGCGCGTGGCGAGTGGTCGGTGCGCCAGATCGTTGCTCATCTGCGCGACACCGAAGCACGGATCTATCCAAAGCTGTTCGCGATCGCCAACTACGATTATCCCGACCTGCGCCAGCTGCCGCCACCAGTGACGACGACAGACAACACCGAGATCTCTGTGTTCTCGGTGATGAGCCAGTATCGTCGGCTGCGCCAGAGCACCCTCTCGCTGCTGCGTGAGCTTCCGAGCGATGGCTGGAAGCGCGCAGGCAACGACGTCGACAACCGCACCGTCACGGTCACCGATCTCGTGCGCTTCCTGATCGAGCATGACGCCGAGCATCTCGCGCAGATTGACCAGACGCTGATCGCCCGCGACGCACTGCCACATCACGTCAAACCGCTCATCCTCGCCTGATTGCGGATCGACGGCAGCGATCGCCGCGCAGCCCAATCGACCGAATGATCGTGAGCGCCAGATGGCAGACGAGACATCCCGCATCCACGCGGAGAGAGTCGCACGCGTCAAGCAATCGATGCGCCGCGCCTGGAATCTGCCGGGTGCGGGGTACATCGAGATGGCCGAAACGCTGCGCCCGGCGGTCGAGCGTCTGATCGACGTGGCCGGTATCACTCCGGGAGCGCGCGTCCTCGACGCGGCGACCGGCACCGGCATCGCCGCGATAGCCGCTGCGCAACGCGGAGCGCAGATCACCGGTGTCGATTTTGCGGGCGAGCTACTGGAGGTAGCGCGGGAGCAGGCAGCACAGCAGAACCTCAACGCCATCCAGTTTGACCTGGCCGACATTGAGGACCTGCCCTACCCCGATGGCACGTTCGATACGGTCATCTCGTCCTTCGGCTCGATCTTCGCCCCCCGCCACGCGGTCGTGGGTCAACAGCTCTGCCGTGTATTGCGCCCCGGTGGCACGCTTGCCTTCACCGCCTGGCTGAACGAGGCCCCGAACTGCCACCTCATGACGATTACTGCGCCATATGCGCCGTCACCGCCACCCGGCAGCGACAGCGTCTTCGACTGGTCAGACATCGTCCATCTCCGGGACATACTCGGCCCGTGGTCCGATGATCTGGTTATTCATGATGGTGATGTGCCGTGGATCGCACCATCACTGGCCGATGCCTGCGACTTCCTGTTCTATCGGGCGCTTGGGCCGACTATGTACGTCTTCCAGCGGCTGGATGCCACGCAACAGATGGCGCTGCACAACGACGCGATCGCGCTCCTCAGTCGCTACGTGCAGGCGGACGGTTCGGTGCGCATCCCGCGCGCCTATATCATCGTTGTCGCAAAACGCCGCGGCGCATCCCGCGCTTCCTGATCGACCTGCGCAGACCGCAACCTCCTGTCCCCATCATGACAATTCCGTCATGTATCACTTGCGAATGTTGCTGATTACGCAAACTTCCGTATCCTGAGATCATCGTACCGTATTAGCGACGCATGCAAACTACGCAACCCGCCCCCTGCAGGCTGCGTGTTCGCGCAAATCGTGTAAGCGCATGCCGCTGAACTTGCCACCACCCCAGCCCCTCGAACGAAAGGAGGTAGCCAGACTCCCCGGCGCTTTTCCATCAATCGTATTGCCACGCGCTGCGGACGACAGTTGAGAGGAAGTCACCAATGCCTGCGAGAACTCGTCGAACGCGCCCCGGGGTCGTGCCACTGGGCATCACCCTCCTCGTTCTCCTGGCGATCAGCACCACAGGCGCGCTGGCGCAGAGCGAGCCGAGCCTTGATCCTGCCAGCGTCTCCACAACACTCTTCCCCGGCGAATCGACAACAATCACCAAGACCGTCTATCTCCCCGAGGTTGCATCCCCAACAGCGCTGGACATCATGTTTCTGTCCGATACAACCGGTAGCATGGTGGATGCAATCAGCAACGTCGCGACGAACGCAACCTCGATTATGAACACTGTCCTCGCTGCCCAGCCCGACTCACAATTCGGCGCTGCGCAATACAAGGACGTAACCGAGGCCCCTGTCTTTCAGGTGAACCAGACGATCACTGCCACCGTTGCCAACGTGCAGACCGCGATCAGCACGTGGGCAGCCGGGGGCGGCGGTGACACACCCGAAGACCCAATCAACGCCCTCTGGCAACTGGCACAACCGGGGATCGCAGGGTTCCGCGGCGCTCCAGCATCAAGCATCATCGTCTGGTTCGGAGACGCGAGCAGCCACGATCCCAGCAATGGACATTCCCAGACGGACGCGATTAACGCGCTCGTCGCTGCCGGCATCAAGGTGCTTGCGATCAATGTCGATAGCGGGTACGCAGACGGGCTGGACGCGGAGGGCCAGGCAACGTCTATCGCCACCGGAACTGGTGGCTCATTTCTCGGTTCTGCCACGCCTGACCAGGTGTCGGCGCTGATCCTCTCCGGACTGCAGAGCCTCGGGACGACCGTCTCGATGGCCAGCACCTGCGCCGCACCGATCAGCACCTCGTTCTCGCCGACCTCGCAGCCAATCGTGAACGGCCAGCCTGCTGTCTTCACCGAGACCATCTCAGTCGCAGCAGATGCGGCTCCGGGCGTCTACTCGTGCTACGACTACGCGCTGATCGACAATGAGCCGATGGTCGATGATGAGGACCAGATCATCCAGGAGACGAAGACCATCGCCGTGCCGGGTATCTCCAAGACGGCAGCCACGACGTTCTCGCGTTCATGGAACTGGTCGATCGACAAGAGTGTTGACCAGCCAGACCTGTGGCTCGACTTCTGGGAACCGGCCACTGTGAACTACGCAGTGAACGTCGATGGGACAGCTATCGACAGCAACTGGAACGTGTCCGGCATCATCACGGTCACCAATCCCTCTACCACCAACGCGCTAACCGTGTCTCTGACCGACGTCATCACCGGTGGCCTTACGGCGACGATCAGCGCCGATGCGGACTGCAACCTGAGCGGGAGCACGCTCACGGTGCAGAGCAACAGCGCCGCAACGTGTCCGTATTCGCGGGCATTGCCCGATGGCACCAACCGCACAAACACGGCGACGATGTCCCGCAATGGCTACCAGATCCAGGCCACCGCGCCGGTCACGTTCGGCGCGCCGAACACCATCACCGATGAGTGCATCACCATCGCCGACTCCTACGAAGGCAGCCTCGGCTCCCCGTGCGTATCGGGAACGGACACGACCGCCCACTTCGGATTCGGCTACGACCGCGAGATCGGGCCATATCCGGCCTGCTATCAGCTCACGGTCGACAACTCGGCCTCAGTCACGACGAACGACACCGCGACCGTTGATTCGGATTCCCAGGCTGTCTCGGTAACGGTCCATTGCATCCCGCCGTGCTGCACCCAGGTCTCGTCTTACTGGCTGCAGAACTCGGTGGTGGGCAGCAAGCGCGGCGCGGATCCGACGTGGTACAAGATCGAGCCGAGTGGCTCTGCGACACCGTTCTTCCTCAGCCCATACACCTATCGAACGGTGCTGCTGATCACGCCGCGCTCATCAGATCGCGATTACTACGTTCTGGCTCAGCAGTACATCGCCGCCGAGCTCAACCTCCTGCACGGTTCTACGGCACCGTGGGAAGTGGTTGACGCGATGTACGCCGCTAAGGATCTCTTCGAGACCTACTCGCCGGCAGATGTGGCGGCGATGAGCGCTGCCCAACGTCAGCAGTTCACCAGCCTCGCATCAACGCTCTACCGATACAACTTCGGCTACATTGGCCCAGGGCGCTGTCCAGGTCGCTAGCCACAGATCGGCCTCACCTGTCACGCACCGCCCCCGTGAGCTTCACGGGGGCGGTGTCTTGCCTCACGCCCAGTCAGCGTTGCTCCATCGGCGCTCACAAAGCACGAATCGATAGCCATCCCCATCTTCAATCGTGACACCGTAGCGATCCCAGTACGGATTGTGCGACGCGACGCGGCGACCGCCAGAGCGCTCCAGGCGAGCGACGACCTCGTCATCGACCGGGCCATCAAGATAGACCACCAGCAGATCCTCCACTGTCGGCTGCGGCTCGACCGGAGCGACCGGGTCACGGACCAATTCCAGGTGCCAGTCGGCTTCGGGCCAGCCAACCATCAGCAGATCGTGCGCGTGATCGGGATCACCGGCAACACTCTCCGTACGGTAGAGCACACGCATGCCCAGCCCATCGACATAGAACGTCTCGGCGGCCGCGAGATCGCGCGACGGCCGAGCGATACGGATATGCGCGGTCGGTGGAATGTTGCTCATCTGGCCTCCCTGGCAGCCGCTTTCGGCATGAATACCCCAGAAAACGATACAATCAACGGTCGCCGTCCACGCGGATTGCGAAAACAGACCAGCAGCCGGTGCCAGCACCGGCCACCGAACGGGGACCTTCCTGCCGATGACCTCACCGACGACTTCCGCGCAACCATCCAGCCCGACGCATGTGCGCTCCGATCTGCGCAACATCGCGATCATTGCCCACGTCGATCACGGCAAGACGACCCTCGTCGATGGGCTGCTCAAGCAAACCCATATCTTCCGCGACCCGGACGCCGCCGGCGAGTTGATCATGGACGCCAACGACCTGGAGCGCGAACGCGGCATCACCATTCTGGCGAAGAACACGGCGATTCACTGGCGCGACGTGAAGATCAATGTGATCGACACGCCCGGCCACGCCGACTTCGGCGGCGAGGTGGAGCGCGTCCTGAACATGGCCGACGGCTGCCTGCTGATCGTCGATGCCGTTGAGGGGCCGATGCCCCAGACCCGCACCGTGCTGCAGCAAGCGCTCGGCCTCGGTCTGCGACCGATCGTCGTGATCAACAAGGTCGATCGCCCGTTCGCCCAGCCGGATGTCGTCATCTCGCGAACCCAGGATCTCTTCCTCGACCTGGCGATCGATGCCGAGCAGCTCGATTTCCCGGTCCTCTACGCCATCGCCAAGCAGGGCCGCGCCGGCCATGCGCCAGATGATCTGGCGCCCGACCTGACACCGCTCTTCGATACGATCGTCGATTACATCCCAGCGCCGGTCGTTGATATCGATGGACCGCTGCAGCTACAGGTCGCTTCGCTCGATTACAATCCGCACCGCGGGCGGATCGCGATCGGCCGTGTCCGACGCGGTCGTCTGCATGCGGGCGACACCCTCGTCCAGCTGGGCACGGCGGGCGAAGAAGATCGCCAGAAGGTGACCTGGCTAGCGACTCACGAGGGGCTGGCTCGCGTCGAGATCGCC
>Ga0180220_1002308_pt1 | contig 12470 bp, 9 predicted proteins | sample eDN5th37CBELigBY_FD_151335 | JGI IMG/M metagenome (GOLD analysis project Ga0180220, IMG submission 151335) | Enriched backyard soil microbial communities from Emeryville, California, USA - eDNA 5th pass 37_C BE-Lig BY (version 2) (version 2) | ecosystem: Environmental > Terrestrial > Soil >... | reverse complement strand
CGTGTGCGCGTGGACAGCCGCACGGGGGTTCAAGCGGATAGGCTGAAGCAGTCGTTTCCGGAAGGAACGAAGGTCGACATCACCGGCATTTCGTCCATCTTCAAAAACAATTACCAGCTGAAGCTGCTGAAACTGGAAGATATCCGGCCGGCGGGAGCGGGCCCGGAGAAAAGCAATGCGGCAACGATGACGGGGCCGGCTTCCGCTTATGCGGGGGCTCCCGTCGACGTGGCGGTTGGCGTCAGCGCGTTGACGTATTCCTTTACCGCAATGGACGTCACGATCCAATACGATCCGTCCAAGATGGCGTTTGAAACTCAAACCGATCAGGAAGGCCGTCCCGTTCTCGCCGAGGGGGCGGTCGCTTCTTCCAGGGAAGGCTTGAATTTGTTGGCGGCGGGCATCAAGCCGGAAGCGGGACAAATCCGGCTGCTGCTGGCAAGCACCGGGGAGGCGAATGCGGTCAAAGAAAGCGGCGAATTGTTTCAACTGCATGGCAAGCTGAGGGAGGATGCGGCCGGCAGCGCGGAATTGTCGGTGACGGCATTTACGGTATCCTCGGACGGCGCTTCGCAGGACATCGACACGGGCGGCGCAGCCGTTCAGATCCAAGTGGCAACGGCTGACCGCAGCGCGCTTCATGCAGCCATCCAGGATGCGCAACAACTTGCGGACCAAGCCGTAACGGGCACCGAACCGGGGCAATATCCGCCTGCGGCCAAGTCCGACCTGCTTGCGGCCATTCAAGCGGCGACCGCGGTTTACAACGATGCATCCGCTACCCAAACGCAAATCAATGCGGCATTGGCCGCTTTGACGAGCGCCGTCAATGCTTTCAAAAACGCTGTCATTCCGGTGCCGTCCGTTCCTGTGGACAAGTCCGCCTTAAACGCGGCCATCGCTTCGGCTCAGAACGTATACGACCGCGCCGCCGCAGGCGAAAAGATCGGACAGTATCCGGCTTCGTCCAAGTCGGCGCTTCTAACCGCGATCCAGTCCGCCGTTTCGGTGAAAAACAGCTCCGGGGTTTCCCAGGCACAGGTTGACGCAGCGACAACGGCGCTCGGCAATGCCGTGGCGGTCTTCAAAACGAAGCTGATCACGCTGGTGCCGGGAACGGGCAAAATTACGGTGCAGGACCTGTCGATCATGGCCAAATATTTCGGCATCACATCGGCCGACGGCAACTGGAGCCGCGTGGCCTCCGCCGATCTTTTCAATGAAGGGGAAATCACGATCCGCGCGCTGGCCGGCGTCGCCCAAATGATTATCGGCGATTGGTACGGCAAATAAACCAACGAAGGATGAATCCAACACCCGTCGCAGGAGGCGGCCGTATGCCGTTTTCTGCGATTGGCATGTTCGAAAGGATGAAGCCCATTGCTGAAAAAGTTAGCCTCTATTCTCGGACTCGTGCTCGTATTCGGGTGGTTTGCCGCACAAACGCAGGCGTCGGCGGATGACGCCGCCACCCCCTTCGTCTCTCTGCAATCAACGTCCAGCGGGAATCAGATTACGGTCGTCGTGACGGGGGAACATCTTAAAGATCTGTACGCTTACGATTTCACGCTGAAATACGACGCGCAGAAGCTTTCCTATCAAAGCGCATCAGCAGGCCCGAACGGTTTCTCCGTCGATCCGATCGTCCGCAACGGGACGGTCCGGATCGCGCATACCAAGGTAGGCAAAACGGCCGGCGACAACGGCACCGTTCAATTGGCCGCCGTTCATTTCGCGAGGCTGCAGAAGGGAAGCGCCGCCGTTTCGCTGCATGACGTCAAACTGGTGGACTCCAGGCTGAATGCTGCCGCAAGCCAGGTCGTTGCCGCGTCCATTTCGATCGAGGAAGGAAGCGTCCCCGCACCGGCTGCCCTGAAAGATATCGGCGGGCACTGGGCCAAGGACGCCATCGAGCAGGCCGTGCAGCAAGGCTGGGTGACGGGTTACGCGAACGGGACGTTCCAACCGGGCAAGGAAGTGACGCGGATCGAATGGGCCGCCATGCTGATCCGGGCCTTGGGGGCGGACGACGCTGCCCGCCAGCCTGTCCAATTTAAGGATGCGAAGAACATTCCGGCATGGGGATTGCCTTTCGTGGAAGAGGCGGTAGTCCGGGGGATCATGAACGGTTACGACGATGGATCGTTCGGGCCGGCGAGGAAGATGACGCGTGCGGAAATGGCGACTATGGCCGTCCGTTCGCTGCCTTCGGCCGAAGCGCCGGCGGGCGGCGTCAAGCCTGCTTTTGCCGACGGCGCGCAAATCCCCGCCTGGGCCAAGCCTTACGCCGAGACGGCGGCACAGCGGGGCATCATGAGCGGGCGAAGCGGCGGCTTATTTGCGCCGAACGCCCATGCGACCCGCGCCGAGGCGGTGGTCGTCATTTCGGCATTGCTGCAGCAGAAATAATGCTATTGAAAATATCGATAGCATGGAAAAAATTCTTTATCGAAAGAAGCTTCCGCTAAATCGAAGATATGTGCTATACTTATGTAAGTAACCGATAGTGTAAAATCTCTGTGGGTGTAGGAATTGGAAAAAGCGGATATAGAAAAAGAGCTTCTCCCTTGGTAAAGTGATGTTTGCGCACAACACACCAAGAAGGAGGAAGCTCCTGTGAGCCACTTTACCACAACAATGCCGACGATGAAAGAGATTGAGCAATGGATTTTCCGGAAAATGCAGGAGGAATTCGCTCGTGCGATGAAGCAGGTACTGGAGGCGCTGGATCAGCAGATCCTGGAGCAACGGGACCGAGAGCGTTATCGAGTAAAGGACGAGCGTGAAACAAGCGTCAACACAGTGTTCGGGAATGTGCGCTTTAAGCGGAGATTGTACTGTGACCGTAGAAGCGGCAAACACGTGTATCTGCTGGATCAGCTGTTGCAATTCGAAGGGCGCGGGAAAGTCAGTCCGCATTTGGAAGAGACAGCAATCGCATTCGCAAGCCAAGGACCGTCGTACCGGGACAGCGCAAAGAGGCTGGAGCAGCTTTTGGGCTACAATGTGCTGAGCCACCAAGCGATCAGGGAAAAACTGATGGAGCGTGCGCAACAGCCGATGCCAGCGGTGAAACGGCGCGCTGCCCGCGTGCTGTTCGTGGAAGTGGATGGGCTGTACACGAAGCTGCAGCGGAGCAAAAAGCGCGGGATGGAGAACGCAATTGCAGTCGTACACGAAGGCTGGGAGAAGAACGGCAAGCGGGTACAGCTGAAGAACAAACAGCATTACCTGCATACGAGCGGCGGCGACTTCTGGGAAGGGTTCGGGGACTTTCTGGTGGAGCGTTACGAAATCGACGAGAACACGTGGCTTGTGGTGAACGGAGACGGCGCGGCGTGGATCGGGGAATGTACATCCTACTTTCACCAATGTCTGTACATGCTGGACCGCTTTCATGTGGCGCGTGATTTGAAACGCTTTGTTGGTCATTTGCCGCAGGTGTGGGAGACCGTGAGACGGTCTTTGGCCAAACAGGATGCAGCCGCGCTTATGGCGGTCCTGGAAGGCGTGTCGGAGCAAGAGATAGCGGAAGAGAACCGGAAGGATTGGAAGCCGTATAAAAGATTTCTAAAGCGGCATAAGAAGCATTTGGACGACTACCGAAAAACACTCCAGGCGAAGGGGATCGACACAAGCGGCATGCGCCCGATGGGAAGCGCGGAATCGCAGATGCGTATATTCGCCAAGCGGACGAAGCGTGGCGGGTACAGTTGGAGTGAGCGAGGCGTCAGGGCGATGCTGAGGACGATGATGAGGATTCAAGAAGCGGGCACGGTGGTAAGAACGGTTGAAGGACAAGCGAGTAAGCAGGCAACGCCGCAGCAGTCGATAAACATGCGGCAATTGCTCAAGAACGTGACGCAACCGGTCAAGGGTTGTATCGCTGGAATGATTCGCATGCTGCAAGGACCGAAGCAAAGCAGCACAACGGGTATGGCACTCAAAGCACTTCGCGGATAACGGCAAAAAATTCTGACAAATCACTTGTGTTTGATGAAAGAACGAAGCAAAGCGCTTACAAGGAAGAGGTTCCTTCGGGGTTCGCGTTCCAGGCATCTTAAATGACTGCCCACGCTAGCTTGACACTGACTAAGTAACCATTCGGGTTGCTTTTTCATACGATGACGCAGTATCATGGTATGAACGAACTTAAACCAATACTAAAAATATGAATATGGATCTTCGGGGTAAGGTGAAATTCCTGACCGGCGGTGAACGTCCTTGAACGCCAAAGCGACGTCAAGCCCGCGACTCCTGCTTTTCAAGCGATTGAAAGGCAGCGACTGACCTGGTGGGATTCCAGGGCCGACGGTAAAGTCCGGATGGGAGAAGATCAATAGAGCAGGTTTGCCGGAATTGTTTTTTCGTAACATTTCCGCAGGCTTATTTGATCAGCCCCCGTTTTGTCGATTTCGGTCGATATACGGGGGTTTTCCAATGTTGACTCCGTATTCAGGCAAGGGGATTAGGAATATGGAAAACGTAAGCAACAAGTATAAGCTGAATCCCGCCATGCGCAAGCAGGCGGTCCGTCCGAAAACCGGCTTTTGGCTGGTCGTGCTCGGGGCGGCATTGTGGGGAGCGGATCCGCTCTTCCGGATCATTTTGCTGCGCGAGCAGATCACGCCGACGCAGATCGTTTTGCTCGAACATATCATCATCGCGCTGTTCGTGGGGCCGATGCTTTGGAAGCACCGCTCCGAATTAAAAGGGCTCAAGCTGCGCCATATCGGCGCGCTGCTGTTCCTGTCCTGGGGCGGCTCGGCAATCGCGACCATTTTGTTTACGCTGGGGCTGACCCACGGCAATTTGAACGCGGTATTGCTGCTGCAGAAGCTGCAGCCGATTTTCGCCATCCTTATGGCGCGTGTGCTGCTGAAGGAAAAGCTGCCGAAGAAGTTCGGCTGGCTGATGATCATGGCGCTGGCAGGCACGTATCTGCTCACCTTCGGGTTTACGTTCCCATTCGGCCATGTCAACGACTTCGTCAAAGTAGGAAGCCTGCTTTCCCTCGGCGCGGCGGCTTTGTGGGGCGGCTCGACCGTTATGGGACGTTTGATGGTCGGCAAAATGGAGTACGAAACCGTCACTTCGCTTCGTTTCATTTTGGCGCTGCCGCTCCTGATCGCCATTACGATCAATCAAGGGGATCCTTGGCACGTCCCTACCGGCGCAGGCACGATGACGGCCGTATCGATCAACCTGCTTGGCCAAGCGCTGCTGCCCGGCTTGTTCAGCCTCATGGTGTATTATAAGGGCCTGACAACGACCAAAGCGTCGGTGGCGACCCTCGCGGAGCTGAGCTTCCCGATGGTGGGTGTACTCATCAACTGGATCGCGTTCCAGGAGGTCGTGAAATTCCACCAAATTTGCGGGTTTGTCCTGATCTGGGCCGTCCTGTTCATCATATCGCGCCGAAGCGAGGCGTAATCTATTTACAATGTTCTCCTGAAGATAAATACAGGCTGCTCTGCGGTAAAGAGATTCTTTACTGCAAAGCAGCCTTTTTGCGATCCATCTTCGGCAATAAAGGATGTTTGGAAAACGTTTGAATAATCTACCGATTCCCCGTTCCTTTTTATGATTGTTTAACAATTTTATAAGTAAGGAAGCGTAACTCTCAATATGACTAGACTGATTAAGACGGCTAAAAACACTATACTGGGTGTAATTATTTTGTTTGCTAGATCGAATTTATTCATTATTCCTATAAACAGTGACATCATTGATAAAAATAAGATAAAGCAAGGAATGTACAATTTGTTTTTTTTGATATACAAAATATAAGTAAGATACTCTGTAGTGCAAAAAACAGTGATCATTATTGAAACGATGCCAATAAGACTGCCTATCTTTTTCCCCATATTCCACCACCCGTATTACAACCATAAATAAAACTTCATTAACTGTCAATTGTTACATAAATAACTGTATTTATCCTATACCAGTCGGTATAAGTTCCAGGGGATGTATTGGATTTTTGCAAAATCCTCATCTAAAAAACAATCGTACATTCTCGAAGGTCAAAACTTCCTGAGAATTTTGATAATAAGATGGAATGAACCTGATCCCTTCGATCATAGGTTTTAGTAAGCGCTTGCAGAATACGTTTTAGTTCAACCATGTCGGTGCAGTTCATCGGACTTAAGGTGTCAATGTGATGAATGGGGGAATGTTCATGAGGCTGAAATTCGCTTCGAAACCGCTGATGGCGCTTTTGATGGCGGGAGTTCTCATCGCAGGCTGCCAAACCGTGCAGCCGCCGTCCGCTTCGGAAACGCCGAAAACGCAGGAAGGAAACAAACCGCCTTCGGGCAATCAGACGGAGCCTTCCAAAGAACCCGCGACCGGAACCTCCAAAGGCGACGCCAAGGAAACGCCGCGAAACGAAACGTTGTACATCAACGGCCTGCAGTGGGGAGCACCGACGAACTTCAACCTGCTGAGCGGCAATCCGGCTTTTCCGATCAATTACGGCAATTCCCGGGAGCTGGTGTACGAAACGTTGTTCATGATCAACCAGCTGGACGGGGCGCTTGAGCCGCTGCTCGGAACCAAATACGAATGGAAGGACGATACGCTGCATGTCGAATTGAACAAGGACGCGAAATGGAACGACGGCAAGCCGTTCACTTCGGAGGACGTCGTTTATACTTACGAGCTCGGCAAAAAATACGACATCAACTGGAGCAGCTATTGGACGAATATTTCCGAAGTAACGGCCGACGGGGCGAATGCCGTCAACATCAAGCTGAACAAGGATAATCCCAACCGGCTGAGGGTGCTGGACAGCATTGAACTGATCCCGATGCTTCCGAAGCATATTTGGGAGGAAATCGAAAAGAAAGCGGGCAACGACCTGTCCGCCATCCGGAAAGAAGTCAACGATAACCCGGTCGGCACGGGCCCATACAAGCTGTATTTCTACAACGACCAGAAAATCACGATCGAACGCGACGACAATTATTGGGGCAAATCGCTGTTCGGCAAACTGCCGGCCCCGAAATACATCACGCACGTCATTTACAAGGATAACGCGGCCGGCGACCTGGCGTTCAAGAGCGGCCAAGTGGACGTATCGCAGCAGTTCATTCCGCAGGTCTGGAACATGTGGGAAAAGGGAGCGCCGATCAAGACGTTCCTGAAGGACGCTCCGTATTACGTGCCGGGTTCCATGCCGTCCATCTTCTTCAACATGTCGAAAAAAGGGCTCGACAACGCCGACGTCCGCCGCGCCATCGCGATGGCCATCGACTACAAAAAAATATCGGATCTGGCGATGAGCGGCTACTCGGCGGCGATGGAACCTTCCTTGACGCTGAATACCGACGCCGAATCCAAATACGTCGACAAAGACGCGATCAAACCGCTCCAGTGGACGACGGACGTCAAAGCGGCCAATGAACTGCTCGACAAAATCGGGGCCCAAAAAGGCAAGGACGGCATCCGCGTCCTGAACGGCACCCGCCTCGGTCCGTATGAAATCGAATGCCCGTACGGCTGGTCCGACTGGAACGCGGCGCTCGAAATCGTCGCGCAAAGCGCGAAGGCGATCGGCATCGAAATCCGCACGAAATTCCCGGAAGCTCCGGTATGGACGAACGACCTGCAAACAGGCAAATTCGACATCATCATGAACACGCCGGCCGGCGGCGTCAATCCGAGCCAGCCTTGGAGCCGGGCCCATGACATCATGTACTCGAAAGGCGTGGCGCCTGCCGGAGAAATGGCGTTCTGGAACTGGGGACGCTACAAAAACGACAAGGCCGACCAAATCATCGACCAAATCCCGACCGTCACCGACGAAGCCCAACTGAAAAGCCTGTATACCGAACTGACCAAAATTTGGCTGACCGATATCCCTTCGGTGCCGCTGATGTACCGCCCATGGGTGTTCCATACCGTCAATGAATCCGTTTGGAAGGGCTTCCCCGTCGAAGGGGACGGCAGCAACATTCCGCCGCAAATCGCCATGGACGGCGCAGGCATCCGGGCCTTGTACCAGATCCATAACTGAGGATTTTGCAAAAACCTGAACGAAAGGGATGTTTTTCGCATACTCCAAACCGTAGCGCGCAGCCTGCATAACCGGTCTTCCGGCCGCCTTTATGCAGGCTCTCTTTCACCGGCGGCATCCTTTTCATATTCTGCCGAAGTCCGAAGGGGGGCTTTTCGTGAACGCCTATACGAGATATTTCGTGAAAAAGCTGTTTTGGTACGTGCTGACGCTCGTGATCGCCATCGCGCTGAACTTTTTCCTGCCGCGAATGATTGAAGGCAATCCCGTAAGCATCATCGTTTCGCAAATGTCCCAAGGCATGACGGACAGCGACACGATCAAACGCGTCTATGAGACGTTTATGGCCGAATTCGGCATCGACAAGCCGATTTGGATGCAGTTTGTGATCTACGTCAAAAACTTGTTTACCGGCGATTTGGGGACTTCCTTCGGGCTGTATCCGAAAAAGGTGACCGACATTTTGGCATCCGCCGTCCCCTGGACGATCGGGCTTCAGCTGCCCGCCATTTTGGTCGGCTGGATTTTGGGCAACATCCTTGGAGCGGTAGCGGCCTATAAAAAGGGCGTCTTCGACAAAGCCATTTTTCCGGTGGCCTTGTTCATCAACTCGATCCCTTTTTTCACGCTCGCCATCATCATGCTGTATCTGTTTGCGCTGACCCTGGGATGGTTTCCGCTCTCCGGCGGTTATGATTTTCAAATGGTGCCAAGCCTCAGTTTCGAATTCATCGGTTCGGTGCTGCGGCATCATACGCTTCCGTTTTTGTCCATCGTGCTCGTGACGATCGGCGGGCAGGCGATCGGGATGCGCGAAATGTCCATATACGAGCTGAATGCGGATTACGTGCTGTATGCAAAGCTGCTGGGCATCCGGGATTCAAGAATCGCCAGGTATGTTTTCCGAAATGCCATGCTTCCGCAAATTACGGGACTGGCTCTCTCCATCGGGACGATGGTCGGAGGCTCGCTCATCTGCGAAATCGTCTTCAGCTATCCGGGGCTGGGCACATGGATGTTCACGGCCATCCGCCAGCTCGATTATCCGCTGATCTCCGGCTGCACGCTCCTGATCGCCGTAACCGTGCTGCTTGCCAACTTCACGATCGACATGATTTACGGCCTGATCGACCCGAGAATCAAAGCTGCGCAAATGGAGGAAGAGTGAGATGAAAAATTCCTTCGCTATTCTTCTGAAATCGCCAAAATTCATGATCGGCGCCGTATTGTTCCTGCTGATGCTTGCGCTCGTGCTGATCTATCCGCAGATCAACCGCAAGGATCCGCTGGAGATGATCGCCCTCGCCTTCCAGCCGCCGGACGCGAACCTGTGGCTCGGCTCGGACAATTTCGGGCGCGATTTGTTTCTGGAGCTGATGTACGGCATCCGGACCTCCATCCGCGTCGGTCTCATCGCCGGCGTGTTCGCGACCGTCATCGGCCTGGTCATCGGTCTGGTTTCCGGTTACATCGGAGGGATGATCGACAACATTTTGACCGCCGTCACGAACATTTTTATCGTCATCCCGTCGTTCGTCATCCTCATCCTCATTTCGGTCAGCATCAATTCGCGCAGCTCGCTGGTGACCGCGATCATCATCGGCATCACGAGCTGGCCTTGGACGGCACGCGCCGTCAGGGCGCAGACCACGTCGCTCCGGAACAGGGACCATGTCCATATCGCCAAAATATCCGGCCACGGCACGCCCAAAATCATCGTCTTCGAAATCCTTCCGTATATCGCTTCGTACGTCGTCATGGCGTTCGTGCTGCAAACCGCGTCGGGCATTTTGTCCGAGGCGTCGATCTCCATGCTCGGCCTGGGGCCGTACAATACCATTTCGCTCGGCATCATCATGAACTGGGCGCTCGTGTTCGAGGCGCCGGTGGCGGGAGCATGGTGGGCTTTTATCCCCGCAGCCTTTTCGATCGCGCTGATTACGTTCTCCCTCTACATGATGAATACGGGCATGGACGAAATCTTTAATCCGAAAATAAGGAGCTAAGGCGTATGAGTACGAATATTTTGGAGGTCAGCGGCCTGAAAACCTATTACAAAACCCGCCTGAAGGAAAAAGTGTTTGCGGTGGACGGCGTCGACTTCGAGCTGGAGGAAGGGAAGACGCTGGGCATCGCGGGAGAATCGGGCTGCGGCAAATCGACGCTCGCGCTCAGCCTGATGGGGTTCTATTTTCCGCCTTTGCACTACGGCAGCGGCTCCATCCGCATCTCCGGCAGCGACATCATGAAGCTGAGCAAGGAGCAGCTGAGGTCGAAGGTGTCCGGCCGCGAAATCGCGTATATCCCGCAGGCGGCGATGAACGCGCTCAATCCGACGCTGCGGATCATCCGGTTTATCGAAGACATCATGAAGGAACACCGGCCCGAATTGTCCAAAAAGCAGGTATGGGAGCTGGCTGCGGAACGTTTCAAGACGCTCAATCTCCCGGAAAAGGTGCTGAGATCGTACCCGAATGAGCTGTCGGGCGGGATGAAACAGCGGACCGTCATCGCCATCTCCACCATTTTGAATCCGAAGGTGCTCATCGCCGACGAGCCGACCTCCGCCCTGGACGTCACCTCGCAAAAAGCGGTCATCAAGCTGCTCAAGGATTTGCTGGACAAAAAATATATCCGGTCGCTCGTTTTCATCACGCATGAGCTGCCGCTTTTATATCATGTCACGGACGAGATCATGGTCATGTACGCGGGCGAAATCGTCGAGCGGGGCGCGGCGGAGCAGATGATTTTCGACCCGGTTCATCCGTACACGAAAAAATTGATGGGGTCCATCCTCGTTCCCGAGGAAGGCATGAAGGGTCAAAAGCTGGCGGCCATTCCCGGCGCTCCGCCGAACTTGAAGCAGGTGCCGCCCGGCTGCCGGTTTGCGGAACGTTGTTCCTATGCGCAGGGCGAATGCAAAACCGGAAAGGTGCCGATTCGCGCAAACGGAAGCAACCGGTACCGCTGCCTGTTCGATACGGAAACGCTGAAGGAGTGGTATGCCAATGAACAATCGTGACCTGTTGATCCGCGGCAGGAGCCTGACGAAGGTGTTCGGTTACGGCAGCCGGAAGACGACCGCCGTCGATGCGGTGGACTTCGATTTTCATAAAGGGGAAATCATTTCGATCGTCGGCGAAAGCGGGAGCGGCAAAACGACGCTGGCCAAAATGGTCATGGGCCTGTTGAAAGAGTCGTCCGGGACCATCGAATACAAGGGGCAGCCCCGCCGTTTGAAATCCCATGCCGACCGGAAGCGGTACTGGAAAGATATCCAGGCGATTTTTCAGGATCCGTTTTCGTCGTTTAACCTGTTTTACCGGGTGGAAAAATTGCTGCTCGACTGCATCAAACTGCAGGGGCTGAAGCTGAGCAAGGAGGAGCGTTACCGCAAGATGCGGGAAGCTTGCTCTTTCGTCAACCTGAAATTCGAAGAACTGCACAACAAATACCCGTTTGAGCTGTCCGGCGGCCAAATGCAGCGGCTGATGATCGCCCGGATTTTCATGCTGCACCCGAAGGTGCTGATCGCCGACGAGCCGACGTCCATGGTGGACGCCTGCTCCCGGTCGACGATTCTCGATATGCTGCTGAAGCTGCGGGACGAAAACGGGATGACGATCATCTTCATTACGCATGACGTAGGGCTTGCCTATTACGTAAGCGATACGATCTACATTATGGAAAAGGGGAAAATCGTCGAAAGCGGCCCCGCCGAAGACATGATCCTGAATCCGCAGCACAGCTACACGCGCCAGCTCATCAACGACGTTCCGAAAATCAATTCGAACTGGGATTTGGGATCGTAGGAAAGAGCTTCGTTTTTCGACCCAAGGATGGAGCCAGGGGAAATTCTCCGTGCTCCATTCCTTTAGGTTAAAACCGCTGCGGCTGCGAATAATTTCCTGTTTTATACCATGAATTCCTTGAAAACGACTATGAAAAGGAAATGTAAAATCTTTTTTTTAGCGGCTTTCTTTTTGATGAGGGCTAATTTATTCCAGCTGAAAGCATGCCTATGTGGAGGGAGACGAAGCTTGAACCCGGCGCGGCTTAAGAAACGAAAGGGATTTCTGGTTGGCAAAACGGCTGGAAAACATTGCTGTAAAGCGCTTTCAAAATAAGGTTTACAGATGCGGATTTCTGATTTAAAATAAAAAAGGTTCAAAGTTGTCGACAAGTATACTTGTAATAATCAAAACGATTCAGGATGAAAACGGCATAAGGTTGGAACGGCACTGCGCGGATATGATAAAATCCTATTAGTATGCTTACGAATCGGGATTGCCTAAACAATCCTTGAAATAGGAGAGTTGTCTCATGTTGCAGTATCCTTCAGCCTGGCTGCAGAACGCATCCCTTGGGGAAACCATCGCGTGCGAGCTGAGGCTTCGAATCATCAACGGAACGATCAAGACGGGCGAGACCATTTCGGAAAATTGGGTGG
>Ga0180220_1002307_pt1 | contig 12474 bp, 15 predicted proteins | sample eDN5th37CBELigBY_FD_151335 | JGI IMG/M metagenome (GOLD analysis project Ga0180220, IMG submission 151335) | Enriched backyard soil microbial communities from Emeryville, California, USA - eDNA 5th pass 37_C BE-Lig BY (version 2) (version 2) | ecosystem: Environmental > Terrestrial > Soil >... | reverse complement strand
GCGAGCTCCATGCGATGCGCCCTTGCTCAGCCGACCAGCAGCGGTGCCTGGCGGAATACCTGCACGCAGAAATCCATAAGCCGGCCCGCCAGCCAATGACCCGACAGCGCGATCGCCAGCAGCGTGACCATCAAGCGTGGCAGGAAGCTGAGCGTCTGCTCGTTGATCTGCGTCGCCGCCTGGAACAGGCCCACCAGCAGTCCGACCAGCATCCCCGGCACCACCAGCACGGCGACGATGAGCATGACCAGACGCAGAGAATGGCTGATCGTGTCGACGGCGATATCGGCATTCATGAGCGAGCTCCGGCGCCGCGGCGCGTTACATCCCTTGCACGCTGGTGACCAGTGTGTGCACCGTCAGCGTCCAGCCGTCGACCAGCACGAACAGCAGCAGCTTCAAGGGCAGGGAGATGACGAGCGGAGAAAGCATCATCATGCCCATCGCCATCAGGATCGACGCGACGACCAGGTCGATCACCAGGAACGGGATGAACAGCATGCAGCCGATCTGAAAGGCGGTCTTCAGCTCGCTGAGCACGAACGCGGCGAGCTTGACGACGAAGGCGTGGTCGCTCGGAGTCGCGATCTGCGACTCGCCGGCGAGCTGGGAAATCTGTGCCAGCGCGCCCTTGTGGGTCTGGGCCAGCATGAAGCGCGACAACGGCTGCTCGGCGATCTGCAGTGCTTGCGACAGGTCGATCTGCTCCTGGTCGTACGGCACGAGGGCTTCGCTCCAGATCTGCTCGCCGATCGGCCGCATCACCAACAGGGTCAGGATCAACGCGACGCCCGTGAGGATGCGATTGGGCATGCCCTGCTGCAAACCGAGCGCCTGGCGCAGCAGCACCAGAATGATGACGAAACGCGTGAAGCTGGTCATCATGAGCATCATCGCGGGCAGCAGCCCGAGCAGGGTCATGATGACGAGCACCTGCATCTTGACCGTGAACTCGGTCGTATTGCCGTCCTCGCTCGCGCCGATGATCGACAACCCGGCGGCGTCGGCGGCCGCCGGGCCCAGCAGGCACACGCAGACGAGCGCGAGCATCGCGGCCAGTGTCGCGTACCTCATTCGCAAGGGGGCAGGCATGGTCACGTACCGCAGGCGCAAGGCGGCAGGGATCGTCACGCGAGAGCGTCCAGGTCCAGCTCGGTGAGCTCGACGACCTTGAGGCCGTAGTTGTCGCCGCTGACGACCACTTCGGCGCGGCCGATCGGCGTGCCGTTGACTTTGATGACCAGCGGCTGTCCTGCCAGTGTATCGAGCTCGATCACGCTGTTCGATTCGATGCCCGCAAGCTCGTGCAGTGAGATGCGTGCCGAACCGACCTCGAGTGTGAGGGTCACGGGTATGCGGCGCATCATCTGCGAGAAGTCACGTCGCGGCCGCGCCGCGAGCGTGCCTGGGTCGTCGCTTTGGACGACATCGAGCTCGCCAGGCAAGTCGCTGAGCAGGGAATCGGGCAGGTTCGACTCTGGAGGGGTCACGGATTTACTCCACGTTTTCGAAGCAGGTGAGACACAGCTTGCCCTTGTGCTCGGCAACGCTGGCGGTGAACAGACGGCTCTCTTCGATCAGCACGTCGGTGGCGCCGAGCGTGACCGGCAGGATGTCGTCGACCTTCAAGTCCAGAACTCGTCCCAGCGAGATCGACTTCTCCAGCAAGCGCGCGCTGAGCGTGAGCTGCAGGCGCGAGTACAACGGCTGGCCCGGAACGACGAGGGGCTTGCTGAGCTTGTCGCGTTGCGCACTCAGTCCGCGCAGCAGGCGTGCAACCCAGGCCTCGTCGAATCGGAACGTGACGGTGCCCTGCAGCGCCTGGACACGCTCGTGAAGAGCGAGTCGCAGCGTCCAGCCGTCGTCGAACGCCATACGGGTCGTGGGCGCAAGCTGCGGCGCGGCCGGCTCATCTGCCTCCGGCTGCAGCGCTTCGATCGTCGCTGCAGCAGCGCAGGTCAGTTGGTGGGCGAGTCGCTGCGCCAGGCGCTCCTCCGTGGCGGTGTGGGGCACCTGCGTGAGATCGTTCGAGGCTTCGGTGCAGTCCGTTCGTGCAGATGAGCCGTAGCGATAGGTGAGCATGCACAGCAGCAGGTTGCGATCGATTGCGAAACCGATGCGACCGACTGCGCTCGCGTGGGTGAGCCAGCGCCGCGCGTCGGGCGAAGGCGTCATGTCGAAGGCGGCCGGCCCGACTTCGAACTGTGCGCGGTAGCGTCGGTTGAAGCCTTGCTGGAAGTACTCACCGAGCTCCTTGCGAAGCCGCTCGGTGTATTTGTCGAGGAGGTGGACCGGCCGTCCCAGCGTGCGCGCGTCCAGCGTCGTGTACGACCGTTCGGTCCCTTGAGTCATCGTCTCCATCCCGGTCTGTTCGTTCGGCCATCAAAACGTTGACCCGTTGTGTATCGGGGCCACCGCCGAAATCTTTATCGCGAAAGCGAAACTTTCGGCGAGAGCGGGCAGCACTGCGCTGCGTGCGCGCGCTCGCGCACCGTTGCGTCGGCGCATACCTCGCAGGGAGGCATCGGGGTTTACCCGCAGTAACCGCTGCGTGAGTGCCTGCACCAGGCGCGCCTGCCTGCGAGAATGGATGCGTCGTGGGTGGTCAGGCTTGCTGAGATTGCTGGCGCAAGTGTGCGCTGGCTAGCAAATCGCTCGAGAGCGCATCAAGTCTTCGCGGTTTCCGACGATAGGCCGGTGCAGTAGGCGTGCGCAGTCACGGCGTGAACGCGCGGTGCCTCTGTCGAACGAACCAGGAGGTCGCATTGGACAGTGCAATGATTGCATCGATCGGCGCGGTGGAAGCGCGCATCGAGGGAGACGCCAGAGCCTTGGCGCCTGCACCGATCAGAACCAATCCCGAACCCGGCGGCGTGGAGCCCGGCGACCCTGGCAGCATCGTCGACGGCTTCAAGCAGATGATTCACGCCGTGAATCAACAAGGCCACATCGCCTCTCAGAAGATGGCGGACGTCGATGCAGGACGCAGCGACGATCTGGTGGGCGCAATGCTCGCCAGCCAGCAGGCCAGCTTGTCGTTCTCGATGCTCTTGCAGGCGCGCAACAAGGTCGTCGGCGCGATGGACGAGCTGATCAAGCTGCAGCTCTAGCCCGGTCGGAGTCGAACCCTTGTCTCGAACCTTGAAAGGCTGGCTGGCCAGGCTGCGCGCGGGCGATGCGATCGTGCAATCGGCGAATCTGCTGCGCGGCCTTGCGCCGATGGCACTGCTCGCCGCGGCCGTCACTGCGCTGGTGATCATGTTCGTCTGGCGCGGCGAAGCGGCCTACAAGCCGTTGTTCGGCGAGCGCGAGGACGTTCCGGCCGCGGATGTCATGCAGGTGCTCGAAGAAGCGGGTGTCTCCTACCGCTTGCACCCGCAAACCGGCCAGGTCCTGGTGCCCGACGCGAAGCTCGGTCAGGTGCGTATGTTGCTGGCCGCGAAGGGTGTCGTCGCCCGGCTGCCCGCGGGGCTCGAGCTCATGGATCATGACGATCCGCTCGGCGTGAGCCAGTTCGTCCAGGACGTGCGCTTTCGCCGTGGCCTCGAAGGGGAGTTGGCGCGCAGCATCCTGACACTCGATGCGGTGCAGTCGGCGCGCGTACACATCTCTCTGGCACGCAGCTCCTCGTTCGTCGTCTCGAGTGGCGAGCAAAGCTCCGCGTCGGTGGTCGTGGCGCTCAAGCCCGGTCGTGAGCTGCAGGATGAGCAGATCGCGGCGATCGTGAACATGGTCGCCGGCAGTGCGGCGGGGCTGGAGCCCGAGCACGTGACGCTGGTCGATCAGGGCGGCCGATTGTTGTCGGCGCGGGTGGATCTGAGCGAGGGTTTCATTGCCGGGCAGGGCAGCGACGCCGCGCGTCACCACGAGGAGGCGACGCGGGAGAACGTGTTCGGCCTGCTGGCGCCGGTACTCGGCCGGGAGAACCTGCGCGTGAGTGTCACCGCGGACGTCGATACGGATCGCGTCAAGGAAACCCACGAGCGCTTCGGCGACGCGCCGAAGATCACCAACGAGGCATTGCGCGAAGAGCACGACAGCGATCCGATGGCGCTCGGCGTTCCAGGCTCCTTGAGCAACCGCCCGGTGGCGGTCGCGCAGAGCGACGCGGCAGAGCCGCCGGCCAACACGGCGCAGCGCAATGCGGCGACACGCCAGTACGCCTACGATCGCAGCATCACCCAGATCCAGCGTAGCCACACCCGACTGCGCAAGCTGAACGTCGCCGTCGTGCTGAACGCCAACGCGGCGCCCGGCGGCGCTGCGAGCTGGACCGAGGCTCAGCTCGCCGACGTCGAGCGCATCTTGCACAGCGGATTGGGAATCGACGCCGCGCGCGGCGATACGCTCGTCGTCTCGACACTCGCCTTTCCGTCACCTCCCGCGGCGCAGCCCTGGTGGCGCGAGCGCGACACACTGCTCGACTTCGGCGCCTGGCTGAGCTATGCGCTGGCGGCGCTGTTCGCGTTCTTCTTCGTGTTCCGGCCACTCATTAAGCTCGCCCAGCAGCGCCTCGCCTTGCCATCGCCCGCGCCGAGCGAGGTGGAAGCGAACGTGATCGAGCCCACCGAGGCGACGCCGGGCGCGCTCGGCGCGCCCGCGGCGGCGCGGCCGATCGCGGTGGGGCCGCTGCTCGCCGATTTCGATCTCCCGCCACCGGGATCGCCCGTGGATGTGATGGTCGACCACCTCAAGCAGCTCGCATCCAAGGAGCCCGAGCGGGTCGCCGAAGTCGTGAAGCAGTGGGTACAGAAAAATGTCGGAAACGAATAGTACCGCCTTGACGGTCAACGTCGCGGCATCGCCGCTCGAGCGCGCTGCAATCGTGTTGCTGAGCGTGGGCGAGGAGCACGCCGCCGCGATCCTGCGCTGCCTGTCGCGCGAGGAGCTGCTCGAGGTCACTCAAGTGATGTCGCACATGAGCGGCATCAAGGTGGAGTCGGTACGCCATTCGCTGCAGACGTTCTTCGACGACTACCGTCAGCAGAGCGGGGTGCATGGCGCCTCGCGCACGTATCTGAAGCGCTCGCTGGATCTGGCGCTCGGCAGCGACATCGCGAACAGCGTGCTGCAGAACATCTATGGAGATGCGATTCGCCCGAAGATGGAGCGCCTGCAGTGGGCCTCGCCCAAGTGGCTCGCCGAGCTGATCGGGGACGAGCACGCGCGCATGCAGACGGTGTTCCTGGCGTTTCTGCCGCCGGCGCTGGCGAGCCAGGTGATCGCCGCCCTCGCGCGCGAGGACCGCGAGGCCGTGCTGCTCAACATGGCGCGCATGACCGAGATCGACCGTGAGCTGTTGATGGAGCTGGACGAGCTCGTCGATCGTTGCCTGGAATCGCTCGGCCTGCAAAGCGCCAGTGTCGAGGGCATGCGCCAGGTCGCCGAGATCATCAATCGCGTTCCCGGCGACCGCGCGCAGCTGGTGGCGACCTTGCGCGCGCAGGACGCAGACGTCGTCGATGAGATCGAGCGTCAAATGTATGACTTCTTCATCCTCTCGCGCCAATCCGAGCAGACGCTGCTGAGCATCATCGAAGCGGTGCCGCTGGATCAGTGGGCGGTCGCGCTCAAGGGTGCCGAGCCGCCGCTGCGAGAGGCGATCCTGCGCGTCATGCCGCGACGCCAGGCGCAGACGTTCGAGGAAATGATGCGCCGGACCGGACCGGTGCCGCGCAGCCGCATCGAGCAGACGCGCGCCGACATCATGAGCCAGGTCAAGACGCTCGCGGAGTCCGGCGAGATCGAAATGCAGCTGTTCGAAGAAGCGGTCGTCGCATGAGCAGGCTCTGGCGCAGTCATCGCTTCATGCCCCTGTCCGAGCTCGTGGGCAGTGAAGGGTGGCGCAGCGGTGTTCCCGCTCGCTCCTCGCCGGGCCTGCACGCCTCGATCGAGGAAGGCTTCCAGCAGGGTATGGAGCGTGGCTATCGTGAAGGACTCGCCAACGGCGAGCGCGACGGCCACGCCAGCGGCTTCGAGCAGGGCCTCGCCGAAGGGCGTGCGCAGGGCGAGAAGATCGCACGCAGCGAGGCGCGCGAGCGCTTCGAAGCGCTCGCCGCACCGATCGAAGCCTTGCATGCCGGGCTCGCACAACTGCAACAGGATTACCAGGCCGCATTGCGCCGTGAGGTCGTGGATCTGGTCGCGAAGGTGGCGCGCCAGGTGATTCGTTGCGAGCTGGCGCTGCAGCCCGCTCAAATGCTCGCGCTGGTGGACGAGACGCTCGCCACCATGCCGCGCTCGCCGGACAGTGCGATCGAGGTATATCTGAATCCGGGCGATCTGCAGCGCATTCTCGACATCGATTCCGCGCGGCAGACGCAATGGCACCTGTTGCCGGATGCACGGCTCGAGCCCGGCGAATGCCGGGTGCGCAGCGCCCACCACGAGGCCGATGCCGGCTGCCGCCAGCGACTGGGCGCGTGCATGGAACAGATCACCGAGCAGCTCCTGCCGCGGGAGGAGCCGTCCGCCGGGGCAGCGACCGACCGCCTCGAGGACGCCGCATGATCAGCGACGTGCTGCGCAAGCTCGAGCTCGACTCGGTGCCGGTCGCGACACCGACCGGCCGCCTGGTCGGCGCCTCGGGGCTGCTGCTGGAAAGCGTCGGTTGCGCACTGCGCACCGGCGAGCGCTGCAGCGTCGAGCTCGGCGACGGCGTGTGGATGGATGCGCAGGTCGTGGGCTTTCGGGGTGAGGTCTCGTACCTGATGCCGTTCAAGCGCGCGGAGGGCCTCGCCACCGGCGCCCGGGTGCTGCCACAGCGCGAGCGCGACGTGCTGCGCATCGGTCCCGGCTGGCTCGGTCGCATCGTGAATGGGCTGGGCGAGCCGGTCGACGGGGGCGGCCGCCCGGGGGGCGAGCACGTACTGGAGATGCAGCCGCCTCGTGTCAATCCGTTGAAGAAGAGGCCGGTGCACGAGCCGCTGGACGTGGGCGTGCGGGCCATCAACGGTGTGCTCACCCTGGGCAAGGGCCAGCGCGTCGGGCTCATGGCCGGCAGCGGCGTGGGCAAGAGCGTGCTGCTCGGCTTGATCACGCGCCAGACCATCGCCGACGTCGTCGTCGTCGGCCTGATCGGCGAGCGCGGGCGCGAAGTGCGCGAGTTCATCGATCTGTCACTGGGCGAGGCGGGCCTGAAGCGCGCCGTCGTCGTCGTCGCACCCGCCGACGAATCCCCGCTGATGCGCCTGCGGGCCACCGAGCTGTGCCATTCCATCGCCGTGCATTTTCGCGATCAGGGGCAGGACGTGTTGCTGCTCGTCGATTCCTTGACGCGCTACGCGATGGCACGTCGCGAGGTGGCGCTCGCACTGGGCGAGCCGCCTGCGACGCGCGGCTATCCGCCTTCGGTGTTCACGGTGCTGCCGCAGCTCGTCGAAACCGCCGGCAACGGTGAGTACGAGCACGGCAGCATGAGCGCGATCTACACGGTGCTCGCGGAGGGCGACGACCAGCAGGATCCGGTCGTGGACACGGCGCGCGCCATACTCGATGGTCACATCGTGCTCACGCGGGAGCTGGCCGAGCGCGGCCACTATCCCGCGATCGACATCGCGCAATCCATCAGCCGCTGCATGCCACTCGTGACCTCGCCGGCACAGCAGCGCGCGGCGCGCGAATTGAAGGCCCTGGCGGCGCGTTACGAGCAGGTCCGCGAGCTGTTGCCGCTCGGCGCCTACGTGGCCGGGGGCGATCCGGCCACCGATCGGGCTGTGGCCATGTACGAGCGCATCGAGGCGTTCTTGCATCAAGGCACCCGCGAGGCTGCGCCGCTCGAGGCGACCGTGGCCGCACTCGAGGCGCTGATGGCATGAGCGAGCGGCACCGGGTCACCCGCATGGGACGCTTGCTCGAGTTGCGCAAGCGGGAGGTCGAGGCGCTCAGCGCCCAGATGAGCAGCGAGCGCGTGCTCAAAAAACGCTACCTGGACAATCTCGCACGCCTCGAACAGTTGTGCTCCCGCAGCGGCGCAAGCGGCGCACAGACGCACACCGAGCGCTCGCGGGGCATGTTCACGCCGCTGTCGCTGAACTGTGCCGGCTACAAGCAGGCTGTTCTGGAAATGGCCGCCGTGCATCGGCTCGACCTGTCGCTGCACGAGGCTCAGATGGCGAGCACGCAGCAACGCATGGGCGCCGCTGCCCGCCGCCACGCGTCGCTCGAACAGCTGCTGGCGAGACGGCGGCGCAGCTTCGGTCGGCAGCAGCTCAAGCAGGATCAGCGCCGCCAGGACGAGCTGGCTACGCAGGTCTGGCTGAGACGCTCGAAGTGAACGGGTTCACAGTGTCGAGGAAACTGCTTCAGGTCGCGGCCCGTTGCGTCGCCCTGCTGAAGGTGAGCTTTCGTTTGCCTGACGTAGGAGTCAGCCGCCATGTATGAGATCGATCCCGCGACCACCGCGTCTCAACTCGCCTCCGCGTACACCCACGCGCCGCAGGAGCAGATCGATGCGAGTCGCTCGGCGGCGCAGCGCACCGCCACTGGACTGAGCTCGCTGAAGGCGGCACTGAGCGCGTTCGACGGTGCGCTGTCGAGCCTGAGCTCGGTGACCGGCAGCGCGGGCATGCGCAAGTTCACCGCCTCGCTGAGTGCCGGCGGCACGGCGTCGGCGAGCTCGACGGCCGCCTCGGGGAGCTACTCGTTTCAGGTGGAGCAACTGGCGAGCTCGCATCAGATCGTATTCGAGGACCTGCCGGCCGTGCCGGTGGCGAGCGGTGGTCCGCTGAACGTTCAGCTCGGCGATGGCAGCATCTTCAGCGTGGATCTGCTGGCCGCAGACAGTGATGGCGATGGCTCGCTGTCGCAGTCGGAGATCGCACGCGCGATCAACCAGGCGGAAGGCAATCAAGGCAAGGTGACCGCCTCCGTCGTTACCGTCGGCGATCGAGTGCAGCTGTTGCTGTCGGCGGCGGCGACCGGCAGCGACAGCCAGATCACGCTCGACACGAGCGCCGTACCCGCCGGCGCGCTGCGCGATGCGCTCGACGCCGGTCGCGAGCTGACCGCGGCCCGGGATGCGATCGTCTGGCTCGGCGGCGCCGGCGGCGTGCGCCTGCAACAGGCATCCAACACGTTCACGGCACTGCAAGGCGTGACCGTCACGTTCACCGAGGCGAGCGCCACGCCGGTCACGCTGACGGTCGCCGCCGACGCCGCGGGCACGGCGGCGCAGGTGCAGAAGTTCATCGATGCGTACAACGCTTTGAAAGCCGAGCTCGACGCGCTCACGAAGGTCAGCACCGACGGCAGCGCACGCTCGGGAGCGTTTGCGACCGATGCCGGCATACGCACCTTGCGCAGCCGGCTCGACTCGGTGGTACGCCAGGAGTTCGGCGGCTTGACGCTGGCTGCGCTCGGCGTCAAGGCGAACCGTGAGGGCAGGCTGGCGCTCGACCAGGCTCGTCTGGACCAGGCGTTGGCGGCCCGGCCGAGCGCATTGGACGAGCTGTTCGGCAAGGCGACGCTGTCGGAGCGGACCGGGCTGCTCGGGTCGCTCGATGAATACGTCGAGGCCTGGCTGCAAGCCGGCACCGGCCTGATCGCCAGCCGCCAGAGCTCGATCGAGAACATCCAGAAGCGGCTGACCGAGCGCCAGGCGCGCCTCGATCTGCAGTACGAGAACATGTACCAGCGCTACCTGCAGCAGTTCACCCAGTTGCAGTCGCTGCAGTCACAAATGGGACAGACCTCGGGTCTGTTCGCGACGATCGGCACCTCCTAGGCAACGAGGCATCCAGTGAGTCAGGAAGCGTATCTCGACTATCGATCCGTCAGTCTGGGCGCGCAGGCCGCGCAAGCGTCGCCGGTCGAGTTGGTGTTGATCCTCACGGACGGCCTGCTCGAAGAGCTGGCGCGTGCGCGAGCCCACATTGCCGGCAGGCGCTACGAGCTCAAGGCGCGCAGCCTGGACCGCTGTGTGGACATGTTGAACGGCCTGGCGAGCGCACTGGATCTGGATGCGGGCGGGGAGCTGGTCGAGAACCTCGCGCGGCTCTACGCGTATCTCGCACATCGTCTACAGGAAGCAGGCTTTCGCATGGAGCCGGCGATCGTCGACGAGGCCGTCGACCTGCTGTCGACCCTGCGCGAGGGCTGGCAGGGCATGCGAGACCGACATGGCTAGCCGTATCGAGTTCGATCGCCATGCCGAGCGCCTGGAGCGCTTGCTTGCGGCGCGTGATTGGGCGGCGATCGCCGCCTGCGATCGCAAGATCGCGGCCTGCTTGAGCAGCGTGCACCCCGCGACGGATTGGGCGGAGGCCGAGCGCGCCGCGTTGCGGCGCCTGCGGCGCATCCACGCGCAAGTGCGCGAGCAGTGCCGGCAGGAGCTCGCCCGGCTGGGTGAGCAGCTCACGCACATGCGCACGAACAAGGATGGCTGGATCGCCTATGGCTTGAGCGACGAATTCGAGGCGCAGACATGATCGATCTCTTGCTGAATATCGCGCCGGACGGCCGCGGCCGCGGCTTGTTCGCACTCGAGCCCACGCCCGCGCCGATGCACGCCTGCGCAGTTGCGCCGCTGCCGGTGCAGCCCTTCGGTGACCTGCTGGTCGAGATCGCATTGCCGGTGGCGGTGCCCGTTGCTTTCGACGGCGAGGCGGTACAGCCCGCCCGGGCCGCGCTGCACGTCGATCCAACGGCGTCCGGCGATGACGAGTTGCGCGAGCCGGTGGCCTCCGGGCCCGGGCACATGGCCGTAGGGCTGCCGCAGACCATGATGGCGCTGTCGAACGCCGCCGTGGCTCCGGCCATGCCCGTGGCGTTGCCGGCATCGTCGGTCGTGTCGTCGCCTACTGCCGATACGACACCCGTGAGCGCAGGCGAAGGTGAACCTCTCGCAGCATCCTCATTGGCCACGCCCGCGATGAGTGCCGACCCGCGCGCCACACTCGCGCAGGCATGGTCGCGCGCCGGTGCCGCGCCGATGGAACGCAGCGCTGCAGCGGCCGCCGTAGCGCAGGCCGGTGCCGCGGGGCCACGCGACCTCGCAGCGCAAGTCGGTCTCGCGGCGCCGGGCGACCTCGCAGCGCTCGCCGGTGGCGGCGCGCCCGGCACACGGCTGCCGACACCGGCGCCGCAGGCGGCCATGCCACTCGTCATCGCGGGCCCCGTGGAGCCGGCGTCGGTTTCGGAGCTCGTCGCCCCCTCGAACTCAGCCTCCATGTACGCACCGGCGGCAGTGTCGATCGGGGCAGTCGCGAGCGAGCGCACTGTGCCGCCAGAAGCGCCCCAGCCGGGCGCGCGCCCGAGCCTCGCGGCGGCGCTGGGCGAACGCTTGCACGTGCAGGTCACGAGGGGCGTAGAGCACGCGGTCGTGCGCCTGGATCCTCCCGCGCTGGGCACTGTGGAAATCGTGATCCGCCATGAGGGAGGGCACCTGCAGGTGCATCTGCGTGCCACCCATGCCGAGGTGACCCGTCAGTTGCAGGCGATCGGCGAGACATTGCGCCAGGACCTCGTGCAACGCCAGCACGGCGAAGTCAGCGTGCAGGTGTGGGAGCGCGAGGGCGAGGGCAGGCAACGCCCACGTCAGCCCTGGCAGGAGGTGCCGGGCAGAGCATTGAACGAAGCCGGCGATGAGCCCGAAGGCGCCTTCGCCCTGGCCAGCGAGGCGCATGCATGAAAACGTCGAGGCTGGTCCTGTTGATCGCGTCGGTCGGGCTGTTCAGCGTCGCTCTGGGTGGCGGCGCGATCTGGTGGCTCCTGCAGAAGCAGATCGCCGCCGGCGCCACGGTCGTGGCGGACGAGCCCGGCGCGCCGCCGGTCGACACGCGCGCATTCAAGTACGTGAGCATGGACAAGGTCATCGTGATGCTGCGCAACGCCGCGGGCGAGCCGGTCGCGCACTATCTCGCGTTGGATCTGGTGTTCATGGCCCCGCTCGAATCCGAGCGCATCACGCGCGATCACCTGCCGCTGCTGCGCAGCGTGGCCGTCAAGGCGTTGTCGGACCTGACGATGGACGCCGCGAGCCGGCTGACGGTGGAGCAGCTCGCGACCCAGATCAACGACGCCTATGTGCAGACCTATGCGAACGATCCGAAGGGCAAACCGTTCGCCGAAGCCATGATCAGCAAGCTGATCATCGAATGACGATGAACGCGGTACATGCAGAGCATGCCGTCGACTACGGCGCGGCCGAGTATGCGCAGCAGGTGCCGCGCAGCGCGGCCGAGGAGCAGGGTTACCTGCTGCAATACGCGCCGCTGGTGAAGCGCATCGTCAAGCAGCTGCTGTCGCAGGCGGGCGGTGCCCTGGATCGCGACGACATGCACCAGATCGGGCTGGTCGGACTGTTGGACGCGCTGCGCCGGTATTGGCCGCCCGACGAGAACTTCAGCGCGTATGCGGTAAAGCGTGTGCGCGGTGCGATTCTCGACGAGCTGCGCCGCCAGGACTGGCGACCGCGCACGGTGCGCCAGCACAGCCATCGCACGCGCGATGCGATTCGCGCGCTCGCCGTCAGAC
>Ga0180220_1002306_pt1 | contig 12474 bp, 11 predicted proteins | sample eDN5th37CBELigBY_FD_151335 | JGI IMG/M metagenome (GOLD analysis project Ga0180220, IMG submission 151335) | Enriched backyard soil microbial communities from Emeryville, California, USA - eDNA 5th pass 37_C BE-Lig BY (version 2) (version 2) | ecosystem: Environmental > Terrestrial > Soil >... | reverse complement strand
GTCGACCAGCGAGGCGTCGAACTTGCCGTGCCGGGCGGCGAAATCCTTGAACCACGTGCCGACCGAGGGGCCTACGCGGCCGGGCCGGGTGCTGCAGATAATGACTTGAAGCTTGAGCGACATATTTCGATCTCCAGGTGTATTGAGTGACCCAATCCGCATTCTACACATCTGCCGGGCGCGCTACTTGCTGGGAAAGCGATGCGACAACTTCGAGGAAAAAGCCATGAATAAAACGCTCATCGCCACGACCGGTATTCTTCTATGCGCCGGGCTGGCCGCCTGCACGACCCCGAGGGACGCGACCCAGCTTTCGCAAAAGACGGTGCATTACGCCTGCGGTCCCCAGGGCGCGCAGCAACCCTTGACCGTGCAATACACTTTCCAGGGAGGCGAGGCGCTGGCCGCCAAGGTCATCTACAACACTCAGGCGGTGGACCTGACGCGCGCCACGGCCAGCAACGCCGACATGGTGGGCAATACTTTCCGCGGCAACGGCTACACCTGGACGACCGACAAGTTCAACTATGACACTGTCGGCGAGACCCATGGCAATATGCTGACCCAGGACGTCGTCCAGACCGTCAATGGGCAGCAGACCACGGTCAGCAACATCATCGCCAACAATTGCATGGTGGCGGGCCCCGTCAGAACCCATCCCAACAACGCGGCGACCAATCCCCAATGAACGAGCTTTGCGCCGTGGCGCGCTTCATGCAGGACCACGGCCTGCTCCTGGTGACGGCCGAGTCCTGCACGGCGGGACTCATCGCGGCCCGCCTGGCCGATGTTCCGGGAGCTGGGCAGCTGCTGGATTGCGCCTTTGTGGTGTATTCGCCGGAAGCCAAGAAACAGTGCCTGAAAGTCAGCGAGCAGACCCTGCGGGAACATAATCTGACCAGCGAAGCGGTTGCCTTGGAGATGGCGCGTGGCGCCATGGCCAACAGCCGCCGCGCCAACGTCGCCATTGCCAACACCGGCCTTGCAGACGACAGCGACGACGAGATCCCCGCAGGCACGCAATGCTTCGCCTGGGCGTTCCGGGACGGGAAGGGCGGCGCGCCGACGCTGTACTCGGAGACGCGGCGCTTTTCAGGCGACCGGAGCGAGATCCGCGAGGCCAGCGCGCTGTATGCCTTGCAGGGCATACAACGGTATTTCGAGCAAGCCGGTGCGTTACGGGATGGCGCCGTACAAACGATTGCCGCCCGCACGGGCGCTTCGTTTTCCTAAATCGAAACAATTCGAAGCCCGCCGGATGGCGTTCGCCGCCGGCAGGGACCTGGCTCACTGTTGCGGATGGGGGCTGCGCAGCGGATCGAAATCCTCCCAGCGGCCCTGGTTCCAGCGCCCGTGGGCGCGTTCCACCTCTTTGCCTCCGGCATTGCGCAGCAGGGCGGCGATTTCGGACTGGTGTTCAGGCGTGGTATGGACGGCCAGCAAGACTCCGGCACGGCGTCCTTCAGTGGCCTTGGCGCGGGCTGCTTCGAAGCGGCCCCGCCGACGCGGGCGGCCAAGAGAATACATGGCGCCGGCCAGCGAGCCGATATAAGCGCCCACGGCCACGCCGCCCACGACGGGCAGGGTGGAATGAGCGAACAGCCAGCCGATCACCCCGCCCAATACCGCGCCGGCGAGGCCCACGATGGCGGCGCCGGCGACCGCCGTCGCAGGCGCGCCTTTGGAGTTGGGGTCGGCGGCGCGATCACCCCCTAACGGGAAGCGGTCGTGCCATCCGGCCGGATTGACGAAGAAGGTGTGCAAATCATCTCCCGTCACGCCTTCGCTCATGAGCGAGGCGGCGGCTCTTTCGGCGTCCTCGAATGTATCGAAACGGGCGGCTACGATCAGTGCCATGCTGCATCCTCCTTCTTCGTGTATTTGCTGCCGGGGATGCCCCCAGCGCGGCATCCATGCAAGGAATACAGCAATAATCATGCCGTACCATGCCTGGTCGACCGGCGGGGAGCGCGCCCGCCGTCTACGCTGCATCGGGCCATGCATCCTTGTTTCAAGGCCATCCCACCGATTTTTCCAACGTGTTTATCCCTGTTGCTCGTATGGATGTTTCCTCGTTTCCACATATTTCAAGTTAACATTCTAAATGAGAATTAATCTCATTCAGGAAAATGTAAGAATCGCGAGGAGAAAGCAACCATGCGCCCCACCCCGACCCTGCTTGGGTCTTCCCTGGCCCTTGCTCTGGCCACCCCCCATCTCGTGTTCGCTCAGGCGAATCCCCAGTCATCCGCGGGCAGCGGCGGCACGCAAAGGCCGGCGCTGCTGTCGCCCGTGACCGTCACGGGCGTGGACGACCGTCCCTACATGACGCCCGAGGCGTCCCAAAGCAAATTCACCGCGCCGTTGGTGGACACGCCCAAGTCGGTACAGGTGATTCCGCGCGCGGTCATTCAGGACAGCGCCGCCACTTCGCTGGAAGACGTGCTGCGCAACTCTCCCGGCATCACTTTTGGCGCGGGCGAGGGCGGACAGCCCCTGGCCGACCGGCCCTTCATACGAGGCAGTTCTTCGGGCGGCAGTATTTACGTCGACGGCATACGCGATCCCGGCGGCCAGACGCGGGAAATTTTCAATCTGGAAGGGGTGGAAGTCGTGCGCGGCGCCGATTCGGCCTATGGCGGCCGGGGGTCGGGCGGCGGCAGCATCAACCTCGTCAGCAAGCGGGCCAGGCTGGGCAGCTTCACCGAGGGTTCGCTCGGCTACGGCAGTGATGGATATCTGCGCGCCACCATGGACGGAAACTGGCAGTTCAACGACCGTTCGGCTTTTCGCCTGAATGTGCTGGGCGCCAAGGGCAACGTGGCCGGCCGCAACCAGGTCGACTACGAGAAGCTGGGCATCGCTCCCTCGCTGTCGCTGGGCCTGGGTACGCCCACGCGGCTGACATTCAGCTTTTATCACTTGAACACCGACGACATGCCCGACTATGGCGTGCCGACGGCCCGCAAGGCGCCGGAGCTGTCCGCCGGCGACACGGGCATACTGGACGTCGACCGCGACACCTTCTACGGGCTGTACGACCGCGACTTCCGCAAGACCCGGGCCGACATCGGCACCATCGAGATAGAGCACGACCTGAGCGAGAGGCTGACGCTGCGCAATGCCATCCGCTACGGCGAAACCGTCAACGACTATGTGGTGACCAATCCCGGCGACGGTACGGTTCTGATGAACCCGGCCGATGGCCAGTACTGGCTGCAGCGCGGCACCAAGTCGCGCTGGCAGAAGAGCACCATGCTGACCAACGTGACCGAGTTGAACGGCCAGGCCGATACCGGACAGCTCAAGCATCGCTTCAATTTCGGCGTCGAGCTCTCGCGCGAAACCATTCGCAATGCCAGCTACAACATTGCCACGACGTCCGGCCGGGCCTGCCCGGCGGTGTTCGGCGCGGGCGAGATGGACTGCACGCCCTATCTGTCTCCCGACCCGAGCGACCCCTGGTCGGGTTCGGTGGAGCGCGCGCCGGTGAGCTTGGACGCCCATTCCTCGACTCAGGCCGTCTATCTATTCGACACGATCGACGTGTCCGAGGCCTTTCAGGTCAACGCCGGCCTGCGCTATGACCGCTACCGCATCTCGGGATCGCAGAGCGGACGCGGCGGATCGGTCGAAGGCAGCAGCCGCTGGAATACCTTCAACTATCAGTTGGGCCTGGTCTACAAGCCGGCCCCCAACGGCAGCGTGTATGTGTCCTATGCCACGGCGTCGACGCCCCCGACGGTCAGCGGCGGCGACCAGGAGGGCATCGTTCAGGACATGAGCGAGCTCAAGCCCGAGAAAAGCAGCACCATCGAGCTGGGCACCAAATGGAATGTGCTGGATGAACGCCTGGGCCTGACCGCCGCCCTGTTTCAGACCGATCGCAAGGATGCCCAGATCGAGATCGAGCCCGACGTGTTCGAGCAGGCGGGCAAGACGCGGGTGCGAGGCCTGGAGCTGGGCATCGCGGGCCAGATCACGCCGAAATGGGGCGTGTATGGCGGCTATACCTATATGGACAGCGAACTGCTGCGGGGCGCCTACAGCGGGGTCAACGAAGGAGATCCGCTGGCCAACACGCCCAAGCACAGCTTCAGCCTGTGGACCACCTACAAGCTCATGCCCGCGCTGACTGTCGGGGCGGGCGCCTACTACGTGGGCAAGCGCTTCGGCGGTAACCAGGGCGGCGCGGGCGGCGGGGCCAATGCCGTCTATATGCCCTCGTACTGGCGTTTCGACGCCATGGCGGCCTACCAGCTCAACAAGAACCTGGCGCTGCAGCTCAATGCGCTGAACATCGGCGATAAAAAATACTACAGCCGCACCAACGGCGTCCATCACGCCGACTTCGGGCCCGGCCGTCAGGTCATACTGAGCGCCAATCTGCGCTATTGAACGCCAGGCCCCTGGACGGTGCTAAGCGCGGCCCGTGCGCGGGCCGCTTTTCTTGTCCAGGACGGCGGGCGTGTCGTCCTGCGGCTTGAATGCCGAGCGCGATGCGCCGACCGGGTTCGGGTCGCCGTCGAAGCGGGTCGCCTTGGCGTCTTCGGCCTCCGGCCGCTTGCTCTCGTCGTGGGCGGGGCGCTTGGTTCCGGACGATGTCTGTTCACGCGCGACCCGGGCCGCCTTGGCCCGGTCTTTGGAGTCGGATTGGGTCATGGCATTTCCTCAGGAGCTGCGAGAGGCGGCGGACATTTCATTGGCCCGGTCCGCCCAATCGACCCAGGCGACGGCAAGCAGCAGCGCTACGCCCAGGGCATACAGAATCAGTGGAATGCTTTCATGCGACATGACGATCTCCCTGACAGTGAGTGGTAAAGCGGGTTGACACTGGCGGCAGCACCAGCAATTGGCGTGCCCGGGGAGAGAAGGGCCGGATCCGGCATGGTTTGAGCCGGACCCGTATCGGCGCAAAGAGGCCGCCGCATTTGCGGGCCGGCCTGTCCGAGCCTTTCGGACGTCAGTCGGTGATGTCGACTTCCTTGGTTTCCTTGCCGAGCAACAGGGCGAGCAGGGTGAGGGCGCTCATGGCCGACAGATACAGGCCCACCAGCGTGGGGCTGCCTTTGCCCATGTCCCACAGCCAGACCGCGACGAAGGGGGCCAGCGCCGCGCCCAGGATCGACGAGACGTTATAGGAAATGCCCGAGCCCGTGTAGCGGACGTTGGTGGGAAACAGTTCGGGCAGCAGGGCGCCCATGGGGCCGAAGGTCCATCCCATGAGGCTGAAGCCGATGATCAGCCATGCCATGACGCCCACGAATCCGGCGTTCAGCAGCGGCGTCCATACCAGCCCGAACAGGATGATGACGAGTGTGACGGCGATGAGCGTCTTGCGGCGCCCGAAGCGATCGGCCCAGGGACCGGACAGCAGCGTGAACACACCGAAGAACATGACGCCGGCGATCAGCATCATGACGAAATCGTTATAGCTGTATCCCAGACCCGAAAGCTGTCCCACGGCCGGATCCACCGGCGCGCGGCCATAGCTGAGCGAGAAGGTGGTCATCAGATAGAACAGCACGTAGGTGGCCAGCATGTAGAACGTGCCCAGAATCAGCTCGCGCCAGTGGGTGCGAGCCACTTCGCGCAGGGGCAGCTTGACCACCTTGCCCGTGTTCACCGCCTTGGAGAAAGCCGTGCTTTCCACCAAGTGCAGGCGCACCCACAGGCCCACGATGACCATGATGGCCGAGAACAGGAAGGGAATGCGCCAGCCCCAATCCAGGAAGGCCTGCGAGGGGCGGGACGGATCGTCGGAGGGCATCAGGGCCGCGACGATGAGGAACAGGCCGTTGGCAATGATGAAGCCCAGCGGCGCGCCCAATTGCGGAAACGTGCCGTACAGGGCCCGCTTGCCCTTGGGCGCGTTCTCGGTCGCCACGAGCGCGGCTCCCGACCACTCGCCGCCGATCGCGAAGCCCTGGGCCAGCCGCAGCAGCACCAGCAGCGCCGGCGCAAACCAGCCGATGGCGTGATAGGTGGGCAGCAGGCCTATCAGGAAGGTCGCAATGCCCATGGTGAGCAGGGCGGCCACCAGCGTCGTCTTGCGTCCCACCTTGTCGCCCAGGTGTCCGAAGAAGACGGCGCCCAGGGGGCGCGCAATCATGGCGGCGCCGAAAATGGCAAAGGAGGAGAGCAGGGCGACGGTCTCGTTTCCGGGCGGAAAGAACAGGTGCGGAAAGACCAGCACCGCCGCCGTCGCATAGACGTAGAAGTCGTAGAACTCGATGGTGGTGCCGATGAGGCTGGCCAGGATGACGCGGGATTTTGAATTGGCGGGCTGCGCCGGGGACCGGACGGTCGAGGTGGTAGTGGACATGAAAGAGCTCGAGAAGGCGGCGCGCAGAGGGCCGGACCACGGCCGGTGAAACTTCCCTGCGAAAGGGCAGTATTGTACTTCAGCCCGGCGCCGACGCCGGATCCGGGCTGCCCGTGCGCCCGTCGGCCTGATAAGTGAAAGCCGGCGGCAGATTGGTGAACATGTCGAAGATCAGCTTGCGCATCCAGCTGTTGCCGGCGTCGTGATGGTAGCGTTCGTGCCAGTATTGCCGTACCTCGTACGACAGCGAAGGAAAAGGCAGCTCCAGCGGAAGTATGCGGCCTCCTAGCGCGAGCGTGCGGGCCAGCCGCGAGGGCACGATGGCCAGCAGGTCGGTCGACGTGATGATGCGCTCCAGCCCCAGGAATGACGACACCCTCACGGCCACCTTGCGCTGGACGCCGCGCTCCTCCAGCGCCTTGTCCAGCCGGGAGTGTCCCGTGGTGGGCGCCACCAGGGCCAGATGCTGCTCTTGCAGGAATTGTTTCCGGGTCAGCGCTTTCGAAACCCTGGGATGGTCCGCGCGCGCAATGCAGGAATAGTTTTCGGCGAACAGCCGCTGCTGATAAAAGCCATGATGCAGGTCGATGGTGTAGCCGATCGCCAGGTCGAGCTTGCCGCTTTCCAGCAGATTGCCGGTCGAGGGATCCAGATCCACTGAATCGAGCTGGACCAGGGGCGCGCTTCGCCTCAGTGCGGCCACGATCTCGGGAAACATGACCAGTTGCGCCACATGGCTCAATCCGAGGCGGAACCGGCGGCTGGATGTGTCGGCGTCGAAAGGCTTGTAAGAGCCTCCTTCCGGTTTGAGCAGATTGATGGCTTGCTCGATATGGGGCAGCAGCTTCTCGAGAAACGGGGTGGCCATCATGCCTTCGGACGTGCGTACGAACAAGGGGTCGTCGAAATGGTCGCGCAAGCGGCCCAGCCGGATGCTGACGGCGGGCTGGCTGAGCCCTATCTGTTCGCTCGCGCCGGTCACGCTTCGCGCAGCGCGAATTTCCCTCAACAACAAAAAATCATAGAGATCCAGTTTGGAATGCGCCATGATGGATGTTCCCGGTACGGGCTCGGACGAGAGGCGGGGCGCCCTCTCCATAAAAATTCACAATATGCGGTATTTGGCTCGGCTTATTGCGGGAGGAAAGGTAATCCCGGAAACTTTACTCTATTATCAAAGCAGCCATGTACCGGGGGCAAGAGGCAGCCGCCCGCCCGTGCACGGCCCAAAACCGCCCAGGACGCGGTCCGGCAAGGAGACGAACATGAATGCACCGCAGCCAGCTTGCAATATCGCCGATCGCGAAAGCTTCTACAAAAAGATCGACGGCGCCAGCATGACGCCGCTTTGGGAAGTCCTGCACGGCATCGTGACACCCTTTCCCCAGACGCCGTGCCTGCCGCACGTATGGAAATGGGCCACCAGTTATCCCTGGCTGCTGGAGGCGGGCGGGCTGATTTCCGCCAAAGAGGCCGAGCGGCGCGTCCTGGTCCTGGAGAACCCCGGCCTGCGTGGCCAGACGCGCATCACGCACAGCCTGTATGCGGGCCTGCAGCTCATCCTGCCGGGCGAGGTCGCGCCGGCGCATCGGCATTCCCAGTCGGCCCTGCGTTTCATTTTGTCCGGTTCGGGCGCCTATACCGCGGTCCAGGGCGAGAAAGTCGCCATGAACGTGGGCGACTTCGTCATTACGCCTTCCTGGACTTTTCACGACCACGGAAACCCGTCGGACGAACCCATGGTGTGGCTCGACGGCCTCGACCTGGCCATCGTGGAGCTGTTCGACGCCCAGTTCATGGAACGGGGTTCCGAGGACAGCCAGCAGACCTCCATCGAGGCGGGAACCAACCTGGCCGTATTCGGCAACACCATGAAGCCGGTGGAATACAAGCCGCGCTCCCGCACCTCGCCCCTGTTCTGGTACCCGTACGAGCGCACCCGCGAGGCGCTGGAAACCATGCTTCAGCATGGCACCGAGCACGAATGCTGGGGCTACAAGCTGCAATACACCAACCCTGTCACGGGCGAATGGGCCATGCCCACCATGGGCCAGTTCATGCAATTGATGCCCAAAGGGTTCAAGGGACGCCCCTACCGCTCCACCGATTCGACCATCTATGTCGTGGTAGAAGGGTCGGGACGCTGCGTGGTAGGAGACACGGTCCTGCGGTTCGAGCCCAAGGACGTCTTCATTTGTCCTTCGTGGATGCCTTATCGCTTCGAGATCGACGCGGCCGACGACGTGGTGCTGTTCAGCTATTCCGACCGACCGGCGCAACAGGCGCTGGATCTCTGGCGCGACCAGATCGGCTGAGCCAGCGCGTTCTCTTGATTGATTTGACCCGATGCCGATGAGGCTCCGGCCTCAGAGGCGTCGTCGTCCCTGCCATGCGGGCGAGCGTTGAAGGAGGAAAGGTCCATGAGCTCTCAAAGTGGATTGCCGATCGTGGTGGCCGGAGGGGGAATAGGCGGCCTATGCGCCGCGCTGGCCCTGGCGCGAGAAGGCTTTCCGGTCGAAGTGCTGGAGCGGGCCCCCGAAATCGGGGAAATCGGCTACGGCATCCAGATCGCTCCCAATGGCCACGCGATCCTGAAGAAACTCGGGGTGATGGAGATCCTCGAACCGCAGGTGTTCTATCCCGACGCGCTCATTCTCATGGATGCGGTGGATCTCAGCGAGATCACGCGCATCCAGCTCAGCGACCGCTTCGTCGAGCGCTACAAGCTGCCTTACTTCGTGGTGCATCGCCGCGACCTGCATGCGGCATTGATCGAGGCCTGCCGCCGCGAACGGAACTTTTCCTTCGAGGAGGGCGAAGTTACCGACTACGAGAACCACGACGGCCATGTGCTGGTCCATTGCAGCGACGGACGCAGCCTTAAGGCCAAGGCGATGATCGGATGCGAAGGCCTGCGCTCCAGGACTCGCGCGCGCATCGTCGACGATTGCGGGCCGCGGCCCACGGGCTATGTGGTGTATCGCGGCCTGGTTCCGGTGGACGAGATAAGCAATAAAGACCACCTGAACTCGATGGTGATCTACGGCGGCCCCGGCTGCCATATCGTTCAGTACCGGCTGCGGGGCGGCACGGTGATGAACAATGTGGCGACCTTTCAAAGCCCCGCGTATGGGCGCGGCGAAGCCGAATACGGAACCCCCGACGAGCTGTTGTCCGCCTACGATCAGTGCGCGCCCGAAGTGCGCGACATGCTCAAGTATTTTGCCCTGGAAAAGAACTGGCGCCTGCACGATCTGCTGCCGGCGACGAACTGGACCGACGGGAACGTGACCTTGCTGGGCGATTCTGCTCACGCCACGCTGCAGTACCTGGCGCAGGGGGCGATCATGGCCATGGAGGATTCCATGGCGCTAGCCCGCGAAATGGCGCAGCAGCCCGACGATGTCAATCAGGCCATGCTGCGCTACCAGTCGCAGCGTCTGAACCGGACCGCCAGGGTCATCACCACCGCCCGGCTGTTCGGCGAAATCGTGCATGCGCGCGGCGGGGAACGCCTGCTGCGCAATGAACTGGCCCGGCGCCGCGACGTGCATATCCCTTGGGAAGTCGATTGGCTTTATCGGGGCGAGGAGTCGCAGGCCGTGGCTTGAGCGCGCCCCGCTCAAGCGGGGCTCAGCGCGCAGGCCGCGCCCAGGCCGGCCTCGATGATGGCACGGTCGGCGGCGTCGGTCTTGCCGTCATGGTTGAAGTCGTACCAGCTCGATTGCGCCACGCCGTTGTTCAGGTTCAAGCGGCTGAGCTCGGCCCAGTTGTCCAGGTCGGCCTGGTCGACCACGCCGTCGCGGTTGCCGTCGCCCGGGCAGTGCAGCTTATCGTACTGGTAGTTGTAGCCGGCCACCTGATCGCGTTCGTCCATTTCGGCCTTGAGCCTGGCGTAGGCTTGCTGCGCCTCGGCGGGCAGCGGGTCGGTGATGGTGGGCGAGCCGATGGCGATGGCGCTGCCGCTTCGGTCCAGCGTGGGGTTGGGCACGGCCATGTCGATCTGATAGAGCTCGTCGGTATTCCGGTTGTCCAGATACGTCGCGTTGATCGGGTTGGCGGTGTCCGTGGTGTAGGTCTTGCGGTTCAGGCGCACCAGCTTGTAGCGGCCGTCGCTGACGGCCTTTTGCGAGTCGGGCAGGACGTCGGTTTGGTCGCCGGCATCCAGCGCCTTGCGGTAGGACATGACCTGGCCGCATTGGCTGAAGCCCTCCGCGGGCACGCCGGCCAGTCCGGAGTCGGCCCCGTACCAGACGCCGCTCTGGTCTTCGCACAAGGCCTTGTTGGGAAAGATGGTAAAGCACACATTGGCGGCTTCCACCACGCAAGGCTGCGGCGTAAGGGTGGTGGCCGGATTGGTGAAGTTCGTGCCCATTTCAGAGAAATTCAAGGAACGGATGGGGCCCTGGCCGGGGGTGGTCAGATAGGCCAGCATGGGCTGGGCGTCCACCGGCCGGCTGGCCGGTACTTCGGTTTCCACATCGGCGCCGGCGACTTCCGCGAACAATCGGTAAAGATCGGGTGAACTGACCTGGTGCGAAATTTCGCGGCCGGGGTCTTTCACCATGGGGCCGGCCACCAGCAGGGGCACGGACACGCCGGTCTGGTAGGCGAAGCCTTTGGCACGGGTGGGATCGAACCGGCCCGGCTCGGTGAATTTCACGCTGTTGACGTAGGTGCCGTTGTCGCCCATGACGACCACCAGGGTATTGGTTTTTTCGGGCTGGTAGTTCAGTGTGCCGTCCTCGTTCCAGGCGGCAAGGTTCAGCTCGACCAGCAGGCGGCCGATTTCCTTGTCCATGGCCTCCACCATCAGATTGGTGATGATGTGGGCGTCGATGGTGGCGGTGATCTGGCCCGGCACGCCTTCGATATCGCTGGCGGGCGAGCAGAGCAGGTTGTCGTTGCGGCCCGGAGTCGATTCCGAAATCAGCGACAGGGGCGGCACTTGCAGCGGGGCGTGGATGGCCGAATAGCCCACCGACATCATCCAGGGCTTGTCCTCGCCTTGTTGGCTGGCCCAGGCCACGGCGCGGTCGGTTTCCATGGTGCTGCGGTAGCCGCGCGCCGAGGGGTCGGCCGCCGTGGTTTTGCGCGTGCGGCCGTCGGCCCAGCTTTGGATGAACTCGCCTGTGTAGTAGCCGTTCTGCGCGCTGAAGTCGAGGTGGCCGGGCGGGGTGGCCTGGCAGGACTGGCCGGGATCGAAGATGCCGCCGCGTTCCATGCAGCTGCGGCCCGGCGTGGCAATGCCTTCGCCGCGGGCGATGGACTCGCAACCGCCGGTCGCGGCATAGCAGGCGCCGAAATCGGCGCCATTGGCCGGGTCCATCGTCGTGTTCGAGACGAAGCCGCATTTGTATGTGCCTTCGGCCACGTTGCTGAGGCCGGCGCGGGTGTCGATGGGATAGGGGGCGCCGTCGAGATAGCCGTCGAAGTAGTCCCAGCCCAGCTTCCACATGGTCTGGTGGCCATAGGGCAGGTTGGCGGCCGTGCCCAGGTCGGTGCCCGTCAAGTGCATTTTTCCAATCAGCGCGCTGGCATAGCCCTGGGTGCGCAAGAGCTTGGGCAGCGTCACTTCGTAAGGTGAAATCTCGGAATTGGCCAGGTCGGTCGACACCACCGCGTTCAGGATATTGGTGCTGGACGGATATCGGCCCGTGAAAAACGTGGCGCGGGTGGGCGTGCAGGTGGGCATGGCCCAGGCCTGGCGGAACTGCAGGCCCGCCTTGGCGATGGCCGTCAGGTTGGGTGTCTTGGGCGGCACCGCGCCGCCGTAGCCGTAAGAGGTCAGTTGGTCGAGACCGAGGTCGTCGAGCACGATGAACAGAATGTTGGAGGCCGTTGGCGGCGGCGCGGGCTTCGAATCGTTGCCGCCGCTGGAGCAGCCTGCCAGCATGAGAGCGGACGCGGTGGTCAGGAGCAGGCCGGGCAATTTGCGGCGCGGAGTTATTGTCATGTTCGATCTCGCCAGAGGCCGCGCGAAGGCCGGCCGGATGTGTCCAAATGTAGGCGCCAGCATAAATCCGATACACCTTTTTACGCAATATTTTTTCAGAAGCGTCCTATGTATTGCACATACCAATTGGTTGGTTTAATATCAAACCAACTAGTTGGTATGGTTTGATCAAGAGTCATGAAACAGAAAACAC
>Ga0180220_1002304_pt1 | contig 12478 bp, 11 predicted proteins | sample eDN5th37CBELigBY_FD_151335 | JGI IMG/M metagenome (GOLD analysis project Ga0180220, IMG submission 151335) | Enriched backyard soil microbial communities from Emeryville, California, USA - eDNA 5th pass 37_C BE-Lig BY (version 2) (version 2) | ecosystem: Environmental > Terrestrial > Soil >... | reverse complement strand
ACGGAGCCGGTTTCCGTCGGCTCGCAGGTGAGGATTGCGTTTGCCGGCGACGAGGCCATTGGACTCGCCGCGACGTGACCGGTCGCACCTCCTCTGTTCCTCTGTCGTTGAGGAAGCGGGGAAGCCCGCGAACAGGGCCGCGGCGTCAGATACGCCGAGCACAAGCAGTGCCGGGGGTTTCCTGGTGACGCGAATGGCCTGTACAGTCGGCGTACTCTCCAACGGAGCCCGACGATGCAATTCGAACCTGTTGCCATCGCCGGTGTCGGCGCGACCGTCCCCGTGCGGCGGTCACCAAAGAGCCTCCGCGCACTCGTCGTCGAGGCGATCGAAGCTGCGCTCGCCGATGCGGGTCTAGATGCGAGCGACGTCGACGGCGTCGTCAGTGACGGCCTGTGCATGCCGACGACAGTGCCGCGCGATTGGGTGGCGGCACAGTTCGGATTCCAGCGGAGCTATGACGGCGGCATGTCGTTCGGCGGCGCCGCATCAGCCAGTGCGCCAATCCACGCCGAGCTTGCCATTTCCGGCGGTCTTGCCAAGACCATCGTCTACTATTTCGGCGTCGACTGGGGAACGCGCGCCTCCGGCCCTTACGGCTTCCACGATCTCTATGCCGGCAAGTTGGCGTTCGAGAAGCCCTACGGTTTCAGCGGCCAGCCGCAGTACTTCGCGCTCTGGGCTCGGCGCTATATGCACGAGTACGGCCTGACCGAGCGCGACCTCGCGACGATCGCGGTGACGCAACGGGAGAGCGCACTTCGCAACCCGCTCTCGCAAGCAACGCGGCCGATGAGCTACGACGACTACTTCGCCGCTCGCGTCGTATCCGATCCGCTGCGTGTGCCGGACTGCTGCCTGATCACCGATGGCGCCTGCGCGTTCGTGATGACGAGCCTCGAGCGGGCGCGAGATCTCGCGAGGCCGCCGGTGCGTGTACTCGGCACGGGCTTCGGCAGCGAGCCGATCTCGGGAGACGACGCCTTCACTCAACCGGCGGGCATGATGCGCATTCCGGGCGCCAAGATCGCGGCGGACAAGGCTCTGAGGCAGGCGGGCATCGCATTGAATGACGTCGACTTTGCTGAAATCTATGACTGTTTCACGATCTCCTGCCTGTTGCAGCTCGAGGACATCGGCTTCTGCAAGCGCGGCGAGGGGGCTGCCTTCATCCGCGAGATGGGCATCGGGATCGAAGGGCGACTGCCGGTAAACACGCATGGTGGATTGCTTTCGCACAGCTATCTGCTCGGTGTCGAGCATGTGGTCGAGGCCGTCCGGCAGCTACGCGGCGAGGCCGGCCCGGCGCAAGTCAAGGGTGCCGAGATCGGCCTTGTCGGGGGTCTCTCCAATCCCGACTACGGTGTCATGATCCTGGGGCGCGACCACCGATGAGCGATGCAGCGACGAACGAGATGCTGCCGGAGTTTATGGGCTTCGTCGACAACGCGCGGCAGGGCCGCCTTGCTTTTCCTTATTGCCGGATCTGCGGCAAGTTCCACTGGTATCCGATGCCGCGCTGTCCCCATTGCCGAGGCAATGAAATCGAGTGGCGGCAAGTGTCGGGCCGCGGACAGCTTTTCAGCTTCACACGCGTCATGCACGCGTTCGACAAGTCGCGGGCGGACGCCTTGCCCTACGTCGTCGCGCTGATCGAATTCGCCGATGCACCGGGCGTGAGGCTCGTCACCAATATCGTCGGCGGCAGGCACGACGCGTTACGGATCGGCCAACCCGTTGCGCCTGTGTTCCTGTTGGATGGCAAAGGGCGGCCGGTCGTTGAATTCCGAGCCGTCTGATCAAAAGCGGAGAGGCGTCCCATGGCCCGGCTGATGGACGTTCCGACACTGTGGCTGGCGGTTGCCGATACGGCACGCTCGCAAGGATCGCTGCCTTGTCTCGCAATCCCACCGCGTGATGTCCGTGATTATCATCCCGAAGGGTTGCTCTGGAGCTATTCCGAGGTTGCGGAGCGCGTCACCGGGCTGATCGAGCGCTACACAGCGGCTGGCTATGGGCACGGGCATCGCGTCTCGCTCGTGCTCGAGAACCGGCCCGAATTCATGCAGCATTTCCTCGCGCTCAATGCGCTCGGGTGCTGGGTCGTTCCGCTCAATCCCGAGTTCCGCCATGACGACTTGACCTATGTCCTCGGCCATTCCGAGGTCGATTTGATCGTCTCACTGCCGCAGCACATACCCGCGATGACGGCGGCAGTGGGGTCGCTGGGCCGCCGCATTCCGGTCGCGAACTCGCAAGTTTTCGCCGATACGATCGATCGCGCTACGCGACGGGGCAGGAGCAGCCCGCCCGGTCGCGACTCCGAGAGCGTACTGATGTATACGTCTGGCACGACCGGGATGCCGAAAGGCTGCATCATCGACAACGAGTATTTCTTCTTCGCGGCCGAGCGCTACTTATCGGTCGGCGGGACGGCGACGGTCCGGCACGGCGAGGAGCGGCTCTACAATCCGCTGCCGCTGTTCTACGCAAACGGCCTCGCGATCGCCAATCCGGCAATGATCCTGTCGCGCAACTGCATGATCTTCCCCGACCGCTTTCATCCCTCGAATTGGTGGACCGATCTGGTCGCGACGGAGGCGACGATGATCCACTATCTCGGCATCATTCCGCCGGTGCTGATGGCCCGGCCCGAGGAGCCTGACGAGAAGCGTCACAAGGTGCGCTTTGGGCTGGGCGCCGGCGTCGATCCACTACTGCGCGTCGCTTTCGAGAAGCGCTTCGGCCTGACGTTGGTCGAGATCTACGGCATGTCCGAGATCGGCATCTGCTCCGCTGATGTGTCGACGGAGAGAGACGGGAAAACCCGCTCGATCGGCCGCGGCATGCCTGGGCTCGAGTACCAGTTCATCGACGACAACGGCGTGCCGCAGCCTCCCGGAACTCCGGGCGAGCTGCGTGTGCGCAGACCGGGCGCCGCGCCGAGGCGGGGGCTTCTGAAGGAATATTTCCGCGATCCGGAGACAACGGCCGACGTCTGGAAAGACGGCTGGTTTCACACGGGCGACATCCTGGTCGACACGCCGAGCGGCCTCGTATTCGTCGACCGCAAGAAGCACATGGTCCGTCGCAGCGGGCAGAACATTTCGGCGGGCGAGGTGGAAGCGACGTTGCGCACGCATCCGGCGGTGCGCGAGGTCGCGATCATCCCGGTCGCCGACGAATTGCGGGACGAGGAGGTCTACGCCTGTGTCGTGCTGAAGGACGGGCTCTCGCCCGGGCCGGCGCTTGCCGATGCGCTCGCCCGCTTTGCGCTGGACAAGCTCGCCTACTTCAAGGCCCCTGGCTGGGTCGCATTCCTTGACAACCTCCCGACGACCTATTCCCAGAAACTACGCAAAGGCGAGATCTTCGGCGACGCCGATCCACGCCGGCATCCGACCGCCGTCGACGTGCGGGCCATAAAGCAGTCGCGCGGGCGAGCCAAGACGCCAAGCTGACGCTCGTGGGCGCCCGCCTGCGTGGGCAGGACGGTATATGGGAAGCTCCACCCGTCACCAACGAAGCTGGCGAGGTTCCGAAACGCAGCAGAAACCAAGCCCTACTTCCTCAACTTGAGAACTCGACCGGAGAGCAGTGCGTCCGTGCAAGGCTTGATTGTCCTCGCCATGTTCTCAACTGCTGCCTGGCAGCAGACGACGGCCGTCCTTGCCGAAGAAGTGCAAGCGGTCGGCAGCCAGATGCAGGTTGATGCGGTCGCCTTTCGACGGAATGGTTTCCTCGTCGGTATGGCGTGCGATCACGAGGTGTCCGTCCGCCAGGGATACGTGCACGAGGCGCATATCGCCAAGATCCTCGACGTGGACGACACGCGCCGACAGTGACCGGGGCCCTTGCTCATGCGCCAGAGCCAGGGCCTCGGGACGGATGCCGACATCCACTGCGCCGGACAACTCCACATCGAGCTCCACGCTGTCGCCACTCCGGAAAGCCACTCGTCCTTTCTCGATCTGCGCCGGCAGGATGTTCATGGCGGGCGATCCGATGAACTCGGCCACAAACCGGGTGGCCGGACGTCGATAGAGCTCCGTGGGCTTGCCGACCTGCTCGATGCGCCCGTTGTTGAGAAGCACGATCCGGTCAGCCAGCGTCATGGCTTCCTGCTGGTCGTGCGTGACGTAGATCATGGTCGACGGAAGCTCGTCGTGAAGGCGCGCGATCTCAAGGCGGGTCTGGGCGCGGAGCGCGGCATCGAGATTCGAGAGCGGCTCGTCGAAGAGGAACACGCGTGGCTCACGCACGATGGCCCGGGCAATGGCGACACGCTGGCGCTGTCCACCCGACAGCTCGCGTGGACGGCGATGCAGCAGGCTGCCGATCTGCAGCATGTCGGCCACGCGCCGCACGCGCTGGTCAACGCTCTCGGCACTCGAACCCGCCATCTTCAGGCCGAAAGCAATATTCCTGTAGGCATCCATATGCGGATAGAGCGCGTAGCTCTGAAAAACCATCGCCACGCCGCGCTTGGATGGGGGAAGCTGCGTAACATCCTCGTCGCCGATCCTGATGGCACCTGAAGTTGGTTCCTCGAGGCCTGCGATGAGCCTCAGAAGCGTCGACTTCCCGCAACCCGACGGGCCTACGAAAACGACGAACTCTCCCTCGGCGATGTCGAGATCGATGCTGCGGATGACCTCGGTCTTTCCGAACCGCTTGGTAAGCTTCTGCAGTTGGACGCGCGCCATCAACCTATCCCTTCACGGCACCGGCAGTGAGGCCGGCCACCATGCGGCGTTGGAATACCAGAACCAGAACAATCAGGGGCACGGTCACGATGACCGAGGCTGCCATGATGTTCCCCCAAGGCAATTCGTACTCGCTGGCTCCGGTGATCAGCGCGATCGCAACCGGAACGGTGCGCTGCTCATTCGACAGTGTAAACGTGAGCGCAAAGAGGAATTCGTTCCACGCCGCGATAAAGGCCAGCAGACCGGTCGCTGCCATCGCCGGCGCCATCAGCGGCAAGAAGATGTGCCGGACGATCGCAAGGGAGCTCAAGCCATCCATGATGGCGGCCTCCTCGAGCTCGACCGGCAAGTCGCGCATGAAGGTGGTGAGAACCCATACGGTGAAGGGCAGCGTGAAGATCATGTAAGAAAGAACGAGACCGGCGATGTTATTATACAGGCCAAGCACCCGGATCACCTCAAAGAGCCCGGAAAGGACGGCCACCTGCGGGAACATCGAGATGGCGAGAATGGCATAGAGCAGCGTCTTGCGTCCGGCAAAACGGACGCGGCTGAGCGCGAACGCGGCGCTGACGGATAGTGCCAGCGATATCAGGACAACGCAAACGGCGACAACGATCGAGTTCAGGATGTTGCGAGCGAAGCTCTGCTCGCCCCAAACCCGCACGTAGTTCGCCAGATCGACATCGCGTGGCCAATAGCTCACGCGGAAGAGATCCGAGCCCGACTTGAGCGACGTGAGAACCGCATAGTACAGTGGAAACAGCAGGAAGACGGCGAGCATCAGGCAGGCCAACGCGAGGCCGATGTGCGACGGAATGCGCCTCATCCAGACCTCCCGCCCAGATCGAGCCGCATGGTCATCACGTAGAGCGATGTCAGCAGCGCGATGATGAGGAACACCAGTGACGATGCCGCCGAGCCGTAGCCCACATCCTGGAAGCTGACCAACTCGCGCTGCGCGAACATGGAAAGCGTCATCGTTGCATCGGTCGTTCCCGTCATCACGTAGACGAGATCGAACATCCGCATGGCATCGAGCAGACGGAATATGACCGCGATCGCGAGCGCAGGGCCGATCAGAGGCAGCGTCACATGGAAGAAGACCTTGATCGGGCCGACGCCGTCCACCTCGGCCGCCTCGTAGCAGTCCTTCGGCACCATTTGCAGCGCTGCAAGAGCGAGCAGCGCCACGAAGGGCGTCGTCTTCCAGACGTCCACCATGATGACGGAGGCCATCGACAGCGAAGGATCCGCCAGCCAGGCAACGGGCGCCGCGATTATGCCGAGCCTCACCAGCACATCGTTTATCACGCCGAACTGGTCGTTGAGCATCCAGCTCCACATCTTTGCCGAGACGACGGTCGGGATAGCCCACGGCACGAGCATGGCGGCTCGCATTACCCCTCGGCCCGGGAACCTTGCGTTCAGGAGGAGCGCGATCAGAACGCCGAAAATCGTCTCCAGGCTCACGGACACCACGACAAAGACCATCGTGTTGCGAAGGGCGGTGAGCCATTGCGGGTCGCTGAGCACGCCATACCAGCGGCCGCCGTCATAGGCGAGATAGTTCGACACCCCGACAAAGCGATAGTCGCTCATGTTGGCCAATGTCGCGTTGGTCAGGCTGAAATAGAACGTTCGCGCCAAAGGCCAGAGCGCGACCGCGACGAGCACGACAAGCACCGGCGAAAGAAACAGCCACGCTGCACGCCGGCGTCCGGAGGACAAGGAGCGCTGCGCCATCACCATCCTGCCCGGTATTTCAGACGATCGAGATCCTCGACGAGCGCATCGATGCGCTGCGCTGCGGGCGCGCCTCCCAGAATGTCGTGCGCGGCGCGCCAGACGTCGCTCGAGAGGCGATTATAGTGAGGGCCGGCGATGCGCGACGGCCGGGCGATGGCACTGCGCAGCGGCTCGAGAAGAGCCGCGAAGAAGGGGTTTGCCGCGCGCACGTCCGGATCATTGTAGAGAGCAGGAATCGTCGGATTGTAGGAGGCTGCGATCGCCCGACTCTTCTGCTGCGGCGCGCTCGTGAGAAAGGTCACGAGACTGGCCGCCTCCTTCGGATGGCGAGAATAGCGCGAAACGGCCAGATGCCATCCCCCGAGAGCGCCGGACGATCGCCCTTCCGGGCTGCCCGTCGGCAGCGGGACGACGCCGACTTTGCCGCGCACCGGACTGTCGTCGCTTTGCGACAGGGAAAATGCGTACGGCCAGTTCCGCATGAAGACAGCGTTGCCCGTCTGGAAAACACCGCGCGCGGCCTCTTCGTCGTAGCTCAGTACACCTTTTGGAGAGATCTCGCCGATCCAGCTTCCGGCGAGCGCCAGCGCTTGGATGGCACGTTCGTTGTTCACGGTGATCCGGCCGGCGCTGTCTATGATGCTGCCGCCTCCGAACGAAGCGATCCACTCCAGCGCATTGCAGGTCAGTCCTTCATAGGCTTTGCCCTGGAACACGAAGCCCCAAAGACGTGAGTTTCCCGACGCCCGCTCCGCTTTTTGAACCGCCTTCGCGGTTGCCGTCATCTCCTGCCATGTGCGCGGCGGTGAAAAGCCGTGTTTCTCGAGCAGGTCCGAACGATAGTATAATACGCCGACGTCGGCCCACCACGGGATGGCCACCAATCGCCCCGCAACGGTGTTGTTCTCGATGAGCGCGCGGAAATGCTGTCGCACGCCATCTCCCATGAAGGGCTTGAGATCAACGAGATGACTGGCGAGCACACCCGCCCATACGACGTCGATCTGAAGCACATCGATTTCGTTCGCGCCAGATGCCAACAACTGGAGGTACAGCGCCAGGCGATCGGTCGACGAGTTCGGCGTCGTGACGATCCTGACCTGATGGCCACTCTCGCGCTCCCAGGCGCCGACAGCCTTGGTGCACAACTCGAGCTCCACACCCTGCGCGCTGCAAGCAATCGATAGCTGCACCGCCGAAGCCGGCGTTCGCACGGCCGGCAGCATGAGACAGAGCGCCAGAGCGATCCCGGCGGCCATGGCCCTCATTGCGCCCTCCAACGCTTGCATCAGTGCGGACGACAGGCCCCCCGCGCGGCTCCGCCTCCCGCCGGACCGGCGCTCGAGATCGTGGTGATGCGCAACCTTGTTCATTTGCCTTGTGGTCCGAATTGGGCTTGCCGACACGGCGTGCGGATAATCGGCGAGAGCCGGCAAAGTTTCGTGCTTTGCATTATGGCTCATTCTTTGCTTCCAATGGGCAGCTCTTGGTGCGTCCTCCGCCGCGCCGAGTGCGGTTGCAAAAAATATTCTGCCGATGTCGGGATCGCGCCGCGTCGTTCGTCCTCCGGGTGCTTGCAGAACAACTGACAGGAGCGGCCCCATGATCACCATCTCCGCCTTCCGCTGGGTGCCTGAATTTGCGCGCGGGCAGGTCCGCGATCTGCGCGTCCGCTGGGCGCTGGAAGAGGCTGGGCTCCCCTACAGGACGCGCCTGCTCGAGCAGGGCGACCAGGACCAGCCGGACTATCGGCGCCTGCAGCCGTTCGGACAGGTGCCGATCTTCGAGGAGGACGGCCTCGTCCTTTTCGAGAGCGGCGCGATCGTCCTTCACATCGGCGAGCGCTGCGAGGCGTTGCTGCCGCGCGATCCGACCGGGCGCGCACGGGCGACGCAGTGGGTCATTGCCGCGCTGAACTCGATCGAGCCGCACGTTATGAACGTCGCGCTCATCGATCTCTTCTACGCTGGCGAGGAATGGGCAAGGCTGCGCCGCCCGGGTGCCGTCCAGTTCCTGGAACGCCGCCTCGTCGGGCTCTCCAATGCACTGGGTGACAAGCCTTATCTCGACGGCGTGCGGTTCACGGCGGGCGACCTGATGATGTCCACCGTGTTGCGCATCCTGGAGCACACCGACATCGTGAAGCGTGAGCAGCGGCTCGCCGCCTACGTCGAACGCTGCACGGCTCGTCCCGCATTCCGGCGCGCGCTCGACGCCCAGATAGCGGATTTCCGACAGGATGCAGCATAGAAGCCGGTCGGGCATTTCCCGGTCGGCCATCCAGCACGGCGAGTGGCGATGGCTGGCGCGGAATAGAAAGGGCGTGCAGCGGGACACACAATGGCCAAGAACAGAGGATGAGCTTGGCGCGATAGCAATGCCGAGCCACCCGCTGCTCGCGTCTCCCGAGACATTTTCCGAAGCTCGGGTGTTGTCCACTCAGATCGCCGAAGACGCCAGAAGGACGCCATCGTCGGGCATCGCGCGCAAGAGAGCTTGAGGCTCCGCGAGGTCGGCGACCACTCTCCAGAAGTTTGACGCAGGAGAAATACGACGATGTCCGCAATGCAGCCATTCCTGATGTTCCAGGGCGGCCATGCCGAAGAGGCGATGAACCTCTATGTCTCGCTGTTCGACGATGGCGAAGTTCTCCATGTCACGCGCTGGCAGAAAGGAGAGCCGGGCGCGGAGGGCAGCATCAAGCTCGCCCGCTTCAAAGCCGCCGGACAGAACGTGCTGGCGAGCGACAGTCCGGTCAAGCACGCCTTCGACTTCACGCCATCCTGGTCCTTCTTCGTCGACTGTGCATCGGAGGAGGAGCAAGAGCGGCTCTTCGCCGAGTTGTCGGACGGCGGCCAAGTGCTGATGCCGCTGGACAACTACGGTTTCAGCAAGCGTTTCGCCTGGACCGCCGATCGGTTCGGCGTGTCCTGGCAGCTCAACCTCGCCTGACACGCCTCGAAACCCTACAGATAAGGAGATGACCATGAAGATCGTCACCAGCCTGAGCTTCCAGGGCCAGTGCCGCGAGGCGTTCGAGCTCTATGCCAAGGTCCTCGGCGGAAAGATCACCGCGGCCTTCCCCTATGGCGATGCCCCTCCCGGCATGCCGATCACCGACGAGAAGTACAAGACCTGGCTGCTGCACTGCTGGCTCGAGGTCGGCGACCAGGCGTTGATGGGCGCCGACATGGACGTCGCCTGGGCCAAGAACATCGACAAGCCCAAGAACGGCTTCGACGTCACGCTGCACACGGGAGACAAAGCCGAGGGGCAACGCTGGTTCGAGCAGCTATCCGAGGGCGGCAGGCAGGTGATGCCGTTCGGCGAGACGTTCTGGTCGCCCGGTTTCGGCTCCCTGATCGACAAGTTCGGCGTGCCGTGGATGATCAACACCATACCGTCGGCCGACTGGAAGCCGCCCCAGGGCTGATCGCGATGGATGGACGGACGGCTCCGGCTTCGCTCGGCGGTCATCCGCCGAGCGGGCATTCCTAGACAGCGGGGTCGTCGATCGTCGGGGTCGGCTTGGCGAGTTGTCGCAAGGCTTCGAGATCTCCGATCTCGACCATGGAACCGCGCACGACGACTTTGTATGGCACGAGCGAAGCGAACGAGCGTGACAGGACCTCGGGCGCTACGCCAAGGCGCGACGCGAGGACTTTTTTCTCGAAAGGGAGCGAAAAGCGACCCCGTCCGCCTGTCTCGGCATCATGGGCCAGGAGCCAGTTGGCAAGCCGCTCGAGGCTGGACCGCAGCTTCTGGTTCTTGAGCTCCTTGACGATCCCCCGGTAGGCATAGGCCAGCTCCTGCGCCAGCGAGCGGGCAAAAGCGGCGTCGATCACGAAGTAGCGCCGCACAGCCGCGGCCGGGATCAAAAGAACGCGAGCGGCCGATAGCGTTCGTGCGGACTTGAGGTAAACTTGGTCGAGGACGACAGCGGCGACGATGAAGCTGTGTCCGGGGCCTAGTACGGCGACGGTCGTCTCGCGGTTGCGATAGGCGGAGAAGATCTCGACCTGCCCGTCGACAACGACGTGCAGAAAATCAGCGGGATCGCCTTCGCGCACGAGCTCGACGGCGGACGGAAATTTCTGGAGAAACGAGACCTCCAGGATGGCATTGGTGTGCTCCGGTGCGACACCCGCGAACAATGGCAGGTGCCGCATCTGTTCGACATCTTCAGGCCGCATGATCTCTCCCTCCCTTTGCAAGTCGAGCACCGCGCAGGGAAATTAGAATTGACATATATCATCTCATGAATTGATCAATTTCAATCTCAAAGGCGACTTTGATCGCCGAAGCATTGATCTAAGGCCTTTAGTCGCTTGCAAGTTTGCCCGCCGCAGTCGCCGTTGACGAAGGTCAAGTGCAACGATGGGGCCCGACCTCAGCATCCTTCGGCAGAAGCCAAGCGGTTCCTCAACTGGGGGCATGAATGTCGAGCACTATCGTCGATCCTTCCGATCAAAGCCGCGCGCTCTGGCTATCCACCATCGCCTTCACGGTCTGTTTTGCCGTCTGGACGATCTTCGCCATCATCGGCATCCAGATCAAAAGTGACCTGGGGCTGACCGATACCCAGTTCGGCCTGCTCGTGGGCACGCCGATCCTGACCGGGTCGCTGATCCGGTTGATCCTCGGCATCTGGTCGGACCAGTACGGCGGGCGCGTCGTCTACACGCTGACGATGCTGAGCGCTGCGCTCATGACGGCGCTGCTGACCTTCGCCTACGACTATCCGACATTTCTCCTCGCGGCGCTCGGCGTCGGTATTGCCGGCGGCTCCTTCTCCGTCGGCGTGGCCTATGTCGCCAAGTGGTTCCCAAAGGAAAAGCAAGGCACGGCTCTCGGCATCTTCGGCGCGGGCAACGTCGGCGCTGCGGTGACCAAGTTCGCGGCGCCGGTGATCATGGTCGCCTATGGCTGGAAAACGGTCGCGCTCGTCTGGGCCGCTGCGCTCGCGCTCGTTGCCATCGTCTTCCACCTCATGACCAAGGACGATCCCGACCTTGCTCGACGCCGTGCCTCGGGCCAGAAGCCCGAATCGCTCTCCGTCATGCTTGGCGCCCTCAAGAACATCCAGGTATGGCGCTTCTCGCTCTACTATTTCTTCGTCTTCGGAGCCTTTGTCGCGCTGGCGCTGTGGCTGCCGCGCTATCTGATCGGCGTCTACGGCCTCGACATCACGACGGCCGGCATGATCGGAGCGCTGTACTCGATCCCGGCGTCTGTTTTCCGAGCCTATGGCGGCCATCTGTCGGACAGGTACGGCGCGCGCCGCATCATGTACTGGACGTTCCTGGTCTCGGTCGCCTGCACGTTCATCCTGTCCTACCCGCCAACTCATTACGTGATCGAGGGCATACGCGGGCCAGTCACCTTTTCGACGCACATGGGGCTGGTCGGCTTCATCGTGATGATCTTCGTGCTCGGCTTCTTCATGAGCCTCGGCAAGGCGGCAGTGTTCAAGCACATCCCGGTCTACTATCCCGACCGCGTGGGTGCCGTGGGCGGCGTCGTAGGACTCGTCGGCGGTCTTGGCGGTTTCGTGCTGCCCATCGCCTTCGGCGCGCTGAACGATTTGACGGGCGTCTGGCAGAGCTCGTTCTGGCTACTGTTTCTCATCGCCACGGTCTCGCTCGCGTGGATGCACGTTGCCATCCGCGAGATGGAGAAGGCGGCAGCCGAAGCCGGCGTCCCGATACGCACGTTGCCGGAGCTGCCGGAAATGCAGCCGGTGCACGGCGCGGAGCTGGAGGGCGCCCTTGCCGGAAAAGGCGCGATCCAGGACTGGCGTCCGGAAGAGAAGAACTTTTGGGAGGAGCGCGGCAAGGCAATCGCACGGCGCAACTTGTGGATCTCGGTGCCCTGCCTGCTGCTCTCCTTCGCCGTCTGGATGGTGTGGTCGGTGGTGGTGGCGAAGCTGCCGACCGTCGGATTTGCCTTCAACAACGAGCAGCTCTTCTGGCTTGCGGCGCTGCCGGGACTCTCCGGCGCGGCACTGCGGATCTTCTACG
>Ga0180220_1002302_pt1 | contig 12493 bp, 10 predicted proteins | sample eDN5th37CBELigBY_FD_151335 | JGI IMG/M metagenome (GOLD analysis project Ga0180220, IMG submission 151335) | Enriched backyard soil microbial communities from Emeryville, California, USA - eDNA 5th pass 37_C BE-Lig BY (version 2) (version 2) | ecosystem: Environmental > Terrestrial > Soil >... | reverse complement strand
TCCGGTCTGCGGAGGATGACGTCCCCCCAGCGTTCCAGCTTTTCGCCGGATCCCGTATCCATCAATTCGTAATCTTGCCAATCACGGGCTACATACATTTTGCGATCCATCCTTCTAGGCATTTTTTCATGAATTTACATAACCATAAATTCTATTGTACAACAATTTACGGTAACAATGCACTTGGTTCTGCTCCGTTAGGCGGTATTTTAAACTTCTTTTTAGGTGCTTGCCGATAACTGACGAATACCCTTATGAATAGAATGGATCATCATTCTTTCCAAAGGAGGCCTTCGCCTGTGCCGGCAAAAAACGGAAGTCAATTCATCGACCGCATCGATGGCGCCAACTCGCAGGTTTGGATTCGCGGAAAACAAGTGGAAGGCCGGCTTTCGGATCATGCAGCTTTCCGCGGGCTGATGTCCACGCAGGCGGAGCTGTACGACTTGCAGCATCATCCGGATTATATGGAACGCATGACGTATGTTTCCCCTTCCACGGGGGACATGGTCGGTTTGTCGTTCATGCAGCCCCAAACCAAAGAAGAATTGGCAAAACGCAGGGAAATGATGACGATCTGGGGAGAGAAACACTACGGACTGCTCGGACGGTCGCCGGATTACATGAATACCGGATTGATGGCTTTTTACGCGGCGGCTGAACTGCTTGGCGAAAAAAAGCCCGAATTTGCGGATCATATGCGAAAGTATTTTGTCTATTGCCGCGAGCGGGATATCTCCCTTTCCCATGCCTTCGTGCAGCCCCATGCCAGCCGTTTCGACGAATTGCTTGAGGACGGAAGCATATCCAGCTGCGCGGCAAGGATCGTTGAACGGAATCGGGACGGCATCGTCGTCAGCGGCGCGTTTTTGCTGGCGACGCAAGGCGTCACGACGGACGAAATTTTGGTATATCCTCCTGCATCGCCGTATATGCCGGAAGAGGACAGTCCAAAAGCCTTTGCGTTCGCCGTCCCGAGCAACCTTCCGGGCATACGTTGGATATGCAGGGAAAGCCTGGCGTTAGGAGATTCGGTCTACGATTACCCGCTCAGCTCCCGATTTGACGAAATGGACGCCTTGGTCATTTTCGACGACGTTCAAGTGCCTTGGGACCGGGTGTTTATTTTGGGGGATGAGCGGCTGTCATTGCGTTTTTTTCAGGAAAGCGGCTTTCACGTTCACTGCGGTCATCAGGTATTGTGCAGGTATATCGCCAAAACGGGGTTTGCGCTGGGCATTCTCCTGTATATGGCTGAAACGCTGGACCGGGCATCCTATCCGTCCACCATCGACAAAATCACCGAAGTCATTGCGCAGTTCGAGACGCTGAAATCGTTGCTCATAGCTTCGGAAGCGGGTGCGGCTCCCGACCGTTTTGGAAGCATTCTTCCGGACAGACGGCCGATCTGGACGGCCAACGTGTTGTTTCCAAAAATGTATCCGCGCATGATCGAACTGATTCAACTGCTTGGGGGAAGCAGCGTCATCATGATTCCGTCGGAGCTCGATTTCACCTCCGAACCGAAACAAGCGATGGAACGATATCTCCGCGGCGCAGGACTCGACGCAAGTTCGAAAACGGCGCTTTTCCGATTGGCATGGGACCTCAGCTCAAGCGGGTTCGGCGGACGGCAGACGCTGTATGAGCGTTTCTTTTTTGGCGACGAGTCGGTCGTTAACGGCAGGCTGTATCATTCGTTTACGGAAAAAGAGGCTTGCATCGGGAAAGTGAAGGCATTTTTGCGTACAAAAGACGAATAAGACGCGGGGAACGTGAATAGGTATGTATGGGGAAACGTAAACAGGCATTCATGGGAGCAAGAAACCGTCCGATAGAGCTATCCTGATTGCAGGGAGGCGGACGGTTATGACCATCGATCAATTGATCGCGCTGCTGACGCTTATCGTCATGATTATCACTCTTGCCGTAAACCATGAAAAACCGAAGCAGTAGTAGCAGCAGGGGAAGGGAGCCGGGAGCGGCTCTCTTTTTTTGTCCCCCGAAAAAAAAGAAAACATAAACCCATCCGGTGCATATATATATTTTAAAAATGCTTCATCAGTTTATGTCATGTCGTTAACATCCTTAAGCACTTGCTGCGAACCGGAAGGAGGAAACCGGCTTGTCATTGAACGCAAAAATGAAAACGGATACAGCTTTGAAACCACAGGTTAAGCGAAAAAGGCGGTTCACCCGGAACGACTGGATGGGTTACCTGTTCAGCGCACCTCTGATCATCGGCGTGCTCGCTTTTGCCATCTATCCGATGATCGCTGCGCTGATCATGAGTTTTCATCAAACGTCCGGACTATCGATCGGCGGAAAATGGGTCGGATTGAGCAATTACGATTACGTGCTGTCGGATTCGTTATTTTGGCAAGCGCTTACAAATACGCTTTTTATCGGCATATGGTCGGTACTGCTAGGCATTGCCCTGTCTTTTGTTTTGGCGAGCCTGATCAACAACCTGAAATGGCATACGGGAAAAAACTTTTTCAAAGCCGTATTTTTTCTGCCGAACGTCGTGTCCGGGGTTGCGACGACGCTGCTGTTTTCGTTTCTCTTTTACCCTTCCAAAGAGGGTCTGCTGAACTTCGTGATCGGATGGTTTGGCATAGATCCGGTCGGCTGGTTTACGAACCCGCAGGTTTCCAGGTACAGCATCGTATTGATGAGTTTGTGGGGGGCGCTCGGTTACAACACGATCATTTTTTTGGCGGGGCTGCAAAGCGTTCCGCGGGATCTGTACGAAGCGGCCGAGGTCGACGGCGCGGGCACCTACCGCAAATGGCTGTACGTCACGATTCCGTATTTGAGGCCGATTTTCGTGTTTATGCTCATCATGGGCACGATCGGGGGCATGAAGCGGTTTACGGACGTGTGGCTGATCGGCGGCACGGCGGGCAATCCGGGCGGCAGCCTGATGACGGTGGTGCTGTATATCTACCGGAACGCCTTTCTCTCCTCGCAGATGGGCACGGCGACCGCAGCCTCCTATTTGCTCTTTATCATGATTTTCGTGCTGACGGCAGTCATGATGCTGCTGAACCGGCGCAAGGACAGCTTCGACTGATCCCGGATGGCCAATCCGGCTTTAAGCAGATCCCATTCTTGAGTTAGGAGGTCCATCGATGAACACCGTGGATGCCAATCTTACGCACCGGCGCAAAAAGATTTCCTTGAACCAATGGATATTGACGATCGTGCTTTCGCTGGGATCCTTCGTCATGATCGTGCCGTTTTTGTGGATGCTTGTTACGAGCTTCGACTGGGCCGCGCGGCTTCATATCAATTTCCCGCCCAGGCTGTGGCCGGAAGAGCCCTCCATCAAAACCTTCGAGGTGGCGTTTACCAGCATCAAGATGTTCCGTTACATTTCGAATTCGATTCTGGTCAGCGTCGGCGTCATCATCGTCAGCGCCTTGTCGGCGCTGCTCTCGGGATACGCATTATCCAAACTGCGCTTCAAGGGCGCGAATATCGTGCTGCTGCTAGCTTTAAGCACGATGATGATTCCGTTCGAAATGACGATGATCCCCCAATATTTGCTGTTCAGCAAAATGGGGCTTGTCGACAACTATCTGGCGTTTTATCTGCCCGCGCTGAATTACGCGTTCGGGACGTTTCTGGCCAAGGCCTTTTTCGATCAATTGCCGACGACGCTCCGGGAGGCCGCCATTTTGGACGGCGCGAAGGAAGTGTCCGTGTTCGGCAGGGTGTATCTTCCGCTGTGCACGCCGATCATCGCCACCATGGTCATTTTGCTCTTTTTGGGCGTGTGGAACGATATGCTGTGGCCGCTCCTGATCCTGAAAAAAGCGACCAAATACACCATCCAGATCGGTCTTGCGATGTTCACGTACAATAACGGCATCGACAAACAGCCTTCCATCATTATGGCTGCCACGACTGTGAGCTTGATTCCGGTCGTCGTCGTATATATGTTTTTGCAGCGCTACATCATCGAAAGCATTGCTTTGTCGGGAATCAAACAGTGAGCAGCGTTTTGAAGTGCTTCGGTTTCCAAGTTGGATGAAAAGGGGGAACGGATTCATGAAAAAGCTTTTGTTGCTTCTTATGTCCTGCATGCTGGCGCTTTCGCTTGCGGCCTGTTCGGGAGGATCGGATACGGACGTTACGGGCGGCGTGGAAATCAAAAAGGTGTCCGACATGGAGGGAAACGTACGGGTGGCTTTGGCCGGATGGCAGCTGGATAACGGCATCAACGCGCAAACAGGGAACCCGACCATCGGGCTGAACGAATACCTCGAACAGACGTTCAATAAAATGTATCCGAACATTAAACTGGAGCTGTATCAAATTCCGTGGGAAAACGTGAAAGCCAAGCAATCCGCGATGCTGCTTTCCGGCGACGTGGATGTGCTGTATACCGGCGGCGCTTTTGCGTCCCAGTGGTACCAGGACGGACTGCTTCGGGATTTGGATGACCTGATGAAGGAAGATACGAGCTTCGATCCGAACATTTACCTGGCCGGCATCATGAACAATTCCTACAGCACCAAGTCGCCCGACGGCACGAAGCAATTCGGCATCCCGGTGGCGCTTGGGCGCAGAATGACGATCTATGACAAGAAGCTTTTTGAAGATTGGGGAGTGGAACCGCTGACCGCCAAAGCGGATCCGGCCGAAATCCTCGAAAAAGCCAAAAAAATGACGGGCAAAAATCCGAAGACGGGCGAGGATAACTACGGGCTTTACTGGAGCGGCAACTCGCTTAACGGATCGACTTTCGTCGCATTGACGCTGGCGTTTGGAGCCAAAGGCGCCGAAGGCACGTTGAAGGACGTCAAAAACATCAAATGGCATTTGAACACGCCGGAAATGGTGAAGGTCATGGAATGGCTGAAGGAAGCGGCGAAACTTCCGCCTGCCGGCTTCGTGAACGCCCAGGGCGCGGAAAACTTCGGGCTTGAACGCAACAATATCGCGATCGCGCTGGACTCCACCGGGGGCTCCACGATGAGCGAATATTTGAGCAGCCAAAACAAAGAGCTTCTCGACCGGTTCGAGCCCGTCATGAACATGGGGCCGAAAGGCGAAGGCTGGGTCGCGGTCGACCCGTTCGTCATGGCGAAAAACGCCAAGGACGTCAAAGCCTCCTGGGAGGTGCTCAAGTTCCTGACGAGTCCGATGACGCAGCGGTATATGTACGAAAATTTTGCGCTGACGCCGACGCTGAAAAACGCGGACTTCGTATCTCCCGAAGACAAATACGTCAAAAAAGCGCTTGAAATCGCCGAGGTGGGCCACTCGGAGCTGATGGACGAAGCCAATCCGTTCTACATGAGCGACATCGTGCCCGCGGTGAACGGATTCATCAGCAAGGCGGCGACCGGCAACGCTCCGGATATCCAGGCGTTCCTGGACGATTTGCAGCAGCGCGCCGAAAAATGGTCGGCGAACTTAAAGTGACAGCGAAGGTGCAAAGCTCCTTGCGGGGCTTTGCACTTATCCATTTCATATCGATGACGGGTGAAAGACGGGAGGAACGAAGATGAAAAAGGGAATCAATCAATGGTGTTTTCCGCCGGGGACCCCGCTGAGCAAAGTGCTCCGCACCAGTTCGGCGGCCGGGTTTGATACGATCGAATTGAATTTGTACGCCTCCGGCGGCGTGGGGCTAACGATGGACACGACGCCGGAAGAGGCCAAAGCATTGGGAAGACTGGTCCGCAGCTATGGACTGACGATCAGCAGCCTGTCCACCGAGATGCTTGGAAGGTACCCGCTCAGCTCCCCGAACAAAGAAACGAGAAGCCTTGGGGCGGAATCCATACGCAAGCAGATCGAATTGGCGCTGGAGCTTGAAGTGGATACGATCCTCGTCGTTCCCGGGCGGATCGAAGAAGACGTTTCGTATGAGGAGGTGTGGGAACGGTCGACGATGGCTCTGCAGCCGCTGGTCGACGATCTGGCCGGCACTCCGATCAGCATCGCGATCGAAAATGTGTGGAACCAATTCCTATGGAGTCCGCTGGAAATGGTGCGGTACATCGATCAGTTCGATTCGGAACATGTCGGGGCTTACTTCGATGTCGGGAATACGCTTGCGTTCGGGAGGCCGGAACAGTGGATTCGTACGCTCGGCAACCGCATCCGCAAAATTCACGTGAAAGACTTCCGGACGAAGGTCGGGAACTACCACGGGTTCGTGCCGCTGTTATCCGGGGACGTGGATTGGCTGAACGTCCGTCTGGCTCTGAGCGATATCGGGTATCGCGACAGTCTGACCGCAGAGCTGGAGCCGTATGCAAGCTTTCCGGACCAGCTGGTCTTTGACACATCCCGCCATTTGGATGTCATTTTGGGCAAAAATCCGCATTAAACGCATAGCGAAGGGAGAGGGGCGCAAATGATCAGAATCGGCGTTGTAGGAGCCGGAATCATTGCTGCGGAGCATCTGAAGCATATCCATCAAAATGAACGCGCCGAATTGGCGGCCGTTTGCGACGTCGCGCCGGGCGCGGCGGAACGCGCCGTCCGGCAGTACGGGGGAAAGGCGTATGCCGATTTCGACGACATGCTGGACCGGGAAAAGCTTGACGCCATATTTTTATGCGTCCCGCCGTTTGCCCACGGGAACATGGAAGAAAAAGCGGCGGAACGCGGGATTCACCTGCTGGTCGAAAAGCCGCTTGGACTTCGGATGGATGAGGTCCGCCGAAAAGCGGAAGCATTGGAGCAATCGGGGATCATCGCGGGCTCGGGGTATTGTTTGCGTTATATGGAATCCGTTCGGCGGGCTAAACGCTATCTCGAGGGCAAGGAGATCGCCATGGTGCGGGCATACCGCTTTGGAGGCTTGCCGCCGAATCCATGGTGGGCGGATCATGCCAAATCCGGGGGACAGCTTGTGGAGCAGACCACCCATAACGTGGATTTGATGCTGTATCTGGCGGGCGGCGTCCGCAAAGTATCCGCCGATATGGCGCTTCTTCTCAGCCGGGACGTTCCCGGCATTACCACGCCCGACGCGGCCTCGGTGAACATGGTGTTCGCTTCGGGCGCTCTCGGGCATATCGATACGGGATTTTTTCCGCAGCCGGACGGAAGGTCGTCGCTCGAAATTATGGGCCGGGATTTCAGGCTGACCCTGGAAGGCAGCCGTTTGACCATCATGGAACCGGATCAAACATGGGTTATGAAGGACAAGGGAGATTTTTATCAGGCGCAGGATGACGCCTTCATGCAGGCGGTAGAAACCGGAGACCGAAGCTTGATTCTTGCTCCATACAGCGAAGCGCTCAGAACGCTTGAAGTGACGCTTGCCGCTAACGAGTCCGCCAAAACGGGGCAGCCGGTCATGTTATGATGAGGCGGACGCCCTGTTAACTGCCGTGATCGTTTGTCCTCCGATCCATTTTGCACATTGGCAGCAGCCGATATAGCCAGGTACTTATCTGTTTCAAGATTGTCTCCATAGGGATCATGAGACCGTTTCATCCTTCAATGAGGGCGAAAACGGTCTTTTTTTGTCTTTTATGGAAAAGTCAAAATTTGCGTTCTTTCGGCAAATCTGTTACGCGTTATCGGATATTCCGAATGATGCTGAAAAATGACGATCAACCTATACCCAATACGGATTTTAGACCTATGCGGCATACGCTCCATGAGGAAATATTCAGGAAAAAAGTCCGATTTTATTCTATGGAATCGGCAGGATTAGCAGAAATATTTCAAAAGTCTACATTTTCTTGTGGACAAAATGTGAAATTTGAACTAGACTGAGTTCATGAATTAATTGACATTATGTCAATAAAACCTTTGAGGGGGAAGCATCTTGAATACAAGGCATCTTAAGAGTTTGGGTTTGTCGGTATTGGCCGCGACTTTCGTTTTGGGGGCGGGGCAAAGCGCGGTTGCGGCCGGCGGCAAATCTTCCGTTTCGGCCGAAGTCCAATCTTCAGCAACGGATGCACAGGCCCAAAATCGACTCGGTGATGTGAAAGTAAATCAATTAAGGGACGGCAGATACCAGATTACCTGGTCTTCCGACAATCCTTTTGACGCCGTGCGGGTGTATTGGAGCACATCGCCAAAAGACATCCAGATCACGGGCAGCATTCTCGTATATGCTAAAAGCAAAGACGGTTCGGTCATCGTGGACAATCCTGCGAGCGGCAAACGCGTATATTTCTACGTTGAGGGCGTTCAAAATACGGGAATCGCGATGGCGAACCGTTTGCTGGATATCGGCAAAATTTACAACTTCCGCGATCTCGGCGGGTATGAAACGGTCGACGGTAAGCGCGTGAAATGGGGAAAGCTTTTCAGATCAAGCCAGCTTGCCGACCTGACGCCGGACGAGCTTGAAAAGATGGAAGCTCTGCACATCGACGTTATCGCGGATTTCCGCTCGGACAGCGAAATCGAGTCTCTTCCGGACACGGTGATTCCGAACACGAAATATGTCCGCCTGAACGCCAACGTATCTTCCGTCTACAATGCGGCGGACTTGGCCGCCACGTTCAACAGCGGCAATTTTGCCGAGCTGGGAAAACCGGGGGAAGCGATGACCAAACTCAACAAAGCGTTGGTGGACGAGGTACAACCGGGTTACGTCGACATGTTCGACCTGCTCGCTTCCGATGAGGTCAACGTATTCCTTCAGCATTGCACGGCAGGCAAGGACCGCACCGGGCTGGGCGCGGCGCTTATCCTTCTGGCGCTCGGCGTTCCCGAGGAAACGGTCATCGACGATTACCAGTTGAGCCAGGAGTATACCGCATCCATGACCGTGGATTATATGAGCCAAGTCAAACAATACGTCAAGGACCCGGAAACGCTTGAAGTGTTGGAATCCGTCCTGAATATCGACAGAAGTTATATTAAAGCGGCGATCGACGAAATGAAAATCAAATCCGGATCGGTAGCTAACTACATCAAAAACGACCTGAAAGTATCGGACGAGCAGCTCCAAATTTTGAAGGACAAGTTTTTGGAGTAAGCAGCACGACGGCGGAGAGGTTCAGCGGCAAAAACCGCAGAACCTCTTTTTTTAGTTTTTCGAAGGATTGCTGGTGCACGTATTTTTTACCTTCAATCGGCTAGATGTAGAGCGAAACAGGTTTCGTTCGCCTATATCTTGTGCGCGGGAGCGGCCGGAATCGAATTTTGCAAAATCCTGACTTGTTTACCGTGCGGAATAGTAGGATAATCGGTAATAACGGGTTGTTGCAGTATCGATATACGCATCTATGAATCAGGCTTCAAAGAAAAAGGAGAGAGAATATTGAAAACGGAAACAACAAAAATGGCGCCTCCGTTTCGCGCCGACCAGGTGGGAAGCTTTTTGCGTCCCCAAGCCTTGAAAGAAGCCAGGGCCAAATTCCAGGAGGGGCGGATTTCTAAAGCGGAGCTGCGCGCCGTCGAGGACGCCGAAATCGTGAAGCTGGTGGAAAAACAGAAAGCCGTCGGCCTGACCGCCGTGACGGACGGCGAGTTCAGACGCACCTGGTGGCATCTGGACTTCATCGAAGCCATTCAAGGGATCGAAGTGTTTGATCTCGACGCTTCCGGATTGTTCCATGGGGCGATGAGCAAGGCCAAAGGGTATACGGTTGCTTCCAAACTCGCTTTTCCGGCGGATCATCCGTTTTTGGAGGATTTTAAATTCCTGAAGCAGGCTGCAGGGGATCATGTGGCCAAATTTACGATCCCGGGTCCGAACATGATTTTTTATTCCGGCGTCATCAACAGCCAGAAATATGCCGATAACCCTGCATATCCTGCTTTGGAAGATGCAGCGAAAGACATCGTGCAAGTATACCGCGACGCGATTCAGGCGTTTTACGAAGCCGGATGCCGTTACCTTCAGCTGGACGACACGAGCTGGGGAGCGCTGTTCAGCGACGAGTTCCGCGAGAAAATCAGAGCGAAAGGTTATGATCCGGACGAGCTGATGAAAACGTTCGCCGATATTACCATTGAAGCCGTCGAACAAAAGCCGGCCGACATGGCGATCACGATTCACATTTGCCGCGGCAACTTCAAATCTTCTTGGCTGTACGACGGCGGTTACGAGCCGATTGCCAAAGAGCTGTTCTCCCGCGTGAACGTGGACGGCTTTTTCCTGGAATACGACAGCGACCGCGCTGGCGACTTCAAACCGCTTCGCCATATCCGAAACCAGCGCGTCGTGCTTGGACTGGTCACCACAAAAACCGGCGAGATGGAAGACATGGAGGACATCAAACGGCGCGTGCGGGAAGCTGCCGAATACGTGCCGCTGGATCAGCTTTGCCTGAGCCCGCAGTGCGGCTTCGCTTCGACGGAAGAGGGCAACGCGGTTGCCGACCAGGATCAGTGGAGCAAGCTGGGGCTTGTCGTCTCGGCGGCGAAGGAAATCTGGAACTGATTTTTGCAGCATATCATTCACGGGCAAAACAACACGAGGCGCAAACATCTGTGCTTCGTGTTTTTTTCTAAGCGACTGCCGCGAAAAGTCTCTTGGCGAAAAAGACGCACTTTGGCAAGGGGCTTGTGCTTTTAGACTCCACAAAAAAAAGATCCCCCCGGCGACGAGGAGATCAAACCCGATTAAATCAATGCGATCGCCAGCAGGGTAAACAGGCTGAGAGTCAGGATCTGGTTCCGTCGCCCGAAGCCGTAGCCATAGGGCCAATAAGCCGAATTTCTGACAGGGCCGCCATCTTCCGTTTCCAGATATACCCGTTCTCTGTCGACCTTCACGATTTTCCCTTCATGCACTTTGCCGTCTATCGTCAGAATGCGTACCTTCCGGTTCATGCAATGCAAACAGTTGTAATACGCGTCCATTTTACCACTCCTTTTACGTAGACAAAACATCCTATGAAGGAAAGGACCGATCGGCAACGGCAGTTGTCCCTTCAGCCAAGCGGTTTTCATGGTCACCTTGGATTCCAGAAGTTAAGGCGGGTGCCTAAACCTGCCGGAATCGCTGCTCACCCGGCATGTAAGGTTTATTGCAATTTTATGCGTTGTAATATAAAATGGAATTAAATTTTTAATTTGACAGGTAAATTTTGAAATTTATTTTTATCTTGTCGCTTAATTTTTTCATTATTTTCTATTTTATGAAAATTATTGATCGAAATCTTGTTTTTATGTACACTAGCGATTGTACGCACATGCATTCTATTAAACTGAGATGAGTAGGGAAAACGTATGTCAATACACGATAACATTTTGATTAAAATTCGAGAAATGAAAGACAGCTTGACTCCGGTCGAAAAAATGGTGGCGGAATACGTCCTGCAAAATGTCGAAGAAATTCCCCATCTATCAATCAAAAACCTGGCGCAGTTGACGAAAACAAGCGACGCTTCCGTGCTTCGTTTTTGCAAAACGATGGGTTATTCGGGCTACCGCAGCTTTATCGTAAGCATTTCGGCGTCGCTTGGTTCGATGGAGGAGCAGAAAGACCAGTATACGGACATCCAGCCGGGGGACGACTTGTCCGTCATCATTTCCAATACGTTCAGAAACAACATCAAATCGATCGAAGACACGTTAAGCGTCATCGATAAAAACGAAGTGGACCGCGCCGTGCAAGTGCTCAGGAAATGCAACCGCATCGTCTTCTTCGGCATCGGCGCTTCGGGCCTGGTCGGCATTGACGCGGAACAGAAGTTCTCGCGGATCAACAAGATGTGCCATACGTACACCGACGGGCACAGCCAATTGACCGCTGCAACGCTTTTGGACAAGGGGGACGTGGCGGTGTTCATCTCCAATTCGGGCAAAACCACGGAAATCTTGGACTCGCTTGAAATCGCGAAAAAAAGCGGCGCCACCATCATCGCCATCACGAAATACACGAAAAGCGAGCTGGCGGACAAAGCGAACATCGTGCTGAACATTTCGACGCCCGAAGTGACCATTCGCAGCGGCGCCATGGGTTCGCGCATCGCCATGCTGACGATCATCGACATCCTGTTTGCCGGCGTGGCAAGCGCAGAGTACAAAAACGTGAAGAAACATTTGACCAAAACGCATAACATCATCGCGACAAGCAAACATCGGTAGAAATCGCGGGACGCCGAACCCTTTTGCGGGGACATAGGACGTAATGTCAATGGATCAAAGCAACCTGCCAGCCCGTTTTTTTTGCCGATCAAGCCGGAAGGTCGGGTTTAAGGCAGCCTGCTGCCCTGAACCCGGCCTTCATTACGGTACATATTGATTATCACCCGATGCCGAAAGGCATCTTTTTTTTGTTTTCGAGCATAACGCCTACGCGAACAAGCTAAAATTAAACAACAATTATTTATTTTATAATAAAATAATATTTCAAAAACTGTTGACCAAAATGAAATTTCTCGTTAATATGAAATCAAGAAGAGGATTTGGCAAATATCAAAAGTGCGGTTTTGATACACATCATGTAGTGACAGATCATATAAAAAGAACTACATATTGTGCCTTGATCCGTCTTTGGAATTTGCGACTTCCCAGAAATGAATATATGGATAGGAGGATCGCAATG
>Ga0180220_1002300_pt1 | contig 12508 bp, 11 predicted proteins | sample eDN5th37CBELigBY_FD_151335 | JGI IMG/M metagenome (GOLD analysis project Ga0180220, IMG submission 151335) | Enriched backyard soil microbial communities from Emeryville, California, USA - eDNA 5th pass 37_C BE-Lig BY (version 2) (version 2) | ecosystem: Environmental > Terrestrial > Soil >... | reverse complement strand
CGATGCCTTCGATACGCAGCGATGCCGAAGCCGAACGGTTCGTCGCCGAGGCCGATCTGTCCGAATATGATCTATCGGGCTTTCAACCCATGCATTTCGAAGTCGAACCCAAGTCAGCCGCGCTCAATATGCGCCTGCCCGCCTCGCTGCTCGAGGCGGTAAAAGCCAAGGCCAAGGCCAAGGGCATTCCATATACCCGCTATGTGAGAATGGTGCTGGAGTCCGATGTAGCAGGACGATCCGCAAGCCATGAACGCAAGCCGACGACGTTTTAAGACTCAAGCGCCGTCGGCATAAGCCTGTACCCCTACACCCCCAGATACCGCGTCAGCAGTTCCGTCTGGCTGGCCAGGGTGGCGCTGTCGCGCTGCTCGACGACCTTGCCTTTTTCCAGCACCACGCAGCGATCGGTATGGGTGAGCACCTTGCGGTAGTTGCGGTCCACGATGAGGGTGGCCACGCCGGTATCGCGGATGGCTTCGATGATGCGCCAGATCTCGTTGATGATGAGCGGCGCCAGGCCTTCGGTGGCCTCGTCCAGGATGAGGATGTCCGGATTGGTCATGAGCGCGCGGCCGATGGCCAGCATTTGCTGTTCGCCGCCGGAAAGCTGTTGGCCGCCATGGCCCAGGCGCTCGGTCAGGCGCGGGAAGGTGTCCAGCACGCGCTGGTAGGTCCAGTCCTTGCGGCCTTTGTAGCCGGGACGGGCGGCCACCAGCAGGTTTTCGCGCACGTCCAGGTTGGGAAAGATGCCGCGCCCTTCGGGCACGTAGGCCACGCCCTGGCGGGCGATCTGATGCGGCTGGGCGTGGGTGTTGTCCCGGCCGCGGATGACGATCTTTCCCTGCGCGGGGGCCAGATGGCCCATGACGGTGCGGATCAGCGTGGTCTTGCCCATGCCGTTGCGGCCCAGCAGCCCGATCGATTCGCCCGCTTCGATGCGCAGGTCGATGCCGTGCAGCACGTGGCTGGCGCCGTAGTAGGTATGCAGCCCGGAGGCTTCGATCAGCGTCGTCATTCTTCGTCTCCGAGATAAGCCGTCTGCACCAGCGGGTTGGCCTTGATGCTGACCGGGTCGCCATGGGCGATGACCGCGCCATTGACCATGACGGTGATTTCGTCGGAAATGCGAAAGACGGCGTCCATGTCGTGTTCGACCAGCAGGATGGCGTGCTCGCTCTTGAGCGAGGCCAGCAGGTTGAGCATGCGGTCGGTTTCTTCAGAACCCATGCCGGCCAGCGGCTCGTCCAGCAGCAGGACCGTGGGGTGGGTGGACAGGCTCATGGCGATTTCGAGTTGGCGCTTGCCGCCGTGCGAAAGCAGCCCGGCGGTCTGGTTGCGAAAGCCCGTCAGGCCCGCCAGTTCGAGCGCCCGGTCGGCCGCTTCGTTGCTTTGCGCGCAGCGGCGGGCCGGTGCCCAGCTCCAGAAGTGCTGATGATTGGCCTGCGCGGTGAGGCGGCAGTTTTCGTGCACGGTGAGAGAGGGAAAAATGGTGGTGCGCTGATAGCTGCGTCCCATGCCGGCGCGCGCGCGGCGGGGCTGGGGCCAGTCGGTGATGTTCTCCTGGTTCAGGTGTATGGTGCCTTCGTTGGGCGCCAATTCGCCCGACAGGACGCTGACCAGGGTGGATTTGCCCGCGCCGTTGGTGCCGATGACGGCGTGCACGGCGCCGCGCTTGAGATCGAGCGACACATTGTCGATGGCCGTCAGGCCGCCGAAGCGGCGCGTGATGTGCTTGGCCGATAGCAGGGTTTGCGTCATGGTACTGCCTTTACTGGGCCGAAGCCGAGGAGATGGACTTGGGACGGCGCCGGTTGCGCCACTGATCGGGCAGGCCGGCCAGCCCTTGCGGCAGGGCGGCGACCAGCGCGATGATGGCCAGGCCGAAGGTCAGGTGCCACCTGCTGGCGAATTCGCCGAACAGCGCGTGCGACTGGAAGACCTCTTGCAGCAGGGTCAGCGCGACGGCCCCGACGATGGCGCCCCACAGGCGGCCCATGCCGCCCAGGATGACCATGAGCAGCACCAGGCCCGATTGCTCCCAGGCGAGCAGTTCGGGGTTTACATAGCCGTCCTTGACCGCATACAGAAATCCCGCCACGCCGGCCAGGCCGCAGCCGATGATGTAGGCGATGAGCTTGTACTTGAAGGTTGAAAAACCCGCGGCGCGCATGCGCTGCTCGTTGACCCGGATGCCGGTCAGGGCCGCGCCGAAGCGCGAGCGCATCAGCAGGGCCAGGAAGAGCCAGGTCAGCAGCAGGCAGACCAGCGTGAACACGTAGAACACGAACTGGTCGTCGATATTGAGCACGACCCAGTCGCCCAGGCGGATCTCGGGACGGAAGTAAAGATAGATGCCGTCGGTGCCGCCGCCCAGCGCCGTGTCGTGAAAGACGTAATAGGCCATCTGGGCGAAGGCCAGCGTGACCATGATGAAATAAATGCCCTTGGTGCGCAGCGCCAGCGCGCCGGTGACCACGGCGTAGGCCATGGCCGCCAGTATGGCGCCGGGCAGCAGCCACAGCATATTGCCCGCGCCCGACTCGGGCGAGAGCAGGGTGACGAAATAGGCGGCGATGCCGAAGAAGGCCGAATGCCCCAGGCTGACCAGGCCGGTACAGCCCACCAGCAGTTGCAGGCTGAGCGCGAACAGGGCGTAGATCATGATCTTGACGACCAGGCCCAGATAGTAGCTGGTGGCGAGCGAGGGCAAGGACAGCACCAGCGCCAGCAGCACCAATAGCAAAATGGCACGAAGAATGAAACGCATGGTCGGCCTTGTTTAGTGTTTGAAGAGCCCTTCGGGCTTGAACAGAAGAATGGCGGCCATCAGCAGGTAGACCATGACGCCGGCGGCGGCCGGAAAGAACACTTGCCCGAAGGTGTCGACGAAGCCCACCAGCATGGCGGCCAGGAAGGCGCCCTTGATGGAGCCGATGCCGCCGATGACCACCACCACGAAGCAGATGATCAGCACCGCGTTGCCCATGCCGGGATACACCGAGGAGACCGGGGCGGCGATGGCGCCGGCCAGCGCGGCCAGCGCCACGCCGATGGCGAACACGATGCGGAACAGCCGGTTGATGTCGATGCCCAGCGAATTGATCATTTCGCGGTTGCTGGCGCCGGCGCGGATCATCATGCCCAGCCGGGTGCGCGTGAGCACCCAGAACATCAGCGCGGCGACCAGGATGCACACCAGCGAGATGAAGAGCCGATACACGGGATAGGTCATGACGTCGCCGAGGCGCACCGAGCCGGTCAGCCACGAGGGAACCGGCACGCCGTGCACGTCGTTGCCCACGATGATGCTGCGCAGTTCTTCAAAGACGAGAATGAGGCCGTAGGTCATGAGCACCTGCTGAAGGTGCTCGCGCGTGTACAGGTAGCTGTAGAAGGCCCACTCGAGGAAATACCCCAGCACCGTGGCCAGCACCACGCACACCAGCACGGTCAGGACAAAGCCCCCGCCCAGATACTGGGCCACGAGCGGCTGCAGCGCAAAGGCCATGTAGGCGCCGATCATGTAGAAGCTGCCATGGGCCAGATTGATGATGCCCATGATGCCGAAGATGAGGGTCAGGCCGCTGGCGACGAGGAAAAGCAACAGGCCGTATTGCACGGCGTTCAGGCACTGGATCAGGAGGATGGCCGGGTCCACGAATATTCCTTTGGTTCAACGGGGCAAGGGGCGCGCGCGCCGCGCGCACGCGCCCCTTGCGGGTACGGATTTACAGCTTGCAGCCGCGAGCGGGGTCTGCCAGTTTTTCGACCGCGATCTTCACGAACTGGTTCTTGTCGCCTTCGACCTTGCGCAGATACATGTCCTGCACCGGGTTGCCGGCCTTGGACAGCGTGAACTCGCCGCGCGGGCTGTCGATCTTGGCGCTGCGGATGGCGTCGCGCATGGCGTCCTTCTTGCTGATGTCGCCGTCCACGGCCTTCAGGCCCGCTTCGAGCATCTGCGCGGCGTCGTAGCCCTGCACGGCGTAGACGTCGGGCGGAAGCTGCGGGAAGTTCTTGATGTAGTCTTCGCGGAACTTGTTGTCGCGCGGCGTATCCAGGCCGTCGGCATAGTGCAGCGCGGTCTGCAGGCCCTGGGCCGATGCGCCCTGGGCTTCGAGCGTGCCGTCGGTGAGGAAGCCGGCGCCATACAGGGGAATCGAGTCTTTCAGGCCGGCCGCGGCATAGTCCTGAACGAACTTGACGGCGCCGCCGCCGGCAAAGAAGGTGTAGACCGCATCGGGCTTGAGCGAGGCGATTTCTGTCAGCAGAGGCTGGAACTCGACGTTGGGGAACGGCAGGGTGAGGTGCTTGACGACCTTGCCGCCGGCCTTTTCGAAGGACTCTTTAAAGCCGTCGGTGGACTCTTTGCCGGCCGCGTAGTTCCAGGAAATGGTGACGGCGGTTTTGTCGCCGTTTTCGGCCGCCACGGCGCCCATGGCATAGCCGGGCTGCCAGTTCGAGAACGAAGAACGGAACACGTTCTTGCTGCACAGGGGCCCGGTGATGGCGTCGGCGCCGGCGTTCGGAATGATGAGGGTGGTGTCGGAATCGTTGGCCGCCTTGGCCAGAGCCATGGCCACGCCCGAGTGCACAGTGCCGACCAGGATGTCGACGCCGTCGCGCTTGATCAGGCGGTTGGCGTTCTCGGGGCCCTTCGAGGGATTGGATTCATCGTCGACCTTGAAGTACTGGACCTCTTGGCCGGCCAGCTTGCCGCCTTGCTCTTGCACATACAGCTTGAAGCCGTTTTCGATGGCTTCGCCCAGCTTGGCGTACGTGCCGCTGTACGGCAGCATGAAGCCGACCTTGACGGCGGCGAACGCACTGCCGGCGCTGAGTGCAAGCGCCGTGGCCAGGGCGGTATGGGTGAAGATTTTTTTCATTGCCTACTCCTGTTTTTTATGAAAAGGGATGACTTCAGGGATGCGCAAGAGGGCGCGGTTCAGGAAAGATCGCGGATGAAATCCGTGACCTCGTTGATGACTGTTTCGGGCTGGTCTTTGTGGGCGGAATGGCGGCAGCGCTCAATGATACAGAGCTTTGCATGTGTTGCAATCCGTTTAATCCCTCGAATCTGTTCGAGCGTGCCGTATTCATCGTCAACGCCTTGCAAGGCCAGGATCGGGCAGCGGATCTTGTCCAGGCAGGACTCGATGTTCCAGTGGCGAAAGGCGGGATTCAGCCAGATGTCGTTCCAGCCCCAGAAGGCCGAATCCGGGTCGTCGTGGTAGCGCGCCAGACGTTGGGGCAGATCGGTCTCCAAGTAGGCGACGCGGGCTCTTTCGATGTTTTCGATGGAAATGTCTTCGACGAAGATGTGCGGCGCCGCGACGACGATGGCCTTGGCCGCGTCGGGATACATAGCGGCATACAGCAGGGCGATCGAGCCGCCGTCGCTGTGTCCGAGCAGCACGGGTTTTTCGTCCTGCAGGCCCAGGGCCTCGAACAGCGCCGGCAAGACCTCGCGGGCCTGGTCGTGCATGTATTCGACGGACCATTTTTCATCCGGGGGCCGGGGCGTGCTGGCGCCATAGGCATAGCGCGAAAAAACCAGGCCGCGGCAGCCGGCGGCTTCGCACAGCTGGGCGGGCCAGTCTTTCCACATCGAGGCCGAACCCAGGCCCTCGTGCAGGAAGACGATCAGGTCGGCGTCCCGCTTCTCGGGCGCGATCAGGCTGTACTCGATGTCCATCTCGCGGCCCAGCGCGCGTATGCGCACATGGGTCGGCGCCTTGGCCAGAGCGGCTGTGTTCGGCATGTCAGTGCCTCTCTTGTTCGCGCAGGCGGAAGCGCTGGATCTTGCCCGTCGCCGTCTTGGGCAGTTCGTCGACGAAGTGTATGGTGCGCGGATACTTGAAGGGAGCCAGCTGGCCCTTGACGAAGGCCTGGAGCTCTTGCTGGATGGCGTCGCAGGCGGCATTGCCGGAACGCAGCACGACGTAGGCGGTGGTCTTGACCAGGCCCTGGCCGTCGGCCGCGCCGATGACGGCGGCCTCCAGCACGGCGGTGTGCTGGATGAGGATGTTCTCGACCTCGATGGGCGATACGTACTGGCCGCTGACCTTGATCATGTCGTCGCTGCGGCCCGAGTAGGTGTAATAGCCTTCTTCGTCGCACACATATTTGTCGCCGCTCTTGACCCAGTCGCCCAGGAAGGTCGAACGGGTCTTGTCGCGGTTGTTCCAGTACATGAGGGCGGCGCTGGGCCCCCTGATATAGAGGTCGCCGATGGCGCCGCGCGGCACCGGCCGGCCCTCGTCGTCGCGCAGCTCGATCTCGTAGCCCGGCACGGGCTTGCCGGTCGTGCCGTAGCGCAGGTCGTCTTCGCGATTGGACAGGAAGATGTGCAGCATCTCGGTAGAGCCGATGCCGTCGAGGATGCGGCAGCCGAATTGCTGGGTGAAGCGGTCGCCGATATCGCGCGGCAGGGCCTCGCCGGCCGACGCGCACACCCGCATGGCCACCTCGGCCTTCGAGGGGAGGGCGTCGTAGGCCAGCATGCTGGCGTACAGGGTGGGCACGCCACAGAAGACAGTGGGCTTGTATTCGACCAGGCGCTTGTACACGGCCGCCGGCGTGGGACGTTCGTCCATCAGCACCACCGTGGCGCCGACCGACAGGGGAAAGGTCAGGCCGTTGCCCAGTCCATAGGCGAAGAAGAGCTTGGCGGCCGAAAACACGATGTCGTCCTCGCGCACGCCCAGCACCGGCTTGCCATAGAGCTCAGCGGTGTGCCACAGATTCGCGTGGCTGTGCACCACGCCCTTGGGCTGGCCGGTCGAGCCCGACGAGTAGAGCCAGAAAGCGATCTCGTCCGCCTTGGTGGGGGCGGGCGGCGCCTCGGGGGCCTGCTGCAGACGGCTTTCGAACTCGATGTGGCCGGCGGCAAGTTCGCCTTGAGGACGGGCCACGACGATGTGCTTGACTTCGTGGCGGGCGCTGGCCATGGCCTCCTGGACCGTGGCAAGCAGGGGCTCGGAGACGAACACCGCCTGGCAGCGGCTGTGTTCCATCATGTAGGCATAGTCGGCGGCGGGCAGCAGCGTGTTGACGGCCACCGGCACCACGCCGGCATGCAAGGCGCCCAGGAAGACGACCGGCCAATCATTGGTGTCGAGTATGGAGAGCAGAATGCGCTCTTCGCGGCGGATGCCGAGCTCGGCGAGCAAGCCCGCGAACTTGGCGACGCGTGCGGCCAGTTCCCCGTATGACAGCGTGCCCTGGCTGTCGATATAGGCCGTCTTGCCGGCGCGGCCCGCATTGATTTCGGCGATGTGTCGGGCAAAGTTGAATTCTGCGGGGCAGGCTTGCATGAGTGTCTCCAGATCTTGCGTGGGTACTGCTGGCGGCGCTGGGCGTCTTTGTGTCGGTTGGGTTGTTTTCTGTCGGGCGTTGCGTGAGTCGCTTTTCGGCGAGCAGGGCCTCAGGGGCTGGCGGTGAGCTGCGCCAGGACCTCGGGCGAGGCCTGGACGGCGGCCAGGCGATGGTAGAAGGCCAGGGCGCGCAGGCCGCCGAGCTCCTGGCCGCCGCCGGCGCGTCCGGGACCGCCGTGATTGGACTGCGGCATGGCATTGCCGTGCCCCGTCTGGACTTTGGCGACCTCGCTGTTGATGACGTGGACGCGGCCGTGGCTTTCGGCCAGCCTCAGCGCGGCCCGTGCCAGGAAGCCGGGATCTTCGCCATAGACGGAGGCCACCAGCGAACCCATGCCGCGGCGGGCCAGCGCATAGGCATGCTCGGGGTCGCGGTAGGGCATGATGGTGGCCACGGGGCCGAAGACCTCGGTTTCGTGGACCAGCGCCAGGCCGTCGGGATCGCGGGTGCCGAACAGCATGGGTGCCACGCAGGCATGGTCGGCCGATTCGGCCAGTATGGGGGCGTTGCGGCCGTCGAAGACGACGTCGCAGTGGCCGGCCAGCAGTTCAATGCCCTCCTGGACGGCTTTTTTCTGCTGGGCGCTGACCAGGCTGCCCATGCGCACGGATTCGTTGCGCGGATCGCCCACGGTGATCGCCTGCAGCTTGTCGGCGATGGCCTTGGCGACGGCGTCGTAGCTGGCTTCGGGCACCAGGATGCGCCGGATGGCCGTGCATTTCTGCCCGGACTTGATGGTGAGCTCGCGCACCACTTCGCGCACCAGCAGGTCGGCGCCCGTACCTTCGGGGTCGAGCAGGGCGCAGTTGACGCTGTCGGTTTCAGCGTTGAAACGCACGCCGTCATGCTGGATGCGCGGATGCCGGCGCAGGGTGGCGGCGGTGTCGGCCGAACCGGTGAACGACACCATGTCCAGGCCGTTCAGGGCGTCCATCATGCCTTCGGGACGCCCGCAGACGATGTTCAGGCTGCCTTCGGGCAGAATGCCCGCTTCGATCACGTCCTTGACCATCTCATGAGTGAGCCAGGCCGTGGCCGTGGCGGGCTTGACCACGACCGGCACGCCGGAAAGCAGGGCGGGGGCGGCTTTTTCCCACAGCCCCCAGGCCGGGAAATTGAAGGCGTTGATGAGCAGGGCGACGCCGTGCGCGGGAACCTCGATGTGCTGGGTAGCGAAGGCCTTGTCCTTGGCCAGCGAGTCGGAGTCGCCGTCCAGATGCACCTGGCCGTCGGTGAGCTTGGCGCCCAGTTTGGCGTAATAAGACAGCGTGTAGATGCTGCCGTCGACGTCGACGGCCGTGTCGTTCTTGACGGTGCCGGAGTTCTGCAGCGAGATGTCGTAGTATTTGTCGCGATTGGCCTGCAGCACCTGCGCCACCTGGGACAGCAGCCCGGCGCGCTCGGCGTAGCTGAGCTTGCGCAGGGCGGCCCCGCCCTGTTCGCGGGCGAAGTCATAGGCGGCGGCCATGTCCACGCCCTTGGCGCAGACCGCAACCAGCGGTGTGCCCAGAACGGGGTCGACCAGGACGGCGCCGTCGCCGGTGCCTTCCTGCCATCGGCCTTGAACATAGTTAGCAAGTTTCTTCATAAGTATCCAATTCGGTTTTTAGAGCGGGGCGAACGGAGTCCGCCGGAAAGACGGCCGGCCGTGGCGCGCCTCGGGCCTGCGGACTGTCCTTGTAGCGTCAACAGGCCCTAGTGCCGGGTGAACTCGATCTTGCCTTCGGGCAACAGATAGAGCACCAGGGCGCGCCCCTGCGTCACGGTGGGGCTGTGGGCGGAATCGGGTCCATACACCAGCCAGCCGCCCGGCTGGCCGTCAAAGCGCGCGTCCTGCGAAGCGGCCATGGGCATGATGAGGTCGATCTCGCCATTGGGATGCCGATGGTGGGGGCCGGCGATGTCTTCCATGTCGACGACGTCGACGGAATAATTGTGCAGTTCGGCTGCGGGCTTGATGACACGGCCGTAACGCAGGCCGCCGGCTTCGTACTGGCACATCCAGCCCTCTTGGACCCCGGTTCTACAGGCCTCCACAATGCGTTGACAGACGTCGCCGCCGTAAGGAAACTGCTTATTCAGTTTTTCCTGAAGGGTTTTATCGAGGGGCTGGGCGCCGATAAAATCTGTTACCTGGCGGATAAGCCCCTGAAATGTCTCGATGTTGCTCATGTTGCGTCCTTCTTGGATCGGCTCGGGCGCATGGCCTGGGACCTGCCGGCGCCGATCCGATGTGCTTGTCAGGCTGAAAATTATGCCTTTTCTTCTGTCATGTCAAGCACTATAATGCATATCAACGGCTTTCTTAGGGTTTTTCTGGGTGAAGAATAAAGCACTAGATGACAAGGTCGCCGCCACGGCGGCCAATACGGAGACAGTGCGCGACGCCTACCTGCTTGCGCTGGGCGAGCGCGTGCGGCGGTTGCGCGCAAGGCGCGGCATGACGCGCAAGGAGCTCGCCCGGGCCGCGGCGGTGTCCGAGCGGCATCTGGCCAATCTCGAACGAGGCGTGGGCAATGTGTCCATCCTGGTGCTGCAAAGCATCGCGGGGGCTTTCAATTGCGCAATGGCCGAACTGGTCGGCGACGTCACCACTTCCACGCCCGAATGGCTGCTGATCCGCGAACTGCTCGAAGGCCGCGGCGAACAAGAGCTTCAGCTGGCCCGCCAGACGCTTTCCGAACTGTTCGCCGGCCAGCCCGAAAGGCCGCCCCGCAACCGCCTGCGCCAGATCGCCTTGATCGGCCTGCGCGGCGCGGGCAAGTCCACGCTGGGGCGCATGCTGGCGGCCGATATCGGCTATCCCTTCATCGAACTCAGCAGCGAGATCGAGCGGGTGGCGGGTTGCGGCATACTCGAAATCCACAGCCTGTACGGCGCCACCGCCTACCGGCGCTACGAGCGCCGGGCCCTCGAAGAGGCGCTGCAGCTGTATCCGGATATGGTTCTGGCTACGCCGGGCGGCCTGGTGTCAGAGCCCTCCACCATGAATCTCATGCTGGCCCATTGCTACAGCGTATGGGTCAAGGCCACGCCCGAAGACCACATGGCCCGGGTCATGGCGCAGGGCGATTTCCGTCCCATGGCGGGCAACAACGAGGCCATGGCAGACCTCAAGCGCATCCTCGCCAGCCGCGAGGCTTTTTATTCCAAGGCCGATTTCATCTGCTCGACCAGCAATCACTCGCTTTCCGATTCCTTCGACATTCTGCGCACCCACATCCGGGAAGCGGCCGGCCTGCCGCTGCAGGCCGCCTGAGTCACCATGCATTTTCGTGCATGTTTTGATTGACGCATAGCCTGACTTGCATTATTATGCATGCATCTTTAGAAGATGCATCATTGTTCGGGCTTCGAAAATATTAGGAGATATCGATGAATCAAGTCGCCACCCCCGCGGTCGAGCAAACCGCCGCCAACCGCGTCGACTTCCGCACCGACCCCAGCCAATACAAGCACTGGAAGCTGTCCTTCGACGGCGAGGTCGCCACGCTGACGATGGACGTGGCCGAAGAAGGCGGCCTGCGCCCCGGCTACAAGCTCAAGCTCAATTCTTACGACCTGGGCGTCGACATCGAACTGCATGATGCCCTGCAGCGCATCCGCTTCGAGCATCCCGAAGTGCGCACGGTGGTGGTCACCAGCGGCAAGGACCGCATCTTCTGCTCGGGCGCCAATATCTTCATGCTGGGCCTTTCCTCCCATGCCTGGAAGGTGAACTTCTGCAAATTCACCAACGAAACCCGCAACGGCATCGAAGACTCCAGCCGCCACAGCGGCCTGAAGTTCGTGGCCGCGCTGAACGGCGCGTGTGCGGGCGGCGGCTACGAGCTGGCGCTGGCCTGCGACGAGATCCTGCTGGTCGACGACCGCTCTTCGTCCGTCTCGCTGCCCGAAGTGCCCCTGCTGGGCGTGCTGCCCGGCACCGGCGGCCTGACCCGCGTGACCGACAAGCGCAAGGTGCGCCACGACCGCGCCGACATCTTCTGCACCCTGGTCGAAGGCGTGCGCGGCGAGCGCGCCAAGCAATGGCGCCTGGTCGACGACGTCATCAAGCCGGCCCAGTTCGCCGAGGGCGTTCAGAAGCGCGCCGCCGAGCTGGCCGCGGGCAGCGACCGTCCCGCCGACGCCAAGGGCGTCGAACTCACCCCCCTGCAGCGCACCGATTCCGAGAACGGCCTGTCGTACAAGTATGTGGAAGTCCAGATCGACCGCCAGAAACGCATTGCCAACCTGGTGGTGCGCGGCCCCGAGTCCGTGCCCGCCGATGTCGACGCCATCGTGGCCGAGGGCGTCTCGTGGTGGCCGCTGCAGATGGCGCGCGAACTCGACGACGCCATCCTGCAGCTGCGCACCAATGAGCTCGACATCGGCACCTGGGTATTCCGCACCCAGGGCGACATCGCCAAGGTGCTCGAAGCCGACGCCACGCTCGAGAAATTCGCCGACCACTGGTTCGTGCGCGAAACCCGCGGCATGCTGCGCCGCACGCTGGCCCGCCTGGACGTCACTTCGCGCTCGCTGTTCGCCCTGATCGAGCCCGGCTCCTGCTTCGCCGGCACGTTGCTCGAGCTGGCGCTGGCCTGCGACCGCACTTACATGCTGGACGATCCCGATGCCGAGCAGGGCGCCGAGATCGCCGTCAGCCAGTTGAACCTGGGCACCTACCCCATGGTCAGCGGTCAAAGCCGTATCCAGCGTCGTTTCTACGAGGAAGAGCCCGCCATCCAGGCCGTCGCGGCCACCATCGGCAAGCGCATCACGCCGGCCGAAGCCGAAGAGCTCGGCCTGGTCACCTATGCGCTGGACAGCCTCGATTGGGACGACGAGATCCGTCTGGCTCTGGAAGAGCGCAGCGCGCTGTCGCCCGATTCGCTTACCGGCCTCGAGGCCAACCTGCGCTTCGGTGTGGCCGAAAGCATGGAAACCCGCATCTTCGGCCGCCTGAGCGCATGGCAGAACTGGATCTTCTACCGCCCCAACGCTTCGGGCGACAAGGGTGCGCTCAAGCTGTACGGCAAGGGCGAGAAGGCCAACTTCGATTGGAACCGCGTGTAAACGCAAGATAATCAGATCCATTAAGGAGCACAGACATGTCTGGCATCAACTATTCCGAGAAGATTCCCAA
>Ga0180220_1002299_pt1 | contig 12513 bp, 9 predicted proteins | sample eDN5th37CBELigBY_FD_151335 | JGI IMG/M metagenome (GOLD analysis project Ga0180220, IMG submission 151335) | Enriched backyard soil microbial communities from Emeryville, California, USA - eDNA 5th pass 37_C BE-Lig BY (version 2) (version 2) | ecosystem: Environmental > Terrestrial > Soil >... | reverse complement strand
CCGGCGAGCCCCGGCCGGGCCCCGGACTCGACGAGGTCCGCTGGGTCAAACCCGAAGCCCTCGCCGATTTGACCCTCGGCTCCGCCGCCCGCCGCCTCGCCACGGCCGTCGCCGCCGACCCCGCCGCCTGGGGGCTCGAGAGTTGAATTGCGAATGCGGGATGGATTAGGGGGGTGGCCCGCAAGCGGGATTGGGTTGCTCAGGTCGGCGGCGACGCCGCGGTGGCGACGGATCGGGGATCACGGCAGCGCTTCGACTTTGAGAGGAGTGAACCGGGCGAGCCTTGCGTCGTGAGTTAAGAAAATGTCGCAACCCAGTTCCACGGCGGCGGCCAAGTTGAGCGCGTCGGGGTTCGGAATCCATATCGGGTCCGGATGCTCGCCGCCCGGTCGCAAACGGAGGCGGTCAGCGCGGCGACCCGAATGCCGGGTAGGGAAAAGAATCCGTCGTACTTGGAAAGCAGCGTCTCATTTCCCGTCTTGAGTGGGCCGACACGGCATTCCAGGCGGATTAGGTCGCTGACAACGATCCGATCTCCCGCCGCGTGGAGGGCCGCCAAACGAGCGGAGGCCCTCGTTCCCAAGTTTGGAGTTGATTCGAGATGGTGGATGAGAATGTTCGCGTCGACGAAGACAAGCAACGCGGCGCCTCTTGGTTCGGCTAGGGGTGGTCCCATTCGTCCCGCATCGCGTCGATGTCGGCGTCGATTTCCTCCTTGGTCCGGAACGCGGCCCCGGCGGCTTCCCGTTCGGCTCTGGCGCGTTGCAGGTACTCGAACCAGTCCTCCCCGCTGGAGGCGGGCTCGTCCAGCGCTTCGATCGTCACTCGGACCCGTCCGGGCGGCAGGTCCAGTCGTTCGGGAATCTCCAGCGATCCATCCGGCTTCAACACTCCGGTTACGATGAAGCGAGTGAGGCTCATGGTCGCGTCTCCTCACCTTGTTTGGGGTTCCCACAGCTCTCAGCTCCATTCTAACCATTCTTCCAGTGGAGCGCCGACCGGCGCGGCATGGAAGGGCCGATCGGTTCAATCGTCGAGGTCGGCACGGCCGGCGCGGACGCTCGTCGAGCGGACTTGCTCGGAAGGCCTGGGCGTTCTAAAATGAACCTGACTTGGGAGTCGTTCGGCGGACCGAGGCGGGAAAGAACGGTCGGGCGCGGGGCGGTCCCGGGTTCCACTCTGATTGGTCCACCCTGGACAATGGATGTTCGAGGGAAGTCGGCGGTTTGGTTGGCTCGTCGAGAGCCGGCTCCGCCGGATCGGTCGATCCGATGCTCCATTCGTCGCGGCCTTCTCAGCCCAATTCATTTTGGCTTATTGGACGACGCGATCGAGGTTGCGGGACCGGAGAATGCTCTCGTTGTCGTGTGGAATGGTCCGAATCAACCGTGAATGCGACTTGATCCCCGGCTAGGGATGAAAGGGCTCGGCATGCCTTCAGGTAAGGACGTCACGGGGGGGAACTCGGGAGGCGGCGGCAAGCGCGGCGGCGGCGGACTCACCTCCGGCGCTTCGGGCGGCGCCAAGAAGAACGCCTACTGCTCCTTCTGCCGCAAGAGCTTCCGCGACGTCGGCCCCTTGGTCGAAGGGCCCGGCGACGTCTACATCTGCGGCGAATGCATTGACCTTTGCCAGTCGATCCTCGACCAGGAGCGGCGGCGTCGCGGGGTGCCGAAGACCCTCTTCACCGACATCCCCACCCCGCGCGAGATCAAAGACCAGCTCGACGCCTACGTCATCGGCCAAGACCGGGCCAAGAAGGTCCTCTCCGTCGCGCTGCACAACCACTACAAGCGGTTGGTCCATGGTGAGGAGCCCGACCAAGAGGTCGAGCTCGACAAGTCGAACATCCTCCTGATCGGCCCGACGGGCTGCGGCAAGACCCTGCTGGCCCGGACGATGGCCCGGATCCTCAACGTCCCCTTCGCCATCGGCGACGCCACCACCTTGACCGAGGCCGGCTACGTTGGCGAGGACGTGGAAAACATCCTCCTGAAGCTGCTCCACGCCGCCGATTTCGACCTCGAGGCCGCCCAGCGCGGGATCATCTACATCGACGAGATCGACAAGATCGGCAAGACGACCCACAACGTCTCGATCACCCGCGACGTCTCGGGCGAGGGCGTCCAGCAGGCCCTCTTGAAGATGCTTGAGGGGACCGTCGCCAACGTGCCTCCCCAGGGGGGACGCAAGCACCCCGAGCAGCAGTACATCCAGATGGACACCAGCAACATCCTGTTCATCTGCGGGGGAACGTTCGTCGGCCTCGAAAACATCATCGCCCGCCGAGTCGGCCGCAAGACCATCGGCTTCGGCAGCCAGACCCAGGCCGAACAGCACACCGACATGGCCGAGCTTCTGGGCAAGGTCACGTCCGACGACCTCTTGGAATTCGGCCTCATCCCCGAGTTCATCGGCCGGATGCCGGTCATCTGCCCCCTGATGCCGCTGGACGAAAGCGCCTTGGTGCGGATCATGACCGAGCCCCGCAACGCCTTGGTCAAGCAGTACAAGCGGTTCTTCGACATGGAGGGCTCGGACGTCGAGTTCACCCCCGACGCCCTCCACGAGATCGCCACGCGGGCCAAGGCCAAGGACACCGGCGCTCGCGGGCTCCGCTCGATCATCGAAGAGATGATGATCGACATCATGTTCGACCTGCCCGAGCGCGCGGCCAAGGAGAAGGGAACCTACGTCGTCACCGCCGAGGTGGTCCGCAGGGAGAAGAGCCTCTTCGACACCCCTCCCATCCCCATGACGCCTCCGAAGCCCGAGCGGAAGAAGGAAAGCGCCTAGGCCGGATTGGACGGGAGACGAGGCATGAAGCGTCGGGATTTTCTCGCGGCGGGCCTGAGCGTCGCCGCGGCGTCGGGGCTGGGCCGGCTTGTCCGGGGCGACGAGCCGGGCTCGCCATTTGGGATCCGGGGGGTGGTGCTCACCCCCGCCGATTTTTCGCTCGAAGATTGGCCCGAGCGCGCCAAGCGGGCCGGCCTGACGACGATCGGGCTCCATCATCCGACGTCGCCCGGCGAGATCGCCCGGTGGCTGGAGACCGACGCGGGGCTGGGGGTTCTGGAATCGTGCCGAGAGCTCGGCCTGGAGGTCGAGTACGAGCTTCACGCCATGCGCGAGTTGCTCCCTCGCGAACTTTTCGACAAGAACCCCGAGTTCTTTCGAATGGACGAGAAGGGGGAGCGGACCCCCGACTCCAACTGCTGCCCCCACTCGGAGCGGGCCCTCGACCTGATCGCCGAGAACGCCGCGGCGATGGCTCGGACGCTCCGGCCGACCTCGTCCCGGTACTTCTACTGGGGAGACGACGGCCTCCCTTGGTGCGCTTGTCCCTCGTGCCGCGAGCTGATTCCCTCGGAACAGGCCCTCCTGGTCGAGAATCGGACGCTGCGCGCCCTCCGCGAGATCGACCCCAAGGCGAGCTTCGCCCACCTGGCCTACCACAACACCCTGGAACCGCCCCGGCAAGTGAAGCCGGCGGAGGGGATCTTTTTAGAGTACGCGCCGATCCACCGGCGGTACGATCTGCCCTACGAGAAGCAGACCGACCCGGACCAGCCCGACGCCCTCTCGGCCCTCGACGCCAACCTCGCGGTCTTCCCCGCCGAGACGGCCCAGGCGCTCGAATACTGGCTCGACGTCTCGTTGTTCTCGAAATGGACGCGGCCCGCGGTGAAGCTCCCATGGCGGCCCGACGTGCTCGAGGCCGACCTGAACACCTACGCGAAGCGCGGAATCACCCGCGTCACCAGCTTCGCCGTCTACGTCGACGCCGAATATCGCGATCGATTCGGCGACCTTCGGTTCCTCGACGAATACGGCCGGGCCCTCTCGGCCCGCGTCTCTGCGTAGCGGGTCATCCCGGGAACGCCGATCTCCCGATCGGCGTCCGGGCGTACGCCGCCGTGTTTCGGCGGCTCGCGCGTTATTCCCTCGCGTCGACCAATTCCGGCTTCGGCCGGATCATCAGGACGATGGCGACGGAGATTAGGGCCAGGGCCGCGAAGATGCCGAAGATCACCGCCAGCGACACATGGCGGTCGCGAAGGGCGCCGAAGCCCCAGTCGGCGAAGCCGCCGAAACTGATGCTGACCAGGTTCATGAAGCCGTAGGCGGTCGCCCGGCGCTCGGGGCGGACGATCTGGGAGAGGATCGGCATGTTGTTGCAGTCGAAGAAGCCCCAGCCGATCCCGTAGAGGATCAAAAAGCCGACGGCCAGCGCCAGGGTCTCGGAGAAGCCGACCCCAAAGAGCGCCGGGAGGAAGAGGATCATCCCGATGGCGCTGACGTTGATCCGCCCCCGATCCGTGCGTCTCATCCAGGCGTCGGCCATCCAGCCGCCGAGGCCGACGCCGACGAGCGAGGCGATCTGCACCGGCAAGACGGCGTAAACTCCGGCGCTGCCCTGGGTCAAGTTGAATCGCTCATGGAGGATGTCGGGCATCCAGTCCTTGACCACCCAGCCGGCCATCGCCGGAAGGGTGAAGTAGAGGACCATCAGCAGGAAGTCGCGGTTTCCAGCCAACTCGCGAACCGACTCTCTCGGAGAGGAGGGGTGCCTGACCGGCCCGTCTCCCGGCCCGGTCGGGTCGCGCAAGACCAACCAAAGGGGCACCGAGTAAAGCACGCCGATCACCCCGCAGAACTCGAAGGCGAACCGCCAGCCGAGGTCCGGATGATCGGCGACGTGCCCGGCGTAGCCGCCGAGGATCAAGCCCGCGTAGATGCCCATCTGGTGAATGCCGACGGCCCGAGACCGGGTGGACCCCCGATGGAAGTCGGTGATCAAGGCCAAGGCCGCGGGGATGTAGAAGGCTTCGCTGATCCCCATCAGGGCCCGGGTGGCCACCAGTTCGTGAAAGGTCGTCACGTGGCCGGTCGCCCAAGTCACCGCCGACCAGACGAAAAGGCTGACGACGATCACCTTGCGACGGCTGTAGCGGTCGGCGATGTATCCCCCGACCGGGCTCAAGAACGCGTAGACCCACTTGAACGAGCCGAGAACGAAGCCCCAGTTCTCGCGGCTGGCGATGTCGGGGATGTCGCTCATCATCGACGCCTTCATCGTCGCGAGCATCTGCCGGTCGAGGTAGTTCAGAAGGGCCACCGGAACCAGCATCACGACCGCCAGCCACGCGGCGCGGGCGATCCCCAATTGCCGTTCCGAGGACGAAAAGGACTCGTCGCGCATTTTGAATTTCACCGAGTGGGACGCGGTCGGACTTTGAGTGAGAGGGCGGGTTCCGGCGGAGTCGCCTCGACGGCCCGCATTATCGGGGCTGGGCGCCGCGGTTTCCAGCCCCCGGCGCCGGGGCCGAAAAGCCGGGGCGGGCCTCGATTCTGAGGTTGACCAATTTTTGGCGGAGTTTTAGTCTCTCGGCCGTTTGGCCATGGAACTTGAGGCAATCTCGACAACGAACCACGGATTGGGAGACGCAACCACATGATCGCAACGGATCGCGGTCGGACCGCCTGGGCCTGGGCGGTGGGACTGACTCTTCTGGGCGCCGCGACGACCAGCTCCGCCTTCGCTCAGAACGCCGCGCCCGGGACCAAGGGGGTCGGCGTCGCCGATGAGGAGCCGACTCCAGGCCTGCGGCTGGATCAAATCGACGTGCCGGGCTTGAAGCCCACGGCGGTCCCGGTCAACCCCACCGACGCGATCGCCATCGTCAACGATCAGGTCATCACCCGCGAACAGCTCGCCGATGAGTGCGTCGCCCGCAAGGGGAAGGAGATCCTCGAGACCCTGATCAATCGGCAGTTGATCGACCAGGCCCTCAAGGCGAAGAAGCTGGAGATCACCGCCGCCGAGATCGATCAGGAGATCGACAACGTCGCCCAGCAGTTCGGCATCGGCCGCGAAGCCTGGCTGAGGACGCTCGACAAGGAGCGCGGGATCACCCCCTACCAGTACGCGCGCGACATCATCTATCCGGCCCTCGCCATGCGCAAACTGTGCGCCGGTCGGGTTCAGGTGACGCCCGACGATCTGAAAAACGCGTTCGAGGCGCAGTACGGCGCCAAGCTCCGCTGCCGGATGATCATGGTCGACAAGCTCAACAAGGCCCAGGACATCTGGGAGGCCCTGCGCAAGAACCCCGGCGGCTTCGAGAAGATCGCCCAGGAACAGTCGATGGACTTGGGCACCCGCTCGCTCGGCGGCCTTCTGGCCGAGCCGATCACCCGGCACGCCCACCCGAAGAACGTCTCCGACGCCGCCTTCGCCCAGTTGCTCGACGGCGACCCGAAGGACAACGACCCCAACCACAAGCCCAAGGACGGCGACTTCACCGGCCCGATCCAAGCCGGCGAGTCGGCCTGGGTCATCCTCCGTCGCGAGTCGGTCGAGCCGGGCAATCCCAACGTCTCGCTTGAGAACGAGGAGATTCGCAAGAAGACCTATGAGATCGTCTACGAGGTGAAGCTTAAGGAAACGATGGGCGAGGTCTTCCAGGAACTGGTTAAGAACGCCGCGATCGAAAACCGCCTGGTCGGCACCGTCAAGCTCGCCAACGAGGAGCAACAGCCCGACTATCGGGTCGACAAAGAGGTCAAGCTGATGAGCGACTCCGGGGAAGGCGCCCCGGCGGCCGAGGCGACCCCCTCGTCCGACTCCGCCGCCCCCGCCGGTCGGGCCAAGCTGCCCGCGCCGGTCGCCGCCCCCCCCGAGGTGGTCGAGCAGTTCGAGCAGCTCAAGCAGAACCCGCTGAAGCCCTCCGCGGCCCCGGCGGCCGCGGCCGAAGCCCCGGCGGCCGAGGTCAAGTAAAGTCATCGGATCGGATTCCGGCTTTCGGCCACGCATCCTTCCCCCGCTCGGGAGAAGCTGGCCGAAGGCCGGTTGAGCGTCATGGGGGTTTTCCGTGGCCGGCTTCCGTGAGGCCGGAGTCACCGACCCCGGCCACGCCACGAAGGATCCAAACGACCCCCACCCGACCCGGCCCTTCGGGCCACCCTCCCCGGAGGGACGCGCGGCTTTGATCCTTCCATTTGGAATACGAACACGAAGCGCATGAAAACGTCCGCTCCGCAAGGTCGCTCGCGTCTCCGCTCCTCTCGCCTCGCGGCGTGCTGCGCCGTTCTCGCGGCGTTCGCGACGGGGTGCGGGACCGTCAAGACGTCGCACACGGCGCGCACCGGGACCGAGCAGCTTTTGCTGACCGACGCCTGGGACCAGGCGCTGGCGAAGATTGATTTTCGGCCCTTGACCGGCGTTCCGGTCTTTCTCGACACGGCCAACGCCACGGCCCTCGATCAGGGCTGGATCGTCTCCAGCCTCAGACAGGCCATGCTCGCCCAAGGGGTCTTGCTCCGGACCACGGCCGAGCAGGCCCAGTGGATCGTCGAGGCGCGGGTCGGCGCTTATGGGACCGACTCCAGCGACTGGTTGCTGGGCCTTTCGCAGACGACGATCCCGCCGACCTTCTCCGGCGTTCCCACGGGAACCCTCCCCGAGATCGCGCTGGCGAAGAAGACCGACCAGATCGGCGTCGCCAAGCTCGCCCTCTTCGCCTACGACCGGACCTCCGGTCAACTCGTTTGGACCTCGGGCACCGCGCAGGCCGGCTCCAACGCCAAGGACGTTTTCATTGGCGGCATCGGGCCGATCAAGAGCGGCTCCATCTACCGCCGCCCCGAATTCATGGGCGTGGAGCTGCCCACTCCCTCGGACCTCGCCAGCGGCTTCGCCACCGGCGAGAAGGAGGCGGGGAGCCGCACGGCCGAGGACGTCGCCGCCTCCCCCTTGGCGCCGTCGGCCGCCGCCGCCGACATCGAGTCGTTCGCCCCCTGATCGTCTGAGTGGGTGGTGGTTAGTGGGTAGTGGTTAGTGGGTGGTCTGGTGGAGCGGACGTCGCGCGGCGGAGCGCGGCCGCTGGTTCGAGATCGACGGCCAACGCCCTCCACCCACTCCTCACTACCCGCCACCCGTTGCCCACTCCTTACCGCCCGCGCCTCGCCACCCACCATCCACTACCCACTATCCACCACCCACCACCAACTACTATAGTGAGGCTTGAAGCGGCCCGGCCTGCTCGGCGTTGAGGGGAACCGGGCTGGTTCACCGCCGCCCGCTCTTCCCTGGATGGAGCACCCGCGCCATGGCATCGTCCGCTTCCCTGGACATCCGCGACTGGATCCGAGACATCCCCGACTTCCCCAAGCCCGGCGTCCTGTTCAAAGACATCACGCCGCTGTTGAGCCATCCCGAGGCGTTTCGGGCCACGATCGACCAGTTCGAGGAGCGGTTTCGAGACGCGGGGATCGACGCCATCGCCGCGGCCGAGGCCCGCGGATTCATCTTCGGCGCTCCCCTGGCGCTGAGGCTTGGCGCCGGCTTCGTGCCGATCCGCAAGCCGGGCAAGCTCCCTTACGCCACGATCGCCCAGGAGTACGCCCTGGAGTACGGCAACGACCGGCTGGAGATGCATTCCGACGCCTTCGGGCCCGGCCGGCGCGTCTTGTTGATTGACGACGTGCTGGCCACCGGAGGAACCATGCGGGCCTGCCAAGACCTGGTGACCTCCACCGGCGCCGAGCTGGTCGCCTGCGCCTTCGTCTTGGAGCTGTCGTTCCTCGAAGGCCGGGCCAAGCTCGAACCCAGCGACGTCTTCAGCCTCGTTGTTTATTGATTCATTAAGCAAGCAAGTCGAGATCGTTCCCTCAAGCGACTCAATCAGGACTACGGACCGTGGACGACCGCTGGATCGCCGACCGGATGGGGCGGATCGACGCCTCGGGAATTCGCAAAGCCTTCGAGATGGCCGGGGCCTTAAAGAACCCGATCAACCTCTCGATCGGCCTGCCCGACTTTGACGTCGACGACGCGGTCAAACAGGCCGCCGACGAGGCCATCCGCGCTGGCCGCAATCAGTACTCGCTCACCCAGGGCGCTCCGGAATTGCGGTCGAAGATCCAGGAGATCGTCGACGCGACCCATCATCACGCCGATCGCCGGGCGATGGTGACCTCGGGGACCTCCGGGGGCCTGTTCCTGGCCATCAGCGCCGTGGTCAACCCCGGCGACGAGGTGATCGTCTTCGACCCCTACTTCGTCATGTACAAGCACATGGTGACGTGGGTGGGAGGGACGACGGTGATGATCGACGCCTACCCCGACTTCCGGGTCGACGCCCAGCGGGTCGCCGCCGCGATCACTCCCAAAACCAAGGCGGTCATCGTCAACAGTCCGGCCAACCCCACCGGGGTGGTCGCCACGGCCGAGGAGATGAAGGCCCTGGCGCTGCTTTGCAAGGAGCGGAACCTCCTGCTCATCAGCGACGAGGTTTACCGATCCTTCTGCTTCGACCGCCCCTTCGCCTCGCCGGCCGAGTGGAACGAGGACGTCTTGGTCGTCGACGGCTTCAGCAAGGCCTACGGCATGACCGGCTGGCGGCTCGGCTACGCCCACGGCCCGAGCCGACTCATTGAGGAGATGACCAAGCTCCAGCAATTCAGCTTCGTCTGCGCTCCCACGCCCTTCCAGCACGCCGGAATCAAGGCCCTCGACCTCGACCTGGCCGAGCACGCCGAAGCCTACGGCCGCAAGCGCGACCTGGTGGTCGACGCGCTCTCGGATCGCTTCGAGCTGGCCCGACCCGAAGGCGCCTTCTACGCCTTCCCCCGCGCCCCCCGCGGCACCGCCTCCGAATTCGCGGCCGAGGCCCTGAAGCGCGAGGTCATCATCATCCCCGGCAACGTCTTCAGCCGCCAAGACACCCACTTCCGCATCTCCTACGCCACCGACGACGAGACGCTGAAGCGCGGGCTCGACATCCTCCGCGACCTGGCCAAGTAACCCCGGCGCGGCGCCCATCGGCGGGAAATTCAATGGTGGGTAGTGGGTAGTGGGTAGTGGGTAGTGGGTAGTGGGTAGTGGGTAGTGGGTAGTGGGTAGTGGGTAGTGGGTAGTGGGTGGCGGACGCCTCGATCTGAATTGTCCGGCTCCCTACTATCCACTACCCACCACCAACTTGCGGGCGTCCGCGCTGGGTGCCCCGGGTTCGTCCCGAACCCGGGAACGCTGGCCACGGCTTTTCCACCCGGGTTCGGGGCGAACCCGGGGCACCCACGCTTCGAGCTAGTATGGTGGTCGGTTCTCCCGAACTCCTTCCGTAAACCCGACGACCCTTATCCGGCCGTTCCGGCCACCTTCTCCCGAGGCAAGATTATTCGCCGTCGACGCCACCTCATATATCAGAGCGGCCGACGCGCGGGAGAGCATCCGGAAGCCCCGGAGGGGCGGCCGTCAATAGCCGAGGGCGTCAGCCCTCGGGAACCCGAGTCCATCGGATCATTGGTCCGGGAGCCCCGGAGGGGCGACGGAAACCCAACGATGGACGGTGTTTCGGTCGCCCCTTCGGGGCTCGGTGGAGAGGGGGGCGCGGCGCCTTGAGAAGTCCGAGGGTTTACACCCTCGGCTATTGACGGCCGCCCCTTCGGGGCTACAAAGACCGACCTTCCCAGTGATCCCGCGCGGCTTCCAGCGCGCCAATCGTCCTACGGATGCGGGGTTGCGTCGACGGCGAATAATCTTGCGAGGGGAGAAGGATGATTGGCGATGGCGCGCGAGGTGGACACAATTCGCCCGGCTCAATAATCCTCGGCCGAGATGATCTCTCCCCCGGCGCGGGTGAGGAGGGCGGCGAAGACGTCGATGGAGATGGTTTCCTTGAGGAAGCGGGTGGAGCCGTCGGCCATTACGACGTTGGCGCCGCCGGGGTGGAAGGCGTAGACGGCGTACCGGTTGGAGCAGTTGACGCCGCAGGGGCCCTTGTCGACCACTCCGCCGCGATCGTATCCATAGGCGTTGAAGGCGTTGGGTTCGGCCCAGCCGCAGAGAATCGAGCTGTTGGCCGCGGTGACTCCCGAGCCCGGAACCATCTTCCAGCCGGCTCGCCAGATTTGGGGGCGCCCGGCCGACTCCATCAGCATCACCGTGTTGCTCGTTCCATCGGTGATCTCGCCGACGTGCCGACGGTCTCCCTTCGAGTTGTTGCCGGCCAAAACCCCGTCGGTGTTCGGCGCGGTCTCTCCGCGCATGATTGACGGAGGGTTCCAAAGGTTCGACCGAATTCCGGTGCTCGCCGCGTAGTCGGCCGCGGCCGCGGGCCACTTTTCCGTCTCGCCGGTCCCAAGCTTCGCCACGAACGCCGGGTTCATCCGAGGCGATTCGGGCGCGCTCGGGCAGACGTAGACCGCCAAGGGAACCTGGACCGCCGTGCTGTTGGCCGAGACGTTGTAGGCCACGTCGATGTTGTAAAGGTTGAACACGTTCGTCTGCTCAAGATAGGGGATGATTTGCGCTCCCCAATATCGGGCGACGGGCTTGGTCTCGTTCATCGGGAAGCTTCCCAGGCTGGAGTGGGCGTTGTGCATCCCAAGGCCAAGCTGGCGGAGGTTGTTGGAGCATTGCATCCGACGGGCCGCCTCGCGAGCCGCTTGAACGGCCGGCAGCAGAAGCGCGATCAAGACGGCGATGATCGCGATCACGACCAAAAGCTCAATCAAGGTGAAGCCGCGACGGCGCGAGACGAAGCGAGGAGGCATGTCGGTTGATCCCGAAGGTGGAGGCGCGATTCCAAAGGACGAGAAGAAGGTTGGATGGCGTTAGGGTTGGTCCGTCGAGGCGAGCCCCGGCAGGGCGGGGGCCCGGACCCGGAGCTTCGGCTCGGTCAGCGAATCGAGGAAGGCCCGAAGGTCGGCCAGGTCTTGCTCGTTGAGCCCCAAGGGATGGAGCAGGGGGGACTTCTTGGGGAAGAGGGGGTCGAGCGTCTCCGCGGGCTTGCGCCTCAGCGTCGCCATGCCCGCGTTGTACATGTTCAAAACGCCCGTGAGTTCAAATAGGCCGTTGTGCATGTACGGGCCGGTCGCCCCGATGTTGCGGAGGCTCGGCGTGCGGAACCGGCCGACGTCGTCGGGGTCGCCGGTGATCCGGTACCGGCCCAGGTCCTCCAACTCGCGGTTGTAGTAGCTTAGGCCCAGGTCGTGGAACTGGTTGTCGGTGAAGTTCGGCCCGTTGTGGCAGTTCATGCACCGAGCCGCCCCTCGAAACAGGTCGAGGCCCAAGACCGCCTCGTCCGAAAGCGTCTTGGCGTTCCCCTTCATGAAGTGGTCGAACCGGCTCCGACCACCGACGATTGACCGCTCGAACGCCGCGATCGCCTTGGCGACGACATCGACGTCGATTTGCTCCGAGCCGAACGCCTCTCGGAACTCCTCGCGGTATTCGGGGACGGCCGACAGCTCTTTGACGACCGACTCGGGCGTCGCGCTCATCTCCAGGGGGTTGAGGATCACCTCGCGCGCCTGTTCCTCCAGGCTCCCGGCCCGACCGTCCCAGAAGAAGGTCTCCATGTACCCGATGTTCATCAGACCGGGCGAGTTCCGCTTCAAAGGTTCGCGGCGGTGCCCGAAGGCGATCGTCCGGCCGTCGGCCCAGCCCAGGTCGGGATCATGGCACGAAGCGCAGGCGATCTGGCCGCTTCCCGACACCCGCGGATC
>Ga0180220_1002297_pt1 | contig 12522 bp, 5 predicted proteins | sample eDN5th37CBELigBY_FD_151335 | JGI IMG/M metagenome (GOLD analysis project Ga0180220, IMG submission 151335) | Enriched backyard soil microbial communities from Emeryville, California, USA - eDNA 5th pass 37_C BE-Lig BY (version 2) (version 2) | ecosystem: Environmental > Terrestrial > Soil >... | reverse complement strand
TCGTGCGCGTGCTCGCCGACCAGCCGAACCGCCCGCTCCCGCACCTCCGCCGAGTACTGCTTTGCTCTTGCCATGGCTCCAATTTCTCAAGGGTTGGAGCCTCCGGCAAACTCGGGGCGATTCAGTGGCCATCTGTGGCTTGGCTGACCCAAGTGCAGGCAATGCAGCTACGAGCTTGCGGAGACCTCCATGCTTCGGGTCGGCTCGAGCAATTCGCGGATGTACGTCTCCCTGTCTTCCTCCTGAAACAGGATGTGTTTTTTCTGCATCTCGCCTTTGGTGATGCCCCAAAGCTTGCTCATTTCATGCGAGGGCGTGTTCGAGACGAGGAAAGATTCAAGCACAACATCACGCTGTCCCAGCCGCTTCTCGATTTCCTTGATGGTTTCGTAGAAGCTGATCTTGGGATCTCGGAGGCCGACGTTGCGGATGCCTTTGGGGTCGACGAAGGTCACGCGCTGCCGCTCGCCTTCGAGCTGCCAGATGATGAAGTCCGGGTGGAAGTTGCCAGCCTCAAAGAAGCCGACGCCACGGCCCTTGCTCAGGTTGCGCAGCAGGTAGAGCTCCCGTTCTGCAAAATAGTCTGGGTTGGCGTCGTGGAACGCCTTCAGGTCCTCGATGAACCGGCGCTCGCCCTTGTTGAGCGGGGCGGGTGAGATTTCCACTACACTGCCGTCCAGGAACAGCAACGGCTGGTAGAGGTGTCGCCCGAACCAGATCGCCTTGAGGCCCCGGAACTCCCCGTCCTTCAGATCCCCTTGCTCGATGGCCTCTTTCAGCTCTTTCAGTTTTGCGACGATTTCCTGCTGCGATTCCTCGATCAGGATCCGGTAACCGTATTCGGCGCCATCCTCGTTCAGCATGGATGGGAAGTTGGGATCGTCCTCGGCGAGGTCACGGTACTCCAGGTGTGGCAGTTCCCACTCTTTCTTGCGGAAGGTGTAGTAGCGCTCCACGTACTTGCGCAGCAGGGCCTGGGCGATCTCCTGCCATACGCGCACCTTTTCGAACGCGTCGAAGGCCAGCTCCGATGCAGGGATCAGCAGTCGGTACCAGCTGGTGTCCATCAGCAAAGCAGCGATGCCGGAACGGGGCAGGTTGAGGTTGTGCCAGCCACGCTCGGCCTTGAAACGTTCGAGGTCGAAGTACAGCTGGTCGAGGTCCAGGAAGGCGATGTGCTGCTTCGTCAGGTGCGCCTCATTGGGGGCGCCTTCGTCCTCGCTGCCCGATACCCCGTCGGACTTCATGGCCTGGATCTTCGGGTACCAGTTCAGCACCACCTGGTTCTTCTGCAGGTAGGCCGTGGCGGGCTCAAGGTCGGGGCGCGGGGGCTGGAGGGTCGGAACCGGCCCCAGCTTGCGGAAGGCGTCGCCAAACTCGGTCTTGATGCCGTTGATCTCCTTCTTGAGGCGGATCGTCTTGAGCGGCTTCGTGCCCAGGTTCCGGATGACCGGCAGGATGAATTCGATGCGTTCTTCGTTGGCGGGTAATCCTTCATCTTCCAGGAACTTCCGAAACTGTTCCATGTAGTCGGCACGGACGCCGAAGATATGCAGCGTTTCGAGCAGGTCGATGTACCTGGGCCGTTTCAGTCCCGTGGGGAGGGTTGCACGCACGCTGCGCTTGAGGCTCATGCCGTAACCCTTCAACCGCACACCGCGGCCGAAGAGCTGGATGATCTGCGCGCCCTCGCTGCGCCCAACGTTCATCAGCCCCATGGTGCTCACACGCCAGCTGCTCCAGCCCTCGGTGAACTTCTTCGAACCAATGAGCACGTTGATGGCGGAGTGCGGCTTGTCCAGCTCGTGGAACAACGAGCCGGAGAATTCCCGCTCGGCGACATGCAAGCCGCTGGCTTCGCACAACTTCACCAGCTTGGCGTCGTCACCGACGTTGATGACGCCAAAGAACGCGTTGTCGCCCACGCGCACGCCGATTTCGCCGGCGGCACCCTTCAGGTTCTCGACGTGCAGCAGGCCGCCTGCGGGAGCGTTGAACAGGGTCGCCAGTGTTTCGTCGAAGATCTGTTCCGGCGACAGGCCGCAGGTGTTCAGGTAGGCGAAACGGCCCGCGAACAGGTTCTTGCCGGTGGCCGTCAGCAACCCTTCGTTCAGCACGCGCCGGATGCGCTCGGTGCTGTCCTTGCGATTCGCCACGTAGGTGGCCAGGAACTTCAGGATGGCCACGACGTCGGACACATCCTTTTTGTCCTCCTTGCGCACGGCGTTGACGCTGCCGCCCACGAAGACCCACAACGGCTTTTCGATGTTGAACGGGCGCAGGCTCGCTTCCTGTTCCCGGTACAGCCGCTGCTGCTGGAAGAACGACAGCAGGCAGGCGGTGAGGTAGGTCCTCATCCATTCCTCGTTGCGGTCGTCCTCGAGGTTGAGGATGTGATAGTCCTTGCCGAAACCGTCGCCGTAGAACCAGCGGTACGAATAGTCGAACAGCGTGCTGCGCGCGTAGAGGTCGGTCAGATCGCGGTTACCGGCCACGGCTTGCCCGAAGGTGGCGGAATATTCGAACGAGAAGCCCTTTTCACACAGCGCGTTGCGGAACTTCATCCAGGCCCCGTCGCCGCCTGCCGAAGCACCGCGGTGCCCTTCATCGACGAGGACAAGGTTGTTGCCCTCGAAGGCATCCACCGCCACTGTCTTCTCGCCCATCTCCTCCTTCAGCTTGGTGACCTCCAGGATCTCCACCGCACGGCCGGCGAACAGGCCGCGTCCGTCCTTGTTGAAGATCTCCGCCTCGATGCCCGACTTCTGGAACTCGCGCAAGTGCTGCTGCGACAGCCCCTCATTGGGCGTAAGCAGGATGATCCGGTTCAGCTCGCGAGAAAGACCATGCGTTTCCAGAAACCGCTGGTACTGGAGGATGTTGGCATGCATGAGCAGCGTCTTGCCGCTGCCGGTGGCCATCCAGAAGGCGATCTTGTTGAGCTGGAGGCGAGGGTCCTCAGACTCGTCCAGTGCCGCGATCCGGTCCGCTTCCGGGAGCGTCTCGTTCAGCGCCGCAATGCGCGCGTTGAGCGCCTGCCGCAGGCCGGCGGGGTCGCGGAAGTAGCGGTCGAGGTAGATCTCCGTGAACAGCAGCGCCAGGTACTGGAAGTACTTCCAGACGATCGGCTCCTCACCCCGGGTGATGCGCCGGTCGTTGAGGTGCTGCGTGACCGAAACGATGGCCTGGTCGTACTCCAGCAGCTGCTCGTCCGTCAGCTCCGGCCTGTTCTCCGGGGGCAGGTGCAGGCACAGGGCCTGGTGGAAGCGGTGGATGTTGTCCGCGTCCAGTCCTTCCAGCGACTCGTCTTTCAAGTGAGCGGCGAGCTGCTCGAAACGCTCGACCCCGAACAGACCGAGCAGCCACTGGTTTAGGGCAAGCTTGCGGTTGTATGCCACGGAGGGAGCAGCGCTCGGCCGTCGGCCGCGATGTGTGGTCGACGCATTGGCGGTCTTTTTGCTAACTTTTGGCATCACAACACCTCGAACCAACGCTTGATCTTCAAGGACATGAGCTTGCGGCGTTCTTCGAGGAAAACGTCATATTCTGGAATTTCCCCTTCGAGCATAGATGCGGGAATGCAGTTCGCCACGAGATTGGCGCGTAGTTCGTCCTTGTCAGTGATGCCACCGTACTTTTTCTTTCCTCCATTCACTTGTTCGGCCAGTTCACCGAAGTAATGCTTGGGTTGTTTGTTGCCAATGGCGATGTTGATCTCGCTTTGTGCAAGAACGAAGTTGGCAATCTGGTTGTAGCGTCCGCGCGATAGGCCCTGCTCTTTCAAGTAATTTTTCGGGTAGATGTGGTGCACATCGGTGCGGTTCATCAACAGGTCGAGGACCGTGATGTCACGAGAGAGGAAGCCTTTGTCGCCGAATTTGACCTGGGCTGCCTGGTAGCAAAGGAAATAGGGACTACTCGACGACGAGGTGTCCATGAGTTGTGGAAGCATTCCGGTCCAGAAGCTATCGGGCAGTTCGTTTTCAATAACCGCACTGACATAGCTTGCCAGCCCGCGAGCCTCCACCTGACGGATGTCGAAGTCGAAGGCAGTTTCCGGGTTGCCGGCGTAACGCCCACGCAGGATGGACATGACGTACCAACGTCGCACCAGCTGCTCCAAGTCGGCAGCCGGAAGGCCTTCTGCGCGACCACGCAAGTAAATGATATAGGCGAAGTTGATCGCATTGTGTCCACCGATCAAATCACGAGTCACAAAGCCCGCCGAACGCAAGATCATGGTGAGGCGCTCGAAGTGGGTCTTGTTGATAAAGGCCAGGATGCCTTTCTTGAGCTTCCCGAACGATTCCTCGGCAATCGCCTCCTCGTACTGCTTGGTTTCGAAGTTGCGGCCAGAAAGCAAAGCGACGAGGTCCTGCAGCTTGCCGCGGCCGAATTCCGACGTGAACGCCACACGCAGCATGTCGGTGTAGGTAGGATCGTAGATATCGTCGTTGACATCCTTGAGCCACCGCATGGCTGGCAGGAACTCAGAGGCCGCGAATGCCTTGTCGTTCTTTTCGATGGTCTTCAGGAAGTCGGGCGCAACGGCAAGATGGCAGAAGTAGTCAATGGCCTTTCGCAACAGGTTGCCGCCGTAGGTTTCGTTTACGGCGATCTTCGACATGGCAAAATCAGCCTGGGAAAGCTCTTTTCCGGCCGAATTGACACGGATAAAGATCTCGGTGACCGTCTCAATATCGAGGTCTTCCGCCAGCTCGATGATGCCGACATGGTTGTTGATGATCTGCCGAAGCTTTTCCAATACGCGCGAGACGCGTTTGCGGTCAGCGTCAGGATTCCGCTCGGCGTAGTCATCCGTGAGCTCCATCAGGCTGGCATCAGGGGCGAAGACATCTGCCACATCCTGAATCCAGGCAGCGTCTCTGCGGATTGCAGGGTTGGCGACTTCGAACCGCTCTTCCTGGGGATGAAAGGCGATGCGGATGCGTATCGTCTCGTAATCCTTGGTCAACACCTCATGGCCGAGCAATGAGGCCATCAGCGCAGTGACGCGCTGCTGGCCATCGATCAGGATACGCTTGCCTGCTGAAGAAGTGCCATCCTTCAGCTTCATGTTCGGATTGCGCCACGTAATGAGGTACCCCACCGGATAGCCGCGATACAGGGAATCGAGCAGGTTCCTGACCTTGGTGGCTTCCCAAACGAATGGCCGCTGTATTTCCGGAATGGCAATCTCGCCCGACTTGACCCACGTCAGCAGCGTCTCGATCGGATGAGGTGTGACCGAATATCTTTGGGTTGCCATGTATTACGTCCCTCCCATCTCGAACATCAGGCGGAAGAAGTCCTCCTCGATCAGACGCACCTTCCAGGTGTCATCCGGGGCCTTGAGGTTTTCCAGGTTGTTGTCGCCGTTGACGTAGATCAGGTCGAATTCACTGTCCTTGCTGGAGTAGCCCTGCTTCCGGAACCACTCGTCCAGCACCAGGTTGTCGCGCTCGATGCCTTCCGGCTCCTCGCCGCCCGGGCGCTTGCGCCAGATGACGAGGGTGCGGCGGCCGTCGGGCGTGGTGCCGGTGACGGTGCGGAACCACCACGGGCCTTCCGGGTCCTCCTTCAGGCGGCCGTCCAGCAGCAGCCGGCGCGGGGCATCCGCCGGCAGGTCCGGGTCGTCGTCGCGCCGGAACGCGGCGCTGTAGGTGCGCGGCGCGGCGATGTGGTCCACCTTCAGGCCGATCAGCCAGTTGAAGGTCTCCAGCAGGTCGACATTCACCTCGCGGGACTCGTCCGAACCCGGGCGCTTGACCTTCAGCCTGTAGGCCGTGGGGTCCATGAAGGCGGACACGTTCAGCAGCGACTGGCTGCCGCGCGTTTCCACGTCCAGCATGTAGCGCAGCAGGTACTGCTCCCGGAAGCCGTCCGCCCCCTGGGCCTGCGGGCTGTCGAGCAGGCTTTGCTGTACCTCGGTACGGCGCAGTTCCAGGTTGTTCAGCGTGTCCTCGTAGGACTCGAGGCGGATCACTTTCATGATCCGCGGGCTGCGTTCGGCTTCCTCGGCTGTGGCGAGGCGCTTTGGCTTGCCGTCCTTCCACTCGGGCGTAAAGGTGACCTTCTTCAAGCGGGGAAGAAGGACGGTGTCGAAGTAGTCGCCCTGCTCCACGAGGATGAACTTGCGAAGCCCAGCGTCACTCCTATTAAGATCAATTACAGCATGACCGGTCGTTCCTGAGCCGGCGAAGTAGTCGAAAACGATTGAGCCGAGATCTCTCGCGCCTGAAACAATGAGTGCATCTCTTACTGCGTGTATCGACTTTGGATAGGAAAAGACAGGCCTCCCAAATAGTGCCTTGATGACGGCGGTTCCATGTTCGGTGGCCGAATACTTTGCATCAAACCATGATGATACGGAAACGACTCCCTCTTCATGTGGGCGTCGCTTGTAATAGACATAGTTTCTGCCTGATCTATCCTTTCTAACGGACAATTGATCGAGTGAAGACATTATCGTCTTCCATTCCCATCTCCATGTCTTCTCCTGGCCTGTTTCATTGGTGGGCCACACAACTTCTTCATCAGGTTGCGGTGCCTCTTCGATAACCCATTCTTCCGCATCGTCATTCCAAGACATTTTCGGGATTCGGATGCTAGTGCCGTAGATATAGATAGGAAAAAACAACGCAGGGCGAGCCGCTCGGTCTGAGTTGGCTCCTTCACGGCGCAGATTCCTCCATTCGAACGGGCCCGCTTTATCACGCTCAGAAAATCTGGCAGCTTGTTCGTCAGTAGGAGGAAGCCGCCTGATAGAGGAACCACCGTCAATACCAGCAAAAAGTAGGTACTCGTGCGAAACTGCGTAACCCGTTTGTGTGGGGCGCCCAGAAGGGTTTGAGCGTACTACGATGGTTCCAAGAATTTGGCCGTCAAAAACGTCAGACAAAATGAAACTTAACTCTCGCTGCTGCTCATCATCGATCGCAGCTACCAAGACGCCGTTTTCTGCAAGGAAATCTTTAGATAGTGAAAGGCGACCTTCAATTAAAGACATCCAGCTTGAGGTTTTGTAACCATTCTTGTAGTCAATTGCTGAAGCGTTGGTGTTATATGGGGGGTCAATGTAAATAGCATGGACTCTCTTTCGAAAAGTTGTCCGCATGAGGGATAGCGCCTGGAAATTCTCGCTATGCACGAGTAATCCATCGGTCCTCTCATGGGGTGCTTCGACCCTATCCAGCAACCGTGAAGTGAAGTCGTCGCCAAAATGCCGCGTGTCCACCATCAGCGTCGGATGCGCCTTCAGGAACTCCACCGTCAGTGGCACGCTGTATTCCGGCGTTGTCAGGTCGCCCTTGATCTCATCAATAGCGCACAACCGCACCCATTCCTCCCGCTGTGCATCGTTCGCAGCGATCTCCGGATAGAACTCCTCCGGAATCACGCCCAGCCGGATGCAATAGCTGGTCTCGACGACGAACTTCTTCTTCAGCCACAGCTTCTTCTGGAAGTCTTCCAGCTGCGCCAGGAAGTCGATGATCTTGTGCGCGATGCGGCGGATGACCTTGATCTTGGACAGGTACTGCTCGACGCGCGGCGCGGTTTCGTTTTCCACGTCGTCGAGGTGCATGACCTCGTTCTTGATGTAGAAGTCCAGTTCGCGCCGCAGGAAGCCGCCCAGGTCCTTGTGGATGAAATAGTCGAAGGTGTTGCGGGCGGTGTAGCGGTCCAGATGCACGCGCAGGCGGGTGTTGTCGGAAGGTGTGCCGTCGGCGCGCACATGCGGCCCGCCCAGGGCCTTGATCCAGTGGGCCAGCGCCGGGTCGTCGAGGGCCAGGATCGCGGCCTCGGCCTCGGCGTTCAGGTCCTTCTGTTTTTCCGTCTCCGGCTTGTAGGTGAAGCGGATCACCAGCTCGCCATCCTCGATGGCCGCAAAGGGCGCCGGGGCCAGCCGGAAGCGGCGCTCCTTGCCGGCCTGTTCCTTGACGTTGCCGTGCTCGCCCTCGGCGGCGTCCGCCAGCTTGAAGTGGACGCGCATCGGGTTCGCTTCATCTTCCGGGCGCAGGCGGAACGCATAGTCCCGCAAATATTCGCTGGTCTTGATGTAGTACTGGTCCGCGTTGGCCCAGTGGAGCTTGATCTCCTCGCCCTCGTAGGGGATGGCGTAGACGCCGGGCTTGTAGACACGCTTGCTGAGGAAGTCGCCCTCGGAGTAGTAGCGGCGAAAGAAACTGTAGAGGTGGTCGTAGACCTCGGCTTCCAGCGCCCCGGTGTCCACGGCGTCGCTGGCCAGCTTCGCGCGAAGCTCCTTGACCTTCTGCGTGCTTTCGGGATCCACGCCCAGGGACTGGGCGGCTTCGATGGCCTTGGCCAGTTCCTTCTCCAGTTCGGCCTTGTCGGCGGTGCGGTACTGGGCGAAGGCTTGCTTCACCTGCGGCAGCAGGTCCTTGTCCAGGAACTGCGTCACCTCCGCGCTGCGTGCGTGCAGGATGCGGTAGATGCCGAAGTCCAGTTCCGGCTGGTCGAGCTGGAACAGCTCCTTCAGCAGGGTTTTCAGCTTTTCGTATTTCTGGCTCATTGCGTGGTCGTCCTGTGGATCCCGGGCGGGCGCGTCGCTTCGTCAGACGACGGCCCAGCGAATGGTGAAAAGGGTTTCTGCTTGCGTGCGCTGCACGAGCCGCTGTTCCAGCTGGTCGATCAGCTGGTCGCGCTTTTCCATGATCTCGTCCTCGATGCGGAAGATCTCCTGCCGCTGGCGGCGCTGCTGCCGTTCCAGCTTCTGGAGCTTCTCCTGGATCGCGTGCTGCTCGGCCAGCGTGGTGGCCTGGCGGGCCTGCCGGCGCAGGGCCTTGATCTGTTCCTTGGTGTCGGCCAGCGCCTTTTCGGCGGAGAGCACCATGTCGTCGGCCCAGCGCTCCAGCTTCTCCCGCGCCTCGTGGAAATAACGGTTGTTCTGCTCCAGTGAACGGCTGAGGGTGGCCTGGGCATGGCGCTCGCTCTCTGCGGCCAGTCGCCGGGAAACCGTGTCAGGGATCGTTGCGGTGCCCGCGACGCAGCCGCCGCACTGGAACAGCTTCTCCATGGTTTCCGGGTCCAGCGGCGCTCCATCGTCAGTGAAGCCCGAAAACAGCAGGTGCTCCTCCCGTTCGTAGGACTCGATAGTCAGGCGGGTGAGCGTCAGGTAGCCGCGCTGGCCGCGCAGGGCTTCGACGACGGCGATACGGGTCGGGTGGCGGCTGATGTCGAAGAGGATTTCGGCGGCAGGTGTATCGGCATCCAGCGCCTGGGCGAGCACATGCTCGCCCAGGGGATGCGAGAGCCGGTAGAGGAACTGGCCGGCAGCTTCCGTCTGCGGGTGGACGCGGGAAATCAGGTGGTAGCGGCCGGCGGGGATGTCCTTGCGGGGCGGGCTGACCAGGTCGAAGGTGAAGGCGATGTCGTCGAAGCGCGCCTGGTCGGCCAGCACGTGGCGCGTGAGCGACCAGAAGCGCCTGCCGACCCGGTCCAGCCGGGCCCGGGCATCCGCAAGCCGCATGCGCAACCGTTCGTGCACGTCCTCGTCGAAGTGCTCGAACAGCGCCCGTCGGGTGTCTTCCAGCCGCGAGCGGATCTGTTCCTCCATCTCCGCCTGCAGGGCCTTGAAGGCGGCGTCGATCTCCTCAGGGGTCCGGCACTCCTGGTAGATCGCGAGGATGCGCTTTTCGAAGTCCACGCCGGATTCGATCGTGCCCAGCACCTCGTCGGAGGCGCCGAACACGCCGCTGAACAGGTTGAACTTCTGCTCGAGAAGCTCCAGAACACGGCGGTCGGCTTCGTTGCGCTCATTGAGGAAGTTGATGACCACCACGTCGTGCTTCTGGCCGTAGCGATGGCAGCGGCCGATGCGCTGTTCGATGCGCTGCGGGTTCCAGGGCAGGTCGTAGTTGATGACCAGCGAGCAGAACTGCAGGTTCAGGCCTTCCGCTGCCGCCTCGGTGGCGATGAGGATGGAGGCGTGGTCGCGGAAGTGCTCGATCAGCGCCGTGCGCATGTTGACCGCGCGGGAGCCGGTGACCTTGTCCGAGCCCCGGTTGCGCTCGAGCCAGCGCTCGTAGATGGCGGTTTCCTCGGGGCCGTTGTTGCTTCCGTTGAAGAGGACAAGCTGGCCGGTATGGCCGTTGGCCTCGAGGAACTGCTTCAGGTACTCCTGCGTTCGCCGGGATTCGGTGAAGATGACGGCCTTGCGCGCGGCACCGACCGCGGCCATCTGCTCGAACCCTGTTTCCAGCGCCTTGAGCAGCGTGCGGCTCTTGGTGTCGACGCGGATGCTGCGGGCTTCTTCGGCAAGGCGTGCGAGGATGGCGATCTCTTCCCGCAGTTTCTGGCGGTCGACCGGTGCATCGGTATCCCGGCCCGGGGCCTTGTCCTCGTCCTCGCCGAGGATCTCGTCGAGCAGGTCGGTTTCCAGCTCTTCGTTCTCGGCCAGGAGCTCGGCCAGGTCCACTGTGTCGTCGGTGCCGGAAGTGCGCTCGTCGAGCATGGCCTGCAACCGCTGGCGCAGGATGTCCAGGGTGGCAGCAACGGCGGCCGAGGACGATGCGAGCAGTTTGCGCAGGATCAGCGCCGTCAGGTGCCGTTCGCGGCGGGGCAGGGCATAGCTGTCCTCGCGCCGCAGGAATTCGGACACCTTTTCGTAGAGGGCGTGCTCCTCGTCGGTGGGACGGAAGGGCCGGGTGACCGGCTTGCGCTCGGTGTAACGGATGTACTCCGTGACCTGGTTGCGCAGGGTCCGCTTGCAGAATGTCGAAAGCCGCTGGCGCAGGGCGCCCAGGTCGCTGCCGGCTCCCGCATACTGCGCGCGGAAGGCATCGACATCGCCGAAGAGGTGCTCGTCGATCAGGGTTGACAGGCCATACAGTTCCAGCAGCGAGTTCTGCAGGGGTGTGGCCGTCAGCAGCAGCTTGCGGCAGTCCTCGGTGGCCCAGCGGATGCCCTGGCCCACCTTGTTGCTTTGGCGGTAGGCATTGCGCAGCTTGTGCGCCTCATCGATGACGACGAGGTCCCACCGGATGGCCCGCAGTTCGTCCCGGATCGAATGGGCGAAGTTGTAGGACAGGATCAGGATGGCGCCCTGGTCCAGCGGATTGCGGGCTTCCCGGCGGGCCTGCCTGTACGCCCTGGCGTCCAGGACGACCGCGGGCAGGTTGAACTTTTCCTGCAGCTCCAGCGCCCATTGCTTGCGCAGCGACGCGGGGCAAAGGATCAGGAGCCGGCGCCGGCGCTCGGCCCAGGATTGGCACAGCACGATGCCGGCCTCGATGGTTTTCCCGAGGCCGACTTCGTCGGCGAGGATCACCCCCTTGGAGAGGGGGTTCTGGAGCGCGAACAGCGCTGCCTCGATCTGGTGGGGGTTGAGGTCCACCGAGGCATCAAAGAGCGCCATCGAGAGGCGATCCATGCCCGAGGCCGCCCGACGGGTCAGGTCGTGGGCGTAGTACCTGGCGTGGTGTGGGGTCAGGGAGATGACATCAGGCGACACCATCGAGCACCTCCCTGTTCAACAGCACGATCTGCTGGTCCGCCGGGCTCCGGGTGGACGGGTCAGCGTCTAGGCCGAGACGTTTGATCGCGTAGTAGAGCATGGCCTTGCGGACAGTGATGCTGGCCTTGGCGCCGCGCATGCCATAGTCCAGTGCGATGACCTTCTTCTGCGCATCCGACAGCCCCGGGTGCGGGCCGATTTCCAGCGTGATGTGCGTGTGCCAGTCGGCATCCTGGCTGGGGTCCGCGTCACTGGGGCGGCTGTCCCGGATGCCAAGGATGCGCGCCAGCAGGAAGTCCTTGAAGCAGCCGGCGGTGAAGCAGTACGCCCGGGCATGCCAGCGGAAGCCGTCGAAGGCGATGGCATGGGGCGCGATCCAGCGCCAGCACGGGGTAGGGCTGGAAAGCGACTGGTATTCGACCTCCAATGCCTGCCTGGTACGTATCGCTTCGATGACCCGGCGCAGCGTGTGGGCATCGATGCCACGGACAGGGCTGGGGACCGTGTCGAAGGCCGGCAGCCGGCCGATCCAGGTTTCCTCCTGCGTGACGATGCCGTCGGAGATCGACCCCAATTGGGACAGGTAGCTGGCCGGGTCCGGTTTCAGAAACAGGGGCTCGAAGCGGTCGCCCCGGACGTAGGTGCGGGCGCTCTTGTCGTAGCGCATGTTGTCCGGCGCCATGCCGAGGTAGCGGTTCAGGTCGGTGGAGGCCTGGTTGATCGAGATCCCGAAGGCGGCAATCAGGTCGCTACGGTTGACATGGCCCTCCCAGAACAGCCGGAACTCGATGAACTCGAGTCGGCGCTCAATGCCCCACCGAACGCTGCCTTGCGTTGCCCCCACCTTTGCACCCCAGTATCATGACCCACATCGGAATTGTATTCGACCAGTTTCTGGTTGGTTTGTAAAGAGAGGAGGGTGAATCGCCCCGGGTTTACCGGAGACTCAGTTAGTTGAGTATCGGCTCGGTGGCCTGAGCCTCCTGAGCGCGATAGTACGCCTCCTCATACTCGACCGGCGGGACGTAGCCGATGGGTTCGAGGAG
>Ga0180220_1002296_pt1 | contig 12527 bp, 6 predicted proteins | sample eDN5th37CBELigBY_FD_151335 | JGI IMG/M metagenome (GOLD analysis project Ga0180220, IMG submission 151335) | Enriched backyard soil microbial communities from Emeryville, California, USA - eDNA 5th pass 37_C BE-Lig BY (version 2) (version 2) | ecosystem: Environmental > Terrestrial > Soil >... | reverse complement strand
TGGCGCCAAGGTTGCCCAGGTGCCCGCTCCCGAGCCGACCGAGACACCGGCGGAGACCGAGGTCGCCCAGGTGATCCCGACGGACGAGCCCAGGACACCAGTGGATACCACCGAGAATGTCGGTGGCCCGACCGGCGAGCTGCCGCCGACGATGAATGCGGACGATCTGACGGATCCGACGCAGCCGATCGACAAGGGTGAGGACGAAACAGAGTCAGAGCCGACGGTTGAGCCCACTGTCGAGCCGACACTGGAACCAACGACCGAACCCACTGCCGAGCCGACGCTTGAGCCAACCCTCGAACCTACTGCGGAGCCAACGACGGAGCCGACCGTTGAACCCACGGCGGAACCGACCATCGAGCCGACCGAAGAACCGACCGAGATTCCGGTGGAGGAGCCGACAGAGGTTGCCACACCGGAGCCGACAGCCGAACCGACTCAGGAGCCGACGGTTGCGCCCACTCCGGAACCGACAGATGAGCCGACCGTGACCCCGACGCTCGAACCGCAGGCCCCCAGTGTGGAGCCGGAATCGACGCCGCAGCAGGCCGTCGTCTCGAACGGGTTCCGCTACACGGTTGAGGGTGCCTCGATTGGAGAGACGGTCCCTGAATTGCCGGAGATCAACTCCGTTGGTGGCTATGGCGAGTGGGTCGTGCTGAACGTCTTTGGCCAGAACATGTCGATCGACCAGCAGGTGTTCGACATGAGCTCCTTCCGCCTGTATGCGGATGGCGAGGAGTTGCTGGTCGACGTTGGCAATGCCTGGGTGAGCGGGATGCTCGGTAACACGCCTGCCTACGGCAATACGGATGCGATTATGTGGGCCCCCGGCGAGAGCCACCGGTTCACGCTGACCTTCCTGGCGCCGCCGGATGCGCAGACATTGGTTCTCCAGGCGGGCGACCAGACGATCGATCTCTCGCCGGCGGTGCAGGACCCGGCCCCGCTCACCAGCGACACCGCGCCGGCAGAGTCGGACCTGATCGAGGCGAAGGTCGTCGATGTGATCGACGGCGAGACGATCGTGGTCGAGATCGACGGCGTCCAGCAGATGGTCCGGTACCTGAGCATGAGCGCGCCGACCGGTGATGCCTGCTACGCCGCCGATGCCACCGAAGCGAACCGCGCATTGGTTGCAGGCGCCACAGTGACGCTGGAGCGGCAGGCTACCAACGTCGATGCACGCGGTAACTGGGTGCGGGATGTCTGGATGACGAATGACGCCGGTCAGCCGGTGCTCGTGTCGCAGCAGCTCGTGAGTGAAGGCGCCGCGCAGGCGAAGATCAGCCAACCGAACACCCGGTTCGCCGGATGGCTGGAAAGCTCCGAGGCGAGCGCGAAGGATGCGGGCGCTGGCATGTGGGCATCGTGCGGGGAGTAGGTCTCCCCGGACCAGCCGTGTTCCACAGCAACATGTGTCATTCCGAGCGCAGTCGAGGAATCCTTGGTCCTACGGAAACGGTCGGTTGAGCCGGATGGCATCGAGAATATGGGTCAGTGATTTTGGCGAGGCGCCGGAGTGGAGGATCATTGCGGCGCCTCGCCTGTGTCCGCAACCCGTGAGGCAATGGTAGGATCAGGCGACATGCCGCCGTCCGGCGGTTTCTCCTCTTGCCTCATCAGGAGTACAGGCACTCTCATGCGCGATATCGCCATTTTTTCGGGAACAGCTCACCCGTATCTTGCCAACGAGATTTGTCAGCGATTGGGGCGGCCCCTGTCCCCGTCCGAGATCAGCCGGTTCAGCAACGATTGCCTGCAGGCGCAGCTCCAGGCGAACTGCCGCGAGCAGGATGTCTTCATCATCCAGCCTCTCGTGCCGCCGGTGCAGGAGCACCTGATGGAGCTGATGTTGATGACGGATGCGGCGCGAGGAGCGTCCGCCGCCCGGATCACGGCGGTGATCCCGCATTACGCCTACGCGAGATCCGACAAGAAGGACCAGCCCCGCATCTCGATCGGCGGCCGCCTCGTCGCCGACCTGCTGGTGACGGCTGGTGCGAACCGGGTGCTGACGATGGCCCTGCACGCGCCGCAGGTCCACGGCTTTTTCAGCGTGCCGGTCGATCACCTCAACGCGCTGAACGTCCTCGCGGAGCATTTCCAGGATAGAGACCTGTCGAACGCGGTCGTCGTCTCCCCGGATCTCGGGAACGCCAAGCCCTCGGCGCAGTTCGCTCGCCTGCTCGGCTTGCCGGTTGCCGCGGGAAGCAAGCGACGACTCGCGGACGACAAGGTGGTGATCGATGCGATCGTCGGCGATGTCGATGGCAAGGATGTGATCGTCCTGGACGACGAAATCGCGACGGGAGGCTCGATGCTGGAGCTGATCGAATGCCTTGACCGTCACAATGCCGGGCATATCTCGATCGCCTGCACGCACGGCATCTTCTCTGGCAAGGCGATCGAGCGCTTCGCGGCGATGGATCGTGTGGACGAGATCGTCACGACTAATACGGTGCCGATTCCGCCGGAGAAGCGGCTGCCGAACATGACGGTCCTCTCCATCGCTCCGTTGCTCGCCCGGGCCATCCACAACATCCACGAAGGCGAATCCGTCAGCCAGTTGTTCGTCAATACGCTGTAGGGCTCTGTGGCGTACATGCACCGTGGTCTCGGGTCCTGTGCCCGAGACCTGCCGCATAGCGGCAGTATTGGAGCGTCACGCCAGTGTTGTCGGGAGCGTTGCCACATCGCATGTCTCGCCCTGCGAACGAGGTCTCGGGCACAGGACCCGAGACTACGTATAATCGATGCATGATGCTCGCCTGAATTAGGGTAACTGGAGAAAGCCATGGACCATCACGGTTCGCGCAATCGGAGGTATGGTATTACGTCACGCCTTCGGTTACGTGGTTATGACTACTCCACTCCTGGAACATATTTCGTGACGATTTGCACCGAAGGCCGCGCTCACCTGTTCGGCGACATCATTGATGATGAGATGGTGTGTTCCCTTGCAGGAAAAATGGTTTCCGCTCGCTGGACTGAGATCCCTTCCCAGTTTCCTGGCATCATGGTTGACGCTTGGGTCACGATGCCAAATCACGTTCACGCGCTGATTGGTATCGGACTGGAGTACCCGGAACAGCCTCATGCCTCCTTGTCGGACGTACTCCAATGGTACAAGTCCATCACGACGATGCTCTACATTCGGGGAGTACGCTCCGGAGGTTGGCCGCGTGTCGACGGGCAGCTCTGGCAAGTCGGCTTTCACGATCACATTGTCAGGGATGATCGGGATCTCGACCGGATTCGAACGTATATCGAGGAAAACCCGGCTCGATGGAAACAAGACACCTTCGCCCCGTAGTCTCGGGTCCTGTGCCCGAGACATGCCGCGCAGCGGCATAATTGGCAGCCACCTGGCGCTCGCCCCGATTTCTGCCTCCTCCCGGCAAGGTGACCGGATATCGACCTGCGGTCGATGTCTCGGGCACAGGACCCGAGACTACGGGGTTTGTTTGGCGGGGTGGTTGGACTGCCGGTTCTCCCGTATCCTGTCTCCAACGCGTTGACGGAGACGAGTAGCCGCCGGCACTGGTCCTCCAGCGAACCACGGATGGTGAGAGCGTGGTGACGACCCGGCGGTGAAGACCCTCCCGAGTGCGCGGCTGAACGCGGTGGACGACACCGCTTGTAGGCTTCGCCGGCTCGCCCCCGTTACCGGGCTCCAGAAGGTCGTGATGCAGGGGTGACCTCCCGGCATCCGGCGAATTGCGGTGGCACCACGAGACGCCCCCCTCGTCCGCAAAGGCGGAGTGGGGCGTCTGGTTTTTCTTCGGAGGTGGCACCGTGTCCACTCGTTCTCTTCTTCCGGCGACTACGCCGGTCTCGCGCACCCTCGCGCGGGATCTTCCGCAGCACATCGGGGAGCCCACGCTCCTGCAAGGGTGGTTGCATCACACGCGACAGCTCAAGGCCGTCGATTTTCTCCTGCTCCGGGACCGCTCGGGCATCGCGCAGGTCGTGATCGAGGATCCGGAGACGCGGGCCACGATCGCGGCGCTTCCGCACGAAGCCGTGCTGGAGGTGACCGGCGACGTGATCGCGAGCGCGCAGGCACCGAACGGGATCGAGATTCACGATCCCGGTATCGTCGTTCTCAGCCAGCCCGATGCCGAACCGCCGGTCGAGTTGTTTCGCCCGGAAATGAACGCGCAGCTTGCAACGCGGCTGGATCATGCAGCGGTCTCGCTCCGTCACCCCGAGCGCGCCCGCGCACAGGTGTTGCTTGCGGCGGCGCTGCGTGGGTTTCGGGAAACGCTGACGGCGCTCGACTTCATCGAGATATCGACGCCGAAGCTGCTGGAGACTGCGCCGGAGGGTGGCGCGAACGTGTTCGAGGTCGACTATTTCGGACGTCCGGCGTATCTCGCGCAGAGCCCCCAACTGTACAAGCAGATCATGGTCGGGGCGCTGGAACGGGTTTTCGAGGTGGCTCCGGCGTTTCGCGCCGAGCCGCACGATACGACGAGGCATCTCAGCCAGTTTCTCTCGCTCGATGCCGAGATGGGGTTCATCCGCGATCATCGCGATGTGATGACCGTGGTGCGAGAGGCTGTTGCCGGAATGACGGCGGCGATGAGCGCGGCACACCCGGGCGTCGTCGATCTCCCGGATGTGCCGGAGCGTATCCCGGACATCCATTTCGCGGCGGCGCTGGACATGGTCGGCACGGCGCTGGGGCAGGATCTTTGCGATGAGCCAGACCTCGCGCCGGAGCACGAGCGCTGGTTGGGGGAGTGGTCGAAGCGGGAGCTCGGGTCGGACTGGTTGTTCGTCACCGGCTACCCGATGCGCAAGCGCCCGTTCTACACCCATCCTGAGCCCGGCGATGCGCGATGGTCGAACAGCTTCGACCTGTTGTTCCGCGGTGTGGAGATCGTGACGGGTGGCCAGCGGCTGCACCGGTACGGGGATTATGTCGCGGCGCTGGATTTGCGAAAGATGGAACAGGATCCGTTCGAGGGGTATCTCGAGGCCTTCCGCCACGGGATGCCGCCACACGGAGGATTCGCGCTCGGTGTCGAGCGCCTGGTCCGGCAAATCTGCGGCGCTGGCAACGTCCGGGAGGTGACGCTATTCCCGCGGGACCGGTCGCGCCTGGCGCCGTAGATCGCTTCAGGAGGTGGAATCATGCCTGATCCAGCCAGAATACCGGAGCATTTGTCCGTCCTCGAATCGCTGAACCGCGACCATTTCACGGCCGAGGAGCTTGCCGACGTTCTCGGCGTTAGCACTTCTGTCGTGCGGGAGGCGGTCCGGCGAGGAGAGTTGAATGGCTATATCGTCGAGCATCGGATCGTTGATATTCCTCGCACGGCGGCGATTGCATGGCTGAAGCAGCGGATGGAGGACGTGAACAAGCCGTTGCGACAACGGTAAAGCGGTTTTCAGGAAGATTGACACGCTCGAAGCCGATCGCACATCGGGTCGGATGGTCCGAAGGCTGGCGAGGTGCGGGCGCATCGCAGGCGAAACGTGGAAACGGACCCATGTCTCCGGTCAGGACGGCGGCCATGTTCCGTCCACGTTCGGTCATCCCGAGCCCGTGATGTCTCCACCGTCATCCTGACCTCGTGCCCCTTTCTCTGTCATCCCGAGCCGGAGCCGCGAGCGGAGCGAGTGGCGACGTGTCGAGGGATCTTTGCTCCTGCACACCGCCGTGGTGGCCAGAGACAAAGATCCCTCGACACCGTTCGGCGACTCCGTCACCTCACGGGCTCGGGATGACAGGGAGAGAAGGCTTGCTCCGCTCGCGGCTCCGGCTCGGGATGACAGCAAGGGTGTGAGGCTCATCCCGATGGGTGGAGGGACGTGGCCCGTACCCCAATGCAATTCGCTGTAGGGGCACAGGCTGCGCCATCCTTGTTCGCCCGGATTTCGTATCGTACGGAATCCGTCGCATGTGCACTGAACGGGAATGAACATCCCACACAACGAATGCGGCCAGTCCCATGCCGGGGCTGGCCGCATTCATTGCAGCGAATTGCACGATGGTTGACATGGTGTCCTGATGATCGACTCCCTGCGGGCGCCGATGGGCGGCGAGTCCTGCGGACCGCCCGCCCCTACACCTGATGTCGTGAGCCTCGCAACCTTTCTGCCACAGGGGTGGAGGTGTTATTCGGCGGGTGCGAGGAAGTCCGAGACCATCCAGCCGGAGGTGCCGTCGTCGGTCTGGATCGGCCACCATGTGTACCCGTCGGCATCCTGCGATGCCCCGGTGATGGTGACCGTCGTGCCAGGCGCGACGGTGCCGGCGATATCGGCGCCGGTGGACGGTTCGGCGCGTACGTTGACGGGGCCGTCGGTGACGGTCGCCTGGGCACCTTCACCGAGCTCACCGGTCGGGGTGGGCTGCTCATCGGTGCTTTCCGACGTCTCCTCGCCGGATTCATCGTCGTCATCCGTCACGAGACGGCAACGCACGATGTCGCGCTGCAGGTACTCGCCCGCGTTGTAGTCGAACTCGCCGCCACAGGTCACGATCGTGAGCGCTCCATAGTCGGTGCGCCCGGTGATTTCCTGAATCTTTCCTTCGGGCAGGTTTCGGAGATCGATGCGTTCGATGGATTCGACCTTGTAGACGTACTCGCCGCCGTCCTGGCCATCCAGGGTGATGGGGGTGCCTTCTGGGATGTTGGCGATATTGCGCAGGACAGCCGGGCCGACATCCCAGTAATCGACGTGACCGGACACCAGGCAGTTGTTGTAGGACTTCGGACCCACCTCACCGGCGAGCCCCGTTCCCTCGTACCACGCAATGATCCACGGCCCGCTCGGGTCGAGCATCTGCCCGTCCACGATCTTGGTGCGCTCAACCTCGGCATCGACATCGGCGGCAGGACAGATCATTGCGACCGGGATTTGCCCGGTCTGCTGAAAACCGCTCGTGACGGTCAACCCAAGTGGGCCAGCCTTCATCGTGCCCGCCGGTTTCTCACCGGCCGACGGCAATTGGGCCGAGGGCATCGCGTTCGCCGTGTGCATCATTCCCGCCGCGATCGCGCCACCGGCGATCATCGACCCCAGCAGTTGTCTGCGTGTTTGCTTCATGGGTCATTCTTCTCCGTGGCAGCGGCACCTCGTCGCTGCGTGCATCGATGGGTCGTGCAGTTGCAACGGGGTCGGAGAAACCCGACCCCGTTGTGTATTCTAGCGCCTCAGGCACATCATGCGACTAATGGAACCGCATCCGGAGACCGGAACCCTTGGTCCGGGAGGGTGTTGCCCGTTCCACACGAACGGGAACCGGCTCCGGTCGAGTACGGAGTGCCTGCCAGACAGCCGCGCCGAAGATCGGCACTGCCAGGGTAGCCAGCAGCAGGGATGCATCTGTCCAGGCTCCCGTGTCCGCGATCGGGCCGGAGCCCGTGGTCGGCAGCGTCACTACCTGATTGCATTCGTAGAGGAAGACATCGGTGTTTCCGCCATCCTGGACGATGACCCGGCTGCGGCTGTCGACGCGTTCGGCGGCGGCCTTGCACCAGACGCCGGTGTCCTGCGTCAGATCGTAGTAGCCATCCGGCAGCTCGCCGAAGACGAGAACGCCCTGGTCATTCGGCGTCGCGTTGCGGACGACGGCGCCATCGCTGGAGGTCAGGCTGAAGGCCGAGCCGCTCGAACCGGGCGTGCACTCGCGCTCCCAGTCCTTGATCTCGCCGCGGTCCTTCGCGCAGAGGAACTGGCGCACCGTGATCGACCCGGTCGGGCCGACCGGCTTCTCCGGCTGCTTCGGTACGCGGGCCAGGAACCAGGAACAGGCGATCTGCTCGCCTTCGAGGTTGACGAAGGTGGTCGATCCGTTCTGGAACGTCTTTTGGTAGACGTCGCCGTCGCCGATCTGGCAGTAGACGGCGGCACTGGTGTAGGTGGACGGCAGATCCGGTGTCATCACGTAGTCGCCGGGGCGGAGGTCGTAGAAGCGCACCGCACCCTCACCGGAGGCGCCGGTTGCCGCGGCGATCGGCGTGCCACCCGGGACACCGAGGGAGACGTTGATATCGTTCACCGGCGTATCGCAGGCTGAGTCGAGCTGGGAGAAGGTCGCTCCGGCGGTCGCCGTGCCCTCATCGCAGGCGAAGAGAGTGACGAGGATCTCGGCCTTCTTCGGCGCCGGGACCGGCGTTTCGGTGCCGATCGCGCTCTCCGGAATGAAGTACCAATCGCAGAGGATGCTTTGCTGGTCGGCGAGGGAGAGGCTCGCGATGCCGCCATTCAATGGGGCATCGACGGACTCGCCGGTCGCAGGATCGGTGCAGAAAAGCTTGACCTTGCCGAAATCCTGCGGTGGGCCGCCAGCGAGGGTGTATTCGCCCGCCGGAAGCTTCGTGAAGGTCGCGACACCGGGGCCCGGTGTCGCCGGAATCGTCGTCGTCGCTGTGCTCTCGCCGTTCGGACCGGTGAGCGTGAAGTCCATATCGGCGATGCCGTTTCCGTGGCAATCCTTATAGATCGTGTCACCGGCGTAACCTTCGGGGCATGCCGCCAGGTGGACCGTTACCGTCGCGCCGGTCTCGTCGCCGCGCTGGGACTCGGGAACGATGTACCACGCGCAATCGAGCTGTTCGGTGTCGACGTCCTGGAAGGTCGTCACCCCCATGTCGTCGAAGTCCTTCTGGTATTCGACGTCATCACCCGCCATGCAGAAGAGGTATTCGGTGGCGAACTCGAGCGGCACACCGGAGGTCAGGGTGTAGGTGTCCGGAGCGAGGTCGGAGAAGACAACCGTGCCATCGGCGGCGGTCGGGATCTCGACCGGGGCGCCCGTGGTCCCGGCGAGCGTCATCAGGACATTGTCGGTCGGGGTCGTGCAGTTGGCGGCGAAGGCCGCGCCATTCTCGCCGTTGGCGGCCACATCGTAGTCCGCCGGGCAGGTCAACACATCGAGCGAGATACTCGCCTCACCCGGCTCGGGCTCGTCGGGCGTGACTGGCGGCGGATTCCCGGAGTCGTCCTGCGGCGCAGCGTAGACCACAAACCAGTCACACTCGATGTTCTCGCCGGCCATGTTCGTGAAGGTCGTCACCCCGTCGGCGTTGAAATCCTTCGGGTAGCGATCCTGGCCGGTGTATTCGCAGAAGAGGTAGTCGGCGCCTTCGTCGAACGGCACATTGCTGTAGACGGTGTAGTCGCCATTGGGCAGGTTGTTGAAGACAAGCTCGTTGCCCTTGTCGCCGGTGGTCGTCGTTTCCGTCACATCCGGCTGCCCGGTCTGGCCGAGCGTCAGCGTGATCGGTTGGGTTGGCTTGTCGGTGCAGTTCGCCGACAGATCCGCGAAGGTGCGGGTGTCGGACGGCATATCCGCGCGATCGCAGGTGGTCACGGTGAAATCGAGCGTCGCGCCCGTTCCGGTGCCACCCTGCGGGATGACGTAGAAATCGCAGACCACGCTCAGACCGTCGGGCACGGTCACGGTCGACGTCTTCGTATCATCCGGATTTGCGGTGACGCGTGCGTCGCTGTCGGCATCGGAGCAGTAGACGGAAAATGCGCTCAGGTCGCCGGGAATACCCAGCTCGACGACATAGTCGCCTGCGACAACACCGTCAAAGCGGGCCTTTCCGGGACCAACACCACTCTCTTGAGTCGTGGAGATGGTCTGGTCGACGCCAGGGCCGGTCACGGTGACATCGACATCGGCGATGCCGTTGTCGTGGCAAAGGTTGTAGAGCCCGGCTGAGTCAGGATCGGTACCCGGAGGACAGCTGGCGACGTGGATCTCCAGGTATTGGGTATCCTGCGCGGTCTCCACAGCTTTGGGGGAGGGGCGCCCGGCTGATGCGTAGGTCGCGGCCGGGGTCAGCGACACCAGGAACATGGCCATGGCGAGCCACGTCAGGAAATGGGGAGCTCCCCGGGTTCGTCGCCGCCGTGCTGTATGGAACATGTGCTTCTCTCCTCGATGTGACTCATCCGGGCGCGCCGTATGGTGCGTCTGCCCCTCCTAACGTCTGCACGGTGGAATCCGTTTCACCATGAGACGCGGAAACGGCTGGTACGTACGCCACAATCATACGCCGGAATTGGGCTCCTCGCCCGGATATTTGACCAGGGTAATGTGTTAGCTGTACACGTAATCAGAAAAAGGTGTACTTTCGTACACTGTGACCCATTTGCTAAATGAACTTGACTTTTACGGAATAGGTGCGTGGTGCCTTCGTCAAGCCCTGTGGTTTGGTGTCGCGGCTCTTCGCAGTGTTCGCCGGATCGTCAAATGTCCCCAAATGGCGCATCCGGTCGCGCACATGGTGTGTTTCGGGAGGAAGGAGAGCGGCGTCATACAGGTCATGGGTCGGGATGTTCTTGAGGAGAAACTGGTTTGAGACAAAGGTCACGACTTTCAAGTATTCTCGGTTTCTTAACGGTTTTTTCGTTACTCTTCCAGGCGGCGGTATACGCTGAAGATATCGATACGACGTCTTCACCCGCGAACACCGGCCAGCTTTTGGTCTATCTGGTCGATGACCAGGGCAACCCGCTGGTCGGTCAGGTCGATGTCACGGACTTCAATGGAGGCGTGCATTCAGACTGGACCAACAGTGGCGGATGGGCGCTGTTCTACGACATGCCGGCCGGATCCGTGTTTGTGGTGAACGCGATCCCGGCTGATGGGTATTTCTCGGGACAGTCCACAGATGCGATGCCGCCAGTCGTCGTGGATGACAGCCGCACCGAGGTGACGCTGACGGCGCAACCGGTTCCGGCGCTCCGGATGATGTCGCTGGACGAGCCGATCGGGAACGATGATGCCGGCGACCCTGGCGAGATCACCGGTGAGAACGGTGACGACCCTGCCTCGACTGGCGATGAGGGTGATACGGGCTCGGCTGAAGGCGAGGGCGACGACACTTCTTCGAACGGCGGCGAAGGCGATGGGTCCGGAGACGACCAGCCCGGTGATGATGCGGCTGGCGATAAGACCGGCGGAGATGACGCCGGCTCGGATGGCGGTGTGCAGGACCCGGCGGGTGACGACGAGTCGGTCGCGACGCCGGATGATGGGGAAGGACAATCGTCAGACGTCGAGGTGACGGGCAAGACAAATACGTTGCTGGGAGATATCGCACCGGCAGCATTGCCGGGTGACATTCCGGGATATCCCAATCTCATTTGTGACCCTCGGGACTACAATCAGGGTGCCGATGTCACGATCTATGTTCCGTATAAGGAAGGGATCGCGACCCCAACATTCCAGTACACGGAAATCGATCGGTTCGATACCGTCACTGGCCCCAGCTCTCTGCAAGACCTGACATGGGTGTCCGGCAAGGATCAATGGGAATTCTCCATTTACCTTCCCCGGGCCAAGACCGCTGATTTTGTGGTGATGTCGGATGGGACGGAGTCGATCCTCAAGGCGACCTGTGCCCAATTCACCCCGATTCCCCTCCAGATCCAGACGATCGCTACGGATAGCCAGGGAAACGTCATTCCCGATGGCGGTCGCATAAACCCTGGCACGTCATTTGGCGATACGGCGAAATTTGTGGTGGATCCGTCCGTCCAGCATTTCATGTACGGGCTTGAAGGGCAGCAGGTCACATACAACCTGTACAAGAACGACGGAACCTGTGGTGGCACGCCGGTCTGGTCCCAGCCGGTGACTCTTGGAGTGGACGGCGCGATTCCCGATTCCTCCACGGTGGAGTGGTTCACACCGGGAGAGGAAGGTACCTACGATTGGCAGGTCGTTTTCGCGGGTGACCCGGGTAACTTCCTCGAAGCCAAGTCGGAATGCGGGTCCGAAACCGTCGTCGTAGGTATGGCGGCGGTTGAAGTTCGCACCGAAATGCAGACGTCTGCTGGCGTTGTTATCCCTCAGAGCGGCACGGTCCCGGTTGGCACTGTGGTGCGGGACACGACGACGCTGGTTGGTGCAACCGCGGATGCAGCGGGCACAGTGATCTACTCCCTGTACGCGGGCGATACATGCGACGGCACACCGATCCATGGACCGGAGCCGGTGACGGTCACCGGTGGGGTGGTTCCTGCGTCCAGTGATGTTCCGAATCTGGCGCAAGGCACCTATCACTGGGTCGTGACGTACTCCGGTGATCTCAATAACGCAGCGGATGAGAGCAGCTGCTTCGAGGAGACGTTCACGGTCGGTAAATGGCAGCCCGAAATCTCGACCGAGATGATGAATGCCGATGAGGGCGAGGTTATCGAGCAGGGCGATGCTGTTGGGCGCGGTACGTCGGTCTACGACACTGCCACGATGGAGAACGTGTTCCCGGACACGCATCCCACCGGCACGGTGACGTACTACCTCTACCTTGGTTCCTGCAGCGATGGCGGATCTGGGGACTACTTCGAGAAATCGGAGGCAATGCCCCTGGATGCCGAGGGGAACCTGCCGAATTCGCCGGCATTCCCCGCCACTGCGACCGGCACGTACAACTGGGTCGTCCATTACTCCGGTGACGAGAACAACGCCGAGGCTTGGAGCCGCTGCGGTTCCGAGACATTCAACGTCGTCAAGAGCCAGACCACGATTACGACCGAACCGGTAG